>Ga0129333_10000015_pt1 | contig 104757 bp, 116 predicted proteins | sample CPB6_08_DNA_FD_94474 | JGI IMG/M metagenome (GOLD analysis project Ga0129333, IMG submission 94474) | Freshwater to marine salinity gradient microbial communities from Chesapeake Bay, USA - CPBay_Sum_0.6_0.8_DNA | ecosystem: Environmental > Aquatic > Marine > Coastal | place: USA: Chesapeake... | reverse complement strand
TATAACTATCTATAAATAAATGTAAATAAATGACTACTCACAAGATATTGTTATTTTTCAATGCTAAGTAAAGATTTGCATCTGTTTTTATTGACAAGAATGTATCGTTAAGTATTTCTATAATTCTTAATTTTTGATTTAAGTCTGGTTCACAAACCCAAGCGCGAGCAAGATCATAAAAATGATCGTAATTCATTGCGTAAATTATCAATTCAGATATAAACGACGCAGGAACATTTTGCTCGTTCATCATTTTAGCAATGAAATGCATTTGTTGCTCTTTGATTTGTTTTGGAATCATTTATTTTTTCCAAAAAGTGCCGCCAAACATCCTAACTGCAGCCCAATATGAATAAATAATTGGTGTATTTGCCACCCTTGAGTACCATTTATGCTGAGCCAAATTTTTTTTCATGAGTTCTAGAAAAATATTATCGGCATCATCACGCGAAAACTCTGATTCATCCGAATAAACACTATATAAATAGTCATGAACATTAGCGCCGAGCGTTACTGAAAATCCAAAAAACCACTTATCACGGACAAGACTACCAAATTTTTCTGGACCGGCACCATTTATATGTTTTTTGTACAAATCTGGATGATTTTGTTTGAATTCTAAATATTGCACAACTGCGTAGTCTATTTTATTGCCATCAATTTTCATTTAGATTCTTTCGCATCTCTCACAAGTTTAATAGTCTCTTCCACTTTTGCTGGACTTACTCCTTTTTGAATCAAAAGAAGAGACAAATGAGCAATAATTTTGTTTAAAACTTCAATTTCTTTTTTCTTTTTACCAAAAAAATCTAGCATTTGTGCCTCATGTAATTTTTGCGGGTGCGGTTGTCATACCAGTACCAGGACCAACAGTGACTTGACTAGCGGGAGAGCCTGCTGTTGGAATACCTGGATTAACTGTAACTGCAATACCGGGAAGAATTTCTGCATCTGTTTGCAACGCAAGAACAATATCTTCTGCAATTTCAGAAATAGCGGTGGCCATCTTTTCCCAAGATGCAGCAGCAGTTTTATTTTCTGCTTGGTCGCCTTGAAATTGTGATTGAAAAGACTGTAGCAGGCGTGCCTTCATGGCTGCTTTTAATTTTGCCGCAACTAATGGCATACTCACTCCTTTATATCTAAAATTTTGGCAGTTTTTTTGCCGATCATTTCATTATCGTAAACGACAACGCTTAGTGGGCCTAGTGCATATATCTTGAGGCATTCTCCACGACGAACATACCAATTCCAGTGAGTAAAACTCACAGAAATTTCATAATTTGTTTTTTGAGTATCAACGCATAGAGTGCAAAACATATGTATTCTCATGGACTCACTCGAAGAAATATAGTTCCGTTATTTTGTAAATCATAAATATTTATAATAGGCTTAAACCATTTATCGTCAACACGTTCAATCCTGTAATCGCTCGGGTCGGTGTAATACCTTAAATGAGGTTTAATTGCTTGAAAAATTTCGTCATTAGTTGGAAACTGACTCATTCCTACAGTTTCAAGATAGTCTTCTGATGCATATCTGATATTAAATATTTTGTAATAATGTTTATCTGCAAAAGACATATGAATCTCTAAAATTAATGAATGTCAGATGTTGCGTTATTGCATTCTTTCCAAATTTCTTCTACCATCTTAGACATTTTTTGAGCCCATTCGTTAAAATCCTGTCCTTCTTCTGGCGGCTCAATTCCCATGTCATATTTATCAAATGCTCGGATTTTTTGACTTATATCATATAGCGAAATATAAAGATTTCTGGCACGAGTTGTTAATATATATTCATCGTTGTCTTCCGGAAGATTAAACTCCAAAATAGCTTTCATAGCTTTGTTCCTCATATAAATATTTGCCATAAAAAACATGCAATTCGTTCAAGGAACAACCAATCATACTGGCACATTTGCCTCTGGTTATATATCCATGACGATACAAATATTTAATGATCGTGAATGATGTACATGCTCTGTATATGCGAAATAGTTCTTCCATTTGACTTTCGGGCAAGTCCGGATCGCCAAACATAGAAAACAACACACCACGTGCCATGTTTTGACGTAGCCTCACCGCTTTTCTCTTATAGAGATTCACGAAAAATCTCCCGCAATATTACCGCTATTACAAGAATCATAAATACGGCAAAAATATCTGTCATATTGACTCACATAAATTAAATAGGTACATGTTTAATCTAAACATAGCCTCATTCCAATTTTCTGACGAGGCGCATAGGTTTATACGTAAAAACCCTTTTTTATCGGCCCCACATTTTCGACCGTCCATGAAATTGATTTCAGAATACAAAAATGCATTGTGTTCATCGTTAATCCAACCGAACATACCATTATCAATCATAAAATTTTTATTACTGAATTCTATTCCATGAATATCGGAAAATTTTTTTAACACTTCGCGTAGCTCATCTTTTCTTGCATCTAAAAGTTTTTTATATTCACTTCCGATATCTTTTGCCATAAACACTTCTAATACCGTTGCGGCACGAGCCTGAGCCTCTACTGACACTCCGCTCGTATCATATTCAACATACGAATTTAAATAGTTAGCTAAATGATGATCGCTATTAATTAGCGCCCATCCAATTCGAGAGCCACAATGCCCTGTGCATTTTGAGAGGCTAAAGATAGCAATTTCTGGTATTGAAGGAAGCGGATTATTTTCCCAATCTGATTGACTTCTGAAATACCATGGCCAGTGATAAACAGCGTCATACCATACGTTTGGCCAACTTCCAAAATTACTTAAAATTTTTCCATCGGGATTATTTGGATATGTAATTAGTTGCACTTGACTTTCTGTTTGAATCTGATCTGTAATATTAGCATGCTGCATTTTTGCCATATCTGGAATTCTAAACCAATATGGTTTTGGCACATAAACAGAAGAATAAGAATCGGCGGCCAAGCCGAGTAGAGCCATTAACATATGTGTTGCGCCATTTGACACAACGATTTTAGTGCTTGGCGTGATTATATTCGGATGATACTTCTTATGGAGTTGCCTAATCTGTAGCTCTAGTTCTGGTAAAATCCCAGTTTTGTTATACGGCATGAGTTCGTGCATTTTAATAGATTTACTAGCCCCCGCCTCAAATAAATAGGGGTTAGACTGAAGATATTCTTTAAATAAGTCTGGGGCTCCAATCAGTAAATCTGCACTCATTCTTTCCACCTTACTTATTCTTTTCACTTTAAATTTCTTTTTCGTCTATAATCTGCAATGTACCATCAAAAAGAAAACCCGCGCCACGCAATGTTTGTTCAAAACAACGAATGAGTTCGTGAAGAGATTCGTTATAGTTTTCTGCAGTGTATTTTTCAGTAGTTTGATTATTTAAATTTCGGTGTTCAATTATGATTGTTGTTTTCATCATAAATGTGTCCTCTTGATTATTTTCATATCTTTTATTATTTTTCATAATAGCTCCATGCAAAATTTAATAAATAATTTAACCGAATACCGATTTTTTGTTGGCGTATTCCAATTTTGAAAATACACCGCATCTTCCATTTTTGCTAGTAAAGAAATTCCTTCTTCTATAGACAATGTTGTATCTTTTGTAAAAAGATATGCATACTCTGGAGCTTTTTGTGCAAAACATACTCTTTTAGTAAGAGTTTCTCGAACATCATCGTCGTTCCGGCCCTTTGGATAGTTTTTAACCAAAAGTATTTGATTGTAATTTAAATTTAGAGAGTCTTGCAAAAAGACTATATTATATTTATCCACAGCTGCCGTCCTTGGGCAGCCGAATTATTTCAGACTGAACAATCCACACGCTATATTTATATACTTCGTTTATTCCCAACATTTCATAATTTGAAATGCATTCTTCGATTGAGGCGTAGATGTGATTATAATTTAGATCATCCCCATTTTTTATGGGGTCTGGAGAATAAATAGTTAGTTCAACCAACTCGTTTTCGTTTTGATTTGTGGCCATTTGTACGCGACTCCTTAGCTCGCAGGTCAACGTACTCGTTATGGTACACGCCACTGTGGCCTTTGACCCATTCCCAGCTTACATTTTGGGATTTAACAAGAGGTAAGAGTTGTTGCCATAAATCTTTATTACGCGCCGGTTTGCCATTGCAAGTCTTCCACTCGTTCTTTTCCCAACGTTCTACCCATTTATTTGTAAATGCTCTTATAAGATATTGACTATCTGTTTTAATAACGACAGAGCTATTTTTAGGTAGACATTTAAGAGCTTCAAGGACCGCGACTATTTCCATACGGTTGTTCGTAGCGTGCTCATGATGACCCGTACCCTCCGTGAGGGTACTGCCATCTTCTTTTAATATGATAAATGCGTACCCGCCCGTCCAAGAGTTATGATGCCCTTGAGAAGATGATCCATCCGTATATATAATGAACATTAAATCCCCGCAAACTCGCAGGTAATCTGTTTTCCGTAGTAGCCGGCAATCAGCTGTTTGTTCTTTTCGATTCGCATAAGTAGCGAATTTAACCGAGCCTCAAAGATTCGAGGACCAGGTAGCTGACCAGATTGCGAAAGGCTATCCATACTTACAGTAATTCCTGTTGTTGGAAACAACAGCGGCCCTAGTTCGGACAACATATTGTATGTTGTTAGATCCAAAATAAGCTGCCACACAACTATAGGCAGTTTATCTTGATCAAAGCCTGCTTGATAAGCCATGCGGATGCCAGAAGGCCGATAGGATGTGAGCGAGAGATTAAACATTGGAATGTTTGCGCTTCCCTGTACGACAGTTGGTGCTAAAACACCCGTAGTAGCGATCACATTTACTTTGCTGATATTAGGTTCCCAACTAATCCAAGAGTCTGGAATCCTATAAACAAGAGTAGAAGGATCGCGTGTGCCGTTAGGGAACCGCAATTCAATATATTCAATTTTTCTTAGTGGGTACTTCTTAGGCAACATTGGGAAGAAACGAGTTCCTCCTAAACCTTCGTCATTGAAGTCTTCAATCATATAAGTAATGATTGGGCTAAGAATCATGCCCTGCATTTCTAATTGAGAAATCGCAGCCTGCAAATGAAAACCAACGTATTCTTCAGTAATTTGTTCATTAGTCATTGGAAATACTTTTGGTATTCCCACAAGACCAAACTGTAAAACATCGCTAGGCGTGACCATTTCTTTAAAACGTTTAAAACTACCTTCGATTTCTACAAACTGATTATCATCAGTATTAGAGTAATGAGGAAATGTAGAATCTATGGTGATAGTCATTTAAACACCGAAAAAGAATTTTATAACAAGGGCCACACCGCCTGAAACAAGAATGCCGACACCCCATTTGATAAATCCAATTACTGATTTAAATTGAAGAGTATCTCTCTCTAACAAATCAGTACGGCGCATATGTTCTTTTAACGACTCGGTATTCTGTTCTAGAATTTTTTCTTGTTGCTCAAGAATAGTATTTTGTTTTACGCCAAGAATTGCTAATGTATTTATTGTTTCATTAATTTTAAATAATTGTTCATCAATGTTATTGATTTTTCCGGAAATATTAGAAATTTTTTCTGCAAGAACCAAGTTGTTAACAGAATTGTTTTCCATATTATTAGCCCACATGCAATTAATTATTAGTTATAATATCATAATAATTAATTGTGATTAATCTTTTACAACTATGGTAATAACTTCTCCAGGTTCTACCGCTTGATTTCCGCTCTGAGCAAGATCATTTATAAAATAAAGGTACTTTCTAGAACCTAGAATCTGTAATTCATAGTCTATATTTTGTGCCAAACAAACTCTATCTAGAGCTAACATCAAAATAGAAAAATTCCCATCTTGGGTGACATCAATTCTATTTTCGGCACATTGCTCAGGCGTAAGAATATATTGCAGCTGCCGTGTATTGGATTCTGTTGCCACAGAATTATATACGAAGGTAAGAACTTCTCCAGCTTCTAATGCGGAGATACCGGAAGGCGCTACCTCATTCATAAATTGAATGAATGTCGAAGAATTTTCTTTAATTATTTCATAATCAATGCCTTGAACTAGGCATAACCTATCTAGAGTCAAAAATAACGGAGTGATATCATTAAAATAAGTGATATCAATTCTTCCAGAATTTGCATCTTCTTCTGTTATATAGATAAGCGATTGCTCAGTTGTATTAAACAAACTGGGATTTATCGCATATGTTATAAACGGAGCTGGCATTAGCTAAGTTCTCCAACAGAAATCTGTCCCGTTCCTGTTATAACTTTAGCGTAAAGAGTAATGTTTGACCCGCAGGGCAACATTACAAATTGGTTTTTAAAGATATCAAACGGCTGACTTGATTCTGAAAAACCCCAGACAACAGAATTAGTTAACCCCTGAAGAATTATATATTTTCTGTTTTCTAAATTAGAAATATTGATGCGCAGCGGTACGGGGGTAGACGTGAGGGAAATAACACCGCCAACTGCAGCGGTATTCATAATATCTGTGGTTTGTAAATCGCCATTTGGAGAAGCATTAACAAAATTAGTTTCTTGGCCGGAGGCGGCGGCGCCGGCAATTTTTATGGTATCGGAAGATTCTAGAGAATTTAAATCACCCATCGAATTAAAACCCTTCAATAAAGTTATAGCCGAGTGATTTCTCCTCGGCTACTACTTTTTGCATTAATTGAAAATTAATGACTATTAAATTTCGTGGCCACAGATTGTGCAGTACAAATCCATAGGAGAAGTATCTCTATTAGTAATTGTAACGCGAACTTTGGCGCCGGCGGCAACTGAAACGTTTTCAAAAACGCTAGCAAGAATATTAGGATTTGCAGATGAATTGAACATTACAAATTTCGTTGCAAACGTTCCTGAGCCAGCAGCAGATTCTACTTTAATTTCTGCCTTAACTTTTCCAGATGCCGAAACATGAATTTGTGATAATTTAAGTAGTTTACCAGCAGAGACTACATATTCGATATCTGCAGAAGAACCAGCTGCAACAGAAGCTGCGCTATCAAATGCATTTACTTCATCACCTTCAGAATCTACTGAGGTAACAGGAAGAGGGTTGGATGCTGAGAAAACCTGTCCGTTTTCGTCATGGATAGAAACGTCAAGAAGGCGTTTAGATCCATTAGTTACAGATGTTAGTCTTTCTGTTTGCGTAGAATCACTAGGAGAAGCGTCTCGTTGGCTAGCAATAAGACCAACGTTACCAGGTTTGCTATTATCAGCAGCATGATAAACGCCGTCCGGTGTAAGAGCGCCAAGCTCACTTAGTCTAAGAACTTGATCTGTTGATGATGGATCATTGCCGTGCATTTCTACATGAGCATTGCCATCTGTATCAACAATCTGGCCTTTTGAGGGGTCAGTAAAGTCTACAATCTTAGACTGCACTTTCTCCTGAGGATCGCCTTCGGTTCTAATAGGTAAACTGGAATTGTAATCAGCCATTTAAATTAATCTCCTAAGTGAAAAAATATCTAGAGCATCATAACATATGATGAATTAAGAATTCATTTTTTGTTTTAATTCTTCTTCTTTTTGGCTTTGAATATTAATTTCTTTTTTAATTCTTTCGATAGCTTCTTCTAATTCACAAAGCTTAACTTCCATTTCTAGTCGTGCGGCAACTACCCTAGCAAGTTCTGCTGAAGCTTTCTTTTTTTGAATTTCTACAGACATATTTTTTTATCCTATACAACTTGAATTTGTTCAACGACTTGGATTCTAGCATCAAACTGGCCAAGCCCAGGTCTATTATGTATTACTGCAATTTTTATTGTCGACCCAGGTGGGGCAATCATACCGGAAGAAATCGCATCCGTAAAGTCAAATTGTCCAGTTAATCCAATGCCATGATGAGTTCTTCGCGCCGCTTGTTGAATATTATCAATATACACTTTATACAAAGCAATTTGTTCGCCAGAATATTCGGCCCGCACAACAACAGCTCTTTTACCGAGTGGTACTGTGTATTGTACTATTTGAGTTTCAATATTTGCTGGAACACCAGTTACTGATCCAAAAAAATTTCGTGAAATGTCAGAATCTTCTACAGATGTTGCAGAAATATTGACGTTAAACGAACCATCTTGGTTGATTTTTGGCGATGGGTTAGTTGCGTCACCCTTCCAATAGATTTTATATGGCGTACCAGAAAAGTTATCTGGTTTAATTTTGGCATAAACCCAGTTATGTACGCTACAAAAAAATGGAGTATCACCCAAGGCAGTTTGTACTGCCATAAAATTAATTCCATCCATTGAAACTAAAACAGAAACGCTATCTGTAGCTTGTGCACCAACTGCTTGTATGCGTAATGCATTTAAGCCAGTACAATTAAATACTATTTGGTCTGATGACCCGCCTATCGTGGAGCTGTTAGCTTGGGTAAGCTCAAAGCTTGGCGGAATATTTATAGCATAACCGCCCATTTTTTAACCCCATGTAAAAAGACGGAGACGAGTATTAGGAAAAGAAATGGCAGAACCGCCACCACTGTAACTGACATAAATTTCTGTTCCGGCTTCCAGTAGGAGGTTATTTGACGCTAAATCAAAATTAAACGCTTGACCAGGACCAATAGAAAGCCATCTTTGTTTTGTTCTATCGGGATCTGCCGCAACCACCCAAATATCTAATTCGACATTCATACCATTGTGAATATACAGAATTTTAGATTCTTGAGAAGTTTTTAATAGACGTTTTGCCGTAGCTGCATCGACTGATGTAAGAGGTAAAAGAGCTGCTGAGGGCGGAACGGAAGAGGCGCCTGGAGCCCATAACTCTGCATATTCACTTCTGATTTGCGAGTTGTCCTTAATAAATAATCCTGAAGACATTTTTTTAATCCTCTTAATCAGCTTTTTGGCACATAGCTTTATAAATATCAGACATGGTAAATCGTTCATTACACGCAGAACACCTATTAGGGAGTCTGCTTTTCATGAACATCTTTCCTTCTCCACAGTTCCAACACTTCATTACAGTAGCACCAAAAATTTCTGGTTCATTATTTGATTTAGCGAGATCTGTTAATTCTTTTAATAACTCGCTTTTTGCCAATAGTCTTTTTTCTTTAGACGGCAATTCACGGAACTGTTTACGACCATCATGAACATTTTTATATTTTTCTGGAAGATCAATTTTTTCAAAATTTTTAGTCAAATCGGTCTTAGCAAAGATTTTACACTCTGGATTTGCGGGCTTAATAGTTAAAGAAACATTTTTTACTTTTGTTTTTAAAAGCTTGTTCCCTTGCCTTTCAACCGTCATCCCTTCTACCGATAAACCGACTGGATAATTAGGATTTTGAATGCTATATTTGATAAGCGCTGATGCGCTTTGAGCATTTGGGTGGTCGTCCATGAGCTTACCAGCAATATACAAAAAAGGTTTTTTTAATGAATTCCAACATCTAAGTTGATATTCATCTTCACAATCTTTTTCTGAGAAAATCTTTTTTGATTCGCTAATATATCCTAGGATTTCAAAAAATCTATCAGAGCTATGTTCATCGTTTAAAAGACGAACGTCTGAAATATCCATTCCATTCAAATCAATAGATTCACCGGTGCGATCTTTTGTTTCAGTGGCGGCAATACCATAAATATGCACGGCTTCTCCTTGATTATTCCCAATAATATTATATCAGGAATTATTGCAGATTAATATGCCCTGAAGTATTTTTATCAATAAATACTAATTCATCATTAAAATATACCACTTTATCTGAATGCGTTGCAATATGATTGTTAAGATCGGCAACGTTACTCATTTTTTTTATTGTCAAAATTTCTCCATTATCAGATTTCACATACATGTTTTCTGTATTTCGACTATAATTTATTCCTAAATAAATTTTTACGGGTTGATTCAACAATCTTAATTCTTCTTCAATACATTTATCGGTTTTTCCGAGAAGAATTTTGCGTTTTAGAGAAGAAATATTATTTTTTGCAATATCCGTTGCATAATCAGGAACGCCCGATTCATAAATTAAATTGCATCTGTCTAAAAGATGAACAATTTCTTGCAAAAGATCGTTATCCACCCCGGATGCTTGCAACTCTTCAAGTACAGGTGCCGAATCAATGCCTTTCGTTTTTTGAATTATAGACGCCGCGACTGCCTTTGCGATTTTTGAGTACATATTCTTCTACCTCATCTTCATCTATGAACATATCTTCGTGGCGTTGTTTTTTATTAGTTTTGTTCTTAAATTCCAGCTTTTCTATTTTTGATTTAATTTCATTTTGTTCGGCTTGGTCGATTTCCGGTGTTCTTTGAGCTTTTTTTGGCCTTGCGGCATAAACTACACTACCCATCTTTGCAATTAGATGATCACCCATAAGTGTCTCAACTGTCCATAGAATTTTCTTAGTGAGCTCTACTGAAAAAAGTTCTTTTCTTTCTGGTGTAGATAGATTTACAGATTCAGTTTCTTGGTTTAAACTTTGTATTGTTCCTAATAATTCAGCTTCTTCTAAACAAAATTCATTATCAAAAAGAGCTTCTTGGATTTCGTCAATTTCATACGCCCATATTATTTTTTCGTTTTTTGTTTTTGTGATAAAAACCCTCGGTAAATTTTCATAGAGTGGATTTGAGCGAATAAGATAAATTTCGAAAGAAGGCTTTGAGGACAATTCGGTACCCCCAGTTAGAGAGTTGATTTCTAATAGTATGTATCATTCTCAACAAAAATAAATACCGGCCCCCTGATAAATTGTGTGTGATAATAGAAAATAAGAGGTAATTCATGGTCGATAAAAAACCGCCAAATTTTTTGACTGGATCAAAGACTTCGAGTGAATACAAAGGTCTGCCGGGAGGTATCCATCCATATGGCCCTGCAGTTCCGGGTGGTATCTTCAGTGACGAAGCACATGATAACTTAGTTAGATCTAAGGGATTCAAGGCTATGCACTGGAGGCATGCGCTAGTAGCCAGTAGAGAAACCCCCGCAGCCGGGGTATTTTTGGATGAAAAAACAGACATTCCTGGCTACAACCTCTATGATCCTAAACCTTTTTATATTGCCATCCAGCAACTTAACTGGCAAGACCAATACATTATTCAAGGCGTTCACGGAACCCATGCCATTTCGTCCGTTAATTACACTTCTTATTATGAAGAAGATCGCTCTGACAAAGAACGCGTCTATTTAAGAAAAAATGATATTGTTACTATCGACAATGGCGTTACTGTTTTAACACAAGAGCTGTTTGAATATAAACCAAATGGTTTACAACGTTTAAAATTTCCTATTTTAGATATTGATTATTTAGTCGATGGTCGCAATAATCGTTATGAAAATGGCGTTGATTTTATTATCACAGAACATATGATTGAATGGATCGGAAAAAGACCGCTATGGGATTCCGGAAAAGGCCGCGGTGAAACTTTATCAATAGTGTATTGGACCAAACCTTATTTTTCTGTGTTATCTACGCCCAGAGTCTTCAGAACTGTATTTTCAAATGAAACAGGAAATGACTCAAAACCCAGCTTTCCTACTTACATTGCGGGATCAGCTGTGTTAAAAATGTTATGGATAGATTCGTCTGGTATTGATTTGCCCGAATGGCCAAAAAACATAGAACCTGAGAGAACAAAGAATTCGAGGAGCTAAAAAAAAATGAAAGAGCCTAAAATCCTTTCTATGAAAATTTACACCATGCACGACAAGCCGGTTTATTATGGTCATGGCGAAAACGAAGATGGCCTTTACAGTCTTTTAGAAAAGAAACATGTTCCAATTCCTATGTTTTTCAACTTGCTGCAATCTCGTGACGTTATGCCAGAGGATTTAGGCGATTTAATCCTTCACGATCAACTAAATTATCACGATTTCAAGGCATTAAGAGATAGCGAACTGATGCCAAAAGATTTAGAAATTCTTTTCAATAAAATTCAAGATTTAAAACGCGAAGTTAATATGCTCAAGCGAACGATGTCTAAAGAAAAGAAGGCCCACGAGCAAGCCATGGCTGAAATTTCAGCCCCAAAACCGGAAGAGCTAGCACAATCTACGACCGCTGAACCAATGGTAAAAAACGTAGAAGAAATAAAACCACAGTCTCTTCTCGAGGCTGTTTCAGCAATGATTGGAGTCGAAGCTTCTGCTGATGCCGGTGATAATATTTATCAAAAAATTATTGACAGCTGTTCTGGATTATCGGACCAAGAGAAGCAAGTTCTAGATCTAGTTAAGAACAATCTTTTGAGTATGTCTTGATAAGTTTTCCCTTTCTTTAGTCTTTCTTCACAGTTGGCTTTAAGTAATATGGGGTATATATATAAGGAAAGGGACATGGGAAGGGATAAGCTAGACGAGCTCTACGAGGACATGTCTTTCTATGACGAGTATATTGAATATATCGAATCATTCGAGCAGGCAGAAATACGAAAGAATCTAGAAAAAATTACAAGAGAAATTGTAAAAACGCGTCTAGAACAGGCGGTTTTTGCGATTGTTCTACAAAGCGTTGATGATCCAGATGTCATAGATGCTTACATCACCTCATTCAAAATTTTTCCCGTCGGAAATACAAACAATATATATTTTTCTCCATCTTCTCCCGCTATTGGAATCATTGAAGCTGGAGCAAAGCCTTTTAATATGAAAGAAAAAATTCTTGGATCAGGAAATGTAAAAATTTCTAAGAAAGGATTTCCGTATAAAACGATCCCATTGTCACGAGAAATGCCTGGTAAAAATGTAAAACTAGACACTCTTAGGACACTACAGAAAAGAGCTGTGCCATTTTCTGCACAGCAGACAGTTCTTACGTCTAAAGAAATTGAAGTGCAAGCTAAATTAAATTCTGTTTTGCAGGAAGCCAAATTTTCTTTCTTGAAAGAAGCAAGAGACGCCGAAGGTCGAACCATACAAAAATCTATAACGAGAAGCGACGAGGTCGGGACACTAATAAGAGAACAAACTTTTGAAACAACTGGGCGAAAAACTAAGGTTGTTAAAACAAAGTATGTTATTTTTCGAACTATGAGCGCAAAACCAGGAACATCTGAGTGGATGCACCCTGGCTTTTCAGGAAAAGAAATCTATTCTAAAGTTTTAGATTGGCAGAACGAAAACGAAAAGGCTATTTTTGAAAGCACTCTTGAAAATTTGTTAGAAAGAGCGTTTAGCGCCGTGCCGGAATAGGAAACCACTATGATTCTTCTTCCTCATCTATATGTTCTTCAATATCTTAAAAAGCAATTCGCGTTTTTACGAGAAAAACCAGAACATTTAGAGTTTCTTCTTGGTGGATTTGATATTAACAGCGAAATGACAGATATATATGGTGCGCAATATATTGATAAAGCTATCAAATGGTTTTCAGAAAACGACTTTAATTTTGTTTTAGGCTATCGTCTTGATTTAGATAAATTGCCGAATATATGCGTTACCTATGAGGGCGGTTCTGAGGAACAGCAATTTATTGGAGACTATGCAGGAATCGAAAAAGTTGCCATAAATCCAAAAACTTATGCGTCTTTTGACATTAAAAATATTAATAATGACGGAAATATTGTTGTTAGCAAAGATTTAAATCTAAGAAATAAAATTTGGAGAAGACTTTTAGTCAAAAATAAAAAGTTTGAATCACAAATAATCGATTTTCAAGCAGATGAAAACGATGATTTAGTTTTAGTTTTGAGTATAAAAGCGGATAAAACTCTACCTTTGGCGAATTGGAAAGCTGTAAGTCCATTAAAATCAAAAAATCGGCTAATAGGGTCTTCATTTGATCGAGTAAAAATTTCTGTTTACCTCAATATTGCGGGAGATCCAGAACTTGCAGAAACAATCTCCTGTGTTCTTAGATATTTATTAAAGCAAAGTAGAATGTATTTGATGAATAACGGCATGGAAGAAGTTACATTTTCTCATTCTGCATTAAGCCGCAGTGTAGATTTTCCTGAATCTAACGTTTGGATTACACAACATTCTATAAATGGTTCTTTACAAGAACAGTGGATTATAACAGAATCAAATGGTGTAGATTGTGTCGAATTAACAGTTAAAGCTGAACAGAAAGTCGATACAGATAGCATTTTTGTTTTAAATCGGGAAACTATCTAATGGCAAAAGTGGTTATAAAAAATAACATACTTTGGATTCCAGAAGATATTGAGACTTATAAAGATCTTCAATCTGTCTATAATCGTTTTTATGAGCTACAAAACGATCCAAAGATTCCATGGATACTCATGAACATTAATTGTTCGGGATCTTCAAACGTAGAATTTGCCAAACCTGTTTATCATTTGCTCAGCAGCAGCAAAAAGCCTATTAAAACACAAGTTATGTCAGTTGCTCAAAGTTACGGCCTTGTCCTCGCCTGTATTGGCGAAGAGCGTGTTGCATGGCCCGAAGCTCAATTCATGCATCATAATTACATTGTGAGTTACGAAGACGCTAATTTTGAAAAGGTCAAAAAAGATATACAAAATCTTGAAAACGAAGAAAAAGTATTTTTAAAATACGTTGAAAAATACATTGGCGTTAAAAATTATAAAAAATTTATTCAGGATTTTAAAAAGAATGGATCTGTGGATATGTTTTTTGACGCTAAAAAAGCAGTGGATTATAATATAGTTAATCGAATTGGTATTATTGAACCTTTTTATTACGAGGAAAAGACCGATGGCTAAAGAAAAGAAATCTAAAAAAGTTGCCGAGGAGTTAGTCGAGGTACCAGAAAATAAAGCCAGTGAAGCAGAAGCCTCACTGCCGCAACTTCTTTCATTAGAGCAAGTTGCTAGTATGTTTGCTGATAAACTTGTTCCTAAATATAAACCAAGTCATCTTAGCGGATTAATCGCATTTTGTAATAACAAGGGTTATGCAACAAGCGGAACATCTGAACAAATGCTTGATGTTATGAAACAGTATGGATATATTCTTAAGTAATTAAGAATAAAAGCATCATTATATTATTGAATATAATATTTTAGATACTAATCTTAACCTTAAATGAGGTTTTTTCAATGACTTTATCTGCTGTGATTAACGGAACCAGAGTTGTAGTTCCTGGTGTTTATTCTTCTGTAAAGGTAGAAGATAACCTAGCGAATGTTGCTCCTGGCCCGCGCAATATTTTAATTATCGGTGAAGCCTCAAAAGGTGTTCCTGGGTCTCTTCTTGACCTCGGCCGTACTTTTTTCACGGATTATCAATCAGTTAAAAACTATTACGGTTCTGGTCCAATTGTTGATGCGGCAAGAATGCTGTTTTCAAATCAAGCTAGTCCAGCATTCACCGGATCTCTTAACAGCCTTTTTGTTTACAAAACAAATGAATCCGGCCTAGCTTCTATGAATATCATGCGTGGAGCTAGCCTTTATGCGACGATTGCTGCCGCTGAATACGGTGAAGATGGCAATGCAATTTCTGCAAAAATCGAACAAGCTTCTGCCGAGATTAAACCTAAATCAACCGCTAGAGCTCTAATGGGTACAAGTGGTGGTGCATATAAAGTTCGTGTATCCGGCGGCGCTGAGCAAGAATTTCTGGCTCCCCCAGAAGCGACTGTTGCAGAAGTAGTAGCAATTTTTAATGCTTCCGCAGTTGGGTTTTCTGCTTCTGGTGGTGAATTAAAATCATTAGCTCTTGTTGACGGACAAACCTTGTCCCTTTCTCCAGACGTAGACCACCCAACAAAAATTACAATTTCAAGATCTGCTGGAGCCTTCCCATCTTCTATTGTTGCTGGAGACATTGTCTATATTCCAGTAGCATCTGTTCTTTCCGGCGCTGGCGAAGAAAATTGTGGTAACTACGAAATCCAAACAATTACTTCTTCTTCAATGGTTCTAGATCGTTTAGACGCCTGCGTTTCAGCGGGACAAAGAACAATTCAAGAGTGTGTTGCAGTTTCTGGTGCGGTTTCTGGAGACCAATCTGCAACAGCTACCGCAGAAATGATGGTTTTTGCCCCTGTTTCTTTTGAAGTTACAGAAACTACAAAAAATGGTGCAGCCGCGTGTGCAGAGATCTATGCTCCGGGCGGAGAAATTTGGGCTCCTTCTAAATTCATGGCGACGTCTGCTAAAAAGGCAGCCGTTTCTTCCAACGTATCACTCTCCGCTTCTGTTTCATTAACTGTAGATGGATCTGAAGGAACGTTCGCTCTTAGCAGTGGTGCATTTGCGGTAGCACCAAAGATTGGTGAATTGCTTGTTGTCCCTTCTGATAGTGTTTTAAAAGGCGCAGGTTCTAAAAACGTCGGTGCGTGGCTTGTGACTTCTGCCGGCGCGGCGGTTATCAAAGCCGTAAAATGCATTACCGGTTCTTCAGTAAATAATCCTGTATCTGTTGCAGCAACTGCTCTTGATAGTCAAACTATGCCCTTTTATATCAGAGAAAACGGCATTAGTTCTGTTGTAGGACCAGTAATCTTGCGATCTGCATCTGAAAAACGAGTAAGAATTTTAGCATCTCGTTTGTCAGATGGGGCGCAATTTCCTAACACACCTGTTGGTGGTCGTATTGTTCTTGAACTAGGTTATGCGGGTACAACAGCTTCAGTTACTATCACAAAAGACAAAAAGCTCAAAACTTCTGTTACAGGTGGTTCTGGTGTTAATCTTGATGTAATGTTATCAAAATACAACACCATCGGTGATTTGATTGCATTCATCAGTACAAAAACTGGTTATTCAGCAAGAGTTCCAGATGCGAGATGGCGCAGTCTTAGCCCATCTGTTCTTGATCAGGTTGAGGCAGTTGGTATTTGTACCGGCCATGAAGTTAATTCATTTCCCGGTCTTTTAAAATCAGACTATTTTGACTTTAAATCTTTGATTGATAATAACTTTGGACTTATTAGCTTTGTTGAGAATTCAGCATCTCCATCTCTTGTTGGCCTACCAGATGTGACTTCTTCTCCTAAATTCTTGGAAGGGGGTTCAATCGGCGCAACATCCGGAGTTTCTATTCAATCAGCACTCGACGCTGCGCTGAAAATTGATGTATCACAGGTCATTCCTCTCTTTAGTCGTGATTCTACTAAAGATATTGAAGATGGCTTAACCGATCAAGCAAGTCAATATTCAATCGACGCAGTTAATTCTGCCGTTAGAGGCCATGTTCAAACTGCTAGCAGCATTCAATTTCAACGTGAACGGTTTGCGTTGTGCAGTATCCATAGCTCATTTTCAGTAGCTAAACAAAAAGCCGCGGAACTTAGTAGCGAACGTGTTCAAATGGCATTTCAACAGGTTCGTTCAATTAACTCTAATGGCGATGCTCAGTGGTTTTTACCATGGATGCTTGCTTGTGCTCTTGCTGCGGGCCGCGCTCAGGCAATCCTTGGAACTTCCCTTCTTAGAAAAAGTTTCCAAGTTTCAAATGTAAAACATATTGGAGATCTAAGCCTCTATTCTGACGTATTTGTGCCAGACTTTGATGCAGATACAAAAGAATTAGACGAAGCAATCGAAGCTGGACTGATTGTTCTTAAATCAGTTACAGGTTTTGGTGTTCGTATGGAATCTCCAGATTTATCAACCCGTTCAAGGCAAAATGATCCAAAAGGATGGTACTACGAACGTGTAAATGTTCAGTTTGTAGTCGATGAAGTCGTAAAAACACTACGCTCAACTCTAGATAATTTTATTGGCGAAAGAACGACAGACGTTTCTCCTTCTGTAGTATCTAAGTCAGTGCAAGATATCTTATTGAGTTTTGTTGGCCAAGGAGCATTGCGCCAGTTCAGCGTTGATTCAATTATTCTTGATGGCAATACGTACAAAGTTACAATTAGCGTATTTCCTGTGGAAGCAGTTGAATTTATTACGGTTGATGTTCTCGCTCGTCGAGCAACCGGCGTAACTGCCTAATTGTTTTAGTAAGTTGTTGAAAAAAACAATGGCTCTGGGGACAAAAAGTCTTCAGAGCCATTTTATTTTCTTTAAAAATACTATATATTTAAACAAATTCGAGGTTCAGCCGTGAAAAAGAATAATAAAAATGCAATCACACCAAACTATTCTGAATCTTCATTTATTAAACGAGAAGACCCATTAAGTTGTTTTGATGAACGACCAGTAGATATGACTGTAGAGGAGTTTGAACTTGCAAAAACAACAGCTAAAAATATTGGTAGTCGATTACCCTCGCAGGTAGAGCAATCCGCTTTTTATTTTTACTATATGGGAGCAAGTTGGGAAGAAATTGCTAACAAACTAAACATTCCCTTGGGGATTTTGCTATACACCGGTATTTTTTATAAATGGCAAGATCGAAAAAAATTGGTCACGAGTGTTCGTGCAGGCGAAAAGGTTACAAGGGCGGACGCTGCCGCCATCGATTTGGTGACCGACGCAATTGTTGCAACAGCCGCACTATACAAGCAGCAACTAGCCGAAGTTATTAAAGATCCAACACAGGCAAAAAACTGTCCGCTCATACCAAAAAACTATAGAGATTTTATGACTCTACTCGATATGTTGCAATCTTTACAAACTAAAGAAGCTGAAGGTAAGTCGGCAAGTGGCACCGTGGTTAATGTGAACGTTGCGAATTTAAATAATCCTGCAAAAAATAAAGTTGAAACGATTGAAGCACAACCAATAGATCCCATTTTAATTGAAGAAAAATCTGATAAAGATAGATTAGAGCTGTTAGAATTGTTGGAAAAGGTTAAAACTAGATGAGTGCAAAAGCTAAAGCTTTAAATTTATATAAACATTTTGACCAATACCAAGAATTTGGATGGATGAACGGTCGAGAAGTTGCAATAGATTCAGCGATTGAGCAAAGGTACTGGGATTTTGCAATCGAAAGAATGAAAATCTTTCATCTTAAGGATAGTGGACAACCTAGACCATGGACTGAAGATGTAATTTTAAACAGAAATTATTTCACTAATTGTTATAGAGAACTTGATAAGGTTTCATTGTGGATTCACGAGTGGCTACAACCGTGCCTTCACGATAAAAAACTAGCATTACTTAATATAATGTTTGCTAGATATATTAATATGCCTAGCACTCTTCAAATTACTGGTAATATTTCCCTAGATAAATCTGAAAATTTAGAATCCAGAACTAGGTTTTCTTCAATAGAAGGTCCTAAATTTAATACAGCCTATTTGTTTCCGCAAGCAGGATTGTCAATTATTGGGGCTAAAAATCGCGAAGAATTTTTGTATGAAAAATTACCAGAACTTGTTCATCCTATTTATGATTTGTTGATGTCAAACAAAAAACACAGCATACAGTATCTTACAAATAGCATTCATAGTATTCTAGGGTTTAAAAATCCATTCCATATGACAGAAATTATGATGGATTTTGGTTATCAATTTCCCGAATATATTGATGAGTTTAAATATTTAGAAATGGGTCGCGGAGCAGCCCCTACTTGTAAGATACTCAATCCTAAAGCTAAACCTGAAGACGTTGCCTTCACTCTGATGAAACACCAACCAGTTGATAGTTTTCCTTATTTAGCTAAGGATGATAAAAAAATACTAATCACAACTTGTAATATTGAAGGAATTGCTTGCGAGTTTAGAAAATATTGCAGTCTCCTTGAAGGAAAAGGAAGAAACCGCAAGTATTATGGGCTATGAATAAAAAACAGCAATTAACAAATGAAAATCAGCTTAATGCAGCGTTAAATCAGCTGTATGAAGAGCAATTTTTTGCTGTTTGTGAAAGTAAAGCTCAGCTTAAGCAGTGGATTAAGACATTTTTAGATATTGATTTACCGGACTGCACCGTAGATGATAATAGTAATTCTAATCCAATGGATTTTATCTGGGACGTTTATTCTGCCGCTAAAGACGGCGATCCCAACAGAACAACGTTCGTTGTAGCTGCAAGCCGTAACTCAGCAAAAACATTAGCATCTTCTATTATTGAATTCTTACTTATGGTTCATTTTGCCAGAGATATAGTCCACATGGCAGCAATTTTAGACCAATCTTTGGCCGCAATTCGTTATTTGGACAAGCACCTCGCTTTGCCGATTATTTCTAATTTCGCAAAAACTGATAGTAAACGAATAAAAGAGCTTAATAGATTACCACCATCACCTCATCGTCCCGTTGGATATAGCAAACTACAAGTCGTTGTATCAACTAAAAAGTCTGCAAACGCCCAACGTGCATCATGCCTCATTTTCGATGAGCTAGACCTCATTGATAAAGATATTCTTTCTGAGGCAACTTTCATTGCTGACCCTGACCGCTCTGGTAAACCGCCAATCTTTATTTACTTGTCGTCCAGAAAATCTGGTTCTGGACCAATCCAGCAAAAAATTGACGAAGCAGATATGCCAAATTCAGGCATCAGACTACACAAATGGTCTATTGTAGATTGGATGCAAACATGTCCACCCGAGCGCCATAAGCCCGATTTACCGCAAAGTATGCTCCATGTCCATCCCGAGACGCTAGAAGTATTGCCAAATAATGCATTTAATGCTCTTAATCCGGAATCTAAGGCTGTATATTCATCTATATTGGCATATGAAGGCTGCAAAACATGTCCTGTATTTTCTATTTGTCGAACAAAATCAGTTAAACAACAATCTAAATCAAAAATGCTACGCGACTTAGGCTTTGTTAAGAATACTCTGCTCAATGCCGGCGATCCAGATAAGATTAACGCACAGATTCTTAACTTAAAACCTGAGTCTTCGGGTATTGTGTTCAATAAATTCAATCGTAATATTCATGTAAAGACAGTCCAAGAATGTTGGAACTTTGCCTTCAGTACCTTTCCTACAGATCGATTTGGCAACATACGTGATATTTCAAAAGATGAATTAATTAGAGAACTAAGAGCAAATGGCTGGCGATTGCATTGTGGTGTTGACTTTGGATTCATTGACCCAGCAGTAGCTATTTTGATAGCATATAAAAAATCAGACGATAAAATGCTTGTTCTCCATACAGAACATTCAACCGGTTACGCAAATCCGGACTGGCTTGCTTTTGTGAAAGAAAACATTTATCTTAAGTACGGATTTGACCTCCTGTGTCCAGACACAGCCGACAAATCTTCAACTTCTGTAGCGGGGAGCATGAATATGCCTGCTAGGGGAGAAAAACCATTAACTATTGATACTGGCGTATCATGGATTCGTTCAAAATTATGGAACGCAATGAGACAACAGGCGCATTTCATCATATTAGATGACCCCAAAAATTTGTTTTTAATTAAATGCATGGAAAACTGGACATACGCTAAGGGGGCAATGGGGTATGATTACTCGCGATTTGCTGATGACGATTTCACCCATGGTCCTGACGCTCTTCGATATGCAATCGATCCATTTATAACCAGCAATGCATCGGTAATTCAGGCTTCGCAGGCTGATCAGTTTGATTATACTAAAAAGCCTAGTTTTACTACAGTAGAAGGCATGCAAGAAGCATTGCGTATTCATTATGCTTCTGAATACAATATAGATATTAAGAAAAAGAACGAAGAAGACGCAGAAAAAATGTTAAAATCGGGTAGTGCAACTATTTTATTCTAGGGGCAATCATGGCTCTTTTAAACTTTTATATTTCAAGGCTTTGTTATAACGACGCTAATGCGTCACAAAGTCCAAAACAACGCAATTTTGATCTTCTTTCCTCGTCGGAAGGACTTTCTGTTACTAATCCGATTAGTGAAACACGATCTATTTTACCTGGCCAGACTGTTCTATTACAATCAACAGCTAGATCAGTGGCCACTAATTTGAATTCATCAGAATTTGAAATTTCTCTACCAAAAATTGGTGTAGATCTTAGTAGGCTGCGTTGGACTGGTATTGGGAATCCTCCAAATTTTAGGATAGGCCGTTCTATTTTGTGTTCTGCCACAACCCTGTATTCCGCTCAAAGAATGAGCCCCACGGCAATTAAAATTACATTATCTGGTGGTGGCGTAAATTTGAGTTCTGTTCTAAATGGAGATATTATTTATTTACAAGAGAATGACGCCAGCTTTGCATCTCCTCTTAATCCATCATCAACTGGTCACGGCTATACAGTATTATCAATAGAAGGAAATTCGGTAATAGTTCGTGATAATGGCATGATTTCTGAGGAAGTTAATATTTCTTTAGGATCTAATTTTGATTCAGTAATTAGATTTTTTTCTTCTGAAGGCGTACAAATTGGCGATAAAATCCGAATTGCAGCAAACTCTGCATTCAACTCCGAAAATAAATCAAAGGATTTTCAGGTAATTGATGTTACAGATAGAGATATTATTTTTTATAATCCACAAGTTATTCCAGAAACAAAAATTAGCGGAGTCAATACGCCATTTTTGTTCTATTCAAGATTAATAAATTTTGTCTGTATTGAGGCAGATAGTACGATATATTTAGATTTTGATGCATCAGGGAATCAATTTCCAGTTATTAATGGAAATACGGGTTCTGCATTGTTTTCAGCAACAACTAACTTAATTAGCGTTGCCGCAACGAATAAAAATTCTGAGCCAATTACAGTCTCGGTACAAAGCTGTACTATTGAATGATAGGTGTTTGAATGGGACTTTTCGATTTCTTCAAAAAAGATAAACAGGGACAAGTCTCTTTTTACGTAGACGATTTATCCAAATCAGTTAAACCGTTAGAAAATAACGAATTGATTAAAGATAAAATTGAACAGAGTAAAGCTGTTTTTAGTCTTGAATCTAGAAATGCAAGTTCTAACAGCCTCTTTGAGAAAAAGGGGCGAATGTCTGATAAAGAGTTGCGGGAATTAGCCTACTATGATTCAATTATTTCTTTAATTATCGACACTCGTGCCAATCAATCTATGGCATTTGGCAGAAAATCTGCCAATAAATATGATAGAGGGTTTGTTTTAAGAGAAGTTATTCCAGTACAAATTGATAATTTAATAAATGAAACAGAAAAAGCTGAAGAAATTAAATTTCGCACAGAACTTTCTAATATTATTTTCAAATATATTTTGAATTGTGGAACCACCAATCGCACAATTCTTGATCATGTGTTTCAAGGTTCAGATACTACGTTTAAAACATGTAATTTAGCAGAATTTTTAGGGGCTCAGGCTAGAAATCTTTTAGTTTATGGAAGATGTGCAACTCAAATAATTAGATCAAAAGAAGGTGTGCCCGTTCTGTTCAGACCAGTCCCCGTAGAAACAGTTTTTAGAGTTTTAGACCAAGCAGATGTAACTTTATCTGGAAATGATAAAGACGTCGCAGATCAATCTGAAGACGATTTAAAAGATTATAAAAATATTGAAAAAGGTCGTCGTCCGATTGCATATGTTCAAAGAATTGACGGAAAAAATGTTGCATTCTTCACTGAAGACGATTTAATCGTGACTTATCTTCAAAAACAGGCTCACGAAAACTTAGACGGCTATCCAATGGCCCCCATTGAAAAAGCGTTTTATGCAGTGTCAATGCATTTTTATGCTCAACAATATCTACAAAACTCATTTACTAAAGGCTTGGCAACCAAAGGTATTATTAATTTAAAAACCCAAGAAACTGGTGTGGTAAGTCCAGAACAAGCAGAAGCTTTTAGAAAACTTTTCAGCAACTATGTTGCTAGAAATGATAATTCCGCAACAATTCCAATTGTTGCAGGCCCAATTGATGTAGAGTTTGTTCCTCTTAACATTACCGCAAAAGATCTAGAATTTAATAATTTATACCAACGCGTTCTCATGATTGTTTGTGGCGCTTTTCAGATTTCACCCCAAGAAATTGGCTTTGGTGCCTTAGATTCCGCTAAACCAACTATGGGAGACACAGGTAAACAAGAACAAATTGTACAAGGCGAAGAACGCGGGCTTCGACAATTAACCGAAACATTATTTGATTTATTAAATGATCTAATAGCAGATTCATTTCCTCAAGCTAAAGATATTTTGAGAATTGAGCCTATTGGATTAGGGCAAAATACAAAAGAAGCCGATTTAGCTATTTATAAGGAAGAATTACAAACTTCTGGTACATTTGGCAAAATTTGGTCTGACAGCGAAAGACTTGATGTATTCCCGTTCGGAGGTGACGTCCCCACATCTCCAATTTTTCATCAATCAGTTGCTAAATACATGAAGATGTCCGAAATAAGGCATTATTTCTTTAAAGAAAAAGATGCATTAAAAAACCAATCACTCGATTTTTTTATCGATCCAGCCATCAACGATGCTTATCAAAAGCAAAAGGGAAAAATCCCGGCAATGCAAGCAGAACAAATGAAGTTACAAACAGCACAACTAGAGCTACAAGCGCATCAAATGGAATCACAAATGCAGGCTCAACAACAACAAGCTGAACAGCAGCAGCAAGGCGAGCAGCAAGGAGAACAAGATCTTGCTGAGAATGAACAAAACATGAATGAAGAAGAATTAAAACAAATGCAAGAAAAGCATCAACAGATGATGGAAATAAAAAAAGAGCAACATGAGCAAAAACTCAAACATGCCGAAGAAAAACACGCCGTTAGTTTAGAATCAAAAAATAAAAAATCAATGGGTAAATCCTTAAAACAATTACTAGAAGAAGCTTCTAAGCCTAAATAACCTTGCTTTATTTCCTTTTATAAATAAATAATTTTTAAGAGGAAAAAAAACATGTCCAATATTTTTGAATTTAAACAAAAAGATAAATCAAAAAAAGAAGACGACTCAAGCTACGAATTAAGTTTAGCAAAACAAATGATTCAATCTGACAAAGAATTATCAGGAAATATTGATAAACTAGGCATAGATAAGACCCAAGCCGCTAAATGGATTGTTTGGCTCTCGGATATGATTCGAGAAATTGATGGGATTGTATTAAAATACACTGACAAAGCAGAAGATGATAAAAAATTCAGTGTTTTAGCAGTAAAAGCATTAACCGCATCTCTTGTTTCCCAGATATCATTTATAGGCTCTCTTCAAGATATTGAATTAGAACAATTTGAAACAATGAAACAAGATATTATTGCAGATATTTTTCTTACCACGTATGCTGGTATGGATATTCAAGATTATCTAGATAAAATTGATATAGAAAACGTTTCTGATGATAAAAAAGGAGAAAACAATGACTGATCAAACACAAGAAACACAAGAACAACTTTCAGAACAATTTGCAAAAACGTTAAATGAGTTTATTGCAAACTCATACCAACTGTTTGCTCGATTGGAGGAACTGGAGAAGGCTGTTGCCTATCTTTTATCCAAAGATAAAGAGTGGATGGCGGCGTTTAATGCTAGTTTAGCGCAACAGGAAGCTAAGGTAGGAGAAAATGGACAACAACAAGAAATTATCATGCCAGTCTCAGACTGAGGATGATAATAAGTCTCGATTTAAAAAATGTTGTCCGCTTAAGCTAGATGGTTATCCCACTAGCATTTGTAATCTCGGTCTACAAAAAGCTCAATGGTACAAAGATAACCCAGGGCATATGATGTCAGAAGATATTAATTCTGGTGGGTGTATTTGGGGTATTATTTCTGAAGATGAAGCTAGTTATTGTTTTTTTAAATTCATGTCTATTCATGAAAATGAACAGTTTACAGAAAATGATATTGCAAAAAGACTTGGAATCACTAAAGAACAAGTGAAAACTGCCTACGAGGCTGGCCTAGAAAAACTTAGAAAACAAAAAAACATCCAAGAAATAATGGATATACATAAAAAACAAGGCGGAATCTTAACAGAAGATGTTGACGATGATTATATTTATTTTCCAATTAATTCTGTAACAGAAGGTTTTATGCCCTCGACGGCTGAAGAAGAAATTGACGAAAATTTAATTAGCAGCATCACTGCAAAAAAGAAAAAGGGGCGCAAGAAAAAGCACCCCTAAAGATTGAGTATTTTTTGTATACTATAATTTGTAGGCCAAGTCCGAAATACTTTGATTTCTGAAGCATTTGTATCAAGCGTTTTTATTGTATTTAAAATTGACTTTTTCCATGAAAAAATACCCAAAAATTCTGCCATTTTTATTTTCAGGTATGCCCAAATACTAATATTTAGTACAAACACATACATTGTTTTGTGATACAAAACACGTACTAATGGATAGCCATTTAATCTGAGCAAAGATTCAATCTGAAAACACAGCGCCGACCTAAACATTTCTTCGTTTTTTTCAAAAGGCGCGTGTGCAATAGATTTTTTATTCTTCACATATTCATTAAAATCAATAACCGTCATTTACTCTCCACGCAGGGAAGAAAAATTTCATCTAAAGTACTTACAAAACCTTCGTTTTGAAGAATATTGGTTGCAGGCAGAGGCAGTACTCGTACAGTTCCATCCTCGGCTGTGTACTCAAACGGAACTTCTAGTTTAGAAAATTCTTCAGGATCTTCAACCATATGTATTACTTGCTTTAAATCCGCAGTTTCTAGTTTTGGAATTTCTTCGCTTTCCAGAGTTGCCTTCAAACTTTCTGCGACTCTTCCTAGAAAACGTTCGTGTGCTTTAAGTCGAAGAGGGCTTTCTGGTACTTTTACGTTTTCAAATAGTTTCCAAAGCATATTCTCTAGAGAAAGTTTTAGGCTGATGACAGAGTCCACCTCCCTCACCTTAAAAAAATCCCTCACTGCAGATAGTTCTTTTTCAAGAGTTTCGTCAGAAACACCAGAAGCTAATTTTTCTTTTGCATTAGAAGATAAAAAAGATTTCACAGATGCGCGTAATTCTAGACTTTTTGCCATTGCGAACAGACCTCCTTTAGGTATTTAATACATAATAATCGTTTATGCTAACTGAGCAATAGTTGACAATATGAAAATCGAAATATTCCATTTAACACAACTTTCCGATTGGTCTAATTATCGGAATCATATTGTTATTATGTATAATAGGCAAACTATTATTAGCGAGCCTATTTCCTATCTGAAATTTAGAGATCGGTACAAGCTATGTAAGTTATTAAAACTGTCTTTTTTAGACAGCGTTAAATTTATTTCAAATTATTACACAAGATATCCAGAATATAAACACTATGCATTATTGTGGTCTAGCGTCGATATACCAGACTTGATACCATTTCTTAAAATTATCTGCAAAGATGCGACTCGTTTTAGAGATAAAGAATATGATTTAATTATCAATTCTTTAGTAGAACGTATATGAATTATATTCAATTAATATAAAACTGTTTATTGTAAATAAACTTATCGAGGATAAAACATGACTATTTACATAGCATTTGATTGTGAAACTACGTCACTCAACCACAGATCACCTGAGGCTCTAATTAATGCATCTTGGGTTGTTTTTGATTCTGCAAAACCTACGGCGGCAATTTCAGAATTGCCTCATTATTCTGCTTATGTTAAGCAGGATAAGTATCTAGTGGAGTTAGATACTCTTCTAACGGAAAAACTGCAGACCATTGAGCTGCTTAAAAAAATACGTTCCGGTTCTGCAGAATTTCCAGTCGTATCGTTAGATGAATGGACTAAATATAGTATTGCGTTTATCAAAGATCACACAAAAACTGCCAAAGATTGGAAGTTTTTAATTCGCAACCCCTCTTTTGATTGGCATTTTATACCCCGTGAAATCAAAGAAGCTTTATGCGTAAGCCCCTTTCAGGTAGTTGACCCTGCGGTCATGTTTTCGACCCCTTCTGATAAATACGGAACTCCGTCTATGCAAGTATGTGCCGAGCGTAGCGGAATTAATGAGATCGTTCCTCATAATGCCTATGAGGATAATATTTTGATGCTTAGAACGTTTTCCTTTGCTCTACAAAGAAATCAAAAAGAATTTTCTTCCGCCAAACTCCTGCCCGCGGCTAAGCTAACAGCTGAAAAGACAGAACCTAAAAAGACCACAGTTATTTCTAAAAAGCCCGCAGCATTTTCTCAGACAGAAGTTATTAAAATAACTGCAGAAAAACTGAAACTAAACGTTGTGGAAATTAATAAAACTGCCGAACAGCTTAAAAAAACAGAATCGAAAAAAGAAAAATATGCATTGGCTAATAAACTAGAAACTCTTTTATTGCCAGTTTTTGCTGACGGTGCATTTGCAAGAGGAAACGAGCGCAGGGTTTCTATGGACATTGGTTTACCAAATGGTGGTCGTGTAGAAATAAAAAGCGATGGTATTTTTAATGCAGTTTGCCAAGATAAGGTCTATAACGAAGAAGGCAAAGTGACAGATTCTCCTAATGTATTCATCGAAATGCATAAAGGGGCATCGTCCAGTGGACAGTCCAAAGCAGGAGGATTTAGACAGGCCGGACATCAAAACACTGAAATTTACGCGATTTATGGGTATAAATCGAGCTATTTATTCATTCTTGATACCGATAATGAAGAATTGAGATCAGCATTGTCTAAAGGATATTATGGTAACGGTTATCATAACGCTAAAAACATCACTGCGAATAGGGGATATGGAGTAGATTTCCGAACTTTGCTCCAACTTCCAGGAGTTGCAGCAATTGATGTTAAAAATATGGTCTGGCTTAAAAAACCAGAAAGCGAAATCGTTAAATCGAGTTTAAATAAAAAGCTCTTTTGAATAAAAAACATGTATAATTCATGTTATGGATGCAAATAAATTTCAAAAAATAGAAAAAGAATTGATAGATTTAAAAAAATCTATCAATGAAATGTTAGAAAAAAGTTCTTTTTCTGATAAAATAAAAGCTGGACTGGTTGGAGCGTCTACTCTTTTAAACAATCAATCCCCCAGACCACAGGCGCCCAATACCCCAGCTCCAAAAGCTGAACAAATTGCGCCTAAAACAGAAACACAACAACAAAAATTTGCATTTCCAGAGACTTCCCCCTATTCTGTCTTTGAACAAAACATACCGTTAAAAATATTGACTCCTCAAGATAAAAAAATTATGGAAAACCACCCTCTTAAACCAGGGCAGATTTTGCATAATTATCGAGATCCGCGGCATATTCCCGAAGAAGAAGCCGCTGAGAAAAAGTTTGGTATTCCACACCGAATGATCACGGCCATCCGAGTTGCCGGAGAGCTGTCTAACTGGAATGATAGGTCTAAATTTAATACATTAACTCCCTATCAATTTAGAGAATCTACCAGAAATGCGTTTTTAAAACGCGATAAAGTTGACGCATATAAAGACACAAAAAGCGCAATTCACGCCACAGCTCTTCATTTAAAAGATAATATTAATCGTATTAATAATTGGAAAAAGAATAACGATCCGAGAGTAGTTGGCATGGCAAATACTGAAGAAGAAAAATGGTTATTAGCCGCACAATTATTTAATGGTAGCTTGGAAGCAGTAAGATCTGGAAATAAAGAAAACAGTGATTATGGACATCGAATTAAATATGGTTTAAAGATATTACAAGAAAATCCAGATGTTCATCATCTAGACAGTATTATTCAAGAGAAACGAAAACAAAAACAGTGATTAGAGCGTTCCCTCATACCACATTTTTCCCTTGTAGCTACGTCGCTCCCCATTTAAACACCGATCTATACGATACCGTTTATAGCCCGCCTTTTCTGCGTCATATTTACTTTCAAATGATTCAATCTCTCCGGTAATCATATCTATACAATAAACAGGCTTTCGTGCGTCTTCATTATACTTACGCAATGCAGTTCGAACTCTTTTTTTATGTTCTTTGCCCTGAAATTCCATGCGTTGTCTACCATTTTTAATGCAAATATAACATTGTTATGGAAACACAACAAACAAAAAATAACGAAAATAATTACTTATTGTTATCTCTTGACAGAGATATTCGTATATACAAGAAAGTAATTCCAAAATTCCACACAACACAAACCTATTACGCACCATTGTCTTTCGATAAGTTTTTACAAAAATGTCGTTGGGACGATTTCATTCTAAGCGAAGCGGAAATATCTAACTGGGTTGTTATGCATGCAGCCGAAACAAACGGCTACTATAGAACAAAAACTGTTGATAGCCTCGATGATTTAATTAAATTATTGTCTTCATCTAAAGATAAAAGAAAAAAGTATAAGTTTATTGTTGATTATTTGATTGGAGAACTTTGATGGCGTGCATAACGAGGACAAAATGGCATTTTTAAGTCAAAAAATAGGATATACGTTTGATGATGTTTTAATTGTCCCAAAGTTTTCGACAATTACTTCTAGGTCAGAAGTTGATTTATCAACCAAGATTGGCCGTTATACTAATCTTACACTCCCAGTTATTTCTGCAAACATGGACACAATTACTGGCCATAATATGTGTATAGCAATGCACCAAGCGGGTGGAATCGGCTGTCTCCATCGATTTATGAGTGTCGAAGAAAACTGTATTATTGCCGAAAGTTTACTTAAACAGGGTATAAATTTTTGGGCATCTATCGGTATTGATAAAAAAAGTAGAGAGCGGCACGATGAGCTAGAAAAATTAGGAGTCAAAACGTTTGTTATTGATGTTGCACACGCCGCTCAATCGCAAGTTGCAGAGTTTCTTGCAGATATTGCAGAAGATCATCCTCACATTGATTATGTAATTGGTAATTTTATTGATATTTTTCCATTTTTAAAATCGGTAACAGACAATGGATCAGTTTTACACAGAAAACCAAGTAATATTATTGGTTACAAAATTGGAATCGGCCCAGGTTCTGTCTGCGAAACTCGAACTGTGACCGGATGCGGATTTCCTCAGCTGTCAGCCATAATGAATAATTCTCCAGATAAATATCCATTAATTGCCGATGGTGGTTGTAAAACAAGCGGAGATATTGCTAAGGCATTAGCAGCTGGTGCAAAAGCAGTTATGATTGGCGGAATGTTAGCCGGCTCAACAGCTTGTGAGCGTCCTAATGAATTTAGAGGTTCTGCAAGCCTCAGCTCTTATAAAGACCAAAATAAAGAAGCTAGTCACAGAGCGCCAGAGGGCTCTTCTCATATAATTTCTTCAATTACAGAAACACAAACTATATTGCAACAAATTAATGGTGGTCTTAGATCAGCATTTTCTTATTGCGGCGCGGCTAATTTAGAGCAATTCCATAGCATTGCTGAGTTTGTTTTAGTTACTGCAAATGGCGTAAAAGAAAACGGATCACATTTTAGGAAATAAAAAAAAAGGCTGGGGAAACCCAGCCTTCTTCTTTTTAGCGTCTTATCAGACGCTTCCGTAGGTCTCGTCATTGAGCTCATGGTAGACGTTATCAAGGAGGCCGTGATGACGTACATGTTCAAGAACAACTGCGAGGTAACTTACATAAAGAGTTTCTTCAACAAGACCGCGAAGGCCGAGTTTCATCTTTGAAAGCATTTCGCCAAGAACCGCAAGCTTAGCACGGAACTGAGCTTTTGGTAGGAACACAACGCTGTCAAGGCCAGGAAGGATAGCTTGTGCATCAACCGCAGTAGTTGCACCAGCGCGAGCAGCGATTACACGACCGCAAGCTTTCCATGTACCAGAAGCGCCGCCAACCGCAGTGCGGAATAGAGCGAACTCTTCAGCGCCAGGAACAGCACCGATTGTAAGCTGAACTTTGTTACCATCAGCAGCAATAGTTACAGAAACTTCAGCTGAAGGCATTGAAATGCCGTGGATGTTAACAGCTTGAACAACATATTTAACAACATCGCCAGCCTTGAATGATGTATTACCAGCAACTTGAGCAGTTCCTGAGATAACAGGAGTTGCAATTGTTCCGCTGGAACTCATGACAGGCTCTGGATAAGCGCGAGTATATTTGAATACAGAAGGAATGAAATCAACTGTACCAACAACTGTTTGAAGTGGGAAACCAGACTTAGCTTCAGCTTCAACGTTTGCACCACGAATAGCGTAAGCTGCGCCAAGATCACCGCGCTCAAATGGGAAGAATGTAGCACGGAAGTGAACAAGTTGGTCAACAGTACAGTGAGCTTCTACGATACGACCGCGGTTTTCGCGAACTGCAGAAACAAGCTTGTCAACTTGGCCCCTAGTAAGAACTTGGCCCTTAGCATCAGCGAAAGTTACACGGTTGTTACCGTAGCCAACGAAGTCGCCGATGATACCGCGAGCAGACTTGTTACCTTCACGGATTTGAGCTTGGATACCGCGTGGCATACGCATAGGAGCGTTGGGATTAGCAGCAAGAGTGCTGTCGATCTCACCGTTTTGGTCAAGATACATGTCGCCACCGATGTACATTGCACGCTCAAGACCTTCAGCCATTGACATAGCTGCGTTCTTGTCGTTCTCTGCTTCGAGGTCAAGCATATAGCCGCCAGCAGAGTTAACGGTTTGTGCAAGGTGAGTAATTGTTTTACGAATACCTTGAACGCGAAGGACTTCAGCAACGCGCATGTATTGTGAAACATCTTCTTGTGGAAGGAATGTTTCGACGCCCCATGTGTCGATACCGCTACGAACTGCTGTCTTAACTACATAGCTATATGTAGTTTGTGTAGCTTTGAGAGTTTGAACGTTTTTGGTCAAGAGGAAGTCTTCGTCCTCAAGAGTCAATGAACGCACGGTAGGCTCAAGGCTATCAATAGCAATTGCAGAAGTACCAGTTCTTCCTGCGTTGTTGAGACCAGGGAAGCCAGCAGCGAAAGACTTGTTGAGGCTTTCTAGCTTCTGAGCGATCATTTGAAGCTCTTGCTGATTAAGTGGACTAAAACCTGACATACATAACACCTCTTAAAGAGTTAAACAAATTTCTTATACAATTCTACACCAAAAAGCTTAAACTCATGGAGTTAAAGTAATTATACACACAGATTCATAAACAAAAAAAGTGACAATTTAATTAAATGTCCAGTTTTTTTAAATAAAATGACATTCAAAGTTAAATATCTAATATAATTAGATTTTATTCATATCAATATTATAAAATGAGATTGTTTTGCATTAACAACAAATGGTTCATGAGTAATATTTATTGTTGATAGATAAGCTTTAAATATGATTCATGAGCTTAGCGGACAGCTTTTTTTGCTCATTTTTCTCTAAAAAATAAATAGTATCTTCTATTGAAAGAAAGTCTTCCGTCATAGCGGCTAGATTGATTAGCATGGAAGGATACACAGGGAGCCAAAGGTCAAAACGACCTATTGTACTTGTTAAACCTGATAAATAAAAAATTTCAAGTGTCTCGGGATTTAATCTATGTACCTCCCAAGACTCTACCTCATAGGCGTTTGTGTTTTTGTTAAAATTTAATTTTTGATAAACTTTATACAAATAATTCATAATATTGAGTTTGAAAGCCCGTTGTTGTAAAGAAAATTTTTTATTTCATTTTGTCCAAGCCAGTCGCTAATAGGCTTAGTTTTATTTGATAGTTCATCCCAAGGGGACACAACAAACCATTCTAATTCGCCAATTTTTCGCATTTGTAGCTCAGAATTAGCATTTAAGTCCATTCTTGCAATATAGTGTTCAGTATCGTTTTTACGGACTTGATAAATAAAACGTTGTGGGTTCATTTTTTGTTCTGTTCTCCTAAGTCTTTTAGCATTTTGTTCATTTTCTGCACTTTTTGTTGTTCAAAAATATCATCTATTCTTAATACATTTGGAGTCCACCAATATTTTGATTCTACCAGATTTGTAATTTTTAGCAATTTATCTTGTGTTTCAAGATCTAATCCTGAATATTTGACTAGCATAGAGTTGAAATCCTCGGTCTCAATTCTAGGAACAACGCGTTCATACTTCACACCATAAAAATCTAAGAACCTGGCGAGTTTGCAAGAGCCATTTTCCCCGGCTTCATCAGGATCTAGACCTATATATACCTTTGGGTTATCTGGATTCTGTTCCATGGCCATCATTGCAATTTGCCTTGCCTGAGATGCAGATATCTGCGCTCCCATTGTAGCTATCCCATAATACCCAAACCATACTGCTGAAATAGCATCGAACGGTCCCTCTACTACGCATATTGGATCTTGTATTTCGCCAAATTTTACAAATGCATGAGCTTTAGGCAGATTTGCGTCAGTATGAACTTTTATTCTTGCGTCTGGTGAAATGAAACGTTTTTGAAAACCAACTAAAGTATCAAAACAGTAAATAGGAAATGCAACAGCTCTTGCAAATGGATCAATAAATACTTCATGTGTTAAATCACCAACAACACCGCGCCGTCTTGCGTAAACAGATACAGGATTACTTGGCCAATCATATACTTTATGAAATGTTCCAGGAATAGGACAATGCTGCAGTTTTAAAGTTTCATGAGGTTGATTAATCGGTGTATGCGGCATAGGTTCATCAAGATCAAACATGCCCGCATTTGGTTTAGATATTTGTCGTCCAAATAACTCTGAACGAATTTTTTTATAACTATCGGCACCGCAATCAACAAGATATTTAAGTAGTGAGAACTTTGCACCGCAAACCCAGCATTGACCAAATACTTTAGTTTCATCGTCTTCAGGTTTTAATAGCCAAACAGAATACTTACTTTTGCCGCAGCTAGGACAAAACTTCAAAATCAAAGATCTGCGATTGGCTTTATAATCAATCGCATATTTATCTAGGATGTTTATAATTGCTGTTTCAGCATGATGTGAGCTCAAAGTTTGGTCGCCCCCGCTTTGTCCACCGTGGAATGGTTTTAGTAGAAAGTTCTCCTTTTTTCCACTTGTCCACTAGTGTTTTCTTATAGGCAACTAGAGTATCTTCGATATCTTGGTGTAATGAACAGTTTGCAAAAGGTGTGAGTTGACCGACTGGCCACAAGCCTCTAGCAGATTGGATGCGCTCTAAGTTAATTGGGTCAACGAATGACGGCTTATTAAAGCGATGCTCGTATTCTGCCATCATTTCTTGCAGATAAATAAACATCCAGTCAAAGTTTCCAACAGATTTTTGTAGCCACAAGGTTACCGGATGTTTAGTGTGGGAGTTTTTTGACTTATATGGCAGGCCAGTTTCTTTTGAAATTGGATAAAACGAGTCGGAAATTTCCAAGTTGTTCATAGCGTATGCAAACAACTGTAAAGTTTCAACTGTCATTTTTACCAAACGACGGTCATCAAGAGCTTGAGCGCTTTCTTTTTGGTTCCCAATAACAAATAAATTCATAACACCCTCCGCGACAATAATGCCAAATCGAGGGTATTATGACTAACCCTCGCAGCTTTTGCAAGCCTCAGCTTTTTCAGCTTTAATACCAGCCATCGATCTTACGTAATATAAAGATTTAATGTTTGGCATTAACGCAGCCTCTTTGTGGATTTTATGAATCCACTCAGGACTTTCATTAGCATCAAAGAATAAATTTAAGGACTGTGCCTGGCAAATATACTTCTGCCTTTGATTAGCCTGAAAAATAATTTCTTTTTGGTTAATTTCATAAGCAGTTTTAAATACTTCTTTAGCTTCTTCGCTAATACCAATGATATCTGAAATACTACCGTTATTATCGATAATTTTTTCCCAAATATCATCAGTGTTTAGACTTAATTTATCTAGATATTGCACCAGAGTAGGGTTTTTTCTAATGAAAGTCCCTTTTGCGGTTTTTTGTACATACGCATTAGCCACGATTGGCTCAATTCCTTGAGAAACACCTCCTGAAATAATTGCATTGGATGTTGTAGGTGCAATTGCAAGCAAATGTGTGTTGCGAACTCCAAACCCTTTACACCATTCTGGTTCGCCAAGTTCTTGCGCCATCCATTCAGTAGCTTTTTGCGCTTCAGTTTTGATATATTTAGCCCAAGTGTGGTTGAATATTCTTGCCTGCAAGCTATCGAACGAAATCATATTGTGCTGTAAATATGTGTGATAGCCCAATACACCCAAACCAAGCGCTCTTGATTTTTGCGCAAAGCGCACCGCCGCTTCGATTCCTCGAATTTTAGAAGCCTTTCGAATAAATTCTTCCATTACACAATCTAAAAATACGGTCGCCACAAACACTGCATTGGTATCTTTCCATTCATCCCATTTTGCTAGATTCATAGAAGACAAACAACAAACAAAAGAGTGTTCTGCATCGGAGTGCAAAACAATTTCTGAGCAAAGATTGCTTGCTTTGACGCTTAGATTATTTTTTGCGTACATAGGGGGGTTTTGTTTATTAACACGATCAATAAAAAGAATGTAAGGCTCGCCAGTTTCCATTCTTGCCTTTAATAGTTTGAACCAACGACGAAGCGCTTCTTGGTCTCCGTTTTCGCATTTTTGCAAAAATTCATCAGTAATACTTACGCCAAGATGGATACCATCTAAGTGTTTTCTTACATCAACAAATTCATCAAAATCATCATGATCGATTGGAATGTATGTAGCATGTTGACCACGGCGAATGCCGTTTTGTGATACTTGGTTAACGGTTGTGCGTAATACTTCGACCCAACTAGTGGTTCCGTTACTAGAACCACCGCCATTAATCAAAGAACCGCGCCCACGCACGTCACCAAGAAAACTAGAAGTGCCACCACCATGCTTACTAAGAACTGCAACTTCAAGATTTTTATCGAAGATAGAATAAATACTGTCGTCAACATAACTACCAAAACAACTGATTGGTAGTCCGCGCTCAGCGCCAAAGTTAGATGCAACCGGAGTGGCGAGGCAAAGCCAATTATTCCAAATAACGTTAAAGAAATCTTCTTCCCATTTTTTTTGATTATTCGGCAAATAAGAGGCAGCTGCCTTAGCAACACGCCTGTACATACCCTTTGGCGTTTCTTCTGGTAGTAAATATCCCTTAGAAAGAGTAATGAATCCTTCTTCAGTAAGCCATTGGGGAGCTTCGAGGGAAGACTTTAGGTCTTTTAGTTTCATAATTTATATTCTCTTGTAGGAGGGTGATGCTTACCAGCTAATGTTGCCGAAATTCCAACCTTTGACATAATTTGTAGACCTAGCTTCAAAGAAGTCTACAAATTCTACGGCTTGGTTCAGAGGATTAAACCACGAACCGACTTTATCTGTTGGAAGATTAGTATAAATGTCATTAAATCCAAGATCGCGCATTTTTTGATTGATACGATGTTTGATAAAGTTTTTCATATCGTCTTTTTTCAATCCTTCAAGTTCGTCTTCCAAGAAGATTTTATCGATATAAATCATTTCCATATCGTGAATATGCTCTGCTGCAGTTTTTACTTCTTCTTCAAGAACAGCTATCTGTTCTTTAGAATAGTTGATTTCAGCGACAAGTGTTTTAAATAGCCAGCATCCGGCAGAAGAATGAAGGCTCTCATCTCGAATAGACCAACTAATAATATTTGCTACGTCTTTTAGTTTATTAAAACGTTGAAAATTTAATAGAATTGCAAATGAGCTAAATAACGATACGCCTTCAGTAAAGCCGGAAAAAACGGCAAGGGATAACGGCAGGTCAGTTACGTCGTTGATCTTCATTTTAGATTCAATAAATTCTGTTTTATGTTTTAAATCTTCATCATCAAGAAACGACAAATAAAATTCTTTTGTATCAAGACCAAGAGCAGTATTAAGCTTGTCATATGCCTGTGCATGAATTGCTTCGAATGAAGCAAATGTGTTTGCCATCATACAAATTTCCGGCTGGACAAACCATTTGGCAACAACATTTGTCCAATAATCAGCTACAATATTTTCTGTTTGCGTGAAAATTTTTAAGATAGTTGTAATTGCATGTTTTTCTTTTTCAGAAAATTCAGTGTGGTACTGGTGGACATCAGCATCCATTTCAACTTCTGAAGGATTCCAATGTGCTTTTTGCTGTTTTTCAAAAATATCGAAGGCTGTTGGGTATATAAATGGTCTAAAATTCGTCCGCTTCTGCAAAATTTTTGGCAAAGCTTGCATCGAAAAAATGCTCCCATTAGAAATCTAGACTAGAGTTCTATTGTCGCTCGGGTATTTAAAAATTTAATACTAAAATATTTAAAACATTGTTTTGATTATGCAAATACACTTCAGAGAACATCTTCCAGTTTTTCAGCAGTTTCCATACGATAAATACCGTAGGCAAAGTCTGTTTTAACTTTATATTTATTTTCATTACATCCTTCCCGCCCTTTGATAACGTACAGGACTGCTTCATTATCGATACGCATTTGTGGGGTTCTATTAATAGAAATAATATTATCGGCCACAAAGCAAGCATTATATGAACCCGAAATCATACTCATGTCAATTAATTGATTTTCGTCGTTATTGCGCAGCATTGCAGCGCCAGAACGATTTACTTGGAAGTGCGTAAACCCAATCATATGATGTTTTAAACAAAAATCCTTAAAATCTGCCATAGCACGATGGAGTTTTTCATGCATGCTATCGCCCGGGGCCATATGTCCAATATGTTGAATGTAGTCAATGATTACAACTTTATTTTCTGGTAATCCTTGATTTCTGCGTTCACGATTTTTTTCAGATATTTTTTGCAAAATAGAAGATGGTGGATTTTGATATACAAAATCAATCGTTACATATTTTTGTAACTCAACAGATGCTGCACGAATAGCATTCTTTTTGTCTTGAGATAGATCAGTATATTTAGATAATTCATTAATAGGAATGCCAGTCATGTTTGCATATAAACGACGCAAAATAGTTGGTTGGCGATCTTCTACAAAGATTGCGTGCACGTGTTTTTGCTGTCGAACAGCTTGAACAATTAGGTGGATGGACATCATGCTCTTGCCCCCACCAGAAGTAGAGATAAACAAATTCATAGACTGTTCTTCAAAGCCAGCCATAGTATCAAAATCAGTAATACCAATTTTAAATCGTTTATACCGTTTTTGTGAGTTTTCTTCTAAAAATTTATGGGCAGTCTCCCAATTTACAGTTTCTTCTTCTTCGGTACCAATCGACTTGATTTTGCTAAGTGTTACTTCAAGATCTCGATAAGCGGAATCAAAATCAGTATTTTTAAATTTTTTAGTAACCGATTTGTGTGAATTAATAAAAGTTTGTGCCTTGAGGTATCGCAAGAATTCAGCAAAATAGCCGTCGTTTTGTGCAAACTTATACAAATCTGCATCTAATCGCATTTTTTCGGCCAGCTGCATACTTGCATCGCGCCCATCTCCCGAAGGCTGTAGGTTTAGCCAGCCTAATAGTGCTTCCATAGATACAGGTTCATTCTTAGAGCGATCTAGCAGTACTTTTGCAATACGAAATAATGACTGATTTTCGTCGCCAATATCAAACATTTCCGGATATAAATATTCACGGTATTTGTCAATCATTGCTGGCTGCAACACTAAACGAAGAATTGCCCCTTTGAGAAACCTAGCATCAAAATTAACAATATTATCTTTAATTTCGGAGCTCATACGTTTCTTCGTCCCTTCCCTAATTTATCCAAATCTCGCTCTTGCTCTTCGATACTAGCTTGCTCGGAAACAAATGAGTCTATTGTATCTACATTGTCGTACAGGTATTCCACCATATGTCCAGTTGTAACCGGAACTGTTGCCGCAGAAATTACAGGTTTTAATTCGGCAGCATTACACTCTGGGCAATTAGTAGGTTTTTTGTCTTCCCAACATAATAACGAATGCCTACAAGATTTGCACAATAAACGTATAAGTTTCGGTTCCATATCCACCTCTGCCGATAATGTTACGCATAATTAACAAAAAAGAAAACCCCTAAGAAAAAATCTTAGGGGCGAAATTCCTAGTTCATAGGGGAGGGATAGGATTATGAACGAGGAGCTTTAATACCAATTCTTTCAAGTTCTTTATAGAACTCGCTAGCGTCTTCAACAGACTTGGATAGGTTGGCTTTAGTAACTAGGTCAGAATTAACTTTCTTGTTACCAGCAGCCTGCTCGCTGATGAGCCAGTTCGCCAAAGTTGCACCAGTCATTACTTCTTTTGAAGAATCAGATGATGATTTTTCAAGAACAGTAATTTTTGGATCTGCATATTTTTGAGCAGGAACAACAGAACCTTGCTCGACTTTTTTTGCACTGCTCTTTTTAAGAGCAGCAACTTGTGCAGTTAGGTCATCAATCTTTTTAAGAGCTGCCTTTAAGCTTTTTTCCATTTTCTCAGAAGACTCATCTTCTTCTTTCTTTCTACTAGCAAGCCACTCTTCGTGTTTCTTATTTTGCTCTTCGGAAGGGGCTTTAGGATCGGCCTTAATTTTTGACGGGTCCATAGATTTTTCAGCAGCGTCTCCGCCTCGCTTAGCAAGTTCAGCCTGAACAGCAGACATAAGCGTTTTAATTTCTTCGTCAGAAAGTTCCGCTACTTTGGAATCGAGGTCTCCGTCTTCTGATTTTTCGGCTTCTTCGGATTCAGAATCTTCCTTGTCTTCTTCTTCCTCATCACTCATTTCTTCTTCGGAAGATTCATCTTCGGCCTTTTCCATTTCTGGCTCTTCGGATGGCTCTTCGCCGCCTTCATCGCTACCACGACCTTCAGCTTCTTCGACTAAAGAAGAAATTAATTCATGGAGTTCTTCGTCAGAAAGTTTTTTTGCATATCCAGCAAGGCTTTCTTCGTCTTCTCCATGATCTGCCATATGAACTGCGTCTTCTTGCGCATCACTAGGCTCATCTTCCGCTTTTTCCATTTTAGAATCCCAAGATTTTTTGAGATCTAAAACTTCAGTCATCAGTGTATCGATGTTCTGAAACAGTTCACTTTTTTTCATCTACCACCTCTTCTTACGGTTCAAGAGCTGTAATGCGAGCTTCGTGATCAGCAGCGGTTGATTCTAAAGTGCTGACTTGGCCCTGTAGCGTAGTAACAGCGCCTTGAAGAGCAAGAACTGCTGCTTGAAGAGCTGCAATTGCTGCGGATTGATCTGCCACTTCGCCAGCCGCAGCCGCTTCAATTAGATCACCTAGTTTGATACCAGATTGATCCGCAGGAAGGCCGGGAAGGTTTAGCGCAGGCTGTGATTTTGAAAAATCATTTAGAAGTTTTTTTACTTCAGGGGTTAAAAGAGCCATGCTTATCTACCTCATGTTTTAAAAATAAATGGGCCTTTCGGCCCACTAAATTAGGCCAAAGAACCAGGAGCAGTGCCGCGGCCATAAGGCATAAGCACACCGACTTCAACACCTGCAGCATCCCATGTTGCGGCAGCAGTTGCAAGGGCTCCACTTGGAGCAAGAGCAGGAGCAGTTCCGGCAGCAGTTTGTTTTAACTTAACTGCAGCGCCGTTTTGGCCGCGAAGAACATGAAGTACATCTGGAAGGAACTTATGAAGTCCACCAGCAGCAGGCGTTGCCGCTGGAGATTCAACGATGAGTTCAACTAAAGCAGCACCTTCAGCAAATTGGCCAGCAGCATGGAGTTGAGTTTTCATTGAATCCGGCCATTGAAGACCAGCAACTTCCCAAGCCTTGAAACGGAGGAAGCATTGAAGATCACCAGCCGCTGAACCTGCAGAAGAAAGATTCAACCAAGCAATAACATTGCCATCAGAATCAAGAGAAACAACTTTAGCCTTAGCTTTTGAATAGCCAAGGTTTTTTAGATTGTCTTCGAGCTGTTTAGCAACTTTGGAAAAACGTGGACTAGCCATATTAAAATACCTCTGTAAAGAAAGAGTGTTAAACTACAAAAAATTATACACTAAAATCCTGGGGAAGAAATGCTCTTTTTCACAATATACGGCACACTACTCTTGTTTTGAGCGCCACCGATTGTCACAATTAACTGTACAGAACCCGAAAGAATAGTAGCCGCGTCATCTGCAGATAAAGTTATTTGAAATAACGATTTATCATTAGGTGATACTACGGTTGCAGTTTTTGAAATAGTTTTAGCGGTTTCCCCGCTTTTTGCCGGCCTAGATCGTAAAAACGCAACGTTGACTGTCGTTGAATTGTCTATAATAAATCTTCTATTCCCTAAACCGTCGGTTTTTGTTAAAATGAAGTATAAAGTGGTCGGACTACCACTAGATACTTCCCAACTTTTTATGAAAGTAAAATCATTTATGTTGCTAAAATACTCAATTGGTTGGATTCCAAACATTTCAGTAAATCCTTTTTTTTATTATTTAATGATATCATATTTATGATATTTATATTTTAGTAACATGATAAGAGGCAAAAAATGAGTTTTATTCAAAAATTTGGAGCAAATAAACTTGGAGTTTTTGATTTTAAAGGGACTTGGGACGCCTCATCTAATAATCCAGAGTTAACATCGGGAATTGGGAAAAAAGGAAATTATTACATAGTTTCTCAAGCCGGCTCAACCTCTATAGATAATGAATCAAATTGGGAGGTTGGGGATTGGATTATTTTTAGTGGAACAGAGTGGCAGCGCCTAAATACTGCTGACGGAACAGTTCAAGCAAGTGAAAAGGGAGTTGCAAATGGTGTAGCTACACTGGATTCAACAGGCTTTGTACCCGTAGAACAACTTCCTCCATATCCATCCGCACCAGTAACTTCTGTAAACGGACTGACCGGAGATGTAATAATTGCCACCGGAGATACCGCAATATCAGATAGTATCACTGACGGCGTAACTAATATTGCCCCGTCGCAAAACGCAGTCTTTGACGCTCTAGCTTTAAAAGCTAATGATGTCGATGTAGTAAAAAGTGTAAATAACGTATTGCCGGTAAGTAATAACGTATCTATTAATACAGATAATATTTCAGAAGGCGATACTAATTTGTACTTCTCTGCTACCAGGGCAACCGAAGCGGTTGTTGTGAATTCAACTTCTGGTAACGAAACAGATCAGTCTCCATCTGTTGATGCCATTAAAGCCTATGTAGATAACAAAGTTGGTGGTACTGGATTCGGGCAACGTTATAATTATTTTTTGAATACCGAAATTACTACATCTTCAACATCTTACAGCTCGATCAGCGAATTGACTTCTGCTAGTTTGCCAATAGGTCTGTATAAATTTAAATTCTGGGGATTGATGCAGAGCAGCACAGCAACAAATGGCGTTGGTGTGCGTATTGACGGAACAGATGCGGGTATTTCTACCTGCTTCGCGTTCTGGAATATTTCACAAGCTGCCGACGGAACAAATAGTACATTTTCTTATGACCAAACAGGTTTAACAACAAACGTTGTTTCTCAATCAGCGCCAGCTGCAAACACAAATTTTTTGGTTATAGGCGATGGTGTTTTTAGAATAACATCCGCCGGGACGATTTCGATTCAAATGAGATCGGAAGGGGCGCATCTTATTAAAATGATGCCGGATTCTTGTTTTTCGATTGACTTGATTTCAGCCAGCTAATTTGAAGTGTTTCATAAACAAAAAAACCCCACCAATTTCTTGGTGGGGTTTTTTTTTACTATACCGAATTAGATAACAGATCTGGTCTGGTATTTAATGCGAATTTTATCGCCCTCAGCAAGTGCTTCCTCGCCACCGGGTAGTAAACTTCCATCAAACGCCATTCTCCAATTGTCGCCAAGATTGATCAAAGAAAAATCATCGCCTTCATGGATAGCTAGTCTGTCTATAAACGCTACTAGAGAGCCCTCTGCATATTCTGCGCCAAATCCTAAATCAACATATCCATCAGCAATCATTTGTGCAGTGATTTCAAAGCTTCCTGAAACCCACGTAATATCTGCCAATTGATTCAACGAAGAAACAACTTGGGATTTTAGCTCATCAAGTGCAGACTTAACAGAAGCTTCTCCGCCCGCTGCAACTGTCCAATCGCCAACAGAAGCTGGAACGAATTTAAAGTCGCCTGCAGATGCACCAAGAGCCATTCGCGTACCAGCGGCAACATTTTCTGCAGCGGCTGATCTTGTGACGTTGGTGAACAAATAAGGAGCAGAACCGGTTTTTGTTAATGCACAATAAGCAGCTCCGTTATGTAACATAACGTCTCTTAGGTAGAGAGCACCAGGGCTTGCAGCCGAAGACACCAAACCAGCAACGTTTGTAAATGCAGATTTTGCAATAGAAACAATACCCGCATTATGAACAACAGAGTGGATTCTTTCACAGTTATTAACTACAAGAGTACCGCAGTCTACAAGCTGTTGAGCAAGAGCTTGTTCTTGATTCAACGAAACACTCTGGTCTGCTGCAGGAGTACCTTGCATTTTTAGACCATAGTGGTAGCCATTTGTGAAATCATGCCAACGGCGCCATGCACCAGAAAATTGGACGGTACCAGAAAAACCGCAATTTTCGAAATAGTGGCGACCAGCAGTACCGTTGATAGTTAGCACTGTATTATTAACACCGCCCGGAGCTTCAATGAAGATATTCTTCATTTTAATACGAGTAGTATTTGCACCAGCAATTGTGATTGTACCAACTAGTTTAATTGGAATAATACCGTTAATTAAACCATCTTCGACCATGATTGTACATTTTCCGCCGCCAGCAGCAGAAAGAGCATTCAGGCCAGCCGCAGTACGAATTGCATCTGGGTCAATACTAATACTAAGAGGTCTAGCGTTATTACCAGTTTGCATACTTACGTTTGCACCAGTGCTATCTCCAGCAGCAAGCGCACGAATAACGACTACGAAGTCATGATTTGCATCACTATTTCCGTAAGTCATGTCATCTAGTTGAGTATAGCCATGGTTAATAGCGGCTTGGATGGTATTGAATGGCTTAAAAACAGTACCATCTGGCGTATATGAAAGACTTTCAGATTCTTTATGCCAACCGCCGGGAGCAGTAAGGTCTACATAGAGGAATCTGCGTGAATCAGATGGGTTAAGACGCTCAGAAATTCGTTGCTCAACAGAGTCAGCAACGCTTTCGTCGCCTTCTAGTGTATCTAGTCTGCCATCAAGAGCACTAATTTGGCTTGCGATTGTTGAAGCAAAGTTTTCATCATCGCCAAGAGCTGCTGAAAGTTCTTGCAATGTATTTAGAAGATCAGGAGCTGCACCAACAGTTGCTGCAATCTGTGCATCTGTATAGCTGTTTGCGGAGCTTAACGCACCAGAAACTTCGGTATCAACATAGCCTTTACGAGCTAGATGCTCTGCATCTGAAGGGTCAACGGATGCCTTTGGAAGAACTAGCATACGAAGATCGCCAGAAGCATCTAGCTTCATGAGCTCAACAACGTTATCGCTAGCGTCTAGGGCGCGAACGGATTGATCGTTAAGAAGAAGCAGTTTCGCACCATCAACTGCATTATTCTTAATAAACTTCTTTTTAATCTGCATAACAAAATACTCCTTTGTGTGTGTGAAAAAACACTATAAAAGTATATCACATCTTTTTATTAATTAATCGAGATATTCTTCTAATTCCTGAACATCTACTCCGAATAATTCTATTGAATAGCTATGGCAGGATTTCTTTCCCTGCCCTAATGAAAACGCAAAGTGCCAATCTTCTGGCAGAAACTGTGGAATGTTTGTTTCCTCCGATCCGTTCTTCTCTAAATACCCAACATATTCTCTCAACGCTTCAAGGTACGAGCCTTCAAAATCATCTGGTAACAAAAACTCAATTTTTGCAGAAAATTTCTTTTTCATTATAATACTATACGCCTCTTAAAATTTCTTTAGCCCTTGCCGCCTGCTCCATTTGATCTAAATCTGCTTCAAGGCTATATCCACCTAAATTTGTCACCAACAAACCTAGTTCAAAGGCGTTTGTGATAACTGACCGAATAGTTTCAAAACTATCAGCAACTCCATGGTCTAAAAAGTTTTCGACCTTTTGGATATCATTGTCGGTAATATAATATGTTTGATTTTTATCAAAATGCTTCATAGGCGTTTCGCCAAAATTTGTCATAATCACATTATGAATGCTCGCAAGCGCTGTCTGTACGGATTCAGAAACCTTAGCTTGCTGCCCCGCTCGCATGTACGATGCACCGCAGCCCGGCAGAGCTCCTGAGCGTGAACAAGCTTGCGAAGCTTTAATAGCGTCATCAGCACGGTCGGCTCGTTCTTGTAGATCACTCATTAACGAACCGCCAATAATAAGCTTGACACAACCACCAGTCAGCGATGCATTACGGGAATGAATGATGTCACGATCCATTTGGCTTGGTGCTAGGCGAGCCGATTCTTCATTTTGTTCTGCTCGCTCAATAATCCAATTACGTTCAGATTTGCCTAAGATGAAAGTTTTATGTGGTCCAATCCGAACTGACTGGCAGTCGCCAAAATCTTCTATCACCAAGTGAGTTAAACTGCCCCCATCCATAACTTTTGCCCCAGTATACGAGGCAATATCATTAAGTTGTTGGACCTGCCCATTCAGCTCTGCCGAGGGCGTGGTTCTTACAACAAACACTTTTGCATTAGGGTTTTGTCGATTAAAAAATGCCAAATTTGCAGCCAAATCTTCAGCAATCTGATGACAAATAATCAATAAGTTCCATCCACCGGTTGCATTTCTTGCTAAAGACTCCAGCATTGGCTTAACTTGAGACATCATCATTAGGTCGCCGTTATATGGCAATACATGGCATTTTTTAAGAGTAAACTCGGCATTATTTGCTAAGTTTGGTCGAATGCTTTGCGCAAATGGCAGATAATAGCTGTATCCTGTGCCAGCTTGGTAACCGTATTCCTTATCAATCCTATAAGGATCTTTAGACATAGGGTTCTTTTCTACAATTACAGTTCCATAAGCTGAGCTTTGAGATACTGCATCCATTACAAACTTAGTAAGCTCCTCATCTCCGTTAGCACTAGTAAGCGCCACTTTATAAACTGCTTCATCACTAGCCACAGCTTCGCTTTTAATAGCCTCTATAGCATTTTGAATTTCTTTGCGAAACTTTCGAGCTGCCGCCTGTGGATTATTTCCACTATTGACCAGAGCCTTAGCAAAAGCTGCAGCCATTACAATAGTTGAAGTTGTGCCGTCTCCGGATGACACAACCGAGTTTGCACTAGCCTGTAGGCAAAGTTTATGCACGGCGTCAAATACCGGATCGGTATAACGCAAACTGTTTAATACATTAAACCCGTCTTTAGTATGAGAAACAGAAATTTCATCGGCAGAATTACGACGACTTAAAAGAACAGTTTTACCACCAGGCCCAAGAGTACTGCCAACAATATAGGAAATTTCTTCCAATGCTTGAACGGCTTTATTTCTTGCCTCGTGTCCATATTTTATTTCTTTTGCCATGATTTATCCTGTACCTCGCTTTTACACGCCTTATCATAATCTTTGATAATTTTATTAGCCGTAAACTCATCTGAAGTTATTGCATACATTTGCAAGTTTGAATGTAATGCAAACCTTGCCATTGACAACTCAGGCAGACCCAGTATTAAAAATTTTCTACAAATGAGCGGACTCGCTAAATTTGCTAAAAGATAACCTATCTCCCACGCAAATTTTTTTGATACAGTCTGCCCGCTTCCCTCTTTTGGCTGAAAACTAACATCCCAAACGTTTGTGCAATCGCCAATTTCGGGATTAAACCAGTTGGTTGTTTTAGTATTCGGCTCTTCGTTCTTAGTAAATAAGATGCCGACTTCTCCAAGTGGGGATAAATGATTAGGAGGCTGCCTACACGGCTGCTGCGAAACAATTGTTATATAATCATAAAATTTAAAACCAATTTCATCGCCCAAATAAACATTGCTCATAGCTTTGAGGCGCAGTTTTTTTGGAAGTCTGCTGTATTGAAGGGAAATATGGTTATTTTTTTGAGTTTTATACAGCTGCTGGTACATTTTTTTAGCGTCTTTGGACTCAAGGGGCAATTCAATGATGCTAAAATCGCACTGCGGATAAATGCTTTTATTATAAATATCGTCCGTGATCATTATCACTATTCTGCCGTCTGCACTTGTGATTTGCATCGCTGTTCCTGTAATTGCCTAGATATTTTTCTAGCGAAAAGAGCAAATTCTCTGATCCGCTGTTTTTTATTCTTTGCCTCTGATAACCATAAAGCCTCATTAAATATTTTGCAAGCTTCATGTAAACCGTGATTGATAACTAAGGGTTTAGCATAAACGCGAATGATACTCCACGTGTTACCATTGCCTAATCTTGTTGCTAGATATTGCGGTGTAAAAACAAATCCCGTAGAGCAGAAATTTTCTATCAACTTCCAATCAATCATGAAACCCCGGCGTTTCCAGTGTGCTTTATACTCATTAATATCTTTTGATAGGCTAGGCATAAGCAATTGGCGTAACGCAGTGGCTTTTCTTTCATGTGTATTCCAAAATTGTTTAAAATCTTCTAGACCAATATCAATAAAAAGATTATTTTCGGCCATTTTTAAATGTAAAATAAACGCTAAAAGTTGTTTAAAACCTTTCATTAGCCATTCTTTTTCTACACGCCAGATTTTTTTTAAAGTTTGTTCGTTTTGTTTAGAAATAGAAAGGTTTTTGTAATCATTTTCAAAAACTTTTTTCAGAAAATCTTCAACCAATTCATCATTCAGAATAAAATTATTTTTTTGAGTATGAATTTTTTTCTCAAGTTGTTTTATTTCAAACACAAATTTAATGAATCGCTTAATTGTTTGAGCCTCAACAACAATCTGTTTTTCATCAATAAGTTGAATGTTTTTTTCTAAAATCTGTAGGCATTTTTCTGGATTTTTGATTAATGAAATTTGTAGACAATCAATAAAAAGATTATCTAAGAATTTGATTTCCGATTCAAAATAAAACGCCTTATCTATTTTCCCAGTCCCAAAATATTTGTTTACCGATTTATTAAAATTGATCTCTTTAGATAAGAGTATTAACCGGCTGAAGTCTTCAACGGGTTCAATTTGTTCTTCTGGATTTAGAAAACTATCAAACTCTCTATAATATTGAGTGTATCTAGAAATAGATAGAGCAGCCTTCGATAAAAAATCTGCACTTAGTGGATGGGTTTTTCGAATATTTGAAACATTATGCTTACTAAGCAAAGATCTAATTTGAAAATTTGAAGACTGAGAAATACAACCAATAATATTAATAAATCTACTCGCATATTGGTTTTTTACAGTTTGATTATTAAATGTTGATGCTCGTTCTATAAATTCTATAGTTTTTTTCAGATCATTATCTAATCTATAGAAATCGCGTTTTTCAAATGGGATTAAATTATCTTGCAAAGAATGGATTTCAAAAGAATCAAGCGCAATCTTCGAAGTCCAAAAGTTTCTATTTCTTCCCTGCTCTCGTTTAGTGATATTAATATATCCATTCTCAATCCACTCTGGAAAATACGCAAGATGATAAAAACCTTGTTTTTTAGATAACGATGCGTTGAAATCAATATAATCTTGAATATCGTTAAATAAACTTTGTATTATATCTTTTTGTAACTGTTGATAGTTTTTAGGTTCTATATTTCCGTTCGCTACAAAAATAATATGCCAGCCGACACCACTAGAGCTGTTGACTAACAGACATTTACCGTTTAAAATTGAATTAAGTTTAGAAAAACCATTCACAATTTTTTGCGTGATTTCTGGCAAATGTTCTTTTAAATCGAAATCAATCACAAATGTAGTTTGTGGCAAAAAGTCATTCGTCGGCTGCACAAACGGTATGTATCGATTAGTTTTTATCTGTTTGATTTTTTCAATGTTTTTCTTATTATAAAAAACTAGATATTTTTTATCTTTATCTTTGTTTTGATCAAGAAAAAGATTATTGATTTTAAAGTATGGAATGATTTGTGTATCTTTTTCCCATCGTCTTCTGACAAAGAATGGAAAATATATATTTTGCGCTTTTGCCATAGCGTCTTCTTTTTTGGGTTTGTTTTTAAATAAAACCACAATCGTAGAAATAAGAAAACACCTATCGGATGACAACTGAACTTTTTTGTTTTCAATTTTATTAATTTTGGTACGCTAGCTTTAAAGTGAGGTGCTATGAATTGTTTAGTAGTCGGGGACATCCATCTAACACACCGCAGATTAAAGCGTTCAGAGTTGCTGTTATCTCGGTTAACTGAAACTATATCTTCAGTTAACCCTGAGATGGTAGTTTTACTAGGTGACGTGTTTGACGAGCACGATATTGTTCGTAATGATTGCCTCACTATTTTTTCTGAGTTTTTAAGCGCAAACAGCCATGTAAAGATTGTCCATATTCTTGGCAACCATGAAATGAACGATAGCAAGACTTTCTTACCTAGATTTCATGCTCTTGCGCCATTTAAAAACACTCCAAATTACGTTGTGGTTGATCATCCTATATATGATTGTATTGATGATACACACGTCGGTTTTATTCCTTATTGCCCTCCCGGAGCATTCCATAAAGCCATGGAGATGTTATCAGGAAGAGAAACTTTATTGTTTGCTCATCAAGAATTCAAAGGCTGTTTGATGGAAGCTGGGTTAAAAAGTGAACATGGCGATGAGCTTCCATCGTGCAAGGTGATTAGTGGACACATCCATGGTGAACACACCGTAGGAAATTTAATTTGGTACCCCGGAACTCCATGCCAACATCGATTTAGTGAAGATGAAGAAAAGTTTGTTTTTTTAATTGACATTAAAAATGAAAATTATAAAGTTATTCAGGCTATTGACTTACAAATGCCAAAGTTTGTTACACGTGAAATAAAAATTGAAGACGTCAATAAATTCCAGATTGATCCTGTAAACGAATATCGCATTGTTATCAAGGATACATCGTTTAACATTATTGCGTTTAAGAAAACAAAAGAATATAAAAAATTGGCTAAGCAAGTTAAGTTTAAATTCATTGCGGAAGATCATCAAGAAAAAACACAGCGCAAGTTACAGGCAAATACAAAAAGTTTTACCGAACGTTTTTCTGACTATGTGAAGGAACGTAAACTTGAAAAATCGTATCAATTTATCTTTGACAAACTTCCGTAATCATAACGACGTATCTTTTTCTCTACCCGAAACTGGCATGGTGCGTATTCATGGGCGCAGCGGTGTGGGAAAGTCGTCTGTTTTTAAAGCTATTAGCTACGCTTTTTATGGTAAACAGAATAAGATTACGACATGGAATGAAGAAACTACATCGGTACAATTCGACGGTTTTGATCTCTCAATAACTAGAGGTCGTGGCCCAAACATACTCAAGGTAAACGGGCTTAGTTCATCTACCGCGCAGAATGAAATTGAAAATATTTTGCGTATGAATAAAACCGAATTTGATATTTGTTCATATGTTGCTCAAAATCAAAAGAATAGTTTGATTAATTTGTCTCCTTCAGAGCAAATGGAATTAATTAACGAGCTTGCGTTTAAAGGCTCTGATCCATTTAAACAAAAAGAAGAAATTACCGAAAAAACTAAGGAAGTGGGTAATTTACTTAGCCAATTAGAACACAAAGAACAAAACATCCAAGACAAAATAAAAGAAGCTAAAAACACAATCAGCTCTCTGTCGGAAACTATGTTTGATGTACAAGGTGCGCCAAAAGATTTACAGAAAAAAATTACTGCGACAGAAGGTCACATTTATACGTTAACTCGTAAGATTGATGAACTCAAAAAAGCTCGAGATGAATTTAATGAAAACAAAAATCATCCAGCACGTAACGTATTTCAATCGGCCTCCGATTTTTTATTTAAATATGAAGAAAACCTTCAAGAATTAACAGTAAAACAAGCCGAATATAAAGAAAAGCTGCTTGATTTCAAAGAAGATTATGTTAGCAAACAAATAAACGAATATTTAGAGCAAGCCAAAAAACTGAAGCAAGAATTAAACAAAATGGAATGGCTGCTTTCGCAGATGCAAAACCTAGAAAGATATCAAGAACAAAAACAGTTGTCTTTGGGCAAAATATTTAATCTCACACAGAATATTGAGCTATACGGCGAACCAGAGATTGTAGACAGAATTTTAGATTTAAAAATAATTTGTGAAGAGTTTCTTAGCCATCACGATGCTGTAGAATCAATTTCAGTCACTAATTTTGAATCTGAAATTAATACAAAAATTCTTAAACATAAAAACAATATTCAAAAATTTGAGTTGGCCGCAAGCCAATTGGGTGATCATTTAAAAGAAATGCGAAAGTACAAAGTTTTATCAGATGATGTTGAAAATAACATTTTGGGACTACAGAAAAAGAAACAAAAAGCTGACCAAATTATTAACACAAACGCTAATTTGATTCCAATGGCTGAACTAGAAAGCAAAATTCAATCTGCGTTTATGAAAATAGAAACATATTCAAATGAACTAAGCAAAGAAACTTCTAAGAAGAATGCTTTGCAAGCAAAGCTTGATCAGATTAATAAAAATGCAGAAATTAGCAATAAAATTAATGAGTACGAGCAAAAATTAAATGCGTTAACAGAATCTTTAGTAGAGATTGCAAAACAGAAGCAAGACGCTAAAGAACTATATTCTGGCTGCAGTGAAATTGGCGAAGTTTGGCAGAAGTCAATGTTGGAATCGCTAGAAAGTATTATCGATGAAATTAATTTCCGTGCTACATATTGGCTAGATCTACTGTTAGACGGTCGAGTTAAAGCCGAATTAAAAACTACTAGAAAGCTAAAGTCTAAAGATAAAGAAATTTCCGCAATTAATTTAGAGCTAACATGTGATGGACAAGTATTAGAAACACTCAATGAAGATGATTTATCTGGTGGTCAATTTAGCCGTTTGGTTTTAGCGTTTCAATTAGCTTTATCAGATATGTATAATAGCCCGATTTTGATGCTTGATGAAAGCCTGCAAGGTTGCGATCTTGCTACACAGGAAATCTGCATCAGCGCGATTAAAGAAATTTCAGATCGTAAGCTTGTGCTGATGATTGAGCATCATACGCAAGATTACTACTTTGATGAGGTTGTTTACATTGAGTAAATGGGAAGACTTTTTAGCGAAAGTTAAGGACGTAAAACAGAATTATGAAACCGGCGAAATTAAAATTATGGTTTCGCCAATTATAACTATGATCATGAGTGGTGCATTTGACGACTGCTTTCCAGAACCACTTACAGTAGACCAGAGATTTGCGGCTGTTGAGCAACTTAAAAAGGCGTGTAAGTCTACCGCCGGTTTTCCAAAGATCAAAGACCAACGCATTCCTATGGAAAAAATCACGTCTGACTTTGATCGTCAGCTGTGGTTGGCTGATTTTAATCCAATTTTTTCCATTAACTTTTGTAATGTATATCAATCTGCGCTACAGCAACTGGGCTTTAAACCTACTAAAGAAGAATTTGCCGAAGTGTTTCCATTCGCTCGCCAATTTACTATTGATCAAAATGGCCAGAAAGTAGAAGACCGTGTAGCAATAGCTAAAAACTACAAGGGGACAATATCTGAATTTTCGGTAAAAACTGGCATGTGGCGTAAAGCATTTTTTGGTTATTTTAATGGATATGCCACTAAAAAGTATGATGGTAAAGAATTTATTGAAGTTTCTATCTTTGATGGCAGCGATGATGTTCGAGTGCGTATGTGGCCAAAAGATCGGCTAGTCGATGATCCAGTTTCTGGTATAAAAAAGAAAGTATTTGAATACGATCCTAAAATAAGTAAAAAGCTAGGTTCTTATCGCCATAAACTTTGTTTATTTGTGGGAAAAGTTGGCGTAAGTAGTTTTACGAAAAAACCATATTTTAATCTACAAGATATCATCGACTTTTCAATTTAAATTTATTACCATCAATAGATGGCAAAGAAATCTAAAAAGAAACGTAAGTGGGTATTAAGAGCGTCGTTAATTTCTGCAATTCGGCGTTTATTTTCTATTAGTCCAATCAAAAAACTTGTTTTAGAAAATGCCAAAATTCCATATAAAGCATCTAAAAAAGACGGAACAGAGAGCAAGGCAAAAAGAGTTAAGTATAAGTGTTGCTCCTGTAATAAAATTTTCGATTATAAAGAAATACAGGTAGATCATGAAGATCCAGTAATTGAGATTTCTGGATGGAAAGATTGGAATACATATGTTGATCGAATGTTTGTTGGCATAGATTTTTTTGATGAGGAAAACATAACTGATGAAACCAAACAACACATATTATCAAGACTAACCGTAAAATGTATTCCTTGTCATAAACAAAAAAGTATTGTTGAAAATAAAGCAAGGCGAAAACCAAAGAAACCGTCTAGGAGAAAAAAATGACCGTTATGTACGACCGTTCTTATTCAATTCCAGTAATCATAGATTTATCAGATCTTAAAGAAGATGAAGCTCAAGTTATTATTCAAGGTGTTGAAAAATATTCACCCATCCAACTTGGATACGTTTCTGATTACGCAATTCAAATGGCGGAAGAAATGAAAACAAAAGGATACGCGGCATCTCTAAGTAGAGAGATGCCATTTGAAATTTCTGCAACTGAAGCGAACGTCCTTTTTGCTAATTGCCTTAAATTATTTTCCGGCACGACAGCTCTTCGCAGAACCCCTGATACGAGTCGAGTTTCTAAAAAAATTGAAAGCAATCGTGATTTTATGCGAATCGTAGAAGATCTAACTTTGCAACAAGATAACATTAGCGTTTCTCAAATTTTTAGAACTGGTGAGCTACAATCAAACGTATTTTACACATTTCGACGCACACCACTTAATAGTCGTTTGTCAAGAACCGTAATTGCCGTACCAAAAGGGGGTGGTAAAAAGTCGCAAGAAGAAAAAATTGCAACCGTGATCAAAACAATCGAAGAAGGCATCGAGTTATCAAGAGTAACCGCTGCTGCTAATAATTCAATGAATCCGTCGCTAGCTAAATTTCAATACCGTTAAAAGGAGCCGTAAAATGGAAAATTTTGATTATTCACTTCTTGAAAATGAAGACTTCTCTGTTGGTAAACAAAAAGAACAACGCGAAAAAATCAACTATGTTGGCGGTGCTAAAAACACTACTTGGCCACTTACGTTGCGTGTAGTTGTTAATCAACATGTTGGTAAACCTCGTCCATACGCAGAAAACCATTTCCATGAATACACTTTGAATGGTGAATACATGCGTATTCCATGCCCTCGCTCTGTTGGCAAAACGTGTTCTATCTGCGATGCTCATTGGAAGCACCGCGATGAAGCCGTCAAGCTCGAAGAAATGGGTGCTAAAGCCCCTGGTCATAAGATGCATGAAAAATACTTGAACCACTCTACGCTTGCTAAATCCTTTGAGCAAAAACGTAGATTCTCTGTTCTTGTTGTTCTTCGCGGCGACGACAAGATTTCGGTACTTGATGCTAAAACTTCGTTGATCAAGTCTATCTTTGGTGACGCCGGCAAAAAAATCAGTGGTGTTGTGCATAAATTTAAAGATTATAACGCACAAGTTTACAATCCTTCTGAGCCTACTGGTTGGATGGTATTAAATAAAACTGGAGAAAAGCTCGACACTCGTTATTCCGCAGATCTTTGCGTTGAATCAAAGATGGTTGGTCGCCAAAAAACCGAAATGCTTTATGAGCAAACACTCCCTAATTCTGTTAAAGATCGCCTCAAAGATCCAGAAAAGATGATCGATTTAGTGCAAATGTTTGCTTCTCGCCTTTGGAGTGAAGATGAAATGGCTGCATTTGTTGCGTCTGGTGGCACAGAACTTCCTGAACGTTTACTCCGCAAATCTGCTAACAGTGGAGAAGAAGGTAGTAGTAAGCCGGCTGCAAGTTCTGCATCTGTTGATTTTGACAGCACAGATGATGAGAACTGGAATCCCTTCTAATAGTACTCAATAATTTGTTTTTGACCGACCATGCATTTGGTCGGTTTTTTTATATATTAGGTGGACATATGGCATCAGAAGTTGTTTCTAAGCGCGATCAAATGAACATGATCGCTAATCAACTTGCTCCTTTTATTGCAAAGAGCAAACAATCTGTGCAAGTTAGCGAACACGACGCTCCTGTGTTTTTACAGTCAATGCGTGAAGGACTGCTTGCCATTTCTGAGCTAATGACTAAAGCACAATACTCTTTGTCTAAATCAAAGATTGAAAAGGAACGAATTGAATCGGTATTACGAATTGAAAAATTCCCCGAATGGGCGGCTGAAAAAAATCTACAAAAACCCACAGAAAAAGATAAACAGGCATTTATTTGTATTCAACCAGAATATCAAATGGCACAAGAGGATGAAGCATATTGGGAGAGCGTTTATTCTTATTTATCTTCAGTCCGTTCAGTGCTATCAATTTCCATAGATGATGTTAAGAAAAATATTTATGGCCGTACTAACTTTAACAATATCAGCATCCGTGCATGAGGTAATAAATGTCAAAACTACCAAGTTATTTATCGTCAATGTTAAAAATGGAGCGAGTAGCCGTAGCCAAAGAATTTTCTAATAAACAAAAACAAGTTCGCTCTACCGGTTCGGTTTCATTTGACTGGGCCGTAGGCGGTGGTATTCCGGTCGGTGAACTAGTTATGCTGTGGGGTTCACCCGGCTCGGGTAAAAGTCTTATGGCTCTAAAGCTGCTTGCACAAGAACAGCGGATGAATCCAACTAAATACGGCATATTTATCGACACAGAATATGCGTTTAACCCCGAACGTGCAGCCAGTTTAGGTGTTGATCTCGACCGTCTGGTAGTTATTCAATCAAACACGTTTGAAGGTGCTATTAAGCCTCTAGCTAAGGCAGAAGAGGAAATCAAAAAAAACAAGGATTGTTGCGCAATTGTCCTTGATTCCGTTAAAGCTCTTACTGCACTTGGCGAACAGGGGGCAATGGAAGAAGGCGATGTTAGCGGTGCTGCTAATGGATACGGTGGTATTTCTAAAAGCATCAATCCAGCCTTAAACGTATTAAACCGTATTGCTAACGAGTGCGAAGTGTTGGTCGTGCTTACTAACCATGCTATGGCAAACCTCGATACCCGTATGGCTAAGTACTATCCATGGGTGCTTACTGGCGGTCAACGGCTAAAACACCTATGCTCGACTATTATTTTTTTGGAAAAGGCAACTGGCATGAAGGACAAGCTGGTCTCCGAATCCAAAGACGGCCAAGGCAAGAATATTGCAGTCGGTTCTAAGGTTCGCTGCAAAGTTAATAAAACGCGCCTTACTGTCGAGGGCAAAGCTGCTGAATTCTGGTTAAATATGGAAAGTGGCGAACTAGCTAACCAATACGAAGAACTTGTTGAGCTAGCTCTTAATCTCGGTGTTCTCTATAAAAAAGAAACAGGAAACACAATTTATTTTGGCCCGGAGGAGCTTGGAATCAAGGGGGGAAATATGTCTAAGTTTGTAGATTTGGTCAAAATGGATGAAAACCTATACGCCAAAATCAAGCAAGAAGTATTTACTTCAAAAAACATGGGTATTGCTATGAATGCTGATATTTACGAGGGATGATATGGACAAGAAAGAAAAAATTAAATTACTGAGCGATGTTCAATCGGCTCTCGAGAATGAAGCTCTTAAAGAGGGCATTTTGACCCTTCCTAGCGGAGAATTTCTTTGGGGGCATATTCAAAAAAGCCTAAACATTGTGCTGGAGCAATTACTAGAAAATAACAATCCAGAAACGGCTAAAGCAATATCCGAAGTAGAAGAAAAGGCAGTAAAGCTAGCGGCTCTGTTTAAAGAAATTTCTAGCAATCCTGTAGTGGAAGTATTGCAACGAATTAACCAAAATCTTTCTTCTCCTACACCAAAACAGCAGCAACCTGTGGGAAACGGGACAACGGCGGCGAATCAACGCACGCCGTCGCCAGTACTAACGGCAACACAAGAGGAGTTGCAGAGGGAGTGGGAAGAACAACAACGCCAGAATGCAGTGCCATCGCGGCGCCGCGGAGGCGGAGGAGCATTTGGTCCGTACTAAAATCGGGAATTAAAAAATGTCTACAGTACATATTAAAGGCTTTGGATTGATTGGTTCACTTCTTGCTTGGGAGCTTACTAGTAGAAAAATTATGTTTTCGTGGGAAGACGACGATTCACCCGGTGCATGGAAGGCAAGTACTGGGTGTATTTACCCATCAGGTGAAGAGCTAGATGCAATTAATTATAACCTTTGGCTACAATCGTTCAGCCAAACAGACCGCAGACCAATTATTCTTTTTTCAGAAGCTGTCCCTTACGGATATACCCAAAAAAGCATTCCGCATCATAATAATTCTAAAGAACTCAGGTACGTGCAAACTATAGGTAATATTAAAGTTTTAAACAAACAATCAATGCATGTTAATGTACAAGCGTTTGTGCAGTTTACCCAAGATTTTTTCTTTTCTTCTCGCATAAATAAAACTCCAACAAATCGCCTTATTATTCACGCTAATGGTTTTCATAAATATAAACCTACCGATTATCGTTGGGGATGGTCGGTAGAGTGCAAGCCAAGCGGAGAAGTATTTGATCGTTATCCAAGATTTTGTTTAAATGCAAAAGAAGGTCGTTTTATTAATGCGTATCTATATCCAAAACCCACTACCGATGCCTATTATCTTGGTACTCATTTTATTTATCAAAAAGAACAAAAAGATTTAGAAATTAAAGATAAAATTCAAAAAATTATTGAGCATATTTCTAAAGTAACCAATGGCCAGGTAAGTATTGAAATAACGGGAGAGCCAAAAACAGGCTGGAGGCCAGCTTATATGGAAGACTATTTACATGCGTTTATTCAAGAAGGTAATTGTATGTATGTAACTCCAAAATCTGCAAACGGCTTACGCCATGCTCCAACATACATTAAAGAACTTGCTGACGGCGTTCAAGAGTATTTATATGCAACATCTATTTAACTTTTCTGATTTCGAGAAGGCTAGCTTAGCTTTAATTCGCACACAAGATGTTGACCCTGTTTATCCTTTTCTAAAATCAATTATTAATCACGAAAAATTTGACCCCGAAACCGCAATTTTCATGTACGTATATTACTATTCTATCGAAAGCATGGTTTTATTCATGCGGGGAATTGCTGAAGGTAAAACACCCATTCAGATGTTTGAAAAAATCAGTAAGTTTGGAATGGAACGTGGTCGAACACCACAAGTGCGACGAACTGAAAATTTTGAAAAAGCTTTTGATAGATGGTTAACAGTTGAATCAACGCTTAAAACAGAGCAGTTAGATTTTAACAGCGGAAGAGAGTTATTCAAGACTATTCCATATTTTGGTGATTGGGCCTGCTATAAAACTTGTGAACTCATGGATCAAACGCTTGGATATAAAAGCTTTCGTATTAATGGGTTAGGAATCGAAAGCTCTGATCCTAACAAAAATACTGGACCAGTATTTGGACTTCGTTACCTATATGGTATTAATCAAAAATTTACTAAAGACATAATCCCAGAATGGGAAGCTTTGGGTTGGAATTTATCAAAAATTTGGAACGCGCCGATTGGTCAAGTAGAAAGCTGTTTGTGTAAAGTGCCTAAAATACTGCACAAGGGGAGTTATGTAGTTGGACATGACATTAATGAATTTTTAGTTCTTAAAAAACCAGAATTGTATTCAGATAACGTATTTTGGAATTTAATAGATGAATGTGAATTTGATCATAAGTTTTTACAACACCATTTTTCAGTAAAAGAAAAAACTGCATACATTAAAACGAAACAATTACTTTTTGTGGAGGATGTTAAATGAGAAAGAAGAGTAAGTCAAATAAGTACAGCCATCTGAGTGATATTGAAAAAGCGTTTGTAAAGAATTATTCTTACGATGAATTGCAAATGCTAAAAACTTATAACGTCGATAAACTAAAACAGATCATTGCAGAACAGAATGCGCATGTTTTGAAGGCAAAGAAAGAAATGGAAGCTAATTCGGAATTTAAAGCTGCTCAAGAAGTTCTGCAAACTTTTCGCAGTGCCTTCAATGAAACAAGAAATTTTGCAGATTCTAAACGAGTGTTAGCCCTTTCGTTGTTGCAGAAAGAAGGTATCGTAGACATGGGTGCTGAATTAGAATAAGGGCAGAGTAATGATTGTTAATGAAACTAAAATTACATTAAAAATGTTTTGCAAAACTCTCAATATTCCAGTACCATCCATTGATAATCATGAATCATTCATGCAAAATTATGTTATTCAACATAATTTAAACTGGATTGATTTAACAGAAAAAATAAAAAAGAATAAAGAGCGAACGTCAAATAGACGTAAAGAGCGACACAAACAGCTTATGGAAGAACTACGAAAAGCGGACGAGAAGTTTTTTTCAGAACACGGTTCTGCCATTGCAAAAAATAGAAATTGTTTAAAATGCAACAATGTTTTCTTTTCACCAAACGGAAACAGAATTTGTTTTAAATGCCATAAAACAAATCAAGAGTATATTGAGGGCTTTCATGACTAAAGTAGCAATTTTTCTAATGGGCGCAGGTGCAACCGGCAAAACCACCACCAGAAATACTTTTTGCCAAGGAGATGGCAAAGAAATTTCTAAAATGGGTAAATTTATTAAAAAACGTATGCCCAACAGGGGAGCTACAATTGAGCAGAAATATAGTATTGTTCAATATGATAATTGTGTTTTGGTTGGTAATAAAAATTCTGGCACAGATTCCATAACTACACCATCGCTAGTTAGAACAGGTTTCTTTGATGCTCTCGAGCTGTCAGATACAGTTATTATCGATGGCGTTATGTCTACGTCTCGTTGGGTAGAAATGGTTAATGAATATCGCCATAAAGAAGACATTAAAGTCGTTGTTGTACACTACGATTTTACTGTAGAAAAGATTAGAGAACGTCTTTCTTTGCGAAGAAAAAATGCTGGTATTGTTGAAGAAAGACTTCCTGACTTGACATTCAATAATGTTCAAGTGTTTATGGATAGGGCAAAGATGTGCGTAGGTTATTTCTTGGATTTATGTCGCGCTCCTGTTACTCTCGTAAAAGTAGATTTTGAAGATTCACCCGAACAAGTAGTACAAAAACTACAACAAGGAATTAAAGAATGTTTGTCTACGGCTCCTTCCCTGTAGTTAGTACCGAGATCCTATTTGACGTTCTTAAAAAACGAAGTAGTGATCCTCTAGTTCAGGTAGTCGCAATTGCTGTAGATACATCCACAAATTCTGTTATTGCTTATGGCGTTAACAAGATAATTTCTGCTTTTGAAAAAAATTCAAAAGCTCTTGCCGAGTTAAATATTGATAAAAATCCTGCTAAAAAATTCTTAATTCGCCATGCGGAGACAGATCTTCTGGAAAAGATGATTCAAACAATCAATATCCATAAATACCAATTTATTGTGAGTGTTCAGCCTTGTATGGCTTGTATGTCTAAATTACTGGATAAAAATATCGATAACATTGGTTATATTAAAGAAAATCGCCATCAAGATGAACAAGAACTCATGAAGCCTTTTTTATCTAATATCCAATATGGTAAAATAGAGCATAAAATGGTTTGCGTACCACCTTGGATTGTAACAGAGGCCGAACTTGAACAAACTGTTAGAAATAGTCGAACTGTGCAAGAAAATGACTAAATCCACACCTGCAGAAACTGTACAAGACAGAATGTACAAAATTCTTGACGGTTCTGTATCTTCTACTTCTAAAAAAACTACAGTTAAAACTTCAGAAATAAAAATGCCAGAAGCTCCTAAACTTCCGGGTACATCTATTCCAACAGGTTCTCGTCAAAAGAATAAGATCGGTAATTCCGAAGTTTAAATTAGTTTTGCTTCATCGTTTAGTATTTTTTTAATCGAATCTTCAATAATTTTAGTTACTTCCATAACATCTTCATGCTTTTTAATAAAAGCAGGGTCTTCAATTCGTTTTAAATCAAGGTCTGGCAGGACGGTGTAGAGCGGCCTGCATTTATGTATAAATTGGACATGATTTTTGTACATATAGTTGAAATGTGTAGGGGCCATATATAAAACAATATCTGCCCACTCCATTAATTCCGCCGTCAGATGCTGAGAACGTATTGCGGGCTCAGGATAACCTAATTCAATTAAACAACGACGCATTTTTTTGGCCATTAAATAGTTTTTATGAGCGCCTTCCGCTGTTCCAGCCGATTTAACTTCTAAATGCGGGGCTAGGCATTTCATAATATGTTCCGCAGTTGGACTACGAAACTTGTTACCCGTACAAATAAATAAAACTTTCATGCAATCCTCAATAAAGAGTCTGTTCGTCAACTAGGCCCTGCTCAATTAAACGTTTATAGTTTTCCCGCACTTCGGAACGTTTGTTATGGTAAACATTGGTTTGCCTAAAGATTTTATCTAGTTCGTGATCATACGGATGAAAATTTTGGAATACCAAGTCTGGATTGTTTTCTAAAATCTGCTTCGGTGTGTGCCCCGTGACAAAAATTGCTTCCATAAGAAGCCTAGGCCACTTATATGCCGACAACATCTTATTTAGATCTGGTGACATTGTAAAATGCCGAAACTCAATAGTTTCAGTATCTTCAAATACTTGTTTGAGATTCACACCGGCTCTGACCACAACATGCCACATTGGTTGTCCAAAACGATTTTTAGGGGCGTGAGCCTCGTAGAACTCGCGTGGTGATTTTGCGTTCATCATTAATTTATGAACTTTTTCTGTCACCCGATACCTATGTGACTTATTACGACGACGCCATCTCGAGACTGCGCCGTTGTAAAAGTCAGGATTGGAAAATTTAAGTTGTCGTTCTGGGAATGGATTTGGGTCTATAAGTTCATAAATTTCTTCGTCATATTTACGAAGATACGCAGCAATTTTCTTTAGGGCCTCTAAGTCATCCTTAAGTCCGGGAATACGAATATGAACATGCAAATTAGTGGTAAAGTTAAAGTGTTTTTTAGGCAGAAGGTCGTAGATTTCTTTAGTGGCTCGAAGCAACTCTTCCGGAGAGTTTTCAGGCTTCATTTGAATCTCACCACCATACCGATTAAAAACTTTTTTCGGATCGTTTGCAGTTCCATTGGAATTACAAATAGATCCATCTTTATCACACCATCTATTACCTAGCGGCAGAATAATTTTTGTATCAACATCGCCAAGTTCTAGTTCAGCGCCAAACGTCATTTTGCTTAAATCAATTGCCATAGGCGACTCCAAGTGTATAATTTATACTAGCGATTTGCTAATATAAGACAATGGCATTAATTTCATTAAAAGTCAAGGTTTTTTTGGAGAAAAAAATGAGCGTTCAACATCTTAAAAAAATGCACAAAATGTGCAAAGGATTGTCGGTTGATCAAGCGGTAGAAGAAATTAAAGGCCCTGCTAAAGTTAATGAAGTTATCCCAAAAGTTGATGCTGAAGATCGTGCTCAGGTTTTTAATAAACTACGTATGGAAAAAGCTACAGAATTACAAAAACAGGCTATGCCAGCCGGCGGTTCAATGCCAGGCATGGAACCTAATCCCGCCTTGGTGCAAACGTCATCACAAACTGCAATGGCAAAAACAGAAGATATGGAAAAATCTGCAGAGCAAACAAAAAATCCAGCTTTGCCAAAAAAACCAAAAGAAGGCGCCGTCGCCGGAGAAATTCCAGAGTCTGATGTGATAGGTGATTATTCTGAAAGAATGGGCGAAGAAAAATCTGTAAACGACAAACCAGTTAAAAAACAAGGGTTTGGAAGTGCAGAAGCTCTTAAAAAGGCTCATTCTTTATTAAAGAAGAAATATAAGTAATGTTATTAACACCATTTAATGGTTGCAGGCGGACTGCAATTGCGTTTTATACAATCACAATTTTAGCAATTCTAGGATTTGTTAATGATGTGGATGTTGCAAACTCGATTGCGTCTGTAGCCATTGCATTGGCTGCTGTGAATGGTGTAGAAAAAGCATACAAAGAACCTCGCATGAACCAGAAAGAGGATATTGAGTATGCTGGAAATGGACAAAAGAACAAAAAAACTTCTAGCTGAGTTGATTCCGCCCGCCCAAGAAGTTATGTCTCGAATGCTAGAAACTGCATATGCTAATGGGCTAAACATGCAGTGTCATTCTGGCTATAGAGCGCCTGAAGATCAAGACAAGCTTTATGCACTAGGTCGAACCGAGCCAGGAAAAATTGTTACAAATGCAAAAGGCGGTCAGTCTACGCACAATTATCGTTTAGCCGGCGATTTTCATTTTGTTGACAAAAAGGGGGCGATTATTTGGGATGAAAAGCTTTATCGTAAAGTTTGGAGTCTTGTAAAGCCTATACTTGAATCAAAGGGTCTAAGGTGGGCTGGTAATTGGAAGAAATTTAAAGAAACCGCCCATTTTGAATATAATCCTCAAAATCTAACATGGAAAGATCTACAAAAGAAGAACCCGTATGTTTGAAAAAAAATATATCGTTGCAGCAGTTTTGTGTTTAGTCGGTGGCTATGCAATCGGTTATGGCCGACGACCGGCACCAGATATTCAAATTAAAGAAGTTATAGTTGTTGATAAAGAAAAAACAGAAAAGGTGATTGCGGAAGAGCGCGAACGACTCAAAAAAGAATACGAATCAAAAAAATGGGAAAAGAAAAAAACTAAGAAAGTCACAAAACCAAACGGAGAAGTTGTAGAAATAACAGAAGAAGAATCAAAAACAAAAGAAAAACAAAAAGAAACTACAGACAAAAATAAAAAAGAATCAAAAGAAACCAAAGAAAAAGAAAGCACAAAGAAAGAAACTGAAGTAATTCAAAAACAAAATTTATCTAAATATTCTGCTGGATTAATGGCTGAAAAGCCTATTGATAAATTATTAACAACAAAACCAGCCGAAGAATTAAACCTTCAGTTAAATCTCGGCCTTCGAGTATATGGCCCGCTCTGGCTAGAAACTGGATATGGATTTAAAGATAAAAGTTTAGGGCTGGGTCTAAAATTAGAGTTTTGACATAAAAACATCTAAAATTTGTGACGGAAATTTATTATCCGCTAAGAATTCTAAAAGATCTATCTTTGAATTTGTTTCGAAGATAGATTCTTTTTTTATTTCTTCATACGAAATAATTTGTCCTTTAGAATCTGTTAACATCACCCAAAAAAACCGCGGCAACCCAAGGTTGCCGTGATGTAAATTTTTTTTATTTATTCGGGTTGGCATTTTATACTTTTTGATATTATTCCAACTAGGAAAATTTGAACGCCACCATAAAAAGTATGACTTAGGTTTCCTGCCCTTACCCGAGCGACAACAAATTATCATCCGATTTTTGGTCACTAAGTACTTTTGCACGTTTAGTTGATTCTCTTGAGTTTTTGACCACTTGTGGCTTTTTGGTTAAACCAATCTCCTCTAAACTATTATGCATAAGTTTTTTGACGGCTTTTGCGGCTTCTTCCCCAACTCCTTTTAAAACACACAAAGGTACGCGAATCTTGTCCCCTTCAATGACAAAATCTGTTGTATCGGAATGAAGGACTGAAGGCTGCAAAAGTTTGTCAGAAATAAGTTGAGAATATTCTCTCAATTTGTCTTCGTCTCCATATTCAACACTAAGTTCTGCAGTCCAAAACTCTAGAGGGTAGTTATTTTTTAGCCACGCTGTAGCATAAGAAACAATTCCATAAGATGTACTATGGGCACAATTGAACCCATAACGTGCGGACGCAATAACCATCTCGCGTAATTCGTGCAATTGGTTTTCAGCCCAAGAAGAATCTTTTGTAATAATACGTTTTTCCATATCGTCCAAAATCTCGTTAATCAGTTTTTTATCTTTTTTACCAATACCTCGTCGTAAGTTTTCAGCTTCTTCAAATGAATAACCACCAACTTCTCGAGCTAGTTTTAGAATCTGCTCCTGAAACAGTGGCACACCAAACGTAGAACCAAAAATTGGTTCGAGCGAGGGGTGAATGTAATAAGGTCTCTGATTGCCTGCAGAACATTGCACATAAAATTCCATGGCATTGCCATGGAATCCACTTGGCCGCTCTTCCGATGGCTGCAAATGCATCTGCCAGTCAATTGTCGATGGACGATACAAAGCAATTAAGTTGGAAATATCCACAATATTTTTTGGCTTAGTTCTTACGCACAGAGAACGAATGCCGGAAGTATTTGTTTGAAACGTCGCATCAGTTTTACCGGTATGGTAAATATTTTCAAATACTTGATCATTGTGATCAAACTCACCCCATTTTAAATCAATCCCATGGCGTTGCTTAATTAGTTCAAATGTTTTTTTGATTGTTTGCATTTTTTTAACACCAAGAACATCAAACTTTACTGCTTTGTACCATTCCAAATCTTTTGGGCACCATGCAGTTACAAGCGCACCATTTTTTCCTCCAACGCGGCACACTGGAAGCCAGTATTTACTTTCGGTAGGTGTAACAATAAGCCCACATGGATGTGAAGATTTTTGCCGCATAACTCCGCACATTTGTTCAACCATCATCCAAATTTCTGGATTTTTTGCAGCATATGCTTGCAGTTCTTGAGAAGTTTCAAAATATCCTTGAATATGCTCACCAGTTTCAATGTCTTCATAGCCAAACAGCCATTCAGTTTCATCTTTTCCTTGTGGAACAATTGGCATTGACTTTGTCAAGATTTCTGTTTCTTGCCGCACGGCGCCAAGAATAAATCGTTCAGCATCTTTAATAGCAGATCGTGGTTTAAGGTTTTGGTTTACTGAGATAGGTAATACTCTGTTTGGATACATTTCGTAAATCATAGCTAGAGCTTCGTCTTTAACATCGAAATCCAAATCGCAGTCCGGCAAGGAACCAGATTTAATACGGCCTAGTGTGATGTGCCGCTCAAATTGTAAGTCATATTTAATTGGATCTGTAACAGATGCGCCTACGGCAAAATAAGAAAGACTACCACCAGCCGAACCACGGGTATTAACAAGAATATTTCGTTTTTCTGCCTCGTCGCAAATCTCACTAACTGTTCTTAAATATGCCAAGCCATCAAATACACCATTGTTGCCAAGGACTTTAATTTCATAATTAAGACGGTCTGCGTAATCTTTTTCATCTAGATTAATACGTTTTTCTGATTTAATCTTATTAACAATCCACTTTAAATTTGAATCTTCGTAATTTGGCATAATCCATTCTTTGGAAGGTCCAAATTCGTAACCATTAAACTGTTCTGCATAATCTTCGGTATTATCTAGCAGTTCTTCAATAAATTTATCTTCCAGCCCACCGTATTTTTTAGCCTCGTATGCATATTCTTCAGCCCCGCGCATATGTTGGAAGTTAGACATAATCCAATCCGAACCGTAATTCTTAGAGTCTTGAATTACTTTATCTTTCTTGCGAGCGTAATGAGAATCCAGCGAAACAATCGGCTTAATATTTAATGGGCCTGTAACATGATCACGGCGCACATTGTTTACAGCTTTGCCAATGTTTGGGGTATTCTGCCCATACTGCAGGAGGTGAGGTGAGCACTCGTTAAGCTCAAGCGCTGCTTCTTTGATAATTTTGCCTTCTTCAACTTTAGCGGGCGCGTAATATTTACTAAGGTCATCTACAATCCACTCGTCGTAAATGTTATCTCTTCCAACTAAACTCATAACCCACTCAAGGCGCTCACGTGACTCCTTAACATTACCGTGTTTATAAATGGGGTAGTTAAAGAACGAACCGATGCAGCCCGTTCCTATGACAATCCCAAGGGGAGCTAGTTCTTCAAGATGCTCGGTAGTCATAACGGGTTTAACATCACCCCATTTAACCTCCATGTGCTTCTCGTCATACAGTATGTGCGTTAGCTCGCAGTATTTTTGGAACGCTGCGCTAGTTTTAAATCCTATTGTGATATGGGTAGATTTTTCATCTTTAGGATGTCGGATATAAGCTTCCACCGAATGAAATAGCTTTATTTTATTCCCTTTTTTGTTTATTTTTTCAGCCTCGCGGTATAACGCTACTGCGCTGTTGACGTTTCCATGTTCGGAAAGTGTAAAATGCGTGTATTCTAGTTCTACTGCCCGTTCAACCATAGTTTGGACAGTCGAACCCCCATCTAGAGAAAAATGAGAGTGGCAATGAAGGTTTGCGCAAATTTTTTTATTTTTCCAACGGTTACTCCACGGACGTTTTTCTTCTGGATGCTGATCAATAAAATCAAACAACTTAAAATGTGACATTTTATACTTCTTTTGTTAGTTCATTTAACAGTGCGTTTTTATACGGCTCATTGTTTGTATCCCAAGAAATAACATAGTCGGCCAGCTGGTCCATTGTTTCAAACTTTTCAACTAGACGTTGAAACTTGACTTTTGTAGAAAGAGAGATAGATGGCATAACAGATTCTGGTTCATAAACGGGTGCATTTATAATAAAAAATGGATGGCCGTGATCTTCTAATGATATGTCTCGATACATCGGATTGATCAATTCGTATAAGTAAATCATTCTTCGTATTCCTCTAGTTCTTCGTCCATTTCATCTTCAGAGTTATGAAATAACGGTAGTTTTCTAGTTACTACAACTTTGTATTGCTGATTATTGAACAAAAAATCTGTGTTATAAAAATTCCGCCTTGGTTGAGTGTTTTCCATTAGCTTTATTGATCGGTAGTTTTTGGCTAAGAGCTGGTGGCTTATTTCCATCAGGTCTTCCTCCTCCGTGACTGCTTGAAGAAAGGCTATCAGCTCTCCGTTGAGATTTTTCATGGCAGGTTCTCCAATCTTATAAAAGTTACCATTAAACTTTTCCCCTGAGTTAGGTATTTTATTTGGATGTATTTCTTCCCCTTATTTTAAGCAGTTGGCTTTATGTAAATATGGGGTAATATTATTAGAACGAGGAAGAATCATGGGGACGAAACAGTATACAGACCGCTTTTCTATACAAACAGACTTAATGCTTTACGTGCAGAGTAAGGCAGGAGGAAAGCTGGGATTAAATCTATTCGCAAAATTAACAGCAGACAGATGGACATGGTTTGTTAAAAACAAGTCTAGGGTAATACCTCAATTCGAAAAATACGCGAATGGGGACGAGTTTTTAACTCAGCAGATTCTCAGGTTACACGATTATATTGAATCTTATGAAAACGGAGCGAATGTTAACCCATTCTTAGACTTGAATACTTTCGCTGAGATGTCCGAACTGTTGAGTTTGATTGATATAGCTACTATCGATTTAACAGATCCAGAATCTCAGTTTGTCAAAGAAGAAATTCAAAGGGTGACTCAATTTGATGTTGAAGATTTCAAAGGAATGTTGAGTTTTTTAAAAGCTCAAAGAGAAATTGCTTTTGATTTTATTGGTTTGGGTAACTCATTTTACGATCAGATTAAACAACGGAAAAGTTCACCAAAACAAAGAGACTATTTCATTTCTGATTTAGTTTTATTAAATTCTACAATTGAATTAGAAAAATATATTGAAGGCATAATTATAGAATTTAAATATCGAAGAAATATCAGCCCAAACTTATTAAAGTTCGCAAATGAAAAATTAGTCGAGGGAAAATCGACAGTACGAGTGAGTGACGTTTATAAAAGTTATACGGTTGTACCGTTTGAGAAAAGTTTGCATCAAATGGCACAAGATTATTTAGGTAGCGCGGCAAAATGGTATGAACTTGTAACCGTTAATAATTTAAAAGCACCATATGTAGATTTGTATGGCGAGAAAATTGTTTTACTAGAAAGTGGCAGTGCATCTACAATACGAGTACCAATTTCTCAACAAGAAAAATTTCGAATTAACGCAGCAGTAAAAATTGGTAGTCGGTTAGTACCCGAAGAAATCAGAAAAGTTGAGCAGGTCAATGATAACAGGGATGGCTCAGCCACTATTTATCTAAGCGGAAAACAAGATCTAGCTAAATTATTAATTAATCATGTTCCATACATTAGAGTATACAAGCCAGAAACCTTAAATGACTTTTCTTTAGTTAAAATACCAACACCAATGATAGCCCCAAATCAAAATGTCCCGGAGCCCTCCGAAGGAGAGTTAAAGAAAATTGATAAAGCTTTGTTATCATTTGGAGTAGATGTTGCTACTGATGATGTTACTGGTGATCTTTTAATCGGAACCGATGGTGATTTAAAGTATCAATTTGGAATAAATAATCTTAGACAGACTATTTTAACAACTCTCAAAACAGAACAAGGTCAACTCCCCCTTCATAGACAGTATGGAATCTCTAATAATTTAGGTTTTGCCTTGCAAGGAGCTACAACTTCCACGAAAATAGCAACGGTTGTAGAAGAAAGTTTAAAGCGAGATTCTCGTTTTACTTCTGTTACACTAAAGGATATACAGATATCGGCAGATGGTAAAATCGGAATGACTGTATTAGTTACAATAGCGGGATCTAATCAGCTAATACCATTAGCCTTTGTTATATAATGGAGAACGATAATGGCAATTACAGTTAAAAGCGTTCAATCGATTTTAGCTGATATGATCCGGAAATTGACTGCCAATACTGATATTACAGATGTCAGTGAAGGAAGTATTACTTCTACAATTTTAGAAGCAGCCGCTCTTCAAGATTATCAAAATCAAATCGGCGTCCTCAAAGTACTAGAAAGCTCTAATCTTCAAACTTTAGTTGGTAGTGAGCTGGATGAAAAAGCTATTGAGGCCCAAATACCGAATGGTGTTGGTGGGTTCGGTCGTTTTCCGGCTAAAAGAGCTAGTGGACAAGTTTTAATTTCGTCGCCCTTTACTAAAAAGGCTACATCGGTATATATCGGTAAACCGACACCCTACGCCGGCAGTATTAAAGTTTATCTTCAAGATTGCTCTGGGTGGCCTTCTGCTGGTGCGTTTTATTTAGGAAGAAATACCGCAAATGAAGAAGGGCCAATTCAATATACAAGTATTGAAAATAACAACACTTTTTGGACTTTAAATTTAAACTCATCTACCCCGTTGGTTAACAACCATTCTTATGGCGAAACAGCTATTTTGTCGCAGGGAGGTACAAGACAAATTTCTGCAGGAGCTATTGTAATTGCACCTGGCTCTAGCGGAAATGTTCCCGTTCAGTATACCGTAGATGGATCATTTACTCTTGCTGACGGCGAAGACACTATCAGGGTATCTGTCACTTGCAGTTCTTTTGGAGAAACCGGAAATGTTTCAGTTGGTGCAATTAAACAATTTTTAACACCACCGTTCACAGGAGCGATTGTTTCTAATCCATCTACAATCACAAACGGAGCTAGTGCTGAAGGCGACGAAGCGTTGAGACTCCGCATTGCAAATTACATTGCATCACTCAGTCGTGGAACCAAACAATCTATTTCTAGTTCTTTACAAGGATTGCGAGATCCGGTTAGTGGAAAAACAATTACATCTTTGAATATTGTTGAGCCAACAAACAGAACTGATTCAACAAAAATATACATAGATGATGGTTCAGGGTTAGAGCCATCGTACCGTGGTCAAGATTTTGAACAATTGTTAGTAAATTCTAGTGGTCAAGAAATTTTCTTAAAAACTTCAAACAAACCAATTTCTCCTTGTATTGCTGTAGGAGTTGAGCCTGCGCCTTACGCTTTGCAAGACGGAATGTATTTAGACATTATTATTGATGGTATACCTACACGATTTGAAATCAATCAATCCGAATATACAAATCTTTCTTCAGTTTCTCCATCAGAAATTGTCAGAGCATTCAACGGTGTAATTCTTAGCGGATCTTCAGCATTAGGTTTTAGAACTGCTAACGATGGAACTACATTTTCTGTATTCGATATTTCTGGACAAGCAGAAACTTTGCAAATTTTACCAAGCGAATTGCAAGCTATTTTAGGTCTCCCTGTTCATGAGATCAGACCTATTTATGTATATAAAAACAATAAAATTTTATCTTTTAAGGGTTTATCTGCAGTAGTTTACTCTTCAGATTTTCCATGGTTATCATTAACCGACTTAGACTTACAAAACGTTAGAATGACCGTTGATGGTGTAACACAAACTTTTACAATCGACAATAATGACATGTTGGCTCTCGGTCGTACAATCGCCTCTGCACAATTATCCGACTGGATTACTGTTTTTAAGAAAAAAGTTGCGGGTGTAAATGTTTATCAAGTAGGTTCAAAACTAGCTTTTGCTTCATGGCAGTCTTTGAGTCCTACCGGTTCGGTTAAAATTGAACCTACAACTTCAACAGGCGCTCCAGCAACATGGATTGGTGTTAATAAGTTATTTAAATCTTCGGCTGTATTAGAAAGTAAAGGTGCAACGCCAGATTTTGAGATAAATAGAATTAGCGGCGAAATTAAACTTTTAAATGAACCTCAACTTAATGACAATGTGACGGTTTCGTCGAAATTTACCCGCGCAGAAATTCAATCAAAACCAGCGCCAAGTGGTTTATTTTCTGCCGGTAGTACAAACCTTGGTACTCCAAAAATTATTGTTGGTGTTGATGGAGAGTTTGAATTAAGAACTCTTGGTCTTACTGGCGCAAGCTCTCTCACCCCAGAAATTTTGTCGCCTAACTCTACAGTAGTTAGATTACACAGTTCTGATATTGCGTTATATTCTAGTATTCAACTAGGTGATTACATCTATTTAAATAGTAACTCTTCAGTCGCAAACAGACTACCTGGACGCACTAATAGTGTAATGAAAGTCCTTAAAAAAGGTCTTTGCACAAGAACTGTAGATCAAAATTTTAATCTAGTTCCAACCGAATATTCAACAACCGATGTAAATGGCTATGTAACATTTACTGTTACAACAACAGAGGATCATAGATTTGTTGTTGGGCAATCATTTGAAATCACAGCGGCTAGTTTAGCAGCCGGTACAAGTTTTTTAAGTTCGGAAATTGTTGGCACACACATAGTATCTGCGGTAGATAGCAGCACTGTTTTTAAATTTAAAAAACAAATTGCAGGCGTTGCCACAGTTTTTACACCAAATACTATTAATTTTTCTGTTTCTAAAGATACATTTATTGACATTGAAACTTCAAAAATCGAGCGCGAAGCATTTTTTGGTGTTTTTTCAAATACATTGATTGAATCAAATCTTGGCTCTCCCACTATTAAAGTCATGTTGCCTAACCACGGGTTTTTACAGCTTGATTCATTTCAAATCACAAATGCAAGTGCATTAACACAATCTATTTTCCCTGGATTATCATTTCCGGTTACGGCTGTTGTTAAAGCATCGCCCGCTCCGACTATGGATACTTTCTATATCGACCTACCCGTATCTGCGGTAGCGTCTTCCGTTTCTGGCGAAACAACAATTGATGGTTTAAGTCCTTTAACTCCGACTTCTTTCGATTTGACTTCTGGGATGCTTTCTGCATTTAAAATTGACAACGCTGTGCCTCAAATTATAAGTATTCCCGCATCCGATTATCAAACTGCAGATATTCTTGTAACTGAAATTAATAAACAGTTAATTGGGGCTTCTGCGTATAAATTATCCCCGCGACAAATTGCTATCAGATCAAATAATTTTGATCAAAATAAATCAACAGTAGCTATTTTAGCTTCTATTTCTTCCGCTAATAATCTATTTAGTCAAATGATTGCAGATAGTATTCAGCCACACACCGCCGCCAAAAAAAGTGGTTTTATTGCAAGCGGTGCACCATATATCGCCAACACTGGCGACCCTACGCTCCCAAAAGATTTTTACAACACTCGGGGCTATTTAGGATTTTCAACAACCGAAACTGAAGTTTTAAATGATGCCGAAAACCCAGCAATTGCTGCATCCGCTAATATTATTGATTATCCAAAAGGATTGCAAGAAGCTTTTATAACTGGTCGTAATGAAAATATTATTTCTCGTATTTATAATAACGATTCAACCGCTCCATTTGGAGGGTTTGTTCGCGGGGTAGATACTATTCCGCCTCTTTCACAAACTGTTTACGGCTCAAATGAAACACGATCAAACTTATCTTTAAGATTAAATGATATTCCTCTGACTCCAGTTGATCGCTTAGTTGTACAAATGGATTTAGATTCAACTAATAAAACAACTAATATACCGATGTATAAAAAAGCACTTACAGAAGTAGTGCAGCCATTTGGAGCAGGTCCTGGTAATCAATTTATTTTTACTTTAAAAGACCCAGAAGACAAATTAATAACAAATGAACCGCGTCCATTCTTTGAACCTAATAGCCCATTCCGTTCATTTGATTTTACTGATTTTAATATTTTATTTAAACCAACTATCATTCATACCGTGTATCCAAGTTTGCCGTTTGGCGGAAATCCATCAGATGCATTAGTTATTAGATCCACTCAGTATGGCTCAGCACACGATTTTAGATTTAATTTTTCTTTTCCCCTACAACCAAATTCATCACAAATTCAATTTACTCATGAATCTTTTCAAGAAGAAGATCGCACTGTTTTGGTTGTAAACTGCACTCTTTGTTCAGGCGCAGCAGTCTTAGGTACCCAATATACCGGTGCCTATACAATTACACCATCTAATTACACCAGCCCAACTGGCGCAGAAATTGTTAAACTAACAATTAGCGCCCTTTCAATTAATCTTTCCGGCGCTTTTTTAATTGATGATATTTTAAATATTGGCGGTTCTCAGCCATATTCTGGTTCATTTTTAATTATTGAAACCCCAGATCCAGACACAATTGTTGTTTCTGCACCTGGGATTCGCCAAACTGTTTATACACCGGTTAGCTATATTTCAGATTATGCGCCCATTCAGTCATTTACTCTTTTGCAAAAGACTATCCAAGATGTAATCACTAAAGCTGGCGAATATTATACAAATAATCCAGTATTTACCATTGAAGCGACTCCAACGACTAATACAAGCTCCGTCATTAAATTTCCTTCATACCACACTCATGGAAATATAATTGCAAGAACTAATTTAACAACTCTTACTGAAAGTAACTATTACCATTCTGCACGTGCCCCATTTGGATGCATTGCACATATTCATACCTATTCTCCAATTGATAATGAGATCGTTGCGCTTGTGCAGTCAGATGATTCGGTATTACCAGAGTCTTCTAAGATTTTGAATACAGGTTTTAGTGCAGTTTATTCAGATCAAGAATGCGTTTTAATTCCGGCTTCGGCAAAAGCTTTGGAAAAATGGTTAAAATTTACAGCAATTAGTCCGCTTAATATCCAGGCTGAAATTTCTCGTATTACTGATGAAAAAAATATTCAGCTGAATTCATTAAACTTGGGAGCTGCCGGAGCTGTTAAAATCACTGGAGTTACTGCAAATACAGTAACTGCAAAAGCAAAAAATGCCGCTTCTAAACAAGGGACATCTGTCAAGATACGAACGGATTTTCCTCTTGCTCAGTCGTTTGCTCGTGGATCTTTTGTAGAAATAAATAATTCAATAACTGCCCCTATTTATAGAGCATATCGTACACAACCAAGCGCCCTGCCTGTTGATTCAAAAATTACTGCTACAAACTCACCCGATATTGAAACTTGGTTTAAAATTTCAACGGTTGTTTCATACACACGTCCATCCCCAAATAAAGGCAGATTTGTATTCAGAAAATCTCTTAGCGGTTTAGTAGGTGACGAAACTATTGAAATCACAAAACCCACAAATTCAATTGCAAAAATTGCAATAACTTCTGGAACCGGTACTTTTAATACGAAAGTTGGTGATATGTTGATCCTCAGAGGATCAAAAAATATTTCTTCGCCATATCCGGTTGATTATACTTCATTATTTGACGCTAATAATCAATGTGTCACTCCAACCGAAGATTTGACAGATCAATATATTGGTTATCCAGTTGTTCATATTGAAGATGAAAAGATTATCTATGTAATTGGTCCAAATATTGTTCCCGAAATAGTTTCCGCTAGAAAAACAACAGATTCTAATACAATGTCTGCTATCTATCAAACATCTGGCTCTTTTACAGGTTTTGTCAAAATCGGTCCATTAATTAATATTTCTGATTTTTTTGTTGGTGATACTGTTTCTGTTTCCGGTTTTTTAAACGATTCAAACAACGCAAGATCTAGAATAATTGGAAAAGATGCATCAAACATTTATGTAACAACCGCTAGACTAAACTCGACAAATGATGAGACAAATAAAGACGGTATTGGTGTTATTCGTGAAACAACTGAATTCATGTTTGTCCCGATGTTGAAAAATGAAAAAAATATTAAAACAAATTACAAAGCTGGAGCCCCAAAAGATTTTTCTTCTTGGAAATTATCTTCAAATGAATCGGTGTACTACCGAATCAAACCTTTAGGAAATGGGTTTGTTTATGTAGATTTTGCATTTGATTCACACGATGATATGCAATTACACGATCTATCTGTAAGTTCTGACGATTTAATTTCGTTTTCAGATGCATTTGCAGTTGCAAATCGCGGTCGATTCAAAATTATTGCCCACAATGGCAAGAACGCTTTTATCATTAAAAACGATGAAGCTGTTGAAGAAATTCTTTCTTTAAAAGAAGACATTATTAATTCTGATAACACAAGAGGAAACGTTAATTGGCAAGTTGGACCAATCGGTGATACAAACACAATAAACACTCAAGATAAACGCCATGTAAGAATATGGGATATTGATTCTGTATTTGAAAATGATAATTTGATTGTTAAAACCCCAAACGTGGGAACAACCTCTTGGTTTGATACATCTTTAATTGGAAAATGGCCTATTACCAAAATTGGTATTAATAATGAATTTGATGTTTTTGTTGAGGCGGGTATTATTAATGCAACAAGTATTTCTAAACAAGTTGTTTTGGCAAATTCAAAAAATGCAATAGCTTTTGAAGAAGCCGTCCCTTATAAGGGTTACAGATGGGTTTCAGGTTATGCACACCATAATACAATTCAAACGGATGCAGAATTGTATCTAATGCCTCAGATTGCTGCCTATAAATTAAGTCCAGCATTTAACACACAAATTAAATGTCTGCATAAACTTAATTTTGATTCTTCAACAACAGTTGGCGTTGATGCATATAATTATTATTCTGAATTAATTGCCGAAGCTCACAAAGTACTCGATGGTTTGCCTTCTAATACGATTGCATATCCAGGAGTCAGAGCCGCTGGTACTTCGATTGAAATCTTAGCTCCATTAATCAAGAGTATTCAAATTGGTATTTCTGTTGAATCAAGCGATGGTATTTCTTTAAATACAATTAAAAATCCAATTAAATCAGCAATCACGACATATATCAATTCATTGGGTGTTGGTAAAGAAGTTGTAATTAGCCAAGTTATAAAGCATATTCAAGAAGTACCTGGTGTTAAAAGCGTTCAAATCACATACACGTTGCCGTTAGCAAACGAAGGCGTTATTAAAGTCGGAAGCTTTGAAGTACCTCGTATTTCTAAACCAGAGGATATCTTACTGTGAGTTCTCTTTTTGATTTTTTGCCAGATTCTTTTCTTAAAGAAGAGCAAATAGTTTTAAAAGGCTTGCTACAAGCTATTGCTACTGGTGATACTTTTGTTATTGAATTATTATCTCAGGCTAGAAGGCAGTTATTTTTAACCACTGCGGAGAGTAGTTTTCTAACCAATTTAGCCAACAGATATAATTTTTCTGTCCCCCCTAATTCAGGTCTGGATCAGAATTCTTTTCGTCAATTAGCCCTTCCGGCTATTTTTGCTCCTAAACAGTCGATTCCGACATTTAATAAAATCATCGAAGTGTTTTATGGCACAGCAGTTTTACATCCAGTTGTATCAAGCACAGTGTCCGAGCCATTTAATCTTCAAGATCGTGACACATTAATAATTGAAACTGAATCCGGGATTTTTAGCGTTCTGTTTTTAGCTGAACGTTTTCCGGATATAACGAATCTTTCGGCATCTCAAATTGCCAGCACGATTAACGCTCAAGTTCCCGAGCTGTATGCAGACATTGTCACCGATAAAAATACACGACGTAGTAGTGTGCGTGTTGTAAGCAGGGAGTTTGGAATTGCCGCAAAGATTAGAGTAGTTGGCGGTGCAGTACAAAATAAACTTAAATTTCAAGGTTATAAAAATTCTTGCAATTTAGTAGGGACAGAATGGAATATATCTCATTTTTCTAACGCCACTTATTCTAAAACTATTAGATTCACTTGGATTGGCGGCGCAAATCCTAATTTAGCAGCCGTTGACGTCGGCGATTTTATATCTCTATACAACTTGCAAGACACTTCGACGGTTTTGTTTTCAAAATTAAATGGAACATTTGAAATTATAAATTGCGGTTACGATTATTTTGAAATCAATTCTTTCGAGTTTCCTTATACCGATGTTTTTTGGTCACAACAATCAAGTAATAATTTTGCAGTTACTGGCCAAGACTTTAAAACGATATTTACTAATGATCAGTATGCATATACCACAGAAGCCACTACTGGTACGGTAGATATTAGTATTCCAGTAATTCCGCCAATTATTAGAAAAAACCAAGAAGGCGTTTCGCGGTTTAGAAGTCAATCAACTCAATTACTTGACATTGAGTCTAATAAACTTATCATCCCATATCCAAATGCATTTCCAGAATCTGGAGTGGTTGCATTTGAATCAGCAAAATTTTTGAATGGATTCATTGAAAAATATTATTATTATTCAAACAAAGAACAGCCATCAGGTAGTACGCAAGCATTATCTATTAATAGTTCGATACAAAACAGCACGCCGTTTTTGTCTCCGGTTGAATGTCAAATTGCGTTTGAAGCTGCAGAAATGACTAATCCAATCGGTGGGTTGGTCGATAATTCTGAGTTATCCATTCATACGCCTGGCTTGCGCCACAATTTAGAAAATATTGAAGAAGTTGTTTTTCAAGATGTAAATCTTGATCAACCAATTTTTAAACATAAAACTATAAAAAATATTAGGATTCCGCCAGATTTAGATGAAGTTTCTTTTGAAAATGGAATGGATACACAACTTCTTTATATGCAATTCGCAGACGAAAACACTAACGAAAAATATTATTTTAATTACGAACCAGATCCCGAAGATGCCGATAATAGTACTATTTTAAAATGTATTCCCATGCCCGATGAAAGATTCGTTCGTGCAATTATGTGCTCTATGAATCCCGCTGTTACTCCCGGTGAAGTTACGTTATCAATTGGACCTAATTCGTTTCCTAATACAGACGTACAAACTACTTATACACATAATTTCAACACGCAATATACATCTTTCATGATGTCAGACGCAGACACTAATTCTAATCTGCATGGTGTGAGAATTGTTGATGATGTAAATAACGTTAAGTTTATTTCTGCACCGCATCAATCTTTAACAAATGTTAACACATATGTTTTAGATTATCAACACGTATTTCCAAACTTTACAAGAGCCGTTGCTATTAATGTGCTTTTGCCGGCGTCTCCTGCCGGTGAAAACAGTATTACTGTTATCCACAATTTATTCTCAACAAACATTATTACTGAGATTCGAATTAGGCCGACGCCAGCAAATACTATGGGTCTTCTTCCAAATTCTATTTTTGAAGGACCTCGTATATTTTTCACAGATATTGGTGGCATTCAAAGTGATACCCAATTTCAATTAAAATATATGAATACCACTGAAGATTTGCGTGTAGATATTTTTTTAATGGCTAGTTATTTTAATCCAGTTGAATCTGTTAATGGAAAACTTTTAAGGGCAGATATTGACAAGGCTCATAAAATTAAACGAGTAGTTAATGAAGAAAGGTTCATTTTTGAAATCTTAGGAACTGGACCCGCACCCTATGGTTCTGGAACAATTACTACGATTGGCAAGAATGTAACAGGGGTTGGTACTCAGTTTTTAACACAGGTACAGCCTGGAGATTTGTTAGTTTTAGCAACAGGGCAAAATCGTGAGGTAGCCTCTGTTGTTTCTAATACAAAACTTCGTCTTAAAAGCGGATTTTATCCGAGTATTTCTACGCCAAAAGTTTACAAAGTAGCAACACCTTCAGCAAACGATGCACCTCTTGGTGCGCCTGTTAAATATGATGGTGCGTGGATTTACGGATTTAACGTAATTTTCAGACCAGATTCAACGCGCAGAACTGATATTGCCATGGAATTTCCAGATCGAATTTCTCGTGGATATGCAAATTTTCAAGAAGGTTCAACTGTTAAATTACTAGATTTTGGTTTTATACCAATATCTCGATATGGTATTGCAACGTATTTAAAAACAATTTATTTGCAAGTTCACAGCCAAGAAGGTAAATACGTCTATTTTAGATCTAATATTGGTATTCCGTTAGATTACAACCCTCTTGATCCCAACACATGGCTTATTATCCGTGATGGTAAATGTAAACGGTCTGGAGAATTTGGCGGAAAAGAATTTAAATATTATATGCAGAAACCTCTTTCTGAATGGAATAGAGAAACATTTTTCAAAAATTCAAAACTGTATTTAGTTTCTGCAAATGTTCCGGAAAATCAATATATTGTCGGATCATATTTGTATGATCCAGTTGGCACATATTCTTCATATGTGATTTCAGATAAATTTTGTCGGCTTGAACAGCCTATTGTTGCGTTTGAATCTCCAGGAATTGTGCTCATAGACGAAATAGACAACCTCCCCCCTTCTGGTTTTGTAATGATTAATTATGGAAACTCAAGGCAAGAAGGTCCAATTAAATATGATTTAGCTATTGATGGAAATCCCGCTCAATTAAAAATTGACCCCGCATATGTTTTTAAACAATCACATGAAAATCATTCAGTTATTCGCGTTATTAGTCAACCAACACCCCCCGCTATTGGAATTGCAGGGAAAGAATATCCAGTATATATTACAGGTGCAACTCAAGTGCGTGTGACTCTTCAAAAGACTCTAGAGCAGCTTGTAAGTGTTGGGGTAAAATTAAATATACAGGTTCAATTGCCAGATCTAAAATATGATGATCCAGGAATTGCGCCGTTTCAAGCATAGGTGATAAATAATGGCAATTTTAAGTAGAGTAAATTATCTTTCTCAACAAAGATTAGATTTGCAACATGTTATTGCCACAGACTCATTCAATGCGTTTGATTTACGTGCCTTTTCGTACATCTTAAATGGCCTTGAAAAAAACTATGTTGTTCGTGGGTTAGAAATTACTGCTTTGAACGGGTTCACCGTAACTGTAAAAGTTGCTAATTCTATTATTCTTTTTCCTCTAGATAACGAAGCTTCTTTTTACTATGGCCTAGCAGATGCTTCTGATGAAATTATTAATGTGCCCCCAAGCACCGAAAAGGTTTTCTTGGAGGCGTTTCTAGAAAGAGTTACAGAAACTCCTGTAACCGCCGCTTTTTTCGACCCTAGTAACACAAATGACCAAAACCCAGCCGGCCAAGAGTTTAACGCATCAGTTGATTTTCAGTCTATTGTAAAATTGCAACTTAGATATAATACCGAAGGATTTTCAGTAGATGCAATTCCTCTTGCTATTTTAAGAACCGGCAGTGCGGGCGTTGTTGATATTTCAGATGCTCGCGATTTGTTTTTTAGATTAGGTTCTGGCGGAGCACTTCCCAGTCCATACAAAAAGTATGCATGGTCATCTAATCGAGTAGAAAACGCTCTTCCTGCTCAATCCATTTACTTGAATCAGTTTACGCCACAAAATCCATATTATACGCAAGATGCAAACGGTATTATTAACGATAAGGCTCTAACTAATCTTAAAGATTGGATGGATGCCACAATGACTATTATTTCAGAAATGAAAGGTTCTGCAAGTTGGTATACACCGATTGCCGGAAAAACCATTCCAAATCTTTTGTTCTTGAATCCTAACGCAACATCTTTTGTGCCGTCAATTGATGGCCGCACTTTATCATGGACTGGCACTCAATTAAAAAGTAGTTCTCTAAGCGGTTCATCAGACCCGCTTAGCCTTGCTATGAACTATGGTCCAGTAAAATGGGAAATCGGTGGAGCATTTGTAAATGCCTTTACTAATCGCGCATTTACTAATACAGATTTTACTGCCTCTATTCCAGATAATGCCGCCTTCTTTTTAAAACTAGATCGTGAAAAAATTCCGGTAGATTCAAGTGGAAATAGTGTTAAATGGGGCGTAGAAACTCTTCTTATTCCCACACCACCACTCCAAGAGTATACTGTCTCTGGCCAAGAAGGCGATTTCACTGGTGTCGCTATTGGCGATTATATCCGTAAGCTTGGCGAAGATTATTATCAATATAATCGAGTTGTTGGTTTAGTTGAAGGTGGAATTGTTTACAGTACTACTGGTCGTGTAGCTACAGCAATCACCACTGCGCTAATTGTAGAATACCCAATTGATACACCGACTACGGAACCGTTTAGATGGTTTAGGGCTAGATACCAACTGTCTGATCTATTCGTTACGTCTGATGCTCAGGGTTTAAAAGTACAAAGCGTAGATACCTCCCCACTTATCCTTCCTGTTGATGACATCAACTTGTACTTTCTTGGTCGTCGAAAAGGTGATTTATTTCAATTGCGAAATTATGGTGTAATGCAACCAGGAGAAGAAGTTCCATTGATGGAAGATGCGGATTCTTCTCCAATTCGTAGTATCCCTAATTTATTTCTTAAATTGGATTACGGTATCCAAATAGATGGATCTGGAGTATTGTCTTCATTGAATACTGACGTCCTAACTATTCAAAAAAGACGCACTTCGAACTTAGTAGAAGTTGGTTTAAATAACGCGGACGCTTGGCAGACATTTAATATTTCGTCCACTTCTTTATCATTCTCTAATGATGGCGATGGATTATGGGTACGATTAGATGATACGACTACATCTACTCCAGCGACCCTTACGTCTGGTATAGTAGATTATTACAATCTTGGAGCCGCTGATAATACTTATCAAATTTTACCGGCATCGCAAAACCCACGACGAGATCTTCGCAATAAAAACGTTATGTTGATTGCCAGAAGAGCAACAATCAACGGAGTCGTTAGCCTCCAGTTTTTTGATGGCTCCGTAGTCCAAATTGAAGGACTTGCTTTGCAGCGTGATTTAACTAAAATTATTACAGGAGTGACGACAAGCACTTCTGCGACAACCGTTGTAAATCATGGATTTTTAAGGTCGACTACTGATTTTATGTGGAATGCGCGAATTACATCAACGGGACAAAATGTGTGGATTGGTGGAACACAATCCAACACTGGTGTGACTTTAGACTCAACCCCAGATGCTGCTCAGCCATTAACTATAATGTTTACAAGACATTTAAGGTGAAAACATGAGAATTGTAAGCAGAGTAGGCGTAGGAAAAAACCCGACCAGTCATCATTTAGATGTAACTGGTTCATCTAATTTTGATTCACAAGTATTTTTTCAAAGTACAGCATTTTTTAATGCCGGTGTAGAACTAGGCGATACGACGGCAGATTTAATTTCTGTAAATGGCCGAATCGATACAAATGTCGAACCATCTGTAACTCTTTCTAATAATTTTGGTTCTTCCGGATTATTTTGGAACAATACTTATTCCAAAAATTTAATTATAAAAAATGACGGTTCTGTTGAATCGGATGGCAATATTCTTAATCTTGGATCTGTTTCCGCCTCTACAATCAATATTGGAACATCCGCAGCTTCTACTGTTAATCTTGGTTCTACATCTGGTACTTTTACCGTAAATAACGCAAACGTAGTTTTTATTGGTGACTTAGAGATAAGAGGTGGAGATTTAACCACTAATCAAACTACATTTAATCTCCTAAACACAACCGCTACTACAGTTAATTTTGCAGGGGCAGCTTCTACTGTTAATCTTGGTTCTACATCTACTGTCATAAAAGTTACTGGTCACGCAGAAATTCAAGCTCTAACGCTTGGTCATCGATCTGTCTCATCGGCCACCACAATTACATCTTCTGATCAGATTGTTTCCGCCACAGGAAGTACTAGTTATACGATTACTCTGCCAACTGCTGTTGGCGTAACTGGAAGACAATATACAATTAAATGTGATTTATCAATTGGTTATTATTTAACGGTAGCTACTACTAGTAGTCAATTAATTGATAGTGCCACAACAAAAGTGTTAACTTTTGGAGAAACTCTTACCGTAGTAAGCAATGGCTCAAAGTGGTTAAATATCAATTCTCCGTTACATGAAGGTAGAGGTGTTGTGCCATTAGGTGCGGTAATTGCAATCGGTCACAATTCTGCATGGGCGCCTCCTGCATCAAATAGCATTAAAGATGGATTTGCTCTATGTGATGGCGGTGCATATCCATCTGGATCAAATGCTTCATTTTCAGGAAATAGACCTAATTTATCCGATTCTAGATTTTTGCAGGGGGCGTCTTCTATAGGTGGGACGGGAGGTGCAAACAGTAAAACTTTGTCTACATCAGAACTACCCAGCCACTCACACGGTATGGATCATTCCCATCGTTTTCAGCATGCTCATTACGGGTTTACGTGGTCTAATGGCGGCCACACACACTCAATCGGTATGCCTAATTCAAGTGGCATAGGCCAATATAAAATGGTTTGGAACACTGCAACTGGCAATGGTAATTCAACAATTGGTCCATATTGGTGGTTTGATGCAGGATGGATCGCCGGAAATTGGGATGATAAAGATTACGTAAGAATCCAAGCGGGCTATCAAAATGACCACTATCACAATACCTATGATAAGGGGCCATACGACTCAGGAAATAATATATACAATTACGAAAATAATTCGTATAATAATTGGAATACTGGTGGAACAAGAACATCAACAGATGGTGCCGGCTCAACTACGGCGTTTGATATTAGACCACAGTTTTTTAATGTTATTTATGTTATGAGGGTAGTATGAATAACGAATATTTTATTAAATATAAACATATAAATTCTTGGTTTTGGAAAAAAATAAAAGTATCTGGCCATTCTTATAATAAAGAACTTGACAAAATTGTGTTATTTCATTCAGATGGATCGATGAATGAAATACCACAATGGTCAAAATGTTTTGTTGTTCTTGGTTTAGATTTTTTAAATGCTCAAAAAAAACAAATGGAAAAAGAAACTGGCGCAAACATAAATCTTAATGTCTAGACATATATAATATATTTATATATTGTTAAGGGTATCAAAAAATGCATATTGTGTCAAGAGTTGGTATAGGAAAAATTCCACCGTCCAGCCCCCTTTACCTAGATGTTCTAGGCGCTGTCAATTTTGATAATACGTTATCAGTTGTTGGGCAAACTACTGTAAATTCTCTAATTTCTTCCCAATTATCAGCAAACTCATTAGTTTATGAAAGTAGAATTCAAGGAGAAGATAATGTTTTATTTTCTATTAATCGCGATGGAAAATTAGAATGGGGTTCAGGTGGAGTTCTTTCCCCTGATATAAATCTATATCGCACAGCGGCTAATGCTTTACAGACAAATGGATCTTTGATAATCGACCAATCTTTATATGTAGGTAATTCTACTAGTGATACGGCTACATTTACTGCAAGAATTTCTAGTAATTTAGATCCATCGGCAACCGATACATACAGTTTAGGACAAGACTCTCTTAGATGGCAAAATCTATGGTTGAGCGTCAAACTAACTTCGGTCGATGGTCTGTTTACCGGAGATTTAAAAGTTGACGGCAATGCCATTCTTGGAGACAACACTTCTGATACAGTAACTTTTAACGCCAGAATCTCATCTTCATTAATTCCATCTACAGATAATTCTTATGATTTAGGATCTTTGGGATTAAGATGGGGATCTTTATGGCTTGGTTCTAATCTACAAGTTGATGGTAATACTATTCTTGGAGATAACGCCGCCAATACATTAGCTCTAAATGCCAGAGTTTCAACCTCCGTAGTACCAGTTCTTACAAATTCTTATGATTTAGGATCTTCTGGATTAAAATGGGGATCTTTATGGCTTGGTTCTAATCTACAAGTTGATGGTAATACCGCTCTAGGTGATTCTTCTGCTGATTTAATTTATTTTACGGCAAGAGCTGCATCTTCATTAATTCCATCTACAGATAATTCTTATGATTTAGGATCTTTGGGATTAAGATGGGGATCTTTATGGCTTGGTTCTAATCTACAAGTTGATGGTAATACTATTCTTGGAGATTCTTCGTCAGATATCGTAACTGTTAATGCTGGTTTTGCATCGCCGCTAAACCCATTTGTTGATAATTTTTATGACTTGGGCACGTTTGACTATAGATGGAAACAAATTCATTTAGGGCCAAACGGAATTGTTGTCAGAAACGACAACATAAATTCTGATAAAGTATCATTGTGTTTTAATGCTGGTGTAGCAACTTTACAATCGTCAGTAGCAATTCCATTAAAACTAACGACTGGCTCAAACAACGGGATTACAATCGATATATCTGGTAATATTGGAATTAATTCTAATAACGTATTAACCCATAATTTTAGTGTTTTTGGAAATAGTATACTTACAGATACTGCGTGGTTCAGTAAAGCTACTGGATCTAGCTTAATTGTCGAATCTATTGTAGGCGTCAAAGGATCTATCGAGTCTGCCAATGATTCAAAAATATTAAATTTGGGCGTTTCTTCTGATACAGAGTTTGTCAATATTGGTTCTAACTCAGAAACTAAAACAATTAATATTGGTACCGGTTCGGGCAAAACAACAATTAATATCGGTGGCCCTTTAGATATTATTAATATGAGCGGCACTGTTTCGGTCGCTTCTACGATTGAATCAACAGTAAAAGATAAATCGTTTACTTTAAATGTTGGTGGGGCTAATAATACCGCACAAAATAGTGGTCTTTTTGTTCAAGAGTCAGATGCAGTATTATTACAAGTTACAGATCCTACATGGCAAATTCAGAATATTGTAAGATATTCGACAATAAATACCGGTAATATTATTGCAGGTTCTTTAGTTACAATTTCTGGATTTGTCAACGCATTAAACAATGGACAATTCGTAGTCACAAACGTTAGTACAAATTCTTATATTGAAGTAAACAATCTAAATGTTTTTAATAACAGTGTTGATGAAATTGGATTAGGAGTTTGTACAAATCCTCTCGAAGTCGCATCTATTTCTTTAGATTCTGACAGAATTTCTTGGAAATTAACAAGTCCGAATTATTATTCGAATTATTTCAAAATATCAAATAACGGCGCAAATGTTGAATTATTGGCCTCTTCTTCTGGTTTGTTCGTAAATGCAAACGCATTATTACCTAATACTCCATTTGTGTCGTTAGGTTCGAGCGCCTATCCATGGAACGCGTACATTAATGATTTGGTTGTATACGAAAATTCAACACTAGGAAATCCGTTAACTTTAACATCATTATTAAACATTTATTCTTTAACATCATTTAATAATTATGTCACAAGTAACATTATTCCAGATACCGACCATGATTTAGGATCTATTTCATATCAATGGAATAATCTTTATTCTAAAAATGTATTCTCTTATAATTCGTTATTTGCAGATGGTTCAATTTATTTAGGCTCTACAGTAACAACTACTATTTCTGCCGGCGGTTCTTTTGTATCTGATTTAATTCCTCAAGCATCAGTTTATTCTTTAGGATCTGTTTCTAAGCCATGGGAAGCTGTTTACGCGAATAAATATATTTTTCCAAGCCTTAATGCAGGGTCTGTCGTATTTGTTAACAATGACAAAACTTTGACAGATAATAATATAAAATTCTTTTGGAATAACGAACATTTAAGATTATTTTTAGGGCAAAATGTTGGAAATTATGTTTTAGATATTAGTAAATCTGGAACAGATTCTATTAAAATCGGCAACAGCGAAAACAGTTCTGCAATTTCTTTGAGAACAAAAGAAACCCTATTTTCTAGTACGGGATTAATAACTAATGGGCCACAAGCGCTAGAGACAACTAACTTGCCTTTTTCTGCTACAGTGGGTTCTATTGCACAAACTTTTGTTCTTTCAGCTTCTAAAAAAATCAAAAAAATTGGTTTGCAACTAGCAACAACCGCCCCTCTATTGGCGCCATCATTTTTTGGAACGATGAAAATTTTTCTCCACTCTGTAACTGGTGGAGTAATAAGTCCAATGCCAATTGCCTCTTCTTTGCCCCTTATTTTAGATACATTTCCGTATGGATTTCAGTCAAATTTCACAGATTTTGTTTTTCCAGAAATCCAAATTTTAGCCCCCGGTACGTATGCAATTTCTGTTAAAATATTTGAAACTTATGGTATACCAGGGGCATATGAAGGTCATTTAATAGGACCCTCAACTGTTCCCACAGAGGCATGTATTAGGTTAATCACTAATGATGATAGTTCATACACAGATGGTACTGCATATGTCTATGATTCTATTTTAGGATGGCAATTACCACCATCTAGTCAAGATTTATGTTTCAAAATATACGAAGAAGTTGCAACCGGTTCTTCTGTTTCAAATAAGTTTGAGTTTACAGATGTATTACAATTTGGTAGTGACACCTATTCTAATGTTGGAAATGGCGCATCTACAGCAATTTTAGAATTGTCTTCGACAGCCATTAAGTTATTAGGAGCTGTTTCTGTTAATTCTGCTGCTATTTCTTCAACAACTTATACGGTGCAACCAACAGATGTCATTATGAATATAGATACTTCAGTTTCTGGCTGTACAATCACTCTACCATCCGCCGCAACAAAAAGGCTTCTAGTTATCAAAGACATTGGAAATAATGCGTCGGTTGCCGGCAGATCTATTCAAATCTCTCCAGCTTCTAATCAATATGTAGAATTTAATGCAATTAATACACCATATGTATTAGACAGAGATGGAGAATCGATCACTCTTCAAAGCGACGGTGTAAATCGTTGGTATATTATTTAATCGGAGATAAATAAAATGGCATATTCAGGAACAGAACGCGGTAAGAAAAAAGCACTATCTTCGATTCGCCTTGTACATCAAGGGGCTGGATCTGCCCAGCTATATAAAGACCTAGATTCTCCTACAGCTGTTACTGTAAGCACTTCTACATGGCTTGAATTATTTAGTTCTTCTGCTGCAAAAGTAACTATGGTAGAAATTTTCAGTTCAAGCGGTGAAGTAGAAATTTTAGGAACAGGCTCTGCTGGTGTAGAAATAGTTCTTTTTAGAATTATTCCCGGCGGCGGTGGGTATGGATTGATTAACATTGACTCTGCCACCCGTATTTGCTATCGTCCAGAATCTGTCGTTCCGGGCACTAACAGTGAGTTAATTATTAACTTCTTTAATTAAAGCAAAAGGTTATTATAAATGATTGTCATAAATAATAATTTATCAAAATTAACGCCAGAATCTGAAACAACAACAACAACAACAACAACAACAGATTCTAAAATAAATTCATTGTCGTTTATAGAACCTGCCCCCCAAATTGATTATTTCATGAATAATAGCAAATTAAAAATGCCATTTTTAGCAAAAATTTCCGGCTTCGAAAACAAAAAAACTGTTGAAATGATCTATGAAATTAACAATAGTTTAATTTCAATCTATTCATTAAACCCCTGGTACGACGCTGTACCAGATGGTACTGAAATTATAATTTCTGATATTCCAAACGATGTATTTCTGCCTCAAAAAAATATTTTTTTTACAGAAGCTGTCAGCGCCGAATTGGAAGACTGTCAAATAAAATTTTTATTTTTGATGATAGATGATCGAAAAATAAAAATTTTTAAAAATCAAGAAAAAAACAATCTTACCCCTAATGTTAAAATATTTTTTTCACCAATAAGAATTGATTTTTTTGATCAAATTTCATAATAAACGTTTTTGAATGCTTGTGTGTTAGAATTTAATTGCGGTCACTGGCAAAAGCCACATACAGATTTTCTGGCCAGCAATTAGTGCTTTAGCGTAATTCCTAGCCAGAAATTAACAAAGGTATTACGTATGAGCAGCGCTATTATTTTTAATGGCGATTATTTAAAAGCCCTCAAACCTAAGCTAAAACTCAGTGATGCCGCGTACATAGAAACCGGATCTGCAGATCCTACTACGCTTTCGTTAACATCTCCGACCGGCTCGCTTTATCTTAGATCTAACGGCACTCTTTATATTAAATATGATTCAGCTGCATCCGCATGGGCTCCAGCTTTAACGACTGGCACCGGCGGTACTTTAACTAGCACTGAGCTACAAGACAGTAGTGTTTATTTTGTTGATGAAATCGACCCCACTAAAAAATTGTATTTTCAGCTATCTGGGATTGATAACAATACATCAATAACTCTAACAATTCCAAATACTAGCGGTACTATTCCGCTCGGAACTAGCACAACTGGATATGTAACATATTGGAGTGCCACTAATACATTAACTGGCGAAGCTCAATTATCCTCTACAAGAGGTGGTACAGGGGTCAATAACACCGGAACATTAACATATGGCACTAATAATATTACATTTACTACATCTGGAATAACAACTCTTACTCTCCCAACTACTGGAACGCTAGCAACTCTTGCGGGCGTAGAAAATTTAAGCAATAAAACTATTAATGATTCATCTATTGGTTCAACAACCGCAAGCTCTGGCGCATTCACCTTTTTAACAGTAAAAGGCACGGGATCAGCTGGAACTTCTTATGTTGATTTATTAAACGAATCATCTGCACCGACATCTCCGGCAACTGGATACACAAGGCTCTATGCTACTGCAGATGTTTTAAATTTAAAAAATGCATCAGATGAAGTGTTTGCAGTTGATTATTCTGCAATAACAGCATCTAGGACACTATCCGCGCCAGATATATCTTCAACTATTGCAACTTTAGATGGAAACCAAACCTTTACTGGTGTGCTTTCATTAAGCACAGCAAATATTGTTGCACTAGCAATTACTGGCGGCCTTAAAGTTGGCAATATCACATCTTCTGCTGTTGCAGCAGGCAGTGGTGCTATTAAATACACCAGTGGATTTTTATACTATTCCGATGGTACAAACTGGAATACTATCGCGCAATATGCCAACTCACTCTATCAAAGCTCATCATTTACGGCTTCTAATAATGTAAATTATTTTGTTGATACTACATCTGGAGCGGTTACAGCCACATTACCATCAGGCGCTGCTAACGCTAGAATTAAATTTTTAGACGTAAAAGAAAAATGGGGATTAAATAATTTTACTGTTACTCCAGCGTCGGGTCAAAAAATTGACAATCTAGCGACAGATGAATCATTAATTATGGATATAAATGGTTCATGGATTGAACTCGCATGGGATTCGACATCTTCTTCTTGGGTTATAACTGGTTCATTATCATACGGAACCACCCCCTATGGATTTGTTACTCATACCGGAAATAGCTTAGCGAGTGATTTATTAATTGGTACTAATGATAATTATGCTCTAGCATTTGAAACAAATGGATTAGAGCGTATGAGAATTTCTAATACAGGATTTGTTGGAATTAATACACTGTCTCCACAAGCACCGTTAGATCTTAGTGGCGGTTTTAAAGGTTCCTATGACTCTTATGCCGTTAATGCTAATTTAAATAAATATCACCATTTTGTCATTGCAACTGCCGCAATCACTTTGAATTTGCCGACTTTAACATCTAATGACGCCGGATTTACTCTTTATATAAAGAGGGTTACAGCGGCTGGAATTGTCACTATTAATCCCGGTGCGGGTGTAACAATTGACGGTGCTAGCACTTGGCCGTTAACATCTAATTATGAATCAGTTAAATTAGTTTGGCGCGGTTCTTCTGATTGGAGTATTTTCTAATATGGCATATTTACCATTTCCATCAGGAACATTATTAACATTTGCTGGCCCGACAGCGCCGGATGGTTGGTTATTATGTGATGGTTCGGCAATCAGCCGTACAGCTTACGCTCGTTTATTTGCTGCAATTTCTACAACATACGGCAATGGTGACGGAGCTTCTACTTTTAATTTGCCAGATTTTCGTGGTGTCTATCCACGGGGCGCTGGCACAAACGGAACTGCAAACTATGGTGGAGTTACTGGCCACACTCCAGCAGCAGGTGTTTTAGCCACTAAAGGCGGGCAAAAGACTGCTAAGAATGGATTAACGGCAAGTGCTGGGACAGTGTCAACTTCAGTGAGCGGTGCAAAAAATCAAATGAACGGTACTTCCGGAGGCCAGAGCGCTGATCACGCACACGGTGACAATGGGCATGCGCATGCAACCGGCCAAGATTTAGCGTTTTCTAGAGGAAATAGTATACCAGGTAGCAGCAGTGGTACTGGTGGCTACGCTCATCACGGACTACATAATGGTACAAATACCGGATATGCAATTTTAGGTGGTGTGAATGCTAACCACTCCCATTCTTGGGATTTTGGCGGAACAACTTTTTCTGCATCAGGGACAACTCCAGCGCAAACTGTGACAATAAATACTGGCGATTCCGAAACAACACCCGCCTTTTTGGCGATTAATTACATTATCAAACTATGAAAACACTAGTATCTTTAATTAACAATTTAATAAGAAAGATCTTTATGATTGTTACTAAAGATACATCTGTTGATTTTCCATTTTTTATCATTAAAGATTTTTTACCAAATCCAGAAGTTTATCGTAAAATGGTTTTGGAAGCAGAATATGATCAATCGTCAGGATATTGGGTGGGGGATAATATTATTTCTCATCCGTTTTATGCAAATAAAACATTAGAATATATTGCCAGTACAGCATCTGGTATTTTGCAAGATTACATTTGGTATATTGACTCATCTTTTATTAATTTTAGAAGATTAACGCAGCCAAAACATTCAGAATTACACGCCCATATTGACAGATTTAGCCGATACGATTTTGATGAACATGGCAGACCCATATATGTAAATCATCCAATGTGGTCATTTATATTTGATTTTACCCCTCAAGAACAATCTGCAAGGCTGTGTTTTTGTGAAGACTTAAACGGCCAGCGTTTTGCTACATCCAAAACGCCAGTAGACATTCCAAAACAAAAAGACTCTTCTCAATGGAAGATTTATAAAGATTTTTATTATTCATATAATACGGCAGTAATGTTTCCATCAAACTGTTGGCATACAGCAATTGATTTTGCCTGCTCGAAAGAAATGCCTAGAACGATGGGTGTAGCTTGGATTTATTCTGGATTTAATGCAAAATATAATAAATGCGGAATACCGCTAGTCGATAAATAAAGGGTTTAAAATGGCTCTATGGTCGCAAAAAACAGTACAAGTCCCGGGATTGGCGTCAGTTTACGCATCGTCTGGGCCTATTACTGCTGAGAGCAGGCGCCATTATATTCTTAATACAACATCTAATACTATTACTGTTAATCTTCCAATCGGAATTGACGGAACAACAATTCGTATCACAGATGCCAAGGGCACGTTTTTAACAAATAACGTTACGGTAACACCCGCATCTGGTGAAAAAATTAATAATCTTGCAACAAATGAATCCTTATTACTAGATGCAAACGAAATGTGGATTGAATTCACATGGAACGCATTGGCGGGATCTTGGATTGTTAATGCACCAGGAATATTAGGATTAATTGCAAGCACATATACCGATTATCCATATATTACTTCACCATCATCTCCGGCAACCAGCACACTCAGGCTTTATGCAAAATCAGATGGCAAGCTATATGTAAAAGATTCAGCCGGTACAGAGAAAAAAGTTGGTGGTGGATTAGACCATCCAACAACCGGATCAACTTTTGAAGTTGATAGTTATAACGCGTCAATGACTGGGCAGTACAATACAGGTATTGGCTATCTTGCCGGTGTTTCGATAACTTCTGGTTCAGAAAATACAGTATTAGGGTTAAGCGCTGGCCAACAAATAACGACTGGTGGATCAAACACATTAATTGGATCTGGCGCTGGTATATATATATCTTCAAATGGTTCGAACACAGCAGTTGGAAGAAACACTTTTCGTTCGTATGGAACAATTAATAATTCAGTGGCCATTGGTTCTGGAGCAGGATATTATGCGCAAGGCGGTGGCCACACATTAATTGGACCAAATGCAGATTCTTATACCGATGCCGGTTCATATAACAACACAGCAATTGGTAAAGAGACTGGTATCCAAACAAGTTCAACCGGTGTATCAGGAACTGTGTGTATCGGAATTGATAGTTCTGGAAATGCCGCCGTTGCAACCTCTAGCAATCAATTTGTATTAGGCGCAATAAATCATAAATATAGATTTCCGGGTATTGCAGAAACAGCTTTGGTTCTTGGCCCAACAGGAACTTCCACCGGAAACACCGGTGAATTAAGATTCAGAGAACTGGCGGCAAATGGAACTAATTATATTGCGCTTAAAGCTCCAGATGCAATTACATCTAATATTGCATGGGTTTTGCCATCTACAGATGGAACGAATGGGCAAGCGCTGATTACTAATGGTTCTGGTACGTTAAGTTGGGCCGCTGCTGGTAATACTATTATTTCTATTACTCAAGCATCACACGGATTTTTAGCAGCAGATATTGGTAGGCCATTATATCTAAATGGATCTACATATACATACGCAAAAGCTGATTTAGATGCCACCGCGGAAGTTGCCGGCCTTATTTATAGCATTATTGATACAAACACATTTCAGATTTGCGTTGGTGGAGAAGTCGGTTCGGTTGGTGCAAACTTAGTAGAAGGCGGTGGCTCATTAACAGCGGGCACAGTCTACTTTTTGTCAGCAACAACAGCTGGTAAAATCACGACTACACCTTCTGCTGTAATCGGCCATATCACAAAACCGATTGGTGTAGCGCGTTCAACAGCCGCATTTGATTTCTTTAATATGCGTGGTTCTGTTGTTGGTGGAACAAACGCACAATCGCAAGTTTCATTAACAAATAACGCAGTCACAACAGTTCAAAACGTTGGTTCGTATGACGCTGGAGAATTAACTGGCTGGATTTATATTGATGCAACTACCGATTATCGATTTTATATCGAAGCAAAATTTGTAAAGACTGCCGCAGGTACATACGAATTAGCATTTAATACTGTTGGTGATGTTCCTCCGAGTGGGTTTAATTTTTCCGTTACATCTGCAGGTTTAATTCAAGCAACGCTTCCGAGTGTTGCCGGATTTATTGCCGCAAAAATTAATTTTTCATTAAATGCACCCGCAATCGGCGCGACATTTCCTCTACAAATTGATAGTACGAATGTTAGTTTCAATACTATTCAGGCAAAAGATGCTTCTGGAATTGTGTTTAAAAATTCATCAGGTACAACGATAGCATCTTTTAATAACACAGGTGTTGATGTTACCAGCGCTAGTTTTAGTACTATACAAGCTAAAGACAGTAACGGAATTGTATTTAAAAATTCATCAGGTACAACGATAGCGTCTTTTAATAACGCCGGTATTTTAACACGCCCATTCACCCCCGAATTCTTTGCAACAGCCCCTTCTTCAGTTGCGGCAACAAATGTTGTTTTATTTTCAAGCATTGAATCCAATACTGGTAGTTTTTACAATTCAACTACTGGAAGATTTACAGCGCAAATAGCTGGTGTGTACTACGTTACATGTACTGGCGGCAATAGCGTTGATTATTATTTTGATATAAGAAAAAATGGAGCCGCTATAGGTAGAGCCGAAGCGCGGGGTCTTGGTGGCACAAATTTTTATTGGCAAACAGTTTCTAGAAATGTTTATTTAAACGTAGGCGATTATTTAGATGTACAGGTTGCATTTGGAACGGTGAATTTTAACACACCCTATGGTGGATTTGGTGCATTTTTTATAGGATAAAAAACATGATGGATGCATTTCTTTTTGATATTAATCTATCATTTTATGGAGTAATTTGATCTATGTCAGCTATTAATTGGGCAAAACAAACATTTGCTGACAGCATTGTTTTAAACCCAACAACAACACCAGGATCTGCACCCGCTACTGGTGTGCAAGTTTATGCAAAGGCTGACGGAAAATTATATACACTAAGCGCGGCTACGGGCACCGAAACATCAGTGGGTTCTGGTGGTTCTGTGGTCCAAGTTACTCAAGCATCACATGGATTTGTGGCTGCAGATGTAGGTAGACCCCTTTATCTAAACAGTTCAACTTATACATTAGCAAAAGCAGATTTGGAAGCCACGGCTGAAGTTGCAGGCTTAATTAGTAAAATTATTGATACAAATATATTTGAAGTATGTTTAAGTGGCGAAATTGCCGCAGTCGGCGCAAACACACTTGAGGGCGGCGGTTCTTTAGTCCCTGGTACAGTTTACTTTTTATCTGCCACCTCTGCTGGAAAAATTAGTGCCGCTGCGCCGTCTATAGTTGGTCAAATTTCTAAACCGCTTGGAATTGCAAGAACAACCGCAGCGTTAGATTTTTTTAATATGCGAGGATCTGCAATTGGTGGATCTAATGTTTATACACAGATTTCATTAGCAAATAATACGACGACCACAATTCAAAACGCTGTAGCCTATGACAGCGTTGAACTTGCTGGCTGGATGTATATCAACGCAACGGCTAAATACCGCTTTCATTTTAAAGCGCAAGTAACTAAAAAAGGCGATGCTACAGACTACCTGATTAGCTATCAAACATCTGGTGATACACCACCAACCGGATTTAATATTTCTGTAACAACTGGCGGACTAGTTCAAGTAACATTGCCATCCATGTCTGGATTTACCAGTGCAATTGCGCAATTTAGTTTGAACGGTCCTGCAGTTGGAGTAAGCCTTCCACTTCAAATCGAAAGCACAAATGTTAGCTTTAGCACGGTTCAGGCTAAAGATACCAGCGGAATTGCAGTTAAATCATCAACTGGAACAAATTTAATAACCGCCACAGGTACACAAATTGAAACACTTCCGGGTCTTAAATTAACTGGTGGTATGTCAGATGCATATTCCGTAGAACTTAGTGGAACTTATAACGCAAATACTTATTATCCTATTGCAAATAGCAGTAATATGCCAGCTGGTGTTTATATGCTATTTATCTATCAATCGACATATAATAGCTCGCCGGTGTATCAATTTACATGGAGTTATGGTCCAGCATATATGTTTGGATATGCAACAAATTCATCAGAATCGGTCGCAATTACATTTATTTCAGGCTCGGGACATGCGCGTAACGGGGTTAATGCGCCGTTAGCTCAAATTCGAGGTACGCCTAATGCAGACGGTAAACAGTATGTTGATATTTCGTTTCCAGCAACTTTACCATCGCTGAATGGGGCTGATGGAAGTCGTGTGCGTGTTTATTTTAAACGGATCGCGTAAAGGGAGTAACTACCAATGGCTAACGTACCCTTGATAATTAATCAAGCGTCGATTGATAATTTGGTTACAGAGGGCACAGTAAAACGTGTAGCGTCTCCAGATACGCGTAATGTAAATACCAACCCGCAAGATTATATTCCGGGCGTTACATATGATTTTAAATTAGGTACAACAATTGGTATTTCAGGCGCTCCTGGAACTGGTTATGTTGGATTAATGACTTTTAGGCCATACGGCACAACAACAGATTTCACGGGGGGGCCCGTGTGGCAATTAGCATTTTTAAATGATAATCAATTTCAAAAAAGAGTTAGTACATCAGGAACCACTTGGGGCAGTTGGTCTGCAGTATAGGAAATAAAATATGCCATCATCAATAGTTAGCCAACAATCTCTAGGATTAGCCACCGATTCTCAAAGCGGGCTAGTTAGTACTACGACGCAAATGTTTGCCGGTAATAAAACATTTAATGGACAAATATTAACGCCGAATAGAATTGTATTTAATGTTTCTTCTTCTTTAAGTGCATCAAATAACACTCAACAACAATATGATTCTATATATCTAAATATAGGGTCAGCATTTTCTCTTGCTACCAGCAGATTTACTGCTCCAATTACAGGAGCATATTATTTTGAGTGGGCGGCTATTAAAATTGGAAATATTTTAGATTCTGTTCACAGACAGAGTATCAGAGTAAATGGCACACAAGCACTTGACAGTAGGCATTTGCGTTTAGATGAAAAATCTACGTATGGGTCTGGTTCTTGCGCTGCTATTTTATTTTTAAACGCAAATGATTACGTTGATATTTATGTGTATGACTCGACGTGCGCTTCATACAATAATCGTTCATATGAATGGTTTCACGGCTATTTAATTGGTTAAGGAGATAAATATGCCAACAATAATTATTGAAATTACAGAAACTGAACAAAAAGCTCTACAGACCGTTTGCGCATCTCCGCAAGAATGGGCAGATAATGCAGTTAAAAACAGGGCACGAATTGCGATTGATGAAATTGTGCAAATTTGTGTTGCAAAATGCTTAGAACAATCAATTCAAATTCCTCAATCAAAAGAAGAAATGGTCGATCTAGCGATTGCAAACGGATGGGTATTAACTAACAACGAACAGGTAGCGCCTAATGCCTAATTCAACCTATCAGCCATCTCAGTATACTGTTGCAACAGAAACACAACGTGGTGTCGTCAATGGAGCCGATATACGAGAACTTTCGTTCGGCGGCGGTTCTGTTGTACAAGTCACTCAAGTTGCACACGGCTTTGTTGCTGCTGATGTTGGTAGGCCATTATATTTAAGCGGATCTGCATATGCATTTGCAAAAGCCGATTTAGAGGCTACTGCCGAAGTTGCAGGTTTAATTAATAAAATTGTTGATGCAGATACATTTCAAATTTGTTTGGGTGGCGAAATACCAGCAATTGGTGCAAATTTAATTGAAGGCGGATCAGCAACTCTCACCGCCGGAGAAGCTTACTTTTTGTCCGCCACAACTGCGGGTAAAATTACAACAACATCACCAACTGTTGTTGGGAATATATCAAAACCAATTGGAATTGCAAGAACAACAACCGCGTTAGATTTCTTTAATATGCGCGGCAGCACGGTTGGTGGCTCAAATACTTATACGCAAATTGTTCTTACAAATAACAATACAACCACAATTCAAAATGCTGCAGCCTACGACAGCGTAGAACTTGCTGGTTGGATTTACATTAATGCGACCGATAAATATCGTTTTCACTTTAAAGCGCAGATAACTAAAAAGGGCGACGGAACAGACTATTGGGTTAGTTATCAAACTTCTGGCGACACACGTCCAACTGGATTTAATATTTCTGTTACATCTGGCGGATTAGTTCAGGTTACGTTGCCATCAATTGCTGGTTTCAGCAGTGCGATTGCTCAGTTTAGTTTAAATGGGCCAGCAGTTGGCGCATCGTTACCTTTACAAATTCAGTCAAGCTTACTAACACTAAATGCTGGAATTCAATTTCCAGCAACAATGATTGTTAGTTCAGATCCAAATAATTTGGATGATTATGAAGAGGGCGTTTTTGCACCATCTTTTTATGGGGCATCTACTGCCGGAACATGGACCCCAAATGCAACGCAAACCGGTGGATATTACATTAAAATCGGTAAACTTGTTTATTTATTTATTAATCTTAATGGCACAATGTCCGGAGCAGCCGGAGAATTGCGAATTGGTAATCTGCCATACCCAAGAGCCGCATCAAATGCAGGTAATGCATGGAACGCAACATATTCAGCATTTACTATGTCATATGGAAATGGTTTAACTTGGTCTGCAGGCCATTATTGCTCAGGCTGGCTCATTAATCCCTCTAATTTTTTGTATGGACATACAATGCCGACCGGTGGTGGAACCGCAGGTGTGATTAACGCAACCAACGGCACCTTGAATGTTCACATTGCTGGTGCATATTATACAGATTAATCGAAAGGGTAAATTATGGCAAACACACCTCTTTTAGCGCAAACTGGACAAGTGTTGCAAACTGTGCAAAACAGTGTGAGTATTTCAGATTCTACAACATCAGGAGCTACGTATATAATATCTGGCCTGACTTGTCAAATTACACCAATAATAACTAACTCTAAATTTCTTGTGAGCGGCACTGCACTAATAAATTCACGAGCAGCGACTTATGGTTTTACTGCTAAAATAATGGTTAGAAATCTAACTACCGCAAGCGCTTGGAGCGATTTTGCTATGGGCCCCTCCTGTGATTCTCATGGAATAGGATCTTATGCGGATATAGATACTGATCAGTGGACCTCATCTGGTTTTACTTTGTTTGGATCATCGCCGGTTTCTTATTCAGCCGGACAAATTTTACAATTTGCTGTTTGGATCAGAGCAAGCGGAATAGGAACCCCGGGTTCAACAACGTGTCGTTTTGGACATCCCAACCGTACATCCAACATGGTTATAACAGAAATTTTAGGATAAAAAATGTCATCAACAAATTTAACTCAACAAAAAATAAGCACAGCGACAAACACTCAGCCAGGTTTAGTATCAACTACTCAACAAACTTTTGCTGGTAACAAATCATTTAATGATGGTTTAAAAACTAACGAAATACAGGCAAACACATCTGCGCAAATAGCCATAAAAAATTCATCTGGAACTACAACTGCAACAATTTCAGAAACTGGTAACTTGTCAGTTTTGAATAATATTCAACAAAATGGCAATAATATTATTTCTTGGGTAGAAATTACCCCCTATTATTTAGAGTGGTCTTTTTCAGGCAGTGTGACATCTCAGTCAATAAATTTGACCACAGCTATTCCTGCGAACACAAGATACATTCTTGCAGATGTTTTTGCGACTTCTACTGTAGTTCCAGGACAAACTTACGGTGATCACCAAAATTTTGTTTTGTCTAGAACTGCTCTTACAAATCAATATTCATGGGTTAATTCAAGAGGCCAGCAGCCGTCCACTACTTTTGGTAGCGGTTTAGCGCGACAGGCCGTACTATTAACTTATTCTGGGGAATCAGATGGATATAGCCCGTATTATGGAATATGGTATCCATCGCAAAATATACCAGTTGACGGCAGAACTATGTATTTTGGAAATTATGGTAATAGCGGAAGCAGCGGATGGCTTTATATAATTATCAAAGCTTATTCAATCTGAGGAATCTATGTCCAGTACGGTTATTGATAATGAATCAAAAGGAATATCAACGACAGATCGCCCAGGCTTAGTATCAATTACTCAACAAACTTTTGCTGGCAACAAATCATTTAATGATGGTTTAAAAACTAACGAAATACAGGCAAACACAGCATCAGCTATAAATATTAAAAATTCATCTGGAACCACAACAACATCAATTTCAGAAACTGGTAACTTGTCAGTTTTGAATAATATTCAACAAAATGGTAATAATATTATTTCTTGGGTAGAAGTTACACCAGCATACACCGAATGGTCTTTTACTGGGCCCGTTAGTAGCTCAGTTACAATAAATCCTTCATCTGTGCCAAACAACGCCAGATATATTCTGGCGGATGTTTTTTTAACTGCAAGTTTAACGGATCATTTTAATCTTTCTTTTAGCAGATCTGCAATAAGCAGTCTAACAAGCTGGGTCGCTCCACGAGGCACACAACCCAGTACCTATTTTAGTGCTGGAATCGGTACTCGTAATGTAGTCTGTATGACTCATCATGGAGATGGTGATACGTTCACCCCATATCAAGGACAATGGTGGTCTAGCGTAATAGCTCCATGCAACGGTCGCACTTTGTATTACGATTTAGCAGGAGTTAACAGTGCTTCAACAACTGGATGGATATATATAATAGTTAAAGCATATTCGTTATAAATACATCTTGTGTTACAATTTAATAGCAATTACTGGCGAAAGCCACTTTAAAAATAACTAAGGGCAACTACTATGAGCGGCGCTGTTATATTTAATGGCGATTATGTCAAGGCATTAAAATCTAAGCTAAAACTTGGCGAAGCCGCATACATTGAAACAGGGTCAGCGGACCCAACTACGCTTTCTCTTGGCGTCCCGACCGGGTCTTTATACCTTCGATCTAACGGCACTCTTTATATTAAATATGCATCCAGTGTTTCTGCATGGGCTCCGGCTTTAACAACTGGTACTGGTGGAACATTAACATCTACCGCACTAGAAGACAGCTCCGTATATTTTGTTGATGAAACAGACCCCACTAAAAAACTATATTTCCAACTATCTGGAATTAGTAATAATACTTCAAGAACTTTAACAATCCCCAATTTAGATGGCTCGATTGCTCTTGGAACCGGAACAGCAAATTACGTTGCATATTGGAGTGCTACTAATTCATTAGCTGGTGAGGCACAATTATCGCCAATAAGAGGCGGTACTGGAATTAATAATACCGGTTTATTTAGTTACGGTTCTAATAATATTACGTTAACTACAACTGCATCAACAAGTGTTACATTACCAACATCCGGTACTCTTGCGACACTTGCCGGCGCAGAAGCTTTAACTAATAAAACTATTAACTCTTCTTCTATTGGTGCAACTACTGCTAGTTCCGGAGCATTTACTTTTCTCACATTGAAAGGCACAGGCACTGCTGGAACTGCTTATTTTGATTTGCTCAACGAAACAACACCATCTTCACCAAACGCCGGATATACAAGGCTTTATTTTAAACCAGACGGTGCTCTTTATGCACAAAATTCCGCCGCCGAAGAAACTAAAATTGGTGTAGCAAATACTATTGCACAGGTAACTCAAGCATTACATGGATTTACATCTGCCGACATTGGAAGACCGGTATATCTAAATGGTTCTACATACGCATATGCTAAAGCCGATGCAACAAATACAGCAGAAGTAGCAGGTCTTATTTACGAAATTATTGACGTAAATACATTTTATATATGTTTAGGAGGCGAAGTTGCATCAGTAGGAGCAAATCTTATTGAAGGTGGTGGGGCTCTTATTTCTGGTGAAGCATATTTTTTATCGCCAACAACTGCCGGTAAAATAACTACGACCGCTCCTTCCGTTATTGGGCAAGTTTCAAAGCCCGTAGGAGTTGCTCGCACAACGACCGCTATAGATTTTTATAACATGCGTGGCTCTGTTGTTGGCGGCGCAAACGCTAGAACACAAATTTCGTTATCTAATAATGCAATAACAACAATTCAAACAGTATCTACTTATGATGCCGGCGAATTAGTTGGTTGGGTTCATTTAGATGCTGGAACAGATTATCGTTTTTATGTTCAGGCCCAGTTTGCTAAAAACGGCATGGGCACTGATTATATAATTGGCTATCAAACAATGGGCGATGTTCCGCCTCTTGGATTTAATATAACTATCACTACTTTGGGTTTGATCCAAATCACACTGCCAAATATTGCAGGATTTACTAATGCAAGTGTTAATTTTGCATTAAATGCTCCAGCCGTTGGCGCAACATTTCCGTTAACTGTTGGCGGAAATAATATAGTAGCAAATTATAGAGCAGTTACAGGAACATACACAATCACACCTTCTGATTATTATGTGTCAGCTTCGGGCGCAGCTGGTTACACAATCAATTTGCCTGTGGCATCGACTGTATCCGGTAAAATTTTTATTGTAAAAAGTAGGCTAAATGCTGGCCAAGTTTTGACAATTGATGCCGATGGTTCGGAAACTATCGATGGTGCTTTAACAATTAGCCTATTTCAAAACGAATCTTGCTATTTAGTAAGTAACGGTACATCTTGGGAGATGTTCTAATGGCATTTTTAGGGATTGCACCAACCGGAACAGTATTACCATTTGCCGGCTCGACTGCGCCAGAAGGCTGGGCATTGTGTGATGGGTCTGCTATTAGTCGCACAATATATTCAAAACTTTTTGGCGTTATTGCTACTACATACGGTGTTGGCGATAACTCATCAACATTTAATGTTCCTGATATGCGTGGTATTTATCCACGAGGCACCGGAACGAACGGGACAGCAAATTATGGTGGAGTGACGGGGCATACACCAGCTGGTGGGGTCTTGGCGGCAAAAGGCGGACAAAAAACTGCTAAAAACGGACTGTCTAATTCTACCTCTACAACATCTTCCTCTGGTAACAGAAATCAATTTGATAGAACTAGCGGAACAGTTAGCTCGGATCACTACCACTCGGGCCAAAGTGGGGGCATTAGTGCAAACCACACTCACTCCACAAACACTGGATTTCAAGTATATAGCGGTTTTGGTGGGCAGGGTATATCTTTTGGAGGATCATATTCTGGGCCAAATCAATATAATCCAAACACTGGGGGTGTAAGCACTGACCACTCACACTGGCTTTCAACCGGAGGCATTTCAGCAAATCACACCCATACAACTACATATGACAGTACATTTTCTGTTTCGGGAACTACCCCAGCTCAAACAATTTCTGGTGATATCGAAACAACACCAGCATTTTTAGCTCTTAATTACATTATTAAGTTATAAGAGGATCTAATGGCAAACGCAGCATTATTAGGAACAATAGGAGACCAAACTTCGTCGCAAGCTGCAGGCGCTATTGCTCAATTAATGCCATCTGGTGTTATATTGCCATTTGGTGGTGGAACTGCGCCAACTGGTTGGCTGTTATGCGATGGTTCGGCAATTAGTCGTACAACCTACGCAAATTTGTTTGCGGCAATTGGCACTGCTCATGGCTATGGCGATAACTCTACAACTTTTAATTTACCTGATTTTCGTGGGCGATTTATGCGTGGCGTAGACGGAACAGCAGGCAGAGATCCAGATAAAACAGCAAGAACTGCCGCTGCAACTGGTGGTAATACTGGCAATAATGTTGGTAGTATACAGACTAACGCTACTGCTAAAAATGGTTTGACAGCAACAGCTGGATCTTCATCTGTTTCCGGTACAACAAATATTGGTCATAGTCACGGTGCAAGTTCTGTGTCTGGATCAACAGATTCTAGCGGAAACCACGGTCATACTGGCGGAACTATTGTTATGAATGGATTGATTTTAGGGTTTGGCAATAATCCCGTGAACGATGGTGGCGGCAATGGTGTTTATTCTCCGCCAGTAAGTTATGGGTCAAGCCAGCTCGGTAATCGTGTCGATACATACGGTTCATCAAATCACTCACATGGATCTTCATATACAGCTGGCGGCCAATCATTAGGGACATCAAACATTTCATTAGCATCTGGCTCTGCAACTGCTCAAAGTGTTACAGTGGGTAATGGTGATAATGAAACAAGACCTTTAAATATAAATGTTCACTATATTATTAAGGTGTAGAAAATGTCTAACAGTGCAATTTCTGGACTTACAATTATAGACTTTCCAGCAGGAATGATTATGCCATATGCCGGTACATCAACGCCGGCAGGTTGGTTGGAATGCAATGGTGCAGAAGTTGATGTCTCTGCATATCCAACTTTATCAGCGGCTCTTGGAACCACTTGGAATAATGCTAAAAATCCTCTAAC
>Ga0129333_10000014_pt1 | contig 110283 bp, 132 predicted proteins | sample CPB6_08_DNA_FD_94474 | JGI IMG/M metagenome (GOLD analysis project Ga0129333, IMG submission 94474) | Freshwater to marine salinity gradient microbial communities from Chesapeake Bay, USA - CPBay_Sum_0.6_0.8_DNA | ecosystem: Environmental > Aquatic > Marine > Coastal | place: USA: Chesapeake... | reverse complement strand
CCCTTCGTTCCATATACTGTGATATTTTCCCGTATCTATAAAATACCAGTGGCCGTCTTCGGGTATTTGAAAACGCTCTCCTTCTATTTCATACCAAGCATTATTGCAACCTCGGATGCTAGCGTGTAGGCGTATAGTTTTGTAATAAGGGAAATCTACGTGACTGCCTAGCCACCCACCAGCACGAAGCTCTAATACACTAGCTTTGGTTATTGGCTGATTGAATACTGAAAATACTTTTGTAAAATAGCTATCAAGTATTTCGGTTGGCTTGCTGAAGTCGTCTTCGTATAGTTTCGGTAAACGATCCTGTAAGTGTAAGTCGTCCGGAAATACTTGGCCATATTCCTCATCTCGTCTAACAAAGTGATCTTCTAAAGGACTATCGCTTTCCTCTCTAGCAAAGAATCCTAAACCCCTGTACTTACTAAATCGTCTACCGTTAGAGCTTGCCTGTATAGATACCGTGTTCATAGATTCAACATGCTCACGCATTTCTGATAAATCAAAACTATATCGTGCAGGAAGTTTAAAATAATTATACGGTAACTTTGGGTGGGAGGAATACCATTCGTCTAATGGCAACGAATGTTTTATAGTATCTATACTATCTCCCCACGATTTATTAATATACATTTTCGTATATCTTTACATGTTCAAAGAACGGCGCAACTTTAAAATCTTGTGTTAATCGACCACGACGATTGTTTCCAGGATCGGGGAAGTTACTTGAAGCGGGACTCCAATCAGTAATTTTTACCCAAGTGGTTTTCATGCGCTTAGTTTCATCCATAGGGAAGAAAATAACATTTTTTTCATCACAACCATTGATGCGATTCCATTTCACAGCCCATGACGGATCTTTATTAAATTGATCGCATACTAATCCCACCATTTGTCCAAATGTCCAGTTCTGATCTTTTTCTAAACTATAACGACCAACTTGTCCTACATTTCGGAAACGTATAATAGAGTTCCCACCATATTGGTTAGATAGTTCTAAAAGCCTTCCAGGAATATGGTCGTTAACTCCTTTTTGTAGAATAGCACCAACATTAACATTCATTTTAGCTTTAACGCATTCTTGCCATCCTAGTAGCTTACGATCTGCACATCTAACACCGTCCATTACTTCGTACACATCGTCATCATCCGCACCGTTGAGACTAATATAGATACTACGCATTCCTGCATCTACTAATGATCTTGCATACCCGGGTCGAGCTAGCATGAGCCCATTAGTCATCATCGTTGGGCGATGCCCTAATTCTTTAATCTTTGCTACAATATCTATCAAATCGGTACGTACAGTAGGCTCGCCACCGATTAATCGTATTTCTGTTTTCTTAGGAAACTGAGCAAGTGCGTGATAAAATTTATCAAGGTCTAGGTCTGGAACATCTCTATTTGGTGTGTAGCAGTTAGCGCACTCCATGTTACATCTGTGCGTAATATCAACAAATACGCTGTAGAAAGAACAATTTTTTGGCTCTTGTTCGTAATAGAAATTAATTATAGATGTTGTCATCAGATATTTATCTAACACTTTTTAGCCCATATAAATATTCAAAAAGGAGCCTTCATGTTTCTAGGACACGTATCCGACCTTCAACCTGGACAATCAAAATCATTAGATATATTAGAACACAATCGTATTTTAACCAATGACAACGGAAAATATAAGTTAGGTAGTAATATATGTCCTCATCAAAATAGTCGAATTATTTCTGGAACAACAACAGAAATAAGATGCCAGTATCACGGGTGGTCGTGGAAAATTGATGGTTCTCCAAATGACTCAGGATCTAGCAAAGTATGTAATAAAGTTCCCTTACATTTTAAAGATGTATTTGAGTATAAAGGATTGTTATTCGATAGCCCTATAGACTTAACAGTTTTAGGCGATATGTCGTTTGAAAATCTTTTTTTAGATGAATTCAGGATTGATAGTATCAATGCAGATCCTAGGGTGGTTATGGATATATTTTTAGACGTTGATCATATACCCGTAGTACATAATGGAGTATATGACTTACTAGGAATCGAAGGCGATGCTAATGTTAAATGGGACTTTACAGACTGGGGAAGTGTTCAAACGGTTACAGATAAATCTAATACAATAGTGGCTCGATGGATAGCTGTATATCCGTTTACTATGATTGAATGGCAAGCTGGGTATTTGTTTGTAACTTGTGCGATCGACCACACCCGTATAGCAGTATGGAAATACAAAAGCAAAGACTGTTCAGAAAAAGATTATGCAATTAATTCAGATATGTGGGAAACTGCGTTTTCTCAAGACAAAGTACAAGCAGAACAAATGTTTAGATTTCCATCCGCCCATTTAGAAGAAGCTAAAGAACATTACAGAGAATGGTTTGATAAATGAAGTACGGATTTGAAGATGACAAATTTTTTATCGAACTGACTTCTAGGAACAGAGAAGTTGGTAATATGCGTGAAGAGTCTGACCGCAGAGCTAGAGACCTGGCTGACCAATACGGCGGAAAGTTTATGCTAGGAAATAGTGGCGGTCTTGATAGTCAAAGTGTCATACATAGTTTTGTCACGCAAGGAATTCCTTTAGAGACAGCATTCTTACACCTGCCTGGATATAATGATAATGAACTAGAACAAGTAAAGCTGATTGATAAAAAATACGGTCTTAATACATATATCATCGATATCGACCCGTTTGCTTGTCAAGATGAGATTATTGAAATTTCTGATCAATTAGATATATCTTCCCGCAACAATGTTTTGCAAAGAAAATTTCTTAGCATGCTACCCGACGACTATAATTTTATACAAATGGTACATGATCCGTTTGTCTATGTGTATCCCGGATATGAAAAATTTGGCTACATGCAAGGGTATTACTTACCAGAAATAACACGATCCCGGGCGTTTGAAAGTTTGAATCGAAAAGGTGCAAACATCTTTTATGGAAATACAGAAGAGTTTTTGCTTAGTATTATTGGTGATGACATTTTTAAAGCGGCATTAATGAGCGCCAGATACTTTGACGGTAACGGTGTAACACATCCAAACAAATATTTAAAAACTGTTGATAGATGGGATTACTACATTAAGCCTTTGCTCTACGGAAAATATTGGGGCGACGAATTAACATATTTTCCTAAGTATGCAGGGTTTGAACCTATTGAATATCTGCACGGAAATAAAAAATTTAGACATAAGGCAGTTATAATCCCCTACGATGAAATTATAAATTTTATTAAAACCCCAGGAGCAATTACTAAAAGATTTTATCAAAATGTACCCTTACAACCTAGGTAACCTACTAAACAGAAAAGATGATAAAGTTGCAGTAGTCCATAATGGCTCCTATACTTTTAACGATGTTGATGACCTAGCCAATCAATATGCCAACGGTTTACAAAAAGCCGGTATTGGTAAAAGTGACAGGGTAGCTATTAAGTCTGAAAATAGTATAAATCTAATTACTGCATATCTTGGAATATTAAGACTTGGTGCAGTTGCAGTATTAATAAGCGATAGATTACCTGAAACTCTTGTTAATTACATAATAGAGGATAGCAAATCTAAAATTGTTCTTACAGAAAACAATTTTAAAAACTACCTTGAAGCCGGCCCAGTTATTGTAGAGCACATGGCCGAGTCGGATCCAGCCTTTATTCTATACACGTCTGGATCAACTAGCAAACCAAAGGGAGTAATAATCCCACACAGGCATCTTTGGACACTCAAAGAAAAGACTCGATCTGATTTTTGGCCGAAAGTTAGAATGTTAGTTGCAGCACCAATGTATCACATGAACGGGCTATCGAATATAGAAGTTTGTCTTTGTAGCGGAGCAACAGCATGCTTGATGGTAAAATTTGAACCCAAAAAAGCTATCGATTTAATTTTAGAACATCGTATCAATTATGTCAGTTCAGTTCCTACTATGATGTCTTTGCTACTCAATGAACTATCAGATCAAGATCTGTCTTGCGTAAAACATATAGCTATGGGCAGCGCACCTGTAAGTTTAAGTCTATATAGAGAAGTTAAAAATAGAATACCCAGTGCCGGCGTATCAATTGCATACGGTAGTACTGAAGTCGGCCCTGGGCTTTTTGGATTTCATAAAACAAAACCCACGCCTGAACTCAGCGTTGGTTGTCGAATACCAGGTATCGAATATCGAATAGTTGACGGTATACTGCAAGTAAAAAGTCCATCTATGATGATTGGATACAATAATACATCTAATAATTTTACCCAAGACAACTTTTTCATTACTAACGACCTGTTTAGAGAAGATGAACACGGATTTTTCTATTTCGTTGGCAGAGCCGATGATATGTTTGTGTGCGGAGGAAATAATGTTTATCCAAGACAAGTCGAATCTATTTTAGAAGAACATGATTGTGTAAGAGAAGCAGCGGTTGTTGGTGTAGAAGACGAAATTAAAGGAATGAAGCCATATGCCTTTATCACTATTACTAATGATGTTACAATTGAAGAAATAAAGAGTTTTGCCTTACAAAAATTGCCGGCATACTCGTGCCCTCGAGATATTTGGATTATCAAAACTATGCCATTAACAAGTGTGCATAAAGTTGATAAGAAAAAATTAAAAGAGGATGCATTTAAACTACTATATAATATATGAATACACTAAGAGAAAAAACTGTAGTAATAACCGGAGGCTGTGGACAAGTTGGTTGGGCTATTTCAAATCGATTAGCAGGAATGGGTGCCACAGTTGTTGCACTAGTAAGACGAGATTTGGAAGAATACAATGCAAGAATGCGTCTTCTTTCTCCAAAATGTTGTGCGGTTCTTGCCGATGTAACTGATTCTGCTAGCCTAGTATCCGCAGCACAAAAAATTGGACGCTGTGATATCTTAATTAATACAGCAGGATATACACGAAGTATCCAGCCTATAAAACTACAAGAACTAACTGACGATATATTTGACGAAATAATTAACACAAATCTTCGAGGAACATTTTCTACCATACGTGCGTTTCACCCCTTCATGTCCGATGGTGTTATTATAAACATTTCGTCGACTGCTGGTCTAAGAGCAAGTACTAGTAACCTGGCCTACGGTGCTGCTAAGGCCGGAATTGACTTGATGACAAAGACACTTGCAAAAAGTCTTGCACCTAAAATTAGAGTAATTGGAATAGCACCAGGATATCTTGAAAAAGCTACGTCTGGCGCAGTTAAACCTCCGGGCGCTAACGAGCAGATTGCTAATATGACTCCGTTAAAACGTGTAGGAGAAGCTGAAGATATTGCACAGATGGTAGAAAGTGTTATATTCAACAAGCACTTAACAGGACAAACAATTGTTGTCGATGGGGGCATTAGCTTATGAAAACCATTATTACCTGTGCTATTACAGGAGCAGTAACTAGTAAAGAACAAACACCTTATTTGCCAGTTACTCCGGAAGAAATTGCTACCAGTGCTTTAGAAGCAGCTGAAGCAGGCGCCGCAGTTGTACATATACATGTTCGTAATCCTGAAAGTGCTCGCCCTAGTATGGATGTAGATCTGTATAGAGATACTGTAGATAGAATTAAAAAACACAATACTAGTGTTCTAATAAATTTAACTACAGGCCCGGGTGCGTTATACATTCCTAGCAAAGATAAATTGGCTCAAGGTGCTCCAGGGAGTCTACTCTTACATGCTGTAGAAAGAGTTAAACACATTGAAATGATTAAACCTGATTTATGCAGCATGGACTTTAACACAATGCATCAAGCGGAAGGCGGCATACGGATTAATCATAAACTAGTAACCAAGCGAATGGTTGAACTAGTACAGCGAGCAGGAACCAAACCAGAACTAGAAATTTTTGATAGTGGTGATTTTCGAATAGCAAAGGAGCTTGTTGCAGATGGAACTATTAAAGGAACCCCGTTCTGGCAGTTTGCAATGGGAATCAAGTATGGGTGGGATGCAACACCAAATGCACTTATGTATGCTTACAGAGACTTGCCTCCTAACTCTGTGTGGAGTGCATTTGGTATTGGACGTATGGAAATGCCCATGGTTGCTATGACAGCTATTATGGGCGGGCATGTTCGTGTTGGTTTAGAAGATAACATCTATACTAGCAAAGGTGTATTAGCAAAAAACAATGCAGAACTAGTAACTATGGCTGTTGATGTTTTACGATTATTGGGCTATCAGGCAGCATCCCCAAGCGAAGCTAGAGAAATTTTGTTATGATCCAGGATCAATTTAATAATTTTTATAGACATTTTTATGTTGACTCAACGGGAGAGCGAAGAAGGCACGCCATATTTGCTCCAGGGCTGGATAGATTTATTTTAGTAGATGATAAAGATTTTTGGCTAACTCTTGAGACAGCAGAAATTCTAAGTTCTAAATTACCAACAATAGCTTATATGTTGCCTCCAAATGCATTTACTATGACTAATCAAAACTGTATCAACTATACAATTGAAGATAAAAGAACGCAACGCATCGGCCCAAGCGCAATTGTTGGTGGCAGGCAGCATCCGATGCTTAAATTCTTATATGATAAAGACATGGTTGCCGAAGTGGGCATTCCTGAAGATTATGTAGATAATACAGAAATACTAGACAGATTGTTAAGGTATGCAAGATTTGTGCAAGATCAAGTGTATGTTCTCAACATTACAAATGCATTTTATAATTTTGAAAATACTGAAACATTTGCTGACAAGTACGTTGATGACGACTGTTTAGAAAACATATCCTCAAGGGCAGACAGATCTACACTTAAGAAGGGACTGTTTTTTGAGCTTAGGAAAATTTTATATCTGTCCCATAGTCCCGAAGAAGCTGAAGAAAAAATAGTTGACTTCTGGGTTCATAATTATACAGACCAAACTTACCTGATGAATGGTTATTATAAAATTTTGAATAAACCTATGCCAGAAAAACTTATTCCTCTGTCTAAAGACATCTATAAAAATATTTCAACCATGCTGTTTTAAAATGATTAAACCAGACGATACACTTTATTTTTCAAGTATAAGTTTCAATTATTATCACGATGCTTTTTGGAGTGAAGTCCATAAGAATTGTGGAGATGGTGGACAATTTTATATTAACATGGCCAAAAGACTTAATCCTTGTAGATTTGTAAGTCGTAACGGAGACTGGAGCATGCCCTGGAAACAGGAGCTAATTCCAGGTTACGAGATGCCTATATATGATCCAACTTTTAATAAAACGTTTGATCAAATTTCTAATGAGCAAGCGTTACTCATTAAACAGCGTATATCACACGGCGAAAGGTTTGCTGTCATGCTATCAGGGGGTATTGACAGTACTATGGTAATGTCTGCTTTGTTGAAAAATTTGACTAAAGATGAATTACAAAGTGTTGCAGTATGCGCTAGCGTCGAAACTATAATAGAGAATCCTCATTTTTGGCACAAGTATATACAAGATCAGTTTACTATACTTGATAGTGACAAACACAAGTATGATGAACTTATAGCACTTGGGTATACACCTATTACTGCTGATGAAGGCGACTGTATTTTTGGAACTTTATTTGGGTTAATTTTATATAACAATTATGATGCTTACACAAACAATCTAAGTCCGGAATCTAAGATCGAATTACAAAATATCAAATACAAAATTTCCGATCCTGATATACATTATTCTCAATATAAAGACTTATTAATAAATTATTTAGGAATACAATCAGATCCTAAATTTGGAAAATTATTCTACGAAAAACTTGTTCGCAACATTGACACCGCCACTGTGCCGATACAAAGTCTACACGACTTCTTTTGGTGGATGATTTTCAATATTAAATATTTGAACTGTGCTGTTCGCGGAAGTATCTATATGAACGATACACTAGAAACAAAACTCGTTATGAACAGAATTGTTAATTGGTTTAATTATCCCGATTATCAGAGATGGAGCATGGTTAACAATAACAACGGACAAAAAATTAAAAAAACTCCTTCAACATATAAAACAGCAGCTAAAAATTATATTTGGGATCTAGACAGGAATGACTGGTATAAAAATTTTAAAGTTAAATTAGAATCTCTTTGGGTCATTGGGCACAGGCAAGATGTAGAGGGTGTGCCCAATAATCGACGACCAGTATCCAGACTTGGTTTAAATAAAAACTTTGAAATTTTATATATGGATGATCCGAGTGTACGGGATTTTTACAGACATAACTTACAAAATTACAAAATTGATTGGAGATAACATGAAGAAATTGTTAGTTAGTGTTTTACTGTACTTTGCAAGTATTGCTTATGCCACAGAAACAATTAAAATTTATAGCCCTTATAGTCCGGGACATAGTGCAACCCCTGCACTATTTAAAGTAGTAGACGAAGCTAATGCTATGCAGTCTATCTATAAATTTGTAGTAGAATTTAAACCTGGAGGCAATCAAGTTATCGCAGTTAAGAGTTTAGATGAAAATAGTATTGCCATTATTGCACCGGCATATGTCGAAAACGTTGCCGCAGGAAGATTAAACGAAAATGACTATGTTCCTGTATATGCGTTTGGCGATGCTTGCTGGGCTGTGGTTACCAACAAACCTTTGGCTGGACAAAAAGAATTTGTTGTGGGCGGAGTAGGATTTGGTAATGCCGCGCATCTAACAGCACTTGCTCTTGGCGAAAAATACAATTTTGATGTTAGATACATTGTATTCAGAAGCAACAATGATGCCCTTGTTAATATGGTGGGCAACAATGGAATCGAGTTTGTGATAGACAAGTACGAAGGCTACGAATCGTTGCGAACTAAAAATCCAAAGATGCAAATGATTGCAGCCAGTTGTCCTACTAGATTACCGCAAGAACCTAAGATTAAAACTTTAAAAGAAATGGGCATAGATGCTCCTTATATTTTTAACATAGCCGTTGCTCAACGACAAATGTCAGAAGGGCGCAGAAAAGCCATAGGACTTATATTAACTAAGGCTACGGACAGGGTAGGAGAAGCAGAGATTTTTAAATTATCTGCTATGCGTCCACCGCAATTTGACGGTGTTAGCTCAGAAGAATTCTATTTAAAATCTACAGATCAAGTTAAAAGGTTACAGTCTAAATACCGTAAACAGATAGAAGACAGTCAAAAAAGTACCAGATAACGGCTACTATATCCAAAAGACATAAATAATTGAGCAGGAGTCATGACCTGCTAATTTAACGTTAAATGGAGAAACATATGACAAAACGTCACGTAAAATGGGTTTTAGCCCACGAGCCAATCGAGTTGTTTATTCGTGCTGCAAAAGTATTTGCTGACGAAGTAAATGCTCGTGCGCCAGAGCAACTAGAAATCGAAGTTATGACCATGAGCGAATATGCTGAAAAGTATAACAACGGTGTTGTAGTTGACAAGCACAGTCTAGTTGATTTGCTAGACAGCGGTGCTATCCAAATGAGCCAAACTTATACAATCACATTAGGTAAGATTAACAAAGACTTTTATGCTTTAGACTTGCCATTCTTGTTTAAGGATCACGACCATGCTAGTCGTGTGTTTGAAGGCGAAGTTGGTGCAGAGTTGCTAAACAGCTTAGAAGCTAGCAAGAAAGTTAAAGGACTAGCATTTACATATTCAGGTGGTTTCCGTATTATTCCTGGTAACGAAACCGTTGCTAAGATTGAAGACCTACGTGGTATGAAGATGCGTACAAGTTTCAGCCCAGTTGCTATTGAAACATTCAAGACACTTGGCGCTGATGTAGTTCCAATGGAACTAGAAGAACTAAGTGAGAACTTAGGTACAGCTAATGTAACAGTTGGCGAAAGTACATATCCTCGTGTTTATGCACTTGGACATGACAAAGTATCTAAAGTTATTAACCATACAGAACACAGCTTGTTCTTAACAAGTATTCTAATTGGTACAGACTTCTGGAACACATTGAGCCCAGAGCTACAAACTGTTGTTGCTGAAAGTGCTAAAGTTGCTGCACGTCACGAGCGCACACTGAGCATTGAAGACATTGCTCTAGTTCAAGCTCGCGCTGAAGCAGATGGTATCGAAGTTGTTAAGATGAGCGCCGATGAGCAAGCTCGTTTTGCAGAAGCTACTAAAGTAGTTTATGCCAAATTTGAAGACTACTTCACACCAGGTTTAGTACAAAAGATTCAATTACACTAAAATGTAACATCTTTAAAAGGCTCTTCGGAGCCTTTTTTTTTGGCTACACATTCTTGGCTCTATAAATAACGGCAGGAGAATAATAACATGAAGATTACTCAACTTGGCACAGAATACGATAAGTCCGGGAAGGAAATTAAAATCATGCACACTGATAGTTTAGGCATGAGTCCAATATTTACTTTCTTTTTACGACAAATGGCAACTCTTATCGATAACGGATTTGCATATCCGTTTACATCATGGAACGATAGCGATTGTTCAGCGGTGTACGCCACAGACGAGAATGGAAAAATCCTTGGACATATTGTTTACGAACATTACGAAAATAAAGGACTGTTGTGGATAACATTAAGTGCTGTTGACGAAGACTCTCGAGGGTTAGGAATTTATACAATACTCCATGGATATTTTGAACAAATAGCCAAAGAAAAAGGTTGCTGGGCTATTAGCAGTCACATACACAAAAACAATAAAGTTCGATTAGCATCTGCTGATAAAGTAGGTATGGTTCCTGTATTCCATTGGATGGGCAAAAAATTAAAATGACAAGGCTGGTAGCATTTGGCTGCTCCTACACATATGGTAGTCTGCTTCAAGATTGCCCAGCAGATAGTGCTACACCAAGCAATTACAGTTGGCCAAAATTATTAAGTAACAAATTAAATATCGATTTAATAAATTGTAGTGATCCAGGCGCAAGCAATTTAGAAATTTTATATAAAATTTTAAATTTTAAATTCAACCATGATGATTTAATTGTTATATTATGGACCATGTTCTCCCGAGGTGCAATTATTGACAAAAGTAAAATTGAAAGGTATGGTGCTTGGCTTCCAGGATATTCAAAATGGCTTGGTGCACAAACAGAGGAGCACCTGATATTCATGTCATGGGTTTATATTCATCACGCAGAGCTTTATCTAAAAAGTTTAAATTTAAACAACTATAGTTACATAGCTGAACAAGCACCAATGTTAAAATATAAACCTGAGTTTATTAAATTATCTAATTTAAAAGATGTAAAATCGACGTTTAATCCAATGTTAGATTTATGCAGCGACAAGTTACATCCAGGCCCAAAAACGCATGAAGCATTTTCAAATGTAGTATACAAGGATATAACAACTTGAATATATCAGAAAATAACTATATTACAGTTAGGGGTTCAGGAAACTCTTTCTTTGTAGACATTTCTCCAATCACTCCAGGGCTAACATACTACAAAGAAAGTCTAATTGCTGCTGAAAAAATTGAATCAATAAAAACTGGAAAAATTTATATTATGTATAGCGGCGGTGTTGATAGTGAATATACTGTTTCAGTTTTTAAAGATGCTGGGATAGATTTTACTCCTGTGATAATAAAATTCAAAAATGATTATAACTCACATGACCTTGAATATGCATTAAAATTTTGCAGATACAAAAATCTAAAACCTTTAATTATTGATATCGATTTTGATCACTTTGTAAAAAGTGGCATGATGCTAGAGATATCAAAAGAAATAAAATCAGCTGTACATCACAGGGCTGCTACGGCATATGCAATTGGGCAATTAGATGGAACTGTTATATGCGGAGAAGGCGAACCCTACTTGAGAAAAAACGAAAATGATTCGTGGGACGTGACTATATATCAACACGACTATGCTATTGTTAACTATTATAAACTCTATAACATTGACGGCACTCCTCATTTTAATCGATACACTCCTGAGATGATGAGAACGTTTTTAGAAGATCCACGAATAAAAGATTTATCGTTAAATCAAGTTCCTGGAAAACTTGGGTCTGATTCTAGCAAGTACATAATTTATAATAGAGACAGTAACTTTGAACTTGAAGAACGTCCCAAGTATCATGGGTATGAAAAGATTGAAAAGTTAGAAATTTTTAAACATGAAAGCTTCAATGAACTATACACACTAGGAAAACAATGGGATGGCCGGTGGTCTTTAGATTATAATGAATTCTTAAAAAATATATGTATACAGTAACATGGCGCCCAGGCGCAAACAATTACCTGGATCAACTTTTTGATAACTTAAGAGAACAGCAGTACAACGATAGATCTCATCGGTTATGGGAAAATTATAGTAAAAAATCTTTTGACTATGCTGGTATTGTGGCCTATACTATTTGTTTTGATGACAACAATAATCCTGAAATGTGCTCAAGTATTTCTTTACGCGAATGCTGGCCAAATAATTCCTACAGGATTTTAAATAGAACATGGAAACATACTAACAAAAAACAAATAATGAAAGAAATAAGTTTAGCAATGGGTGAGACAACGTTAAGCCAAATCCGGTGGTTAAAAGATAATACGGAGTACGAGTTATTTTTTATCAGTAGGCAAACTGATAATTGGATGAAATGGGTTTCAAAGAATTTTAAGAAACAATTTAATTTAGACTTCAAGATAGCTACAAATAAATACCTAACATGCCCAAACGAATGTGACGAAACCTGTTGGCAGCACATTATCTATCAAGGCAACATTGATGCACTACGTAGCTGGAAAAGTAAATGAACCAAGTAATTAAAAATATCATAACAATTAAACATCTATGGGGAGGAATCGTACCTCTACATATTTTTGGTATTTGGGCAATTTATAATTTAATCGCCGGCACAGCACCTGCCTGGTGGTGGATAGCTACTCTTATTGGTTGGTTCTTTATGAAGTTTATTGGAATAGGGGCAGGATTCCACAGACTGTTTAGCCATCATGGTTTTGAAGTTAGCAGACTGATGAAAAGATTTATACTGTTCTGCGGAACGATTGCAGTACAAGGAAGTGCTATTTTGTGGGTAGGAATACATAGAGGAGCACACCATCGTCACAGTGACACAGATTTGGACCCCCATAGTCCGAAGCACGGATTTTGGCACAGTTATATTACGTGGATGTTTACTTTAAAAGAAGGCGATGTAAGTGTCAGGAGAGTTCCAGAATTATTAAGAGATCCTGATGTAGTATTCTCTCACAAATACTACACAGAAATAATTTGGTTAGTTTACGGAATCACTGCACTAATTAGTATCGATCTTTTCTTTTACCTACTAGTGTTGCCTGCGCTAATTACATTACATGTATTTTGTTTGCAGACTAGTGTAGTACATTATCCAAATCTTGGATATAAAAACTACGCAACAAAGGACGATAGTACAAATATACCTTGGTTGTTTCCTTTAACACAAGGAGAATGCTGGCACAACAATCATCATGGAGACCCTAAAAATCCCAATTACGGCGGTCGTCATTGGTGGGAATTAGATCCAACATTCTGGGTAATAAAATTAATTCAAAAATGAATATTGCTATATTGTCATCGGTGTGCCCTTACCACCATTTAGCACAGCTACTAAAAAAGGATTCACACGTTTATCATTTTGGAGCTGCTGTTGGAGTAAAGGCAACTGAAAACTACGAACCTATAACTACATGGTTACCTTACGATCTCAATGTAGGTAATGCCATGAAACGATTTGCTGAATTTTCAGAAGATAAAAAAATCGACTTTGTTTTAGCGTCCGGGCTCCCAGTTCCTCGAAGTTCATTTATACACAATTATTTGCAAGATAGAAAAATACCTTATTTTTTTGTTAATCCAAAAATTACAGATTTAGAAAGAAGTAAACATCTAACCAAACAACTTCTTGCTAAATGTGGTATTCCAACACCAAAATATCAAAAAATGGACGGGCGATATCTTTATAAAAATTTTAAAAGTCTTGCACGACCATTTGTAGTAAAGTTGGATTTTGTATATCAGTCAGGCAGACAAACAATTATTGTCGACGACGACAATTACGAAACAGTTTTTGAAGAACTATTTGGGTACTTAGTTAACGGTGACGCACAACTTACAAACATAAATCTTGATACAGAAATTGTACTAGAAGAATACATGGAAATTAAACGAGAGTACTCTTATCATGCATTGTTTAATCGTAGCGGCTGGAAATATTTAGGTTCTGCAAGAGATTATAAAAAATTAAAAGACGGCGACAGCGGGTATAATACTGTTGGGCTTGGTTGTTACAACGTCGATCCTGATCCGATAGTACACGAATATGCCGATAAAATTTTTAATTTTTTAAAAGACTACCTCGGCAAATCAAACGACTTTTATCGGGGATTTATATTTTTAGGCATAGCTGTTGACAAGAATAATGTTCCGTATATTTTAGAAATTAATACTCGAAGTGGTGACCCTGAATTATGCTCAATTTTAGGCTCTGTTGAAAATAACTTATCTGAATTATTTTATGCGGCAAGTGCAGATCTTCCGATCCCCGATGTAATCCATAATAATAAGTCTACAGTTTCTGTACGAGTGTTTAATCGTGTTTACGACTGGCTCAGGCCTGCATCATTTCTACCAAAGTTTGAAAACATACCTGATAATATAATTCAAAGTATTGAAACATGTGCTGGAGCAACAATGGGCATTGAAAGATATTATATTAAACATTCGTTGTTTACAACTACAGCTAATTCAAGACAGGAAGCAGCGAAACGAATTTATGATTACTTAGATACACAATATGTAGGTCAATTTACCTATAGAAGGGATATAGGATACTTAGAATGAACTTAGACGATTTAGGGTATTATAAAGTTGGTACAGAAAAATTTCATAATAAAATTATGGCCATGTTTAAAGCCCAGCAACTACGAACAGATATGGAGTGGGTTTTCAATGATAATATCTTTTCAGCAATAGACTGGACACAAGAGCCGACAACTAGCATAGATGAATTTTATGCTATACGAGCTAGACAGATAAGAGAAAAATACGATTATATTGTAATGTTCTGTAGTGGCGGCGCTGACAGTACAAACATGTTTCACGCTTTTGTAAATAACGGGTTGCACATAGATGAAGTAGTTGGAAGTGCTCCGTTAGAAGGATTACGAGATTGGAAGAATCCTGATCCGTCGGATACGAGAGTTGAAAACACTATAGAAGAAACTTTCTTAACTCAGATTCCGTGGCTTAATACAATACGAGAAAAATATCCTAAAATCAAAGTTACATTACATGATTACTTTCAGGACATGCTGAATTATAAAGCAGACGATTGGTTACTTAAATGTAACGACTGGTTACACCCAACTATGGCTGGCCGTTATAATTTAGATCGCCTTACACATTTAAAACGTATTGCAGAGTCTGGAAAAAGGATTGCGGTTGTTCAAGGTATTGATAAACCCTCAATTGTTAGATCTAAAGATCATTTTTATATTATGTTTAGAGATAACATTTATAATAACAAGTATAATTCAATAAATCATCCAAACACGGATCAAATATTTTTTTATCATAGTCCTGAACTTCCCTTAATGATAGTCAAACAGGCACATTTAGCAGCCAGATTTTTAATGCGGCCAGAAAATAGGAATGTTTACGACATGATGCTGATCAACGATGACAGGCTTAAAAGACCTGATACACCAACAGCATTGCCTAGAGTCGATTCTGTTACATTTAATGCAGGTGTTTATGAAAGAGGCATTGTCCCTGCTATCTATCCAGCAATCAAGAAATGGAGTTATCAAGCAGGCAAGCCTGACAGAATGTTACTAGGCAGACACGACGACTGGTTCTATCGCCATCACTCCGGTACTAAGATATGGGAAATGATGGTATCAGACTTGGAAAATCTAGTTGGATCTCTAGATAAGAAATTTTTAGATTACGACCCAGTAAAAGGATTACTTGGTTTTAAATCTTGGAGGAAATACTATAAACTTGGTCCTGTAGTTAATTTCCAACCGGTGTATGATTTAGACCAAGATCTTCTAGACGCACCAACTATACTTACAAGTATAGGTGATCTTAAGAATTCATAATTTGATACCAATAATTATCTAGGAATTTTTTCCTGTCAGCATGCACAGGATGATCTAAATTATAGTCTTTAACTCGGCGAGTTAAGATTTCATGCGTGGTCATAGAAGGATAATTTAACAATTCAATTCCGTTCCATGAAGCAGTACGTTGATGAGAAATAGAATCTTTAACTAAGTCCAGCGCCCACTGACGAGCTTTCTGCGATGTATGATATTCGCCGTGTGCCCATTGATCAGGGCCTGTAAATCTAAATCCGTATTGCTCTGCATTTTGTTCAAATTCGCTGGACCATTCTTTGATGTGGTGATTACTTAAATGTAAACCGTTCCAATGCCACCCATTGATATTGTTATCCTTTAACCATTGATTTGTTTCCCAAAGTTCTTCGACTGTCTCTGGAGGAATGCCTGCTATCATTCCGCAGAAGATAATGATCTCACTATTCCATTTTTGATGGGCTAGCTCTGGAAGGTAGTCTTTAGCTTTTTTTCCACTAAAAGATTTTCCGATGAGAGACGCAGCTTCCTTATTAAAAGTTTCTACACCAAAAAATGCACCAAATAGACCGCTCTCTTTAAGCATATCTTCTGTTTGTCTGTGAGCTTCTATTAGATCTAATCTAAGATATGTTGCGTATCTTATTTTAAAAGGCAAACTAGCAGCCATGTTAGCAAAAGCTTCGACACGATCTTTGTCGGCATTAAAAGTATCGTCTAACATGTAATAGTTTGTAGTTCCAAACTTATTATAATTATCTATCATTTCTTCTTTAATTAGTTCCATATCTCGAAGAAAATCTAGCTTATGCTTTCCAATTAACGGATACTGACAAAACTTACATTTAAAGATACAGCCGCGTGTAGTTTCAATTGGTAAAGATTCGCCGGGTTGTACAAAGTCGCGTTCGTGCCACCTATGTCGATCATGCTGTATATCAAATTTTTTTTCAACTGGAACTGAGAACGATTCTTTGATAAGTCTATTCCCGCGAGCACTAATTTCAAAAGGAACAGCAGGCCCGTTTCTAAATACATGATTACAGTAGGCAAGCATAGTGTCTTCGGCATGCCCTACAATAATATGATCAAACAACTTCGGAGGCAAAAACCAATCAAAACGATTGGCAGTTGGGCCGCCACCAACATATTTTAATCGAGGAAATTTTTCCTTGAGCTTAAACATTAAGCTAGCGACTCTAAGATATAGTAGCCTATCATATACTGTGTTCCCCAATACCCCAAATCCAATTACTTTTGTTTCGTCTGTTACATATCTGCTAACAGCGTCAACAACCTCTGCTTCGGATCGTTGGAAAACAAAGTCGATAACTTGAACGTTATAATTGTGTTCTCGCAAATACCAAGCTACTTGATAGGCACCCATACCCCTGTACAAGGATCTTCCTTGTACATTTTTGTCATCTAGACGATAGGGCAAAACTGATGTTAATAATATGACTTCCATATTTCCTTCGATAAATATTAAAATACCTGACTATTTAGTGTTAAGTGGTAGTATAAATAACTAATATCCATTGGAGACAAAAATGCCCGTTACTCAATATTTTACAAAAAGCAGACCTGATGCTACACAACCCTTTTACGAAGATACAACGGAGGGCAAAACTAGAACGTCGGCTTTATATGCTTTAGCGGATAGTCGACCTGAGCTAGTTTCTTCAAGGCCCCAACCATCTACAAACGCTGATGCTCTTACTATTGAAACCGAATGGACATTCCCGGATGTTGATGCTTTTAGAGAATGGCTCAAGCTAGCCTTAGAAACTGATCCAGAGTTACGATTTGATCGGGCACGGTATTATCAAGATAATGGGCATAGTTTATTAATTGAATTTATGTACGACGGGCTAGATCGTAGAGGGCTAATTTCCAGTATCACTCCGTTGGGTGCAGTACATAGAATGTTTGATGGTTCAATTATTCAAAAGACAAGAAACGAACCGCTAGATATGTAACCAAAACAGATTGACTTTTTGTTCAAATGCTGTTATAATATAACCGTAGACGTGAGTGGAATTGGTAGACCTCCTCCCTTCGGGGAGGGAACAGGGCTAGGCTATTAGCTGCCTTTGTAGGTTCGAATCCTACCGTCTGCACCGATTAACTACACACAGAGGCACAAATGATTAAGGCACTTGTTTTGACAACCATTTTGGTTTCGACTAATGTTCTCGCCGATTGGCAAAATCCTAATTTTAAGTACGATGCCAAAAACAACTTCACAAATAAAACAACTGTTACGATTCGGGCTGTCGATAATGTTGACAAAGTCTGTGAAACTGAAAGCCGTAAACGAGGACGAAATGGATTTGGATTCGCCATGCAAGCCTGCTCGTTTTGGGAAGCTAACACTTGCACTATAATTATTCCGAAAAAGTTCACTATTGACAATCTAGGTCACGAAATGCTACATTGCTTGCAAGGTAACTATCATGATTAGCAAAAGCCCTCAGCGTAATACTTTCCAAAAGGAAAACTATCTCAAACGTCAAGCTGAAAAAGGCAAGACTCCCGAGAACGACGAAAATACTCGCGCCATGGTTGAGTACTACGAGTCTTGGGATGAGCGAGAAGATGCCCAGGAAGCAGACCCTAAATGGCGAAAAGATAACCTAGAATGGGATCTGCGTACCACCGATTGGATTTTAGAAAAGGTTCGTGCCAACGATGCTTATGCTCAAAACTTGTATGCCGCAATGTGTAATAATGATTTTATCAAACGAGAAATGTGGCCTTTGCTAAAAGACCAAAAATGGTCATGCTCTTGGCGCTATGCTGGAGGTATTATTGCTCACATGCAACAAAAAGGTGATTACATTGATTGGTACTGTTCTGGTATTCGAAATGTTAGTCACGACGAGGAAGAAAATAAACTTTGGGACGGAAGAGACTACGTTGCAGAAAGTGTAGTTACTGAAGAAATCGAAAACGATTTATATAAACTAGGTTGGCTAGTTGTAAAAGATTCTGACACAAATTAAATTAAGAGTAAATACTGCTATGGAAAAGTACACTTACGATGCAAGCGAAATTTTTGAAGAAATCAACGGGGACCCTGAAAACGTCCTCATGAATATCCCCCAAGAAATTCGTGACAAGCTAGGCTGGAAAGAAGGCGATGTAATTACGGTTACAGTTGAAGAAGGATCAATCATTCTAGAAAAGAAATAATGGCTAAAGACGATATTATTGAACTCACAGGCAAAGTAGACGAAGTATTACCAGGAAACATGTTTAGGGTTAAAGTGGACAATATGCCCAACCCTTTACTCTGTTACATGGGTGGTAGGTTAAAGCAAAACAAGATTCGCATTATCTTAGGTGATAATGTGAAAGTAGAAGTCAGCCCATACGACTTGTCAAAAGGTAGGGTAATTTATAGGTTGTAACTATGAATGGTATAATGGAAACTGTCTGCGAAATATGTACTAGCATAAGACGTAGAACTCAGGGAGGAGTTAGTTTCCAAAAGCTGTTAGCTATGATTCGTAAAGAATTAAAGTTACATGAAATTGAATTAAAAATAAAGACCGTTAAAGATAAAAATCTCAACACAGATGTTTTTTATGTTAACGGTTTTTATGATCCTGAAGACGATAAAAATAACGAGTGTCCTATTGAATTAATAATAACGCACAATTTTAATAAAACTGGTGCGTGGCATGAAAAAAATTCTACAGAACTTTTAATACAAATTTACGATTCGTTAATACACGAATATCGACATCAAGGGCAATATCGAAAACGTAATTATAAATCTGGCCGAGAACACGATAACAATCACGGAAGGTATCTAAGTGATCCAGATGAAATAGATGCTTATTCAATCAGTATAGCATTTGAACTTTGCAGAAATTTAGGCAAGCATAGAGCCTTACGTTATTTGCACAACACAGACAAATTGAGCAGGCTTAGGTTAAACGGCCAATTTGTTGCTCCTAGTTTGGGAATGTATAAGACAGAGTTTCCAAAATACAACGACCCTGTAATAAATCGGTTAACTAAAAAAGTATATACTAGGCTCCAAAAGGTTGACACAGACTTGATTTTCATGTAAAATAAGACTATTATCAATTAATGGAGCAAGTTATGCCAGCGCCGGAAAAAGAGTACCCAGTCCAAACGGTATTGGAATTGGCATGCGCTGCCTATCGGTATAATAAAGATTACATTAAAACGGCAGAAGCCATTTATACCGATGACTATAAAATAATTGGTTATCGTATGCCAAACAAGCTATTGATGCTGTCTGCGTTGGGAGAAGATAAAACCAATTACAACGGTGTAGATCCTTTGATGAAGCCTCAGCTTATCACAACCAATATGGAAGATAAGCAATTAACGGAAGACATTATAAAGTTTTATCGCCGTTTGATGTTTAATGCCATTCAAGGTGAAGACGAGTTCAAAACTGAACTAAATGCAATTCTTACTAAGGAAAACACAACTACTAATAAATTTGGTTGGATTGCCTGCTTGCCCAGTGTTTACAAACGAGACCTGAGCAAACACCAATTTCATAAGAAAACCAAAACATTAGAAGAAGGTTGGTTGGGGGAAGTTGGTAAAACTTTACTGGATTTGGACTGCGAAGTATTATCCTGCATTAAGTCGAAAAACTTTGAAGCTTTTAATGTTGATGCTATAATAGAAAATAAATTAGTCAGTTGGATGAGCCAAAAAAATGTAACCGTAGGTCCTGCGGTTGTCATTAAGGCCAAAGTTAAAGATCATGGCTTCCACTGGAAAACTAAAGGTACTGTAACAAGACTTAACTATGTAAAGGTTGCACAATGAGAATCGAAGACTTTCTTAAAGCTACACAATACCGCATTACTGGCGGTGAACAGTTTGGCTGGACTACATTTGGTCCAGAGGCACGTTATTTAGATTGCGACAAAGAAGATCACTACAGCACAAATATTATTTTCGATAGTGCTACTTTCGAAGTGTATATGTGCGAAATGTGGGACTACGTAAATGAACGTGAGTATCGCTGGATTAGCCCAGAGTATGTAGAAAAGTACAAGGCTGAATGCGTACTTAAAGATGTAGATTTTGAGGCTGCTTGCGATCGCAAGTTTACTGATTTGGAAGTAGAAGACGATATTTTGGAAAAGATTACTGCTATGGTTGCTGGAGAAGAATACGATACCCGTGTAAAAGTTCCGCTGGATATTCCTGACAACGAACTACTAAAGTTCATGATTGCCGCGCACGAACGTGATATGACTTTTAACGCATTTGTCGAGGAAGCTCTGCGCGACCTGCTTGACGAATACAAGCGTGACCCAGAGGGTATGAAACAACGAGCAAAGGTTTGGGCAGACTAATGTATGATGAAGATCAGTACGAGGAATTTGCTCGTCGAATGGAAGAAAAGTATCCAAAGATGTTTGCAGACCAATATGGTGGCTTTGCTGTAGGTATTGGTTGGTGGCCCATTCTTGAAACACTTTGCCACCAAATTCATCATCATGTTGAATGGAAGCAGAATCAATTGGAAAAGTATCAACGTGGACAAGGTTGCCCGGATGTTGTTGTTAGGCAAATCAAAGAAAAATTTGGCGGCCTGCGTTTTTACTATGATGGCGGTGACGACACAGTGGATGGGATGGTTCGTATGGCGGAGTCGTGGGCGGCATTCACTTGTGAAGAATGTGGTCAGCCTGGAACCACTCGTAGTGGCGGCTGGATAAGGACTCTTTGCGACAAACACGAAGCAGAACGCCAAGCTAGGTATAACGAAAGAAATAGTGATGAAAATTAAGGTAGTATCAGATCTGCATTTAGAATTTAGTGACATCAACATCAAGAATGGTGAAGGTTGCGATGTCTTAATTCTCAGTGGCGACATTATGGTTGCCCAGGATCTGCACGACCATCCAGAAATGGACTACGGCATGTACAGCAATGTTAATCTTGCTGACTTGGGCCGTAGACAAGCTACTGCACTTCGCTTCCGTGACTTTTTAAAGCGTTGCAGTTTTCAGTTTCCGCATGTTGTTTATGTTGCTGGTAATCACGAATTTTACCATGGTAAGTTTGTGTCTAGTCTAACCGACCTGCGTAACGAGTGCGGCAAATTTCCTAACATTCATTTCTTGGAAAGAGACACTAAAGAAATTGATGGTGTTGTGTTTATCGGTGCTACACTATGGACTGACTGCAACAAGGGTGATCCTTTGACCTTGCATGCTTTGACTGATTTAATGAATGATTTCCGTATCATTCGACATGATGGTCATGGCTATACTAAACTGCGTCCGGCGCATATTATGGAAAGACACAGACAAACACTAGGTTACTTTAAGTCAGTGCTTGCTGATCTTAAAGATCGTAAGGTTGTTGTTGTAGGTCACCATAGCCCTAGTCATCAAAGTGTACACCCAATGTATGCCAACGACAAGGTAATGAATGGCGGGTACCACAGTGATCTAAGCGAATTCATTTTGGATCACCCTCAGATCAAACTATGGACACATGGTCATACACATCATCCCTTTGATTATATGATCGGAGAAACTCGTGTTGTTTGTAACCCACGTGGTTATGAAGGATACGAAGAAACAGGTTGGAACCCTAACATTGTATTGGAGATTTAAATGGAAATTAGTATTGTCGAAATGACTAGACAAACTGGCAAGAATCTTGCCGAATTCGTAACTCATATTGCAAACCATATCGAAAAATTGGAGGCTGAAAATGCAGAACTCAAACGACAACTCGAACTTCGGAATTCAGACAATACTGAAAACCGAGAAGGAGTTTAAGGCTTTTAAAAAGTGGCTAAAAGGCCACTTGAATTTCGGCCCTATAACTGTTACATTTACTAAGAAGGACGGAACAGAAAGAATAATGAACTGCACTACCAGTTCAGATCTTGTTCCGCAAGTTCCCGTCCTTACTGAAGAAGTAGCAGTTCCTAAAAAGGAAAAGAAAAAGAACGAGGATGTTATGTCAGTCTATGACCTAGAAGTTAAAGAATGGCGTAGCTTCCGTTGGGATAGCATTAAACGAATCGAGTTTACACTATGAAAATTGGTCTCAGTTATAGCCGTTGTGTTAGAGATATTGTCGAAGGCAAAGTAGACATTGCAGATGTCCTTGTTGTTATTTCTCGTACGGATTTTGATCCGCACGACGATAAACAATGGCAGGGCATTTGGCAAGGTTATGCCGGTGGTAGCAATCGCGGAAGTATGATTAGAATGTTCGGTGGTAGCAACCCAGAATGGGGTAGCTACGGCGATGAGGACGAAGATCTATTCCGTAGCGTCAGCATCGAACTCTGGGAGTCGGGTAAACTTCACCAGCCTCGACAGTTTGGTGCCCATCCTCGTCGTATGCCCTACTACTGGCTGGAAACTGTACTACCTAGCGATGAGCTGGAAAATAATCCGTCTGCTAAAATTGCTTGGGAAAAATTCCAAACAGTTGCAGGTTTGTCTAACGTTCGTTTAGATGAATCTGCACAATGAAATACATGATACCACTACTATTTTGTCTGTTAGTTGGATGCGAAGATACCAATCTAACTTATCAGCAATTAGTAGACTACCCTATGCAATGTGCCAAAGCCGACAAGCAATTGGCACAGTTGCGTAAGGTTCAGATGCGTAAAAACTTTGACCCTAATCCAGACAACCTAAACGAAGAAGATCGTGCTTACAATAGTAGACTCAAAGCTACTATTTGGTGGTACACTTGGAAATGCGGTGTAGAATGAAATACTTTATATTGGCTGTTGTTGCACTATTTGTTTTCAAAGAAGCTCTTGCCGATTGCCGTGTAAAAGAAGCTAGCCAAATGATACAGGAAGTAGAAACCGGGCCTGTACTCAATTTGATTAAAACTGTCAAAGGCGATAGTTGTCAAGTTAGTTATTCTATTTTGGTTAATGGTGTTGAGCACAAGGTAAACTCTGCCCATAAAGATTGTGCCGAAGCTATTGAGCGTGGTAAGAATGAACTGCTGGTAACACTGGCTGGTAAGTATCGAACCGAAGTAGTTACCACTTGTAAAGAAGGTGGAGAACTATTTGATAAGCCGGTTAAAGTTGGTGAAGTGGTTATGGAAAACGAATTACTTCGCGCTGAACGCCAAACTGGATATTTCAAATATAATAATTCCAAATGCCGATTGTTTAAAGAACGGTATGTCCAAAATAATAAGTTGCGTGTAAACCACGGTGTAATTTGTCAAGTTAACGACAATGATTGGATCGTGGTTGACAAATGGTAAGAAAAGCCGTATAATATACACATCAACTAACACACAGGATTCAATTGATGAAAAATTATGCTCAAAAAGTAAATGACTTTTTCAAAAAAACAAGTAGTCATTTTATTAGTTTGCGCGAACGTTTGAACGAATGTTTGACTGGTACCTTTCCTGCCGAAATGGATGCCGCGATTGCCGAATTCAAACGTAGAAATAAACAATGGAAAAAGTTTGGCGACTTGCATTTGTGCCAGAGTTTGAGTACCACTATGGACAAGATCCTTATTGATACCACTATGCAACGTCAAGTAAATTTTGAGCACGTTCTGAGTATTTTGGACCATTTTAAAGAAACAATGGTAATGGCTATTCAGGTCTACGAAGATCCTGAGAAGCCGGGTTATTATGTTGCCTGGGACGGGCAACATACTGCTATAGTATTATATATTTTGGCAACTAAGATTTTCGGCGAACGGGCTGGAGATATCACCGTTCCAATTGTAGTCTACCCTGTTAAAATGAAAGCAGAAATCCGTCGTAACTTCATTTTGCTTAACGGAGAAGCAAAGAAGCCTCTGGACTTCTACGACAAATATCGACAAATGGTTTGTGGAGTTTTGATCGACGGTTCTAACGATCCTGTTTGGGAAGCAGCCGCAAAGAAGCAAGAGTATCTCCAAAATGCAGGACTGTTTGTTACCCATGAAAAAATGGGTGACGAAGACCAACCAGGTGCATTTACTCTGTTAGCTGGCACCATTATGAGCGACAGCGAGAAGAGTCTTAAGGATATCGATGTTACTCGAATGTTTGCCGAGTATTGGTCACTGCTACGACAAGAACGTCCAGTTGAGCCCAAGGAGGCTAGACAGCTTTACGAGTATTTCAATATTTGTCACGAACAAGGAATTAAAGTTAATCGAGAATACTTGATTAAGTTTACCCAATTTACCAAAGACTACTTTGACGCAGACTTCAGTCCTAATGGTCCTTTCTGGAGTAAAGTTAAAGATGCGTACACAAATTGGTACGAATCTATCACTCCTCCAGACCAAAAGGAATACAATGCCAAAGGCGAGCTAATCGTTCGTGGGTTTACTACAGAAATGCGTACAGGTATTCCGTTCTTGATTGCCCAACTTAAGGCTAGTACCAAACTGGCTGTACCTAAGTACGAAGCTAACAATGGTTTTACTGTTAAAAAAGCATGGCTTTGGGAAGTGATTAAAGATGAGCAAGTTGCGTGATCCGCAATACGACAAGCGTAAAAGTCGTGGAGTCTTAAAGGAACAGATTGGTAAGGGTCTAACTTGTGCGCTCGAAGATTGTTGCAATCCCTTAACGCACTACGAAGGCCCGGGCAGTGATAGTTACTGTCGCGAGCACCAACTAATGCTAGCTGAATACGGTGGAATGGGTAAGGCCGACCGCCCATACACATTCTATCGTGGTTGGGTTTGTGTTAAATGCAAATACGATCCAAGAGAAGATTCTCAATTCGATGACATCGAAGATCCGTTCCATAAACTTCGCTGTATGCGGGGCGTGATGCACGGCGATCATTTGGAACGCCAAGCGGATGGTGGAAAAGATATTGCCGAAAATATCCAAACACTATGTTGCCGATGCCACATGATCAAAACTTATAAAGAAAAAGATTACCTTTCTGCCAAAAAAGTTGACGCTATTACCGAAGTGTAATATAATAAAGTCGTTACAACTCACACAGAGGCACATATGGTTAAAATTGCAATAGGCTTTATTTTAGGCTTGGTAGTTGCTACTGTTGGTTTTTCGGGCGTTGCTCGAATTCTTGATAGGGGCATTGATACCGTTAAAACACAGTCACAGGAGATGGCAAAATGAAAACATTTACAGCATTAATTTTGGCCCTTACTCTATCTGCTTGCTCAACTGTAGCAGGTGTTGGTAAGGATATTCAATCCACAGCAGAGTGGACTAAAGAAAAGATGGGTGGAAAATAATGAAAAAGGTTTTTATTCTATTGCCAATTATTGCGGCATTGACAGCTTGTGGTACTAGTGACCCGTATCAAAAACGTGCAGAACAAGAATACGAACGCAGAGAAAAACTTGCTGAACGTGTTATTGACAAAGCACCTAAGTGGATGACTGAGCTACCAGTTAGCAAAAGTGCAGTCTACGAAGCAGGTACTGCGGTGAGTTCGGATTTCAGCATGGCAGACCAAAAAGCTAAGGCAGATGCTTACGGTAAAATCTGTATGACTGCTGGTGGTACTACTAGCCAACGTACTAAAATTTATCGCACTGATAGTGAAGCAACCAGCACTGAGTTTAGTGAAATGGCTCTGCGTTCTAGTTGCAAAGAAGTTGACTTGACTGGAGTTGAAGTCAAAGAAATTAAACGTATCAATGAAGGCGGTCGTTACAGGACTTATGTTCTAGTTGCCCTGCCTACCGGCGATGCCAACGTTCTAAAACGTGCTAAAGAAGCAAATCGCCAACGCGAAATTGCGGCAGCTCGTGCGCCACAAGCATTGAAAGAGCTTGATTAATGAATATAGCTACTGTAGATCTTACAACAGAAGATACTCTATCCAGTATTTTCAACGCAGAGTATCGAGAAGCACCAACTAAGTTTGATGTCGATCCGTTGGTGCTTAGTGTACGTCTTAAGAAAATACGAGACGAAGATCCGTCTAAATGGTATCGACTCGATGACCCAAATGTTAAAGCCGCCTTAACAGGGGACGACTTTAACGATGCTCAAGTTATTAAAGAGTATTACAGCAAGAAAATGATGTGGGTTAACTTAAAAGACTCGCGTCTAAGTGACTATCGTAGCAATCTAGTGCAATTTTTGTCACAAGTTAAGTCAACACTGAGTAAAAAAGAAGTTGGCATGGTTGTAACTTTGCCTCACTTTTACCAAGAAGATCAGGTACTAGACTCAATTATCAAAAATTATCAAGTCACTGACTGCCCGTTAGTTAAACCTAATCTAAAAAAGTTTCAAAGAGAATTAGTCTATATCCATCAAACTAGTCGTTGGGTTAACAAAAAGAAATTTATTTTTTACTGGTTCGCTGACGACAATCGGTTTGTGTATAATATTCAATTAGACGAAGGTAATTTGCTTAGAAAGTTTTTCGAAGATATAGTTTTGACCCAGTCAACTACTAAATTCGAAACACATATTACTAAAGTAGATTATCCGTTTGATTATTATAAAATGTTTGACTTTAGGATATTAAAATGATTAGATTAGTTTTGGCATTTATTGTGGTATTTGGATTGTTCTTTTTTGGTATTCGTGCTGTGAGAGAAATGACTGGAAAAGAACTGTGGTCCATGTCTAAACTCTTGACGTACAGCCTAGGTTGTGCTATACTAACTCTGGCAACATTAATTGCTATTGTTGTAATTTTTTAAGGAATCAAAATGGTTTTAGCAATTTTGGGGCGCCTTGCGTATACCGCACTAGGCTTTGTTTTGGCAGTTTATCTTTTTTCAATTGGAGTAATGTAATGAAACGTATCGCAACTCTTTCTTTAATCGCCGCCGCTGTTCTCGCTACTGGCTGTACCCGTATCGAAACCGGTGAGGTTGGTGTACGTGTTGGTTTTGACAAGCAGGTCCAAAGTGGCGAGCTTCTGCCCGGATCCTTCAACCAAGTTTTGATTGGCGACGTTCTTACTTTTCCTATCAAGGATGTTAACGTCAAACTTGATGACATGACTCCTGTTGCTAAAGATAATAGCACAATGAAAGACTTTGATGCTGTGGTTATCTATAACATCAATCAAGCACAAGTTGCAGAGTTGTATAGCACCAAAAGTCAAGCATTTCATGCCAAACATAACGGCGACATTTATTTGATGTACAATTACATCACTCAAACTGCTCGTAATGCTATCTACAAAGAAGCACGTAAGTACGAAGCATTGGATATGGCAGATAATCGTCAGACTATGGAACAAAGCATCAAGGAGCAGATCCAAAAGACTCTAGCAGAAGAAAAGCTAGACGGCAGTTTGGTTATCGGCCAAGTACTGATTCGTAACATCGTACCTGCTGACTCAGTTGTCGCTAGTGCTAACGAATTGGTTCGTAGTAAAAACGAACTCAAACAAAAGGAAGTTGAAGTGAAAACTGCCGAAGCAGAAGCTCGTCGTATGGCTGCTCTAGCTAATCAAAACTCAGCCGCTATTGCTTACATGCGAGCCCAAGCTGAACTTAATATCTCCGAAGGTATTAAGAATGGTAAAGTCAACACTATTATTGTTCCTAGCAATATGACTGCTCTAGGCAACATCGGCGGTCGCTAATGAGTGGACCTGGATTTATTGCACAACAACCAGACGAAGTATGTGAAATGTGTGGTGTTGTAGACGAGTGCAGACCTTATGGGCCAAACGATGAGAATATCTGTTTTGATTGTGCTATGAAGGATGAAGAAACAACTAAGCGCAAAATGGATGCGTATATTTTTGGAGAGAAAGATGCCTAATTTGGTACCAATGGTTATTGAGCAAGAAGGACGCGGAGAACGCAGTTACGACATTTATAGTCGTTTGCTCAAGGATAGAATTGTTATGCTAGATACAGATGTTAACGAACATAGTGCTAGCCTTATTGTAGCACAGCTACTATTTTTGGAGAGTCAAGGAAATGAAGACATACACTTCTTTATCAACAGTCCAGGCGGAGTCGTTACTGAGGGAATGGCAATCTACGATACTATGCAGTTTATCAAACCCGATGTTAGCACCATTGTTATGGGCCAGGCTTGCAGTATGGGCAGTCTCCTTGCCACAGCAGGAGCTCCAGGCAAGCGAAAAATGCTCCCAAACGCAAGACACATGATTCACCAGCCCTCGGGCGGTGCTCGTGGACAGGCTACAGACATGCAGATTCAAGTCGAAGAAATTCTAAAAATGAAGAAATCTTTGACAGAAATCTATGTCAAGCACAATAGTAAGGGTAAAACTTTTGCCCAATTTAGTGTAGATATGGAACGTGATAAGTTCATGAGCGCACAAGAAGCCCTAGAATATGGGTTGATTGACGAGATTGTGGAAAAACGCCCATAATAGTAGCAGTTAATTGGACTATCATGTAAGCTATAAATACTTTGTGTAGGAGTTAATCATGGTAGTCCGTAAACCCTTTAACTGGAGTTTGCTCACAAGAGACGCTTTATTTTGTATGTTAAACAGCATACAAAGCAAAGTTGTTGATCAAAGACTCAGTGTAGAAAAGCTACACGAATTAATGGCCAAGCACATCAAGCGCCATATGCCTATTAAAGTCAAAATGGATAGAGATCCAAAAAATGACAAGGGCTATGTTTATGTTGGCGGTACTTACTATAGTGTGCCAGACAAAACACAATCGGGTCGTTACATTGAAGTAATCTTTAGCTATAATAGCACACAACAGTATTTCAAATTAAGCAGACATCGTTGGCTACGACTATGTACGCTATTTGCAGATACAATGTTACATGAGATAATTCATTGCAGACAATACCGCAGCCGAAACTTTAAAGCCATTCCTGGATACGAAAGCACAGCGTACTATGCCCGTGATCGTAAAGCTCAGCAGTATTACGGAGATCGAGATGAAATGGGTGCATTTAGTTTCAACATTGCTTGCGATCTTTATGATCGATTTGACAATGACTTTGATGCGGCTGCAAAATATTTGGATTCCAACCAATACAAGCGCCATAAGAGAACTACGTTTTACAAATATATGGAAACGTTTGGGCATAACCATAATCATCCGATTATCAAACGTATCAAAAGAAAAGCCATTTCGCAATTACCAAACGTTGAACTTGGCAAGCCATTTCGAACAAACAACTACTTGACTTACTAAACAAGATCGTATATAATAGTGGTAAACTAACTACTGGAGTTTACTGTGAGCGATCCTTGTCAATATGTTATTTCCGCATTAGAAACCCACAATAGTCGTTTGGATAAAGAAGCAATTATTCTTGCCCAAGCCGAAGCTGGTAATAACGAATTTTTTGAAGGCGCACAGCTTGCATTAGATCCAATGATTACGTTTGGACTTAAACAAATACCGGAGAAAACTAATGAAGACGGGCCTGGCTTATCTTGGGATGCTTTTAATAGTGTTGCTCAGCGTTTATCTAATCGTGAGCTCACAGGCAATGTTGCCAGGAGTGCCGTTGAGGCACTGATGAATACTGCCACTCAATCTGAGTGGAATGGTTGGTATCGTCGCATCCTTATCAAGGATCTGCGTTGCGGCGCCAGCGAAAAAACAATCAACAAGGTTGTAGAAAAGAAATGGCCCAATTATGCTGTACCCATTTTTACTTGCCAGCTTGCTCATGATAGTGCTAATCATGAGGCAAAGGTCACAGGAAAGAAACTTATTGAAGTCAAACTCGACGGTGTCCGAGTTATTACGATTGTTCGTACTGATGGCCGTGTTGATCAGTTTTCTCGCAACGGCAAAGAACTGGTGAACTTTGAAACTATTAAATCACAAATTAGTGCCGTAGTTAAAAAAGATCCTCCTAAGTATGACCTTGTACTAGACGGCGAAATTATGTCTAGCAGTTTCCAAGACTTGATGAAACAGGTTCATCGTAAGAGCGATGTAGCCGCAGACGATGCTGTGCTACACTTGTTTGATATGTGCCCGTTGGATAAGTTCCAAGAAGGTAGCTGGGACAAAGATCAACTGACTCGTAGTGCTTATGTCAAAGCGTGGGTAGAAAAGCATCAAGATGCACTACCTAATGTTACTTGCCTTGACCACGAAGCTGTCGATCTCGATACCCCTGAAGGTAAAAAGCGTTTTAAAGAAATTAATCAAAAGGCTATCGAAGGCGGCTACGAAGGTATTATGATTAAAGAGCCAACTGCTCCGTATGAATGCAAGCGTAGTGTGGCTTGGCTTAAACTTAAACCTTTTATCGAAGTTTCGTTGACTGTTACGGCTGTAGAAGAAGGCACTGGTCGTAATGTAGGTAAATTAGGTGCCTTGGTTTGTGAGGGTGTAGATGACGAAAAATCTATACGAGTTAATGTTGGTAGCGGCTTCAGTGACGCTAACCGCGATGATTACTGGACAGCTCGTGAAGAAGTGGTTGGGAAAGTCGTGGAAGTACGAGCTGACGCAGTCACTCAGAATCAGGATGGTTCTTATTCGCTACGTTTTCCGAGGTTTATCCGTTTCAGAGGCTTTAAAGATGGCGAGAAAATTTAATATAAGACGTTCAATGAACAAAGACATCATCTACGGTGCGTTGTTAGAGCTAAGTCAAAATCAACGTGTTTGGCATGAAAGTTCTGTTGGAGCGGAATATAGTCACTTGACCGAAGAAGGTAAAGAAGCTATAATTCATGTTGTAGAAGAAATGTTTAGAGGTTTGCAAACTATTCATAAAATGGAAGTTGCAGACGAGGCAAAACGACAAACTCTAGAAGCACTCAAATGATTAAGTGTACAGACATTAAGACTATTAGACAGGGTGATCCTAACTTTACCCTCACTGACGGCCTTGCTGTCTATCCTAGAGCAATGCTACATGTGCTACCGGACTGTCCATCGCGTATTCGAGAACAGGTACAATGGGCATACGAAAACGGCTACATTAAATGTGTGGCTCATGTTCAAGGAAAAGAATTAACTTGGGAAAAATTAACAAATGACTAATCCGTTTGCAGATCAAACTAAATTTATGGTCGCTTGCGATCAAACTGTATGCGAAAATAATAGCGCACAATACAAACTTTACTACGATTTAATCGCAGAAGAATTTACAGAACTTAACGAAGCCTACTTAGCTAACGATCCTGTTGAACAATTAGATGCTCTAATAGATATTTTAGTGGTAACTATTGGTGCAATAAATAGCATGGGCGCCGACGGTGAAGGTGCTTGGAACGAAGTAATGCGTACTAACTTTGCTAAGATTGATTCTGTTACAGGCAAAGTTCGTAAGCGTGAAGATGGTAAAGTTCTCAAGCCCGAAGGCTGGACACCGCCTAATTTGAAACCATTTTTAAACAAGGAGTAAAATATGTTTGGAACTAGTTACATGGATAATACTGTTAGTTATCGCTCTGCTAGCGAAATCAACAGCGCAATGGGCCGTGTTTATGGACATATGGCTCTAGCAGTATTGACCAGTATGATTGTAAGTTTCCTTGTAGGAACAAATGCCAGTCTTATGGCGTTTTTCTTTACAGGAATTATGAAGTGGATTGTTATTTTTGCACCATTAGTTGCAATTTTTGGTGTTACTATTCTGCTTAATGCGAGTCCTACTAAGAGCATGGCTCAGCTTTGCCTACACGGATTTGCCGCACTAATGGGTTTGAGCTTTGCTACAATTTTTGTCATTTATAACATGGGCAGTATTGTCAGTGCCTTCATGGGAGGTGCAATCCTGTTTGGTGTTATGAGCGGCTACGGGTACTTTACTAAAAAGGATCTTAGTGGATTGGGTAGTTTGTTGTTTGTCGGATTGATTGCTATCATCATTGCTAGTATTGTAAATATCTTTATTGGTAGTACAGTTATGCAAATGGTTATTAGTGCTATTGCTATACTAATTTTCCTCGGACTTACTGCCTACGATACACAGCAGATTAGAGAAGAAGTCAGTATGGAGAACGACGGCATTGCAGAAATTCGTGGTGCTCTTACACTTTATTTGGACTTTATTAATCTATTCTTGAACCTGCTACAGTTGTTTGGTGAAAAGAAAGAGTAATGTTATTTTTTTTTAAAAAGAAGGTCCTGCACGTCGATTGTTTTACAAGTAGACAATATGTGCATGACCTTTACCCTATAGATTATAGCCATAAATTTTTTCCGGATTGGTGGAAATCACTACCGAAAAGTTTTAACAAAGAAGGCTCGATGGCCCCGATACCAACTATGAAAAGTTGTGCGGGGTTTTTAGATTTTTATAAAAACGGAATGACGATTCCAATGTGGTCTGATTTGTTAGTTGGAGTTGATAGAAACAACGGAACATTTAATTGGCAATATAGCGATAGTGTAAGCGGTGCAATGAGTCACGATTTCAGACAAATGTCTGGATATCTTGACCAAAAAGATTTTATTCATTTAAAATTACACTCACCGTGGCTTATTAGTTGTAAAGAAGATATTCAGTTTAGTTGGATTGGAAATACTTGGGCGTTTCATAACCCTCACGAAATTGTTATTCCTCCAGCATCACTGAATTACAAATACAATACAAACACAGATATTAATTTGTTTTTACATTTTAGCAACCCTGGACAACCATTGTTTATTAAGCAAGGAACACCATTAGTTAATATAGTTCCTGTTTCAGAAAGAAAATTAAAAATTCACTTGCACAAAGTAAACAATGAAGAATACTTTAATATGCGAGAAAGGTTAATACCTACATCTTTTTTAAACAAATACAAAGTGCAAAAACAAATAATCGATAAACAAGAAGAAAAAAGTAAATGTCCTTTTAACTGGAAAAAATAATGGCACAAAGAAGTAATTACTGGAGTTGTTCAAAATTTGCCGACTGGGTTCGTGGCATCAAAAAAGGCGGCGCTAAAACTGGTCGCGGCTGGCGCGAATGGGAAAAAGAAGGCAAACAATTGCATCCCATACGCTATTGGATTGCCGAAGAGGCACTAGATGCTATCCAGAACTTTATCTGGTGGCCTATGGATAAAATTTATGACATTAAGTATTATATTAATAACCGTTGGATTAGTCGCACTCATAGTCTTACCGCTCACCCTCGCGACATCAAGCCCGGTCAGTGGTGCGACGTGGGCAACCGGTTCCTACCTTGCTTGTTCAACGAGCTTGTAGACTTTGTTGAAGTTGAACTTGCTTGGTGGCATCTTGCCTGGAGTCCCGAAGAAAGACCTAAGTATAACATGCCTTGGTGGGCAGTAGGTTGGTGGCGAATTCGTACATGGCGTTGTCCGCAGGCCGGTCTTGATAACCTCAAATGGCAAAGCGAGCTTGTCTGGAAAGAGGACGAAGGTTTTGAGCCAGGCGATCCTAAAATTGGAAAGCCTACTTATCAAGCAGAAAAGGCTTTAGAAATCCTTGCACTCTACAAGTGGTGGACTGAAGTTTATCCTAAGCGTCCTGATCCACACGATGCCAGTGGCTGGACTGCCTACTGTGATATGCGCCGTGAAAGAGGCGATCATATGTTGGACCTGGAAGATCGCACACCCGAAGAAGCTGAGATGTCTAGAGTTGCCTTAGATAAAACTCAAGAGATAGAAGATGCATACAATAAAGAAGACGAAGAAATGATGATTCGTCTAATAAAAATTCGCAACAGCTTATGGACCTAATTTTAGATTTTGAAAAAGACACAGTTATTATTAAACTAATAGATAATCCGTTAGTTAGAGACTGGGCCTTACATTTAAACACAACTGATCTGTGGGACTGCTGGAACGTCCCACAATGTGTTTATGAGGATAACGGCGAAAAAGAAAAATATAGATTAGAAATGATTGCCGCTATTGAAGACTTTAACGCTACTAATAAAGTTAAATTTCCTTTTCAAGTGACAAAAGATACACAATTTACAAGAAAAGATTTAAATTTGATCCATAGATGGTTTACAACTGGTACATCTTTTACCTGCTGGTCGTTAGATACTGGACCTATCGTTAGTAGAGAAGATTATTCAATCTTCTATGAAAAGGCTTCTGCAATTAACGACGTTGTGCATTTTTTAGAAAACTACTACGATGGTGTTGCAAAAGCTCATAGTAAACATGTAAACTATCAATTCTTTAAATTAAACAGTTTAAAAAACGATCAATACTTTGACCATAAGCCCGGCGACTGGAGATACCTCGACTACGATTGCGAGTATGATGTTTTTATGACATGGGCTATTTGCGGGAAAGATTACTTTCAAGCATACATCGACGACGATGATCCGAGGCAATGGGATATAACTGCCCAATGGTGCTCTTACTATAATTACTTTTACATCGATACAAATGGTGAAAGAAATAAAATCCTAAAATCAAAAGAATTTACAGAATTTTTAAAAAAAGGACACGTCTACAATACAGCGTGGCAATACATGCCTATAGGTAAAGTTATCAGCGGGAAGTATCAGCACCATTCAACTTTCAAAGGTTTAAGGTTAAATTGAAAGATAGAATTATTCAAATACAGGACATTACTAATAAAATTAGTCCTACGTTTTGCCTTGCAAAATGGCATCATACAACAATATACCTACAAACTGGAGAAACACATAGTTGTTATCATCCAGCACCTCATAAGATTCCTTTACACGAATTAAAAGACAATCCTAGTGCATTACACAATACACAGGAAAAGAAGCTACAACGTGCTGCCATGTTAGATGGCGATCAACCCAGTGGTTGTCAGTATTGCTGGAACATAGAGGCACTTGGTCCTGACTATATTAGTGATCGGCACGAACGTAATGCCAGTATTTACAGACCCGAAAGAATAGAAGAAATACAAAAGAACAATTGGGACTTTAATATAAATCCCGAATACATTGAAGTTAGTTTTGGTAGCGAGTGCAATTTTAAATGCGGTTACTGCCATCCTAAACATAGTAGTGCTTATCATAAAGAAATAAGAGACTTTGGTCCTTATACTATGGTCAAACATCATCGCAACGACATTGATTGGTTTACTACCTATGAGGAAGAAACTAACCCTTATGTAGAGGCATGGTGGAAATGGTGGCCTGAAGTCAGTAAAACTCTAAACATCTTGCGTATAACCGGTGGTGAGCCTTTGCTACAACGCAGCACCTGGCGGTTGCTTGAGGACCTAGATAAGAATCCTTTGCCCAATTTAGAGTTAAATCTCAACAGTAACTTAGGTGTAAAGACTATTTTAGTAGAAAGATTAGCTGAAAAAGTTGAAAAATTAAGATTAGAAAATAAAATAAAATCTTTTAAGTTGTTTACTAGCCTAGATACATGGGGTAAACGTGCAGAATATATTCGTACAGGACTAGATATAGATCTGTGGGAAAGAAATTTTCATACATACCTTAGTAAAACAAAATATCCTGTAACTTTTATGATTACTTTTAATATTCTTACCGTTAGTAATTTTAAAAGTTTACTAGAAAAAATCTTAGAATGGCGCGGACAATACGGATGGTATGAACATTTGTCTAAACATAGAATTCGTTTCGATACTCCGCATTTAAAAGAACCTCTACAATATGACATGAACATATTACCTAAAGATGAGTTTATGCCCTATATGCACGATTGTCTATCATTTATCAAAAATAATTTAAATGATTCGTCTGGGTTTCATTTTAGTGAAATGGAGTATGAAAAGTTTCGTCGTGTTGTAACATATATGGAAACAACACACTACTCCGAAGATAAATTAAAAGAGGGTCGAAAAGACTTTTATAATTGGTTTAATGAATACGATCGAAGAAGGAATGTTAATTTTCTAGAAACATTTCCTGAGTTAGCAAATTTTTATAATTTATGTAAAGAATACCAAAATGGAATCTAAAAAATCTGTAGTTGATAATAAAACTTTTTGTATATTACCCTGGATACACGCCTACGTAGAACCTTCAGGTAATGTTCTACCTTGTTGTACTACAGACGGTAAACTTCCTTTTGGGTCTGTAAAGAATGGTACCTTGAAGGATGTAATAAAAAATGCCGACGGATATAAACAAATACGGTTAAACATGATGAATGGTGTCGAAAGCCCGTCTTGTAAATTTTGTTATAAAACTGAAAAGACTCAAAATTGGAGTTTTAGGACGTATGCAAATGAAAAATTTATTCATCATTTAGACGAAGTCTTAGAAAACACCAACGAAGACGGTAGCCTCAAAGATTTCAAAATGTACTATTACGATATTCGTTTTAGTAATATCTGTAATTTTAAATGCAGAACATGCGGTTCTGCATTTAGTAGCTCATGGGGCGCTGAAAATAGAATTTATAATAAAGATTTTCCTATCATTATACATGCAGATGATAACAAAGGAGCCTTACTTCAAGAAGTGTTAGACGAGCATATTGATAATATTGAAATTGCATATTTTGCAGGTGGCGAACCATTAATTACAGAAGAACATTATACAATTTTAGAAGAGCTTATAAAAAGAAATAAAACAAATATTATTTTAAGATATAACTCTAACCTAAGCAATTTTAAATTTAAAAACAATGATTTGATTGGTCTTTGGAAACAATTTAAAAAAATTGAATTGTCGGCTAGTATCGATCATTTTGGAGAACGTGCAGAGTATATTAGGCACGGAACTGACTGGGGCGTCATAGAAACTAATCTAAAACAAATTACTCAGTATGACTTTATTGATTATCAATTCAATACTGTTATGAGCGTGTTTAATTTTTTAACCTTGTCAGAATTCTATTCTTATATGAAGGTAAAAGGATTTTATCGACCTAAAGATAATATATCACTATTTCCTTGCATGGACCCTGCTTATTTTTCTTCTCAACTAATGCCCGAAGAACTTAAAAAATTAGGTAGTGTAAAATTGCAGCACTTAATTTATAAATTAAAATTAGAGTATTATTATTCTACACAAAGTTTGCAAAACGCTATTTCATTTGCAAATGCTGAAAATACATGGGATCAATATAAATTGGAATTCCAATCTCAAATAAAAAGAGTTGACGAAATACGAGGAGAAGATTTTACAAAGACTTTTCCTGAATTAAAATCTATGATGAGTTAATATGAGAAAAATTGAAGAAGATATTTTTTATACAAAAAATTTTTGTATCCTACCGTGGATTCATTTCCATGCATGGCCGGACACAAAAGTGTTTCCTTGCTGTATGGCCGATTCATCTAAACCGGTAGCTCATACTACAGACGAAAGTATTATCAAAATGATGAACTCGGATGAGTACAAGAAACTTCGTCTGAGGATGATTAATAACGAGCCTAGTGAAGTATGTCAACGATGTTACGATGTAGAATTGCTTGGTACTTGGAGTCTAAGACAAAGTCAGAACCGTGTAAGAGGTAACACATACTTGCACCTTGTTAACGAAACTAAAGAAGACGGAACCATTGAAAATTTTCAACTAAAATACATGGACATTAGGTTTAGCAACATCTGCAATATGAAATGCCGTAGTTGCGGACCAAGTTGTAGTAGTCAGTGGGCCCAAGAATACAAAGATAGACACGGAGAAGTTACATTAAGAGATAGATTTGGCTTGCATAAGATTGTAGTCACTAATAATGAGGGCGACGATTTTTGGAATAAATTAGAACCTTATCTCGACGACGTCGAGGAAGTCTATTTTGCTGGCGGCGAAGCCCTTATTACTCCAGAACACTATAGAATTTTAGATTACTGGTTAGAGAAAGGAAAAACTGATGTACAAATAACGTACACTACCAACTTTAGTGTATTCAAATACAAAGATAAAAATGTACTAGACTATTGGAAAAAATTTCCTAAAGTGGCAATATACGCAAGTTTAGATGCTAGCGGACCATTAGCAGAGTATGTACGCAAAGGAACCGTATGGGACGATATAGAATTAAATGCACTAATGATTAAAAAAGAAGTGCCGCATGTTTTATTCGAATTAACACCGACTATTTCATTATGGAACGTTCATCAGTTTCCTGAATTTCACAAAGACTGGATTGAAAAAGGGTTACTTTCTAAAACTCAAGAAATAAGACTAAACTTACTGACCAATCCATGGTATGCATCAATATTAATAGCTCCAGAGTTTTATAAAAAACAGTTACTAGAATTATACGAACCTGTTCGCAACGATTATTCTTATTCTGATACTCAACGATATGCATATAAAGCAGTAATGAATACTCTTCAATCTGGACAAGAAAACAAAGAAGGTATGAAAGAATTCTTCCATTTCAACTATAAATTAGATCAACATAGGAAAGAAGACATTTTCGAAACCATTCCTGGTCTGTGGGAGGTTTATAAATGGGCCCACAGCTAATCGCTGTTGAACCGCAACAGCCTTATCTTGCTGTAACATGGCAAGTTAATAATTTTTGTAACTTCAGATGTAGCTACTGCAATGAAGGAAACTGGAGTGGTACATACTCTAACGACGGTAACTTAGATGTTTACTTAAAAAATCTACAAATTATTGTTGAAAAATACAAGTCTGTTGGATATAAGTCATTTAAATTTTTCTTTAGTGGTGGAGAACCTACTGCATGGAGAAATTTTATTCCTATATGTGAATGGATTAGAAATGAACTACCCGATGCTACTATAGCAGTTAATACTAACCTTAGTCGACCTCTGGGTTGGTGGGAAAAGCACTACAAATTATTTGACGATGTCGTAGCTAGCTTCCATATAGAATTTGCAGATAAAATAAAATACTTTCAGAACAGTTTATTTTTATGCGATAAAGTAAACTATCTAAGTAGTAAAATGCTCATGCACGATGAAAGATTTTGGGAAGTAGTAGAATATGGCGAATATTTAAAAGAAAACTTACCTAACTATTTTATTGAGTGGACCCCGTTGTTTGATGAAATAAGCATAAACGCTGGTCCGTGGCACTATAAGGATCCAAGCAAAGTTGAGTTTATTAATAAACACAATGTTGAAATGAAGTTTACTAGACCTAAACCGCAAAAAAATAACGGAGCAGTAAGTTATGGACTATGGGCAGATGGGGAGAAATCCCCATTAAGTTCCAATGATATTATTGTTAAAGGACAGAACTTCTTTAAAGGGTGGAAATGTAAAATTGGAGACAGTATTTTTATAAATCCACGAGGTAATGTTAGTATGGCCAGTTGTGGGCAGGGCGATAATATTGGGCATATATTAGATGATGTATCTAAAGTTGGTCCTAAAGAAATAACATGCGGCAAACATCATTGCACTTGCGGAACAGACATTATTATACCAAAGTTTAAATATGAAAAAGGTACTGGTAATTAACGGTTGTAGTCATACAGCTGGAAGCGAAATAGATGGAGCAGGGGTTGGAGATAGTCCAACTTGTCGAAGCAATAGCTTTGGAAATTTAATTGCAGAAAGGGTTGGGAGAGAAGCAATTAACATGGCCTATCCTGGAGGCAGTAACGAACGTATATGTCGAAGTAGTATGGCTTGGCTTGGAGATAATTTAGAAAAGATTTTAAATAAAGAGCTCGATGTATTTTTTCTTGTACACTGGACTGGGTTCGAAAGATTTGATTACCATTTTTCTCAAGAGCGTTTCGGTGATCCGGATTTATTAAAAATAAAATTTTCTTCTTACTGCGAAGATCCTCATTATCAATCATTTACAAACCAAAGCCCAGTGCCGGATTGGGGCAGGAGGGAAACCCAGGAAGTAGTTAGGGCGTATAAAACAATGTTCTTAAATAGTTTCGAAACTTGGTCGGACAACAAAATAAAAAACATTATATCTTTGCAAGGTATCCTTAAACAATTTAATATTCCTTATTGGTTTGGCGACTCTTTCTATGTCGATTATTGCAATACTCCAACGTTTCAAAAACTTACTAAATTACTGGACACTAAATACTTTCCTTATTACAATCGTAAAGATATGAGCTATTACTGGATGTGCTCTGATGCAGGTTTTAAAAATCAAGACACAAGTAATAAGTTATGGCACTTAGGAAGAGAAGCACATAAATTTTATGCCGATTGGCTATTCACAGAATTAACAAAAGAAGAATATGGATTTTCGATATAAATTTAACAGGTATGCTGTACACCCCAGGTTCATGGATCCTGAACCAAACCATTTTTCAGCTACAGACAAGAGAGAACTATGGGAAGCTAATTTGCAAAAAATGCCAGCGGACTGGCACTATAGAAGCAAAGAAGTTTTTTACCGACGCGATGATTTAGGATATCGATCAAAGAATCTTTACGAAATCGATAAATCAAATTTTTTTATTACATACGGTTGTAGTTACACAGAAGGTGTCGGCCTGGCAGAAGATGAAACATGGCCTTATGTTCTCGGCTCTGAACTAGAAATGGATTATTTAAATCACGGGTTAGGAGGAACAGGGTCTCAAGTAATTTTTTTAAATAGCATGTGTTTTATATCAAACACAAAACTTAGGCCCAAATTTGTAGTGTGCCAATGGCCGTCTATTGCAAGACAAATCTTTAAACGACTAGATGTGTGGACTGATATGGTTCCACAGTCTATGGGCAAAGTCCTTAAAGTTCCTGAAGCATTGGCTCAATGGGACTATTCGGTTAAAACAGAATCTTATTTGTTTGATAGTTATATTGCTTTTAAATCTACTCAGGCAATTTGGAATGCTGTTGGAGTACCAGTATACAATTGGTGTATGAATACTGAATACAATAAAACAGCCGAAGAGCATGTATGCGATTTGTATTTTCCAACTGACAGAGACCACGAACCCCAAAATATGGCTAGGGACGGTTCTCATTGGGGGAGAAATTACCATATAGACACAGCCAAAAAAATTGCCCAAAAACTAAGAAGCGACCCAAAATTTGGTTTTGCAGCCACTTGACATCTGACTCAAATACTAGTATAATAATATCATTGTTAAACACAACAGGAGCAGAAATTGGCTACTAAACTTAAGAAAGCAAGTATTGCAATTCGCCAAAAGGCTAATCGAGATAACAGCCCTAGCTGGGATGGTGCTCAAGATTGGACAGGAGAACAATTTACCGGCAATTTCCGAAAAGCAATGGATCACTACCGCATGGAAAGTACTGTTAAGGATCTTAAGGTTAAAGTGGTTGAGTGGATGCATATCCAGGGCTACGACAAAGCTGACATTCGTGCGATCCGTAAGACTAAAGACAAATACTTTCAAGGTACTATGGTCGGTGTTGCAGCCTGCTTGGTCAAAGGCATGCCAGAAGTTCACGAGGGCTTCAACAATGGCAAAGATACCGGTACATGGTTGCGTAACGAAATTAACAAAGTTATGAATGATGGTGCAGGAGATCTTGAAGCAGATGAAGACGCACCTAAGGAAGAAAAACCTGCGGTTTATGTTCCTAGTATCCAAGAGCGTGTCAAAGAAGCCGCTTATCGTATGACTGAAGAGCTGGAAGATGCTTACGAGAGCTATCAGCTTGACCCTGAGAATTTTGATCCTAAACAATTTAAAATCCTAAACTTGCTCAAGGGTAAAGGTGCTAAGGCAGCTCATGCACGTATTATTCGTGACTATTATGCTCGCGATTTGGCAGAACTGCTAGAATTGTCTAGCGGCAATGCTGACGAACAGTTACGTGAAGGTTACAAGCATCGTACTCGTAAGCAGATTAAGAACTTTATTGCATTTTTACAAGAGATTGAATCTGCCTGTAACATGCTGATGCAAGAAGCCAAAGTTAACAAAAAGCCCCGAAAGGTTAAGGCAGTTAGCAAAGACAAAGTTGTTAGCAAGCTCAAGTACAAGAAAACTGACGAACCGTTGAAACTAGTCAGCATTAATCCCGCCGACATCATTGGTAGCAAGGAACTATGGGTTTATAATACTAAAACCCGCAAACTTGGAAAATATGTTGCGGCAGAGTTTAATGACTTGGGTGTAAAAGGTACTACAATTACTGGTTTTAACGAAACACAAAGTATTTGTAAAACACTCCGGAAACCCGATGAAAAACTCAAAGAGTTCAAATCGGCAGGCAAAGTTGTACTACGTAAATTTCTAGACGACATTAATGCTACAGATACCCGCATGAATGGGCGTATTAACGAAGAAATTATTCTACTCAAAGTAGCATAAAAACCCAAGTTTATAAGGATCTCTCGTGCTAGATAAATACTAGACGAGAGATTTCTTATGAGCACACCATTCAATATACAAGACGATACAGTTGTTATTTCTAAACTAAAGGTTACCGAGCCCGTAGCAACCTTAACCGTTTCGGACCTTTCTAGTGGTATTTTATCTGTTGACACACTCAAAGTTAAAAACTTAATACGAGAAGGTGTTGCCGAACAAAATGTCGGGTATTGGATTACTAACACCGAGGATCAACTAAACGGAAAGGGATTTAGTTGGACTTGGGGCGAAGGCAGCACTAATTTACAGTTTAGGACTGGCGGAAAGTTATGGACTAATGCAAACGTTGATCTATCTCCAGATAGATCTTTTATGATTGATGGGACCGAGGTTGTATCAAAAACCGCACTCGGCAATCAGATAGTAAAAAGTAAACTCCGAGAAGTAGGAAATTTAACTCATTTACATGTACACGGTGATACAGTCCTTGGCGATTTTGCTGTATTCAGTAGTAACTTCGGTCGTCTTGGTCTTAATACAGAGAATCCCAACGGTACTTTAAGTATTGTAGAAAATGATATAGAAATCGTATTAGGTAGCCAACAGATAGGTAAAGCATACATTGGAACATATACTAATCACGATTTAGTTATTGGCACAGATAATCAAGCAAGAATAACTGCTAGACACAACGGCGAAATTATAATTGGTGAAGAACATGCAAAAAATAGTGTTGTAAGAATCTACGGAGAATTATTTGTAGAAAAACTAACAACTGATACAAGAACAGAAACTATAAGTCCCGTAGTGTTTAACGGAACAAGAGCTACACCCCTAAAAGGTCTGGGCCTAGTCTGGGCAGACGGAAATACTAGAAAACAGTTTGTTCTAGAAGACGAACCCGATAGAATTTATAGCTCTGAAAGTATTGATATTGCCAGCGAGAAATATTTTAGCATCGGTGGTAGACCTGTATTAAATGAAACTAGTCTCGGAACAGGTATTGTAAAATCTAATCTAAACACCGTAGGAACATTACAAAGCCTTGCAGTTTCTGGTAAAACTCAACTGTTCGATGAAGTTAATGCCGAAAGTAGTTTAGTTAAGGTAAAGATCTTAGCTATCAACGACGGAACCCAACAAGTAAGTATCGACAGTAGAAAATTAGAAACCTCAAATCAATTTAGAATTAGTGTCAGAAACCAGGATGCAATCTATGTAGACCCTGGTGAGATTACACTAGGAAATACTTCATCGCCTCGAAGACCTGTAAAGATATTTGGACCATTACGAGTTGGTTCAAACAACGCCGATCCAAGAGTGAGTTTATCAGTAAATGGGAACGCTGAATTTTCTGGCAGAATGTTTGGCGCCGGCTCAAGTATTCCAACTAACGGAATCTATAAAAAGGGAGACATCATTTGGAACGATGACCCTCAGCCGTACAGTTATATAGGCTGGGTCTGTGTAGTTTCTGGAGACCCAGGGCAATGGCTACCTTTTGGTAATATTGCCGGCCAATAATGTTGACTTATAAACTAAAAGTTGTATAATTAACACATGCGGCCTTAGGCATTCACCCCGCAATATAAATTCTGCATGTCATCAAACTTGCTACTTTATAAAAAGGAGACTAGAGATGGCAAATCTTCAACCAGTATCATACAAGTACACTAGTACTAAAGAATATCACGACGCTTTTCCCTGCGCCTACAGGCAATGGAGAGCTGACAGCCACTGTAACATGATTCACGGTTACAGTTTTTCGATGAAGTTTTACTTTGGCACAAATGATTTAGATGTCCGTAATTGGGCAGCTGATTACGGTGGCCTTAAAGAACTTAAAAAGTTTTTAGAAGATCAATTTGATCACACGCTGATTGTAGCACAAGATGATCCAGAAATGGAAACATTTAAATTGCTAGAATCAAAAAAGATGGCAAAGATTATAATACTACCAAGTTTAGGATGTGAAAGTCTTGCTAATCAGTTGTACAAATATGTTAACGGTATTTACATTCCCGAAATGTGGGGACCAAGTGAAGCACAGAGATTGTGGTGTTATCGTGTAGAAGTACGCGAAACACAGAGCAATATGGCATTCCGTGAAGGTCACCGTGAATGGGGTGAGGACTTGTTTGCATGATTGAACCAATAGTCTTAGATAATATTATCCCTGAATCTTTTCAAAACGAAGTTTGTTCTGTAATACAGACTCAAGGTACTTGGCAGTACGAACAAGCAACGTCTATGGGATCTAAAGAAGGTGATAATTTTATCGAGGGCTATGATGTACTACAGGACGAAAACACTATTGATGGGCCACAATTCACACATTATGTCTTATTAAATGGTCAAAGTAGTCCTGCTTTACAACTCATCAAACCTATTTTATATTTTGTAGAAAAAAGATTAAATTGGGTCATTTCGGATATAGGTCGAATTAAAATAAACTCTATGACTCGAAATGGACCATATTTTACAAGCAACAACTATAATATCCCCCATGTTGATATGCCAGGACCGGGTCTATTATCCATGGTATATTATGTAAATGACAGCGACGGGGATACATTTTTGTTTAACGAATTTCAAAATTCTAATAAAGTTTCTAGCGTTAGTTTAAAACAACGGGTAACACCTAGGAAAGGAAGAGCAGTAATATTTGATTCGAATCGATTTCACGCAAGTTCGAATCCAATTTTAACTCCTGCTCGATTTGTAATCAACTTTACATTTAAATTACATGAAAAAACTTTGGCGGCTTTGGGCTAAAGCACTTGGCGAAAAGTCAGGCACTACGGACAGAGAAGCAGACCGAATTGCTTGCATTCGTACTGTAATTGTGTTAACATACGTTATCACTAACATTTTTATCGTCGCAGGCGTTATAAGGCATTGGAATGGCTAAAATTGGTTTTGCATGTAAATGGATTGATAGACCGGATCAAGTTGATGGAATTAAACCCAAAGACGAATGTAAAATTTATAATACCGGTGCTACAACTGTAGCGTGGTTAAATAGACAAAGCAAAGATGTAGCGGTTGAAAAACTGTGGAGTCTAACTAAACAAAATATCGAGTCTACAAAGAAACTCGTTGAAAGAGTAGGTAACCTAGATGCAGAGCGTAGAATGGTTCGTTTATCAAGTGATATCTTACCAGTATATACAGAGCCTACTTGGAGTTGGTTTTGGCGCGAGCCTGATGTTGTTGCTTATGCTGAAAAGCACTTTTCCGAAGTTGGCAGCATTGCTCGTCAGCGTGATGTGCGTCTCAGCTTTCATCCAGGTCAATTCACAGTTCTGGCTAGTGATAATGACGACATTGTTCGTCGGAGTATAGAGGAGTTTGAATACCATGCGGATATGGCAAGATGGATGGGGTATGGTCAAAGATATCAGGACTTTAAGATCAACGTCCACATCTCCGGTAGAGCCGGTCCTGCCGGCATTCGAGCTGCCCTCAAACAGCTTACCCCCGAAGCAAGAAACTGCATCACCATCGAAAACGAAGAAAACTCATGGGGACTCGACTCAACCCTCGAGCTCGCAAAAGATCTCGCTCTGGTGTTAGACATTCACCATCACTGGATTCGAGAAGGTGAATATATTCAGCCCAACGATGATCGTGTTAAACGGGTTATCGATAGTTGGCGTGGCGTTCGTCCTGTCATACATTATAGTGTGTCACGGGAAGATTACTTAACTGAGCATTGTGTAAATACTTTGCCAGACTATAAACTTTTACTAGAAGATGGATACAAAAAACAAAAACTTAGAGCACACAGTGATTTTTACTGGAACAAGGCAGTAAACGCATGGGCAATAAATTTTCTAAACCAGTTCGACATAATGTGCGAAAGCAAAGGCAAGAACCTCGCCAGTACGGAACTTTTCAACCAGTGGAAGGAAATAGTATGATCACAAGGGAGAAACTAATCCATCATGCTGAAACACTACGCGAGCGGCACGATGATTTAGATAAAGAGATTACTAAATTATTCGAACAGCATGCAGACGATATAAAAGTAGAAAATCTTAAAAAACAAAAGTTAAAATTAAAAGACGAAATTGAAAAACTTTATAAAAGAATTGATTCGATAAAATAAAAGGACCCGAAGGTCCTTTTATTTTGTTAGTAGTGTGTTTATGCTTTAGGTTTACGACCAGTTGTCTTTTTAGCCGCTACTTTTTTAACTGCTGCTTTTGCATCGGCTGTTGTAACTTTACCATCACCGTCGACATCCGCAACTTTTTTAGCCTTGGCTCTTACTTTTTTAACTGCTTCCTTTACATCTTGTAAATTGACCTTTCCGTCGTGATTTACATCTAATGTATTTTCAGCTAGTTTAGATCCAGCCGGAGGAGCAGTATGCCAAGATACTGGGCCTGCACCTTCAACAGCAACCGTAGCAGGCGGCTCGCCTACTGCTGTAATCCCATTATTTTCTTGTTTACCTTCTGGCATCTTGGCAACACTTCTATACATCCAGTATCCGATACCAGCAGCAACTAACACAATAATTAAAATTTCCATAGAGAATCTCCTTATGGTATATTTATAAACTAAATATGTCATGCCCTTTAAATTCATTAAAAACGTCATATTAAATGAAAATGTTCCAACCAAAGATTTGGAATTGTTACCATTACCTTACGGAAAAGATGATTTAGATCCAGTATTTTCTAGCGAAGCTATTTTTTATCATTATAACAAATTAGCCAAAACTTATGTGGATCGATACAATTCAGGAGAAGGGGATGCCGATTTTAACGAAGCAGGTGCATTTCTACACAATATGTATTTCCCCCAATTCCAAGCACACTCTGCTTCTAACGAACCAAACGGACCTGCTCTTGAATTTATTATAAAGCACTTTAAAAGTTTTGATAATTTTAAAAAACAATTCCGAGAGTCTGCTATGGGTATACAAGGCAGCGGGTGGGTATACCTAGCACGGAATGGCGAAATTAAAACTATTGTAAACCACGAAACTAGGCAAGATATTGTACTTTTAGTAGATTGGTGGGAACACGCATGGGCTCTGGATTACAAGTGGGATAAGAAAAAGTATCTTGAAAATACATGGTCCATTATAAATTGGAATGTTATTGGTGCTAGAATTGGCCTAGTGTCTTAAGACTACTAACAGGCATATCCCATACTTTTCTACTTTCGACACCCTTTTCCTGGGCAAACTTCTTAGCATCGCAATTGCCGCATACATGGTAAAAATTGTTAGTTAAACGTTTTGGATCCATATCCCCTTTATCACGTTTAAATATTCCCTGGCAACTATCACAACGAAAAGTCACTACAGTTTTTTTACGTAAGTAGGCATGTACCTTTCCCGACTTACTTTTACGGTAATGACTGTGCTGTTCTTGTTCTTGCCCAATATCCATATTTGTATTTACATTAAGATTATAAAATTATTTGGTAAATACTGATATGATAACAATTTCCGATTCGGCAAAAACTAAAATCAAAGACCTTCTGTACGAAGAAGGCAACCCTAATTTAGCACTTAGAACGTTTATTCAAGGTGGCGGATGTTCCGGGTTCAGCTATGGATTCACATTTGATGAAATACAAAATGAAGATGATTTTGCTATTCCATTAGATGAATTTAAAGTACTTGTAGACAGCATGAGCATGCAGTACTTACAAGGTGCGGAAATTGATTATAAAGATGAATTAATGGGTAGTAGTTTTACTATCAAAAATCCTAACGCGACAACGACCTGCGGTTGCGGATCTAGTTTTGGAGTTGAATAATGGGCTTACAAGCAATTGACATTGGTGTACAAGGTAATGACGGAACCGGCGACAGTATTCGCGAATCGTTTAGAAAAGTTAATGAAAACTTTACAGAACTTTATGCTGTATTTGGCGCAGGTGGTACAATACCGTTTACCAGCTTAGGCGATGCACCGGATACGTATGCTGCTAACCAAATTATCATGGCAAGCGGCGATGGAACCCAACTTACTGCTAGAACACTAATTGGTGTCGGCATTGGGTTTAATACTTCCGATGACGGGCAGCTACAGATTATTAGCCAAGCAGGTGAACTTAAAGACGAGTCAACTCCTAAACTCACTCACCCCTTAAACACAAATGACCAACCTATTGGCCCTATTCCAACACCAACTACATTACTAGCAGATCAGTGGAATGCCACACATACTCCTTTTACAATTACAGTTGATGATCTTCCAATTTCAAAAGGATATGCAGAAGCAAATTTTGTTAAAGCTAGTCAAACTGGTGGATTGCTAGACCCATTCAGAGTACGCCCAGAGCCTGTTCTTCCTGAGGTCGATGACGTTGACTATGACTCAACCTTAACCAGCAATTATTTGTCTACCGAAGCAATGCAACGTAAAGATGTTGTTTATCGCGGCGGCGACACAATGACTGGCAAATTGGTATTAAATGATCATCCGCCAGAAATGGCCGGACTTGGTACTCCAAATGGTACTGACGATTTGCAAGCTGCTACAAAATTTTATGTAGATAACAGTACTTTTTCCAGTAATATCAACCTATATGTTAGTGCAAATAGCGGAGATGATTTACAAGCAAAGACACCTCCAGGTAAAGAAGGCCGCTTTTGGAATTATGCTTACAAAAGTGTAGGTGCTGCCTGTTTAGCGGCAGATAGCCTTGTATCCTTAGCTTCGACAGAACCTGGTCCTTATAGACAAAGAATTAGTTATACTGTTGGACCTGATCAAGATTTCAGTACTATTCAGGCGCCTACTGGCCCAGGATTCACTGTTGCTGGTGCAAAACTAACTGGAGGGAATAGTGGTGCTATAGGGTACACAGATGCATTTGATTTATTACAGGCAAATAAGGCATTTATACAAGCAGAAGTTATTGCCTACATTAATAACAAATACGTTAATGCATTTACATATGATAAATCTAAATGTCAACGTGACGTTAGATTAATTCTTGAAGCTGTTGCAAACGATTTAGTTTTCGATTCTACATTTAATGTTACTCGAGCAGCAACATTATATTATCTACAAAACTCTGAAGCAGTTATTTCAGGCCAGCTATTACAAACAATTGAAGGAATTAAATTTGCTCGAGATTCAATTCTAAATTATAGTTACGATCCGACAAATTTAGAAATCTACGTTGATAAAGTAATTGATGCCTTATGTTATGATTTAATATTTCAGTCAAACTATCAAAGTGTACAAGTTGGTTTAGCTTTTGTAGATGCTGAAACAGACTTATCTGTTGATGAAATTGTTGGCATATTGAATGCTATTAGAGATGAAATTCTTTTATTGCCAGAAGTTGATACAGTTAGTTTAGCATCAAGCTCTATAACATCAAATATCAATGTTATAATTGCAGCTATATCTTCCGGTACTATTCCAACATTAAAATTCACCAACCTGTCTTCAACAAGTAATGGAATTAATTCTGCAAAAGAACTATTATTAAACAACGTATCATTCTTGCAAGCAGAATTGATTGCTTTCTTAACAGCAGAATATCCAACTGTATCCTACAGCAAAACTACATGTAAGCGCGATGTAAAATACATGGTTTGGAGTCTTGTATATGACTTCATGTACGGTGGCAATAGTCAAAGCGTATATGCTGGATTGAGATATTGGGCTGGAACTCAAAGAAGAATTGCGGCTACAGAAGTTACTGCAACAATAGCAGCAGTTAATTACTTAGGCGTACTTGCACAAGTTGTTACAACAAACGGAAATCCTTCTATACTCTATCAAACTAGTGTAAAACAATACAGAAACGAAACCAGACAAGGCGGTGGTGCAGCTAACAGTTCTATCTCGTTAAACATTGGATACATAGCTGCTATCATTAATGATTATAATAATGCCCCAGCAGTTGTTGCTCCAACTGTTGCGGCAGCACCATCTGTGCTACAAACTGCAAGAACTGCTGTGCTTGCACAAACAAATAATTTAGAAAACGTAGCAATTGATTATATTTCCGATAATTATCCTGTTGTCAATGATCCAGTAATATTATCAACAATAAACGACAAGTTCCAAGTTATCATCGATTTACTACAAGATGGACTAGTAACTAGATCCTTACCGATAAACAATAGCCCTACTGGATTAAGCACCGGAATCACAAATGCAAGATTGTTAATCGAAGCTAACTTTAACTTTATTAAAGATGAGACTATTGGTTGGATTAATACTAATTACCCAGGTCTTGTCTACAACAATGATACATGTAAGCGAGATTTACAATATATTTTAGAAGCAGTTTGCTATGACATCACTTATGGCGGAAATAGTGCGGGTATATTTGCAGGATATCAATATTGGATTGGAAATACTAGTCAAATTGCACTGGCTGAGCAAACAGCAACATACGCTGCCTTTGCTTTTGCACAGTCATTAACTTTACTAGTTAGTACTAATACAACTCCTGGAATTTTATATTCTGCTACACCGCAGGTAATAAATCCAGCATTAACTGGAGGCGCGGCTGCTAACCAAGCAATAACCGACTCCTGGGCCGCTGTGCGAGAAGTCGCCGAAGATAATCCTAGTGTCTTACCAACACCAACATTAACGTTAACTGAACCAGCAATTACATCTCTTGTATACGATCCTGATTTAATTGCGGTAAGGACTATTATATTAAACAATAGAACTACTATTGGTTATGAAACAACAGACTTCATTGATAAAACATTCTCTGGAGGATTCAACTACGACGAAGCAATTTGTTACCGAGATGTTGGATATATTATCGATGCCATGAGTATTGATTTACTCACAGACGGAACATGGCAAAGTGTATTTGCAGGAAAGAGTTATTACAAAAATGCCAGCGCAAAAGCTATTGCAATTGGAACTCAATTTACTGAAACATTAGACGGAATCCTTTTTGCTAAAGAATTAGGTATTCAAGTACTTAATAAAATTACTGGAACACGCTATCAAACCCTTGTTACACAATCAACACCAAGTGGTAAAAATGCTAGTATTGCCGCAGTGAACGATTTTATTGCCAACATGGATATAATGATTAACATTATCCAGTACGGCTTTGGTGCAGCTCCTACTCCAACATACGGAAGTGGATTATGGACAATCAAATTTGATAACGGTGGTAATGGTTACGTAGACCAAGGATCACCAGGTAATGTTGATATTATTCCAGCTAAGGTACTTGTTGGTATCGACAGTAATGCATTTGCTACTGTTGTAAGCTACGATCCTGGAGTGAGTACAGCAATCGATACTATTACATATCGATTAACACGCCCGGGCTTCTTCCAAACAGGAGAACAACTAGAGTTTGGTGAAAGTGTAACTGATTTACAAATTGTTATTTTCGTTGAAGCAGGAATTTACTACGAAGATTATCCAATTAAATTACCTACCAACGTTAGTATTAAAGGTGACGAATTCCGCAGAACAATTATTCGTCCAAAGAATCGCATAAGCCAAAGTCCATGGCGTAAAGTATTCTTCTATCGAGATGCCGTTATTGACGCAATGTTAGTTGGTATTTTAGATAGAGATACTGACTATGCAAGTGGCACAATTACATTAAGTGGTACAACTAACAAGATTACCTTTACACTAGGTACAGGTCAAGTACCTAGTAGTTGGATTGGTAAGGTACTAGAAGATAACAATCCTGCAAATAACGCCAACCCTGGCCGAGCTGTTATCGACAGCGTTAGCGGCAACGTTGCTAACTTGTCTGTGATTTATCCATTCGAAACCAGCGGAGTTTATGCGCCAGGTTCTTGGCACTTGTACTCTCCAATCAACTACGGAAGATTCTACCTAACCGATCCTTTAGATGTTACTTCAACTCCTAAGAACAATAGAGATATTGACGTATTCCTATGTAACGATGCAGTACGTGTTAATAACGTTACAATTCAGGGCCACGGCGGATTTGCCATGGTACTTGACCCAGAAGGACAGATTAAAACCAAATCACCGTACGGACAAGTTTGTTCATCGTTTAGTCAGTCTAACAATTACAAACGTTTTGCTGGTGGACAGTTTATTGACGGGTTCGCAGGGCGTCTAAAAGGAAATATCACTGCTGTTGCTGATAGTGGGCTCACTGTTACTGTTACTGGTTATCCTAATAGCGGTTTAGATGTAAGAGCACCACTACCCCCATGTGCATTCTATGTACAAGGTTATCGTTATCAGATTAACGATATATTAAGTTACGACTCTACAACAGCAACCGTTGTTCTACGTATGGACGTTAATACTCCATATGATGCAGCTAGCTTCTATGATAATACAGTATGTGCTCGAGATGTTGGTTTAATTTTAGATGCTGTTACATATGATATGACTGTTGGTTCTAACTATCAAGCAGTTAAAGCTGGACTTGCTTATCTAAGAGCTGACGCTTCAATAGTTGTTGGCGCACAACAAAGTCAAACCGTTGTTGGTATCTTAAAGTCAAGAGATTTAGCACAGACCTATACAACTAACCCTACTGCATTAAGTTCGTTAACTACCAGCTATAGCATCATTCAAACTATTATTGAACAAGGTGTAGGCGCTGCGCCAGCAGTTACATATCCTTCAAACGCTAACTCTACTGCTGATGCAGTAAAATTAAAAAATAATTTAGTAGCTAACAAACAATTTATCAGAGATGAAATTGTAGCTTGGATCGCCAGTAATTTTATTACCAATGCGATTCCCGGATACAGCGCAGTTGTATGCAGTCGAGACGTTGGCTACTTACTAGATGCCATGTGCTACGATTTAATGTATGGTGGTAATAGCATGACTTACGATGCATGCTTGGCCTACTATGGTCGAAGCGTTGTAGGTGAAGTAGGTGCTGGTAGCCAAATAGCAGGCGAAGAAGCAGTATTCCAAGCAGCATTTACTAGATTTAAAACTGTTTTACAACAGATTGCTACAAACACAACAGTTACTAAGTCTGCTGGTAACCTATCCTCACAAACAATTAATGCAGGTTATGTAATTGGAAGCGGTACTACAGAGTATGCTAGCATGGGTACCTTGTGTGACTTAATTGTTGACTATACATATGATGGCGATGACGATGCTCCTCTAACACCAAGAACTACACCAACATTAACAAGTTTAGATGCCGGTCTACTTTCTGCTAGAACATCCATACTAGCTGGAAAATCAACTATTCAAACTTCAGTTATTACCTATTTGAACAACGGCGGCGAACAACCAATTAACATCGAAATGGGCGGTAACAAGTCTATGCTTGCTAACGACTTTGCGATGATTAATGACTTGGGCTACGCTATTGTTGCCAAGAACGGTGCTGTAACTGAACAAGTTTCAACATTCAGTTACTACTGCTATACACACTATTGGGCAGCAGACGGTGGACAAGTTCGTTCTGTTGCTGGTTCTAACAGCTACGGTGTTTATGCGTTACGTGCTACAGGTTATGACGTAACTGAAAAACCCGATGCAGTTACACTAGCAAATGATATGGTTCAAGTTGCTCGTGTTTACAAACAGGGAACTTTTGCCAGTGCAATGACACCTACTGTAACTCAGCAGGCAATTACTGTTTATATTTTAGGATACAGCTATATTCCTTACAACATTAGTGAACTAGAAATTGACCACGGTGTTGCAGGATTAGGAATTGTTCGTTATGAAGTAAACAGCGTGTCACATACCGCAGTTACAATTAACGGACAAAACGTATTAGCATTAGGTTTAAGTACCGCAGGTAATAACGGAACATCTAGTGTTGGTTTAGTTACTGCTTTGTACGACGGACAACAAGTTACAATTCGTAACTTACAGAATATTAAGTTCCTAGGCATTGATAACGTAAACCCAACTCGTCCAAGTACTGCTGTTCAGTATAACGATAACCTTGCTGAAATTTATCGCGTTATTGCTTACAACCTAGTTGAAGCATCTGGAGAAGCACTACCTTCAAACGTTGCTATTCTGTCTACTGACCAATCGTTTGCATACTACAAGTTTACACACGATCCTGCTAAGGTTAATCAAGTTGATAGAGATGTAGCTATTGCCATTACTGGTGTTAGTGGAACAGGTAGTACTGCAACAATAACATTTGCTAGCCAAGGGTCGGCACCGTATACAGTTGGTTCTACTATTGTTGTACAAGATTTAATTCCAACTGGATATAACGGAACTTATGTTGTTACTGGTTGTACTGCTACACAAGTACAGTATGCTAACACAACAACTGGGTCTGTTGGTTTTGTCAGCGGTGTAGGCCTTGTTGCTAACAAAGCACAAGGTGCATTAGTTGGGGACAATAAGATTGCTGTGTTAGCCGTTAGTACGCAAACTACTGTTGACCAAATTAATAAAGGAACTTATCTAACTGCATGGCAAGGCCGTGTACACAGAGTTGCAAGTTATACAACTCCGACATACCAATCTAGCGCAACTTATGTTAGCGGAGGCGTTGCTAGTACAACAATGTTTGTTAGTACTGTTGCTGGTTCTATACTACCAGGACAAGTTCTTGCAGGCACAGGCTTTACTAGCAACCAATACGTTGTAAGTTTCACACAAGGAACACCCAATAGCACCGTTGTTATCAGTGCAGTTGCAGATAGTACTCCTAGTGGTACTATTACATTTGGTGTTAACAGAAACGGTTGGTTGAATATTGATCCAAATCCTGTTTATAATATCGTAGGTGACGGAACAACTATACCTGGTTTATATTATGTTTCGAAAAACGTTCCAGCAAGCGGATTAAAATTTGTTACCTACGACGTAGCTTGGAGACCATCAAGTTTACCAATCGTAGATGCTTATTATTTCTTTGGAACAAATACTACTACAGGTTATAATGGTTATAGACAAATCACTGCACGAGTAAGCCAGACAAGAGTTACTGTACCTAGTACAAGTGCATTAAGTGTGGGCATGGTTGTATCAAGCGCCAGCCCTGGTGCTTATGTTCCTGCTGGCGCTGTTATTGCTAGTATTGATAGCGTAACAGAATTTACAGTTACACCAGCATGCTGGGTTCCTGCTGGTGCAAGTGTTAGCTCAACTATTGTTGCTGTTCTAGCCGGTGTAACTATTACTGATGCAGGTAGCGGATATACTACCCCTCCACTACTTACAGTACAAGGTGGAGGCGCAGTAAGTCCTGCTATTATTAGCTGTACAATTACCAACGGAAGTATTTCAGCAGTGACAATTGTTAGCCCAGGATATGGATATACCAGTACACCAACTATTCTAGTAGCAACAGGCAATGCTGTATTAACTCCTATCTTAAGTGCAAGTGCCACAGTCAGCACAACTGCTAGTGCTGGTGTCAACACTAATACTATTACAGTTGCATACGAGAGCGATCCAGGTACTTGGACTGCTGGTACTGATATAACAATTACCGGCTTTACAAGTAATACTGGGCCAGCTGTATTTGTTGGTTCTATTGCTGGAACAACATTAACCGTAACAAGTGTAACTTCTGGAACAATTGCAATTGGACAGAAGATTACAGGAACAGGAGTTGCAAGTGGAACTTATATCACGGCTGGCGCAGGTTTAAGCTGGACTGTAAGTACTAGTCAAACTGTAACATCAACTACCATCACAAGTAGCTATGCCGTTGTACTTGCGTTCAGTTCAACAACTGCACCGACTGTTGGTAACTGGTTTAAAGTTTCAGGAAATACTAACCCACTATACAACGGAATTTATCAATGTGCTGCAAGTAGTTCGACTAGCATAACATTAAGTTTTGAATATGACCCAGGAACATGGAGTGCCGCTACAACCACTACTGTAACTAACGGTCTGTCAAATGCTACAAGTAGTCCACTAGGTATTAATAAACCATTTAGTTTAACTAGTGCAAGTACACTACGACTTGGAAGAGCTGCTGGCCAGGGCGGTCAAATTACCACACGTATTAGTACTTGCCGTGTAACTGGACACGACTTGCTAGATATTGGTACTGGCGGTTACTCAACTACCAACTATCCATATCAGATTTACGGCAACCCTGCTATTCCTGCAAGTCAAACACAGGAAGTTTATGAAGAAGGTGTAGGTCGTGTATTCTATGCAACCACTGACCAAAACGGTATCTTCAGTGTAGGTCGATTCTTTACAGTTGACCAAGGTACAGGTACAGTTACATTCTCTGCAAGTATTGCGTTGAGTAACTTAGATGGTTTAGGATTTAAGCGCGGTGTTGTTGTTACTCAGTTCTCAACAGACTCAGGAATGACAGAAAATGCTCCTGATATTGTTCCAGTACAAAGTGCTATTAGAACTTATATCGACAAGCGTTTAGGTATTGACTATGGCGGAGGTCCAGTAACTCAAGCAGATCTAATTGGTTCTGGCTTCTTACCATTGAACGGTGCGTTGGGTATGAAGGGCGACCTTAACATGTCCAATTATAAGATTGGTAATATTGCTGCGCCAACTAACCCAGCCGATGCTGCTACTAAATTATATGTTGATACTGTAGCTGCCGCAACGGACCAGCTATCTGAATTGACAGATGTTACATTGACTAGTCCAGCTAACGCCGACTTCCTCGTATACGACGGAACTGCTGTAAAATGGGTTAACAGATCTTTCCAACCAAGGGGACATGTAAACTTAACATATACTGCTCCTGGCACAAATATCAGAGTAACAAGTGTAGGAAAAACTGGAACTGGTCCATTCTTAGTAACTTATAGTATACCTACACAAGGTAGTGCTCCAAGCACTGGCGTAGTCTATACCGTTGCAAGTGATCCAAATAGTAACTATAACGGTATCTTTATTGCTACATCGAGTACAACTTCAAGTGTAACATTACAGTACCCAACCGATCCTGGAACTTATACGCCTTACACATCTATAACAAGTTCAGGATTTAACGGTAAGACTGGAACAGGTCCTTACCTAGTTACATTTAATATTCCTAACACACCATCATTAGCTGGGAATGCGGCTGCTGGTCAATACTATGCAGTTACCGGTAACAGTAATGCCCTTTATAACGGTGTTTACTTGGTTAATAGCAGTAGTGCTACAACAATTCAATTGAGCTATGCTGCCGATCCTGGCATTTATGGAAGTGGCACAACTTCTTTAACAAGAACAAGTACAACTGTAGTAGTTGGAGGATATACAACAGTATTACAACCAAATGTTGTTATAAACAGCATGGTTAGCGAAACGGCTGCTATTACACAGAGTAAATTGGCCATGACTGCGGCAAGTACCCGTGCAAATGCTACAGGAATTGTGCAAGCAGATTTAGGTTTAGCAAGTTTTAATAGTAGTCAATTTGATGCAAATAGTGGTTGGATTAGTATTAAAAATTCAACCAACGCAACAACTGGTGTAACCTTAGCAAAAATTCAATACATTGGTTCTAATAGTATTTTAGGTAACTTAGGCGGAACTAGTGCTGTTCCGGGCGAACTAACACCTGGGTCTGTTGTATCAGCCGGTGACGGTATTAAGAACGCAGGATTCAGTGCTACCGGTGTAATGTCTGTTACTTATGATGGAACTAATACATCAAACAACTCATATTCTGTGCAGACTGTGTCCACTGTTGCTGCTAATAATGCAATTGTTAAATCTGATGCAAACGGTGTCATCGATGTTAGACAATTAAAAGTAGACGGTTATAGGGTTATTGATACAACACCATCTAACCTAAGTGTTGAATTTTATACTCCAGGCGGCTACAACTATCAAAGTGTTAAAGGTACTGATGCAAGTACAAGTATTGTTTCTCAATACGGAACGTTAGATGTAAGCGGAGGCAGCTTAAAATCTACTACACTAACAACAGGTGCTCCAGGAACTGCTGGAACAATTACTGGACAATGGTCGCTGGGTAGTTTAAGCCAATTTGATGCAACTAACGGTACACTAAAATCCACTACACTTACAACTGGTGGCGCAGCAACAGCAGGACAGTTAACAGGTTCTTGGACACTACAAAGTTCAAGTGGTATTACATTTGGTACTGGAACACTAGATGTCACTAACGGACTATTGAGATCTACTACACTAACAACTGGTGCTAGTGGTACTGCTGGTACACTGACTGGGGCATGGTCTTTAGCTAGTGGAAGTCAAATTGATTTAAGTAGTGGAACATTAAGATCCACAACACTAACTACTGGTGCATCGGGCACAGCAGGTACAATTACTGGAAATTGGTCCTTGTCTGCTGGTAGCCAACTACAGGCAACTTATGCTGACTTGGCAGAATACTACGAAGGAGACAACGAGTATGAACCAGGAACTGTTTTAGTATTTGGCGGAGATAAAGAAGTTACTACAACTACTTTAAGAGACGACACTCGTGCAGCTGGAGTTGTTACAACTGATCCTGCTTATGTTATGAACAGTGGTCAAAAAGGAATCAAAGTTTGTATTGCACTAGCTGGTAGAGTTCCTGTTAAAGTTGTTGGACGTATTAAGAAAGGCGATTTACTAACTACAAGTTCTACACCAGGATATGCTGTTAAGGCATTAGATCCTAAGTTAGGCAGTATTATTGGTAAAGCATTAGAAGACAAAGACAACGGCGAAGCTGGTGTAATCCAAGTCGCTATCGGGAGAGTATAATGGCTAAACAAACAATAAACATTGGTGCAACCGCTAACGACAAGACTGGCGATCCGTTGCGTACAGCTTTTAGTAAAATCAACAATAATTTTACTGAGTTGTATAATTTAACAGCGGTATCAAGTTTTACAGAGCTAGCCCAAGATTATGCTGCTGCTATGTTTACCAATGGTAACCATAGCGGAGTAACAGTACAATATTTAGATAATCAAAACAAATTAAATATTACTGTGATTATAGATGGCGGTAATGCTGCTAGTTTTAACTAATAGGAAATAGTGATGGCAACACAAATAAAATTAAGAAGAGATACGGCTGTTAATTGGGGTATAGAAAATCCAATTTTAGCAGAGGGCGAACCTGGTTTAGATACTACAAATAATATATTAAAAATTGGTAACGGTACTGATACCTGGACAGCCTTGCCTAGCATATATGACCCATCTACTAACATAGTTCCTGCTGTTGACAATACTTACGATTTAGGTAGTCCTACAAAACAATGGCGTCACGTTTATACAGCAGGCGGCAGTATCTACTTGGACAATATTAAACTTACTAATGTTGGTGGTAAATTTGTTGCTACAAAAGTCGTTAATCCAGGAGAAGAAAACGAAGCAGAAGATCCAGAAGACAGCGATGCTACTAGTGAAATTAGCGGAGGCGCTGGCGGAGTTGTAGAACGTAGTATATCTTTTCCAAACGGTGAAGCAGGCGACACTAGAGGCACAATCGCTCTGACACCTAACGGTGAGACCTACATCTGTACAGAAGACTGGCAAGATGCTTCATCAGGACTACAAGGAACTTTTTCTGCTGTAACTACCCAACTATACAACGTAAGTCAAAGTGGTGGAAGTTTTAATAGTGCTGTGCTGTCAATAGCAGACGAACCAGAAATTTATAACATTTTAAGATATGGCAGTTGGTCAGAAGGTCAATTTACCGTTGATGCTGGTGTAGCCTACGGTGGAGCACAAAATGTTACCAGTACCGGTTATAATGATCAAACAGGTATTATGTCAATTTTATGGCTGCACCGTGCTGAAGATCCTGAAGAACTAGCACAAGGAAGTAGTGTAACTATTGCGTATACTGGTGGCGGAACGCAAACACCAATCTGGAAACGTCTAGTTGATCTACAGCAAGGTGGTGAAGGCTACGGAGAAATTAATTGGCGCAGTGAAGGTGACTTAACCATTGAAACACTACGTCCTCAAGGCTACACAGGAGACTGCGATCTTAACTTATATGCCGCAGACGATGTGTTTATTACTGCCAACGGTGACGAAGTAAGTATTCAAGCAAACACTAATGTTGTTATTGAAAGTGACGACGGCAATCACGCTTGGACATTTGCCCAAAATGGTAGCCTACAACTACCCAGTCTAAACAACACGGGCTATCAAAACGGTTACGGTCTGAACGGTCCTACACTACGTCTAGGTGGAGAAAACGATCCCTACGATCAAGTTATCATCACAGGGCCACAGCCAAACAGCAATAGTGCCAACGCACAGCGTCTTGTTATCCAAGGACAGCGTGGTTATGGTGATTGGAATCAAACTGCCGCAGGCGAAGGCGGTGATGTCTACATCTGGGGCGGTACTGGAGGTGAAGGATCCAACAACGGAAATTATTACGGTGGCTCCGGTGGTGACATCAAGATCCGTGGTGGACAGGGTCAGAACAATGCTGGTGGTTATGTAAAGATTGAAGGCGGTAGTGCCGCAGATTTCAACGGCGGCTCTAACACAGGCGGCTACATAGAAATCTCAGCAGGTGATGCTACTGGTGGTGGCAACGGCAACGGTGGTGATGTAAACATTCGTGGCGGTAGGAAACAAGGCACTGGCAACAACGGTAATGTCAACATACGCACAGGAGCCAACTCAGAATACGAATGGCAGTTTGACAACGGCGGCAATCTAACGTTGCCTGCGGGCGGAGATATTTTAGACAGTAGTGGCAACTCGGTTCTAGGTGGCAATGCCGCAGTAGACACTAACATCTGGGTAGAAACATTTGCTTCAAATACACCAGGCGACAATGTAATCAGTGCTACCAGTGTAGAATATGATGCGGATGGCAACGTCATAGCACTATTCAGTCACGATGATACCAACAACAGTGAAAGATACATCAGTGTGGCCAAGTTTGATACCAGTGGCGGTAAACTATGGCAACAGAGATTTGCCGCTGGACAGTATTCAGATGGTTGGGGTCTAGCAGTAGACAGTACTTCAATCTATGTAGCAGGAGAATTAGAAGGCACAGGAAGTCCTGCGGAGTATCAAGTCAGTTCATTGATGAAGTTAAACACAGCCAACGGCAATGTCATATGGATGAAGAGTTACGACTTTGGCGAAGAAAGTTACAGTTCTGTAGTAGATGTAGCCAGCGACGGCAACCCTGTCATGGTTGGCTATGCCTACAGCGGTGGACAGGCATTTGTCACTACTACCAAGGTTGACAAAGACACTGGCAACATCATCTGGAGCAGAAAACTAGACGGACAAAACGGTGAATATAGTTATGGTATGGCTGTAGGTCCTGCGGGTGAAATTGTAGTCATAGGTTACATGGATAACATTGGTGTAATAAATGCCGCCGCTACACTATATTCAGATCCTGTTAGTAATGTTAATTGGACAAGTAATACAGGCGGAACGGCTGGAGCACTGACTTTTGCTGTCACATTCACAGATGGCGTTCCTAACTTTACTAACATAGTTGATGGCACTGGAAATAGAAATGTTGACGATGTAATAGGAACATTCAACGGCACAGGATTTGGCGGGACTACACCAGCAGACGATATGACTGTAAAAGTTGGCACAGTAACTGCCGGCGACGTATATGATAAGATGTTGGTGGTCAAGTACGACAGCGCAGGATTTATACAATGGCAAAAGGCCGTACAATTTGATGCAGGCTATAACTGCTCAGGCGCAGATGCTGACATAGACAGCAACGGCAATATCTACATCTGCGGTAATTACGTGAGAACCGATGGTGCTGGAAATCCTTGGGATCTAGCAATGAGTCTGCTAAAGATGGATGGCAACGGTGCTAAACAGTGGAGCCGAAGAGTAGTAGGTGACTGTCAAGACGTTGCTACCAGTGTGGTAGTAGGCCCAGACAACTGTTTATATCTATCAGGTGTAACTGGTAACAACGCCAACAGTGACTTTACTTTTGTTATAGCAAAATACAGCACATCAGGCGTAGTTCTATGGCAGCGCCTATTAGACAATACCACAACCTGGACATTTGGTAGTAATTGGTTTGGGTCGGGTGGTGGTAGTAATATCGCTGTTAAAAATGGCTATGTGGCTGTTTCTGGATCATTTGGTGACCCAGGACCTTCCGCCGATACTGCGTTTATAGCACAGGTCAGTGCCGCAGGTTCACTGTTTACCACAGGTGATTGGGACTTCAAAGGAGCCAGTTTCAGTGGCTTGCTAAACAACACCGCATCAGATATTACAGTTACTAATGCTGGAAAAACTGACAGTGACAACGCTTTAAACATAACTACAGCTACTGAATCTCCTCCCACAGATGCTACTAACTTCCTAGTTCCAACCAAGTATGTGCTCAGCACACCTATCGGTGATCTAACAGTAGTAGGAAACAAACTCCAAGGCACAGGTACTAACGACGGGTTCCAAGGACTAAATCTAGCACCAGGACCTAATCTTGCGGCCAATATGTATTTTAGAATACACGGCGGAGATAATCCAACACACCTACATCTCAGTGTAGGTGACACAGCAACTTATGATCAATACTTTGGCAATGATAACAAGTATCTAAAACTAGGTCTAGACGGTGTTATTTCTATTGGCACAAACAGTAACACTTGGACCTTTGGCACAGATGGCACACTAACTATCCCAGGTAACATACACAAAGAAACTGCCGCATCAATTATAGTAGGTGATTTAGTATTAAATTTCAATGTAGATGTAGTAGACGAACTTGTGCCACCAGGCGGCGTTTGGCGTATGTTTTTTCTTGACGCAGATTATCCTAATTTAGGTACAACTGTTCAAGTAGGCGACACCGTAACTACGGCCTGGGGAACTCCTATAACTGCTACCATTACCGATATTGTACAAGACATTGGTGTAGGCACTTGGGCTCTGCACTTTGATCAAGATATTACTGCGGGATTTAATAGTGGACCACAAACAGTTACATTTAGTTCAGTAGCAAATAAGATTTGGCAATTTGGCACAGATGGTACAACAACATTACCAGGTGCTGTAGTTAAGAGTACCGTGGCTAAGACTGGTGGCAGTGGCGGAACATTTACTGCTTTAGATCTAACTAAATCAATTAACAAACTCACAAATGGTGATTATAGCCTAGCAAACGGCGTTGATGGACAGGTTATGTATCTAGTTATGCAGGACGGAGCATCACCTTCAAGCATAGGTGTTGTAGTGGCCAACTATAGAATAGATGGTACTGTAGGTACAAGTGGACTACTAATTCCGTTTAAAATATTCAATGATGCTAACGCTACATATTTTGACAGCCGTGGATTCTGTACACTAATCTTCACAGATGGCGCATGGCAACAGAGTGGCGGATCTTGGGATTAACGAATACCTTGTTCTTTAAGTTTTAAACAAGTATCGCACCTTCCACAGGGTGCGATATTTTTTTCAGTGTAGACAGGAGTTCTACAACTCCAAAACATATTACGTAGCGTTTCTGGTAGCATATCGTAGATCTCACGTTTGGTCATGTCAATTACAGGAAATATCTTTTCAGCAGGTGTAAATGCCTGTAGGATTTTATTAGCACGAATACGGCGTTCTTCTAATCGTTGACTAGCATCGTTTCTCTGCATACCCATGGCAACTTTTACAATATTAGGATTTACTGAACAAACATAACCCGCAAAGAAATTGATGCTGTCCGTATCATACATAAACTGTCCGTTATAGGGTTGTGTGCCTATTTCGCTTTCACTGTAGACAAAACTGTAACCTAATCTCTCTAGTTCTTTTAGAGCCATTTCTACTGTGATAGCTTCCGCACGATCACGGTTCTCAACATTACGCTGGTGAACGTGGTGAATGTGTAACTTGTAGTTTTTGTACTGTTCTTCAGTTAGCAGTTTGTAGACCATGCCTAGGCTGTCTAAACCGCCTGAGTACATGGCTAAGATTGTTTGTTGTTCCATATGAAAAATGTGTAAACTTCGTTAATAGGGTGTTCTTCAGGCTGCGGTGTTAGTTCTTCGGCACGAGGAAAGTACACCGCATATTTTGTAGGCCAGTTAGGGTTTAGAAAAGCACGAGCTACAAAGCAATTACAATTAGGAATAACTACATTAAGAACACGCTCTGTAAATTCTTTACCAAATGCCAAGCCGCCATCAATTATTATTGTATCCCAATGCTCGTTTAGGGAAAACCAATCCTTGTTTTTAATTTTAGGATCGTCATATTTAGGATCTAAATCCCAAGCTTCTGTTGCCAGAGGAAGCAGAAGCTTAGTACTACCAAGCAATAATACACGCCCTGTACAATATTTTGCAAATACACGAAAATCGTCCTCATTGGGTGCAGCAGGCCATTTTAATGTAGTCCAAAACTCTTTATCTGCGTGTATATTCATGCGATATTTATTACCTAAGATCCTGCTAAATACTTAAAAGAGAGCTCAAACTATGGCCAACGGATATACAATACCCAGCAATTTAATACTGAATGTAGGAACTTATGCAAACGACGGCACCGGTGACGACATTAGAACTGCGTTTTTAAAAATTAAAGACACAATAACTCTAATAAATGGCAACTTAGGAGCCATGGACGCCGCTAGCTTAGGGGCGGGTGCTAGTATTGTCGCCAGTCCTAGTAAAGTAGATAATGTATTAAAATTTAAAAGCATCACTGGGTCTAGCGGAATAGCTATTACAAATACTGCAAATACAGTAAATATTGCCGGAACTTTCCAATTAGTTAATGATCCTAGTCCACAACTAGGTGGAAATTTAAATATTGGCACAAACAATATTGTAGGTACTGGTGATGTGCAAACAACAGTTTACGGAATAGATATACGGGTTTTAAACGCTCTAGTACAACTTCTAGATTCTACAAATAACTACGTAGATTTGGATTTAGGATCATTTACAAACCCAAACACCAGTCAATTTGATTTAGGTACCTTCTAAGGTAGGAGAACACAATGGCATTAAAATTAAGACGTGGAACAGACGTTGCAAGACTAACAATAACACCTTCTGAGGGAGAATTGTTATATACGACAGATACAAAAAAAATATTTGTTGGTGATGGATCTACCCTAGGAGGTAAATTAATTTCGGGTGTAAATCCTGGAGCAAGCCTTGGAAACCTGGCATTTTATCAAAGCAACGGTGCTGAATTACAAGGATCACCGGATTTAAGTTTTAGCGAAATTACAAACCTTTTGCAGATTAGTCGCGGAACATTAACTGTTACAAACGAAAGTACTGCACGGCCGATGGTTGTTTTAAATTCTGCCTATAGCGGAACAACCTTAAGCGGTTCTTTGACTTTTTCAAGATCCAGAGGAACATTAAACAATCCACAAATTGTACAGTCTGGAGACTTTGTTGGCAGTACTACTTACGAAGCGTACAACGGTGTATTATTTGATTCAATCACCTCAATATCTTCGCTTGTCAGTGCTGCACCAACTCAACAAGGTCCGGCCTTTGCTGTAAACTTTGTTAGTAAAACTGGAACAGGCCCTTACTATGTAACATATAGTTTTGTTGCACAGCCATTTGCACCAACTCAGTCAAGGGCTTATGAAATTTCTGGAAATTCTAATGCCAATTATAATGGCGCTTTTAGAGTATTTTCTAGCACTACTACACAGATGACATTGTTTTATTCCAGTGACCCGGGTACATTTGGCACTGGTGCAACAACAGCAAGGTTAGAGCCAATTGTTCCTGGATCGTTAATTTTTGCAACAGAAACACAAAACGGTAATTTATTAAGAACTGCAAAATTGTTTGATAACGGATTGTTTTTTATTGGACCGCTAGCGTCAGAGTACACAAATATTAGGCCGCTAGATCCTCTGAATTCAGGACAACTGGCTATTAACACAACAACTACGAATTCAGGACAAACTGCTGCGTCTGCACAGGTGACTCTTAGAACTTATGCAAATACTAGCTTTGGACAGAGCTTTAATGTATTACGCTATAGAGGAACTTTAACTTCGCCAACCAGTGTGTTATCCGGTGACGAATTACAAATATTCAAGTGGTATGGCGGAGATGGCACTAGTGCTGCGGTTGCAGCAACTTTAAAAATCACAGCCGATTCAACTGTAGCAACATCCAAGGTGCCTGGGGCATTTACTTTCCAAACAGCAAATGCAGTTTCTGGTACACTAACCGATGCTGTAAAAATTGACAGCAATCAGCAAGCTACATTCTACGGTTCTGTAAAGACTAACGGTTTGGAAATTATTGCTCCTAGTTACATCAGTATTACCGCAAGTGCCAGCTATGCATTAAGTACTACAACATCTACAAACGTATTACTTGTTCAGAATCCTGGACTTACTGCTACACTGACATTACCTAGTACACCGGTTGACGGACAGGTCTGTTCTTTTAGTATTGTTCAAGATACTGTAGTTTTAGCTGTTGGTGGATCTCCAACAGTGATACCTTCCTTCTCAGGGTCGGCAACGGCAGGAACAACATTTAAATATGTGTTCAGAGCATCTCCTGTAGCAGCATGGTATCGCATAGGATAAAATATGCCTTTAAATGTTTGGACTCAATCGTCTGGTTACAGTCTAGGGAATTTCTCTGAAAATACCCAGCAAGAAATTTTGCTACCAGTATCGACTAGTTCTGGTATTACCTTTAAAGTTATATCCGGCGAGTTGCCACCAGGGCTACGGCTATCGGGAAATAAAATCATTGGTAGTGCCTATCAAGTTCCCAGACCGACAACGTTTGATTTTTGTATAAGAGCAAGCTCTCTTGCTGGAATTTCTGATCGAACATTCAATATAACTATACAGGGCGAAAGTGTTCCATTCTTTGTAACGCCCGCTGGGCCATTAGATGTTGCAATCCCGCAACAATTTTTTGTTCTCGACTCGAGTTATGTTAACTATCAAATTGAGGCATATAATACATTCACACCTTACAACGGCAACATTAAATTTTTTATTGCCAGCGGCGAAGGAGTTTTGCCTCCAGGGCTGCGACTAAGCAACACCGGTCTAATTTACGGGCTAGTTGAGCCAGCATATACATTAAAACCTGCCGATGGTGACGGGTCTTTTGATAATACTTACTATGATACTGTAGCATTTGATTTTGGTCAAAAACCTACCAATGGATATGATTCTTACAGCTTCGATTTAGTCACGTTTGATTATAGCCTAAAAGCAAAAGCGCCAAAAAAATTAAATCGAAATTACGGTTTTACTGTAACAATTACAGATGGTGACAATATTGAAAAAAGAAATTTTAGTATATTTGTTGTCGGCGATGATTACTTTAAAGCAGATAACGAAACTATCTTAAACGGTACTGGACTATTCACAGCCGATAACACTTATTTAAGAAATCCAATATGGCTCACCCCAAGCGACCTTGGCACTTATAGGGCTAACAACTATGTAACTGTGTTATTAGATACCTACGACATTTACGACGTATTTTACGACATCGAAGTAGTTAACGCTCAAACATCGATGGTTGCTATTAAAAAAACACTAACTGACAATGTAGCTGGCGGTACAAAGATTACAATAAAAGACCCTAGTAGCGTTCCTCAATATGGGCAGTACATCTGTTTTAACAATTTAATTACCGGTGCAACTTCTCAAACACATCAAATTAGCGCAGTTGTTTCTTTAGGCAATAACGAATATCGACTAACTGTGGTACAGCCGTTAGGAGTTGATATCCCCAACGGTCTTTTATTCTATAGCGGAACATTGAGTCAACTTCCTCCAGGAATGAACTTTGACGAAACTACTGCTGAAATTTATGGCATAGTACCTTATCAACCAGCTATCACAAAAGAATTTACATTTACAGCAAGTGCATTCAGAGTAGCAACCAGCGGAGAAATTTCTCGATCCTACAGAGTGTTCACTATCAAGCTACAAGGCGAAATAGAAAGTTTTATTAATTGGGCAACACCGAGTGACTTAGGTACTGCAAACGCAAACTTTGTCTCTACATTAAAAGTTGAAGCTGTAAGCAGTATTACCACTGCAACTATTGTTTATACACTAATAAGTGGAAGATTGCCTCCAGGACTAACATTAAACGTCGACGGAGAAATAGTTGGAAAAATTTCTCAATATCCTACAGCCACTTCAGGAGGTTTAACATATTTTGATCTTGCAACAACTCCTACGACATTTGACGGTAGTACAACTAGCTTTGACTACGAATATGTCTTCACGGTGAAAGCACAAGATCAACTGGTCTATAGCGCAACAACTAGAACATTCAGAATAAAAGTTGAAACACCAAATCAACTTGTGTTTAGTAGCATAACTGCTAAACCCTATCTTTCAAAAGTACAAAGAAATTATTGGAAAGAATTTATTGATGATACTACAATTTTTACCCCAACTAGTATCTACAGACCAAACGATTTTAATTTTGGAATACAATCAAGTTTATCAATGGTAATATATGCCGGCATTGAAACTACAGATGCTGCAAAATATATAAGTGCTATAGGATTAAATCATAAGAAGAAAAGGTTCCTATTTGGATCTGTAAAGAAAGCAACTGCTCTAATACCAGGAACACGTACCCCAGTTTATGAAGTTGTTTATGTTGAAATGATTGATCCGTTAGAACCCAACGGAAAAAAATTACCCGTAAGCATCGTCTACAGCCCAGAACCTAGTCTTAAAACCATCGACAGGAGTGACGATTTCTACCAAGGCGGCTATGCTAAACCAAATGCAACAAAACAGGCTAAGATGGGACAAGTCGGCCTTGATACTGGTAGATTAGACCCGTTACTACTGAGTATTGATTCTGCTGGCTATGACACTTCTACTGCCAACGGAGAATCTTATTTTCCGAATAGTATAAGCAACTGGCGTGCCAGGATTAAGAAATGGGAAGACGATGCAGGTAACGGTTTAGAAAACGAACGTAATTATTTGCCGCTTTGGATGCGTAGTATACAGCCTGGGGACAATCAAGAATTAGATTTTCAGTTAGCTGTTCCTCTTTGTTATTGCAAAATTGGAAAAGCAGACGATATACTTTTAAATATCAAATTTAGCGGTTTTGATTTTAAATTACTAGATTATACCGTTGATAGATATATAATTGACTCGGTCAAGGGCGAGACAGCAGATAAATACCTTGTATTTAAAAACGATAGGATAACAGTATGACAAGTGCAATTGACGAAAGTGTAATCGATGAAACCTACCCTGTAGCAGGGCAAGATAATGACACCCAAGGATTTCGAGATAACTTTGGAAACATTAAAACCGCGTTAGGGGTAGCAGGTTCTGAAATTACTACCTTACAAAATAATAGTGTATTAAAAGCCTCAGTTGATGGCACTAATTCTGTTGTTTCAAATAACATGGCCGGTAGTACCATTAGAAATGGTAAATTACAAGGAATGGCTTTAAATGTTGTTAATAACAGTAGTAGTGACAACACAATTATTATTAATGCATCTAATGCATCTGTCTACAATATAACAAATATCGATTCAAACACTACAATTCAATTTAATGCAGGATGGCCGACGTGGGTCACTCCGAGTGATCCTAGTTTAATATCTATACGAGTAATGCTCAAGGCAAAAACTGGGTTAGTATCTAGTCCGATTGTTACATTAGCTGCTGGAGCAAACACTCTTATTGCTGATACATCGTCGGCATGGTATACTACTGCAACTCCGTCTGTTACAATGACTGTTAGCCATACAACTTTAAAATATAAAGTTATTGAAGCGTTTAGTATCGACGGTGGGCAAACTGTCTTTGTGAGATTTTTAGGCGAATACTAATGCATCCATTAATCGGAGATTTAGGGTCTTTGAAAGATTCAGAAGTTGAAAACAAGATAAACGAGTTATCGAGAAAGTATTTCATGACTCCAAATCCATTATTGCGTGAACAAATAGTCTTAACTTTGAATACCTACAAAGAAGAATTAGGTAAACGTCGGGCAAGAGATTTGGACAAAATGTTAACCAATCAAGGAAAAGACATTGACAAACTGATCAAAGTCAACTAAAATGTTGACATGAGACTTGACCAGTATAAAAATCCTATTTTTAATGAGAAAGATTTGTTCGATGCCGTTTATAAAGGCTACGAGCCAACAATAAACGATACCGTTATTGTTGATCGATCCGAAAACATTACTAAACTAGAAGAACAATTAGATTTTAGTTTTGTTCCTCCTATCAATCCAAATGACGATCTAAGCATAGAAGATTTTGATCGATACATGCAGACTGATTGGAATATGCCCGATGAATATAAAAAATTTGATATCGAAGGCTGGCTTAGAGAACAATGTCCGCCATGGGATCCAGAAACTACACGTTTAGAAGATGAACTGGTCCAGTTCAAAGCAAGAAACATGCTAGATCTACTGCGCTGGTTAAAATATTTTGTAGATATTTGTTCAAAAGAAGGTGTAATTTGGGGAATTGGCAGAGGTAGTAGCGTAGCAAGTTATGTATTATTTTTGATTGGAATTCACAACATAGATCCGATCAAATATAATTTAGACTGGGAAGAATTCCTGAGATAAGTAATAAGATAATCCAAGGAGATTAATATGGCAATGAAAGAACAACAAAGATCATCTTACCGCTCAATGCAGGGCAAAGAAGTTGACATGCATAAAATAGTTATGCAAAATGAAATGACTGTGGCTATTGGTAATGTCAAAGTAAATGCTCGCGGGGACGAACTAGGCGTTGGCGGCAAAATTATTCGAAAACGCGAAGAAGTACTACGAGCTGCTGTGCCTTCTAAACAAGTCCAAGAAGCAAGTCCTACTACACAAAAAGCTATCAGCAATATGGATCCAGAAGGTAACGAATGAATACAGTAAAAGGTAAAATCGTTCCTTTACGAGATAATGTCTTAGTTATAGACATGAGCTTCGATGAGCAACGAACTGCAACTGGAATTATTATTCGTAGTGATGACGGTAAAAGTGAAGGAATCAAACCGCGATGGGGCCGTGTTTGGGCAGTTGGTCCAGAGCAACGAGATGTTAACATCGGTGAGTGGATACTTGTCGAACACGGCCGATGGACTAGAGGTATCAATGTTGAAGACGAAAATGGTAACGAAATTACCATTCGAATGGTCGAAACAAAGAGCATTTTGCTTTCAGCAGATGAGAAACCAAACGATGTCTACACAGGCAATATGAGCAGTACACAACAAGGACAAGTGTTTACTCCGGATATGTTTGTTGGTTGACATAGGCAGAAACGAACAAAAGGGCTATTGACTAGCCCTTTTTTTATCATTATAATAAATCATGAAATGCCAACTTTGCAATAAAGATTATAGTCCATCGTGTGACTATCAACAAGGACGTTGTCCGCACCACCCACCTATGATTAATATACAGCCTAAAGATACAAGTAAGGGACATTTTTATGTCAGTGTTTGCAAGAGTGCTGTGCGAATAGCAGCAGGCGTCAGCCTTATTATGGGGTCATTAGCTGTATGCGGTGCGTTGCTTATTCTAGCAGAAATCTTAGGAATAGTAGAGGAAATAGTATGAATGAAAAATTACAAGCAATGCTAATGGAATGCTATAGCCATTATGCAGTTAAGCAAATCGATTACGAAAAGTTTGCCCAGTTAATTATCGACGATGTTCTTAAAATCATCGCCGACCCAGTAAACTATAATAAACATATCTATACCACACACGATGCAGATCGTGCCGCTGGTATAGCAAATGAAATAACTAAAAAAATTAAAGAACACTTTAAGGTAACGCAATGAAAGAACTATGGGTAGAAAAATATCGTCCGTCTAAAATAAACGGATATGTTTTCCGAGATGCAGGACAAAGAAAGCAAATTGAAACGTGGATAAAGGATCAAAGTATTCCGCATTTGTTGTTTAGCGGTAGTGCAGGTATTGGCAAAACTACTTTAGCAAAAATTCTACTTAACGAGTTAGATATATCAGAACATGATATTTTAGAAATTAACGCCAGTAGAACAAACTCTGTAGACGATGTCAGGGATAAAATTATTAATTTTGTCCAAATGATTCCGTTTGGTAGTCCTTTCAAGGTTGTTCTACTAGACGAAGCAGACTATCTGTCTCCTAACGCACAGGCTGCGCTTCGTGGAGTCATGGAAGAATATCATACAAACGCTAGGTTTATTTTAACCTGCAACTATCCTAACAAAATCATTCCTGCGCTACACAGTCGTTGCCAAGGATTCCATGTTGAAAAAACTGATCAATTTGAATTTTTTAAACGTGTAGAACACATACTTAACGAAGAACAAATTAAGTTTGATGTGGAAACACTAGCTAACTTTGTTGCAGCCTATTACCCAGATCTCAGAAAGACCATTAATACTGTACAACAAAATATACAAGAAGGCGAACTACATAGTCCTAACAAAGGCGACGAAGCTGTAGAAGACTATAAGTTTAAAATGGTTGAACTTTTTAAACAAGGTCGAATCACCGAAGCTAGAAAACTAGTATGCGGACAAGTTAGACCAGACGAGATTGACGAGATTTATCGTTGGCTCTATGATAATATTGCAATGTTTGGAGATGATGCCAGACAAGAAAAAGCTATTGTTATTATCAAACAAGGTCTTGTTGATCATACACTAGTCATGGATCCAGAAATTAATTTGGCAGCAACATTGATTAAACTATCGGCAGTATGAAAGACAAATTTAAGCAAGCATACATGAAAACTGCGGAAACATTCGCAGAGCTCAGTCATGCACGTAGATTGCATGTAGGTGCTATTATTGTAAAAGATGATAGGATTATTTCAATCGGTTATAATGGTATGCCTGCAGGCTGGGATAACGACTGCGAGGATAAAGTATGGGACACAGGTGCAGGTGGATGGTTAGACCCTGATGAATTTCTCGAGCGGTTTCCTTATGTTGAATATAATGAAGAAGCCGAAGAAGAATACAGATACGGATTAAAAACTAAACCCGAAGTCCTTCATGCAGAAAGCAATGCGATTGCTAAATTAGCTAGAAGTTCTGAGTCTGGATTAGGTGCAGATATTTTTATAACCCATGCACCTTGCATGGAATGTGCAAAGCTAATATACCAAAGCGGAATAAAGCGTGTTTACTTTGGATCTGCTTATAGAGATGATGCAGGAATTAAATTCCTAAAATCATCAAACATTGAAGTTGAACAAGTAGAAAAGGGCTCCTAAGAGCCCTTTTATTATGAGTCACCGTAGATCGATAATACTTCCTTTACCGCATCGTGGCGTTCAATATCTTTATGGTCAAACTGAACAATGTCAATATGTTTCATTTGTTTGTCCTTGAGTAGGTTGCAGAAATTAATCAAGCCGTTATCGTTTACACGATCTGCTTGAGCTAAATCACCTGTTACTACCATCTTAGAGCCTTCACCAAGTCGGGTTAGTAGCATTTTCATTTGATTTACTGTAGCGTTCTGCATTTCATCCGCTACTATATACGCATTTTTAAAAGTTCTGCCTCGCATGTAGGCTAGTGGACTAATTTCAATAACACCTTCCTTTAGCATTTCTGCTATATCTGATTGTTTATAATATTCTCCCATAACATCAAAAATAGGCCTTGTCCACGGTGCCATCTTTTCATTTAGGTCACCTGGCAAAAATCCTAAGTCTTCATCTACGGAAACGGCGGGTCTAGTAACGACTATTTTATCAACTACACCTTCCTGATACAACTTAATGCCGTGCATAACTGCTAACATAGTTTTGCCTGTACCGGCTGGCCCGATAGCAAAAACAATGCTAGTTTCTTCGTTTTGCAGTTTTTGTAAGTATGTTTTTTGATTTGGCGAACGTGCTGACATTACTACACGTTGCTTCTTTTGTGGAAGATATGGTTGAAAATCAATTACCTTAACTTCTGACGTAAAGCGTTTTTTCACTCTTTTACTCATCTAGTTGTGCTCCTACTCTTAATAGAAAAGTAGGACTTGTAGGTACCCACCAGTAACTACAGAGGTCCTACAACTTTATTTACAGGTTTTACAGAAAAACAAAGCGATACGGTATGATTTTAAACCAGCTAAATAAGTACAACATAATCTGGAATCTTAACTATGTACGATATATTAGACGTTTTACGAAATGTAGAAGATCTATACGAAAACAATACAAATCTGGCTATTCTTAAAGATGTAGAACGTGTCTTTGAAGAAATGGACTTGTATGTATACGAAAATTGGCTTGATGGCGAATTAGCTTATGGGCCGCAAGTGGATCGCCACTGGATTACTGCTGGGTTTATGTGGCCCAAAGACAAGATGCCTAATCCTGTCGCAGCCAAGCGTTTATTAGAACTAGGTTGTAAAGTAAAATATCAACGCAGTCATTTAGTAGAACCTAGGAAAATTAAAACTCCCGAGGACATTCGTCCAGGTACTAAAAAAGGAAAATTAGATAGACATCCAATCTGGATAGTTGAAATTCAAATGCCTAAAAAAGTAGCATTTGATATCTATAAGGGTTACATGACTAAGATGAAGGCAGAAGAAACAGAAACTAAAAAGCCTCCTGTTTCGGGTCAACCTGCCGCGCCGGCTGGTGCTCCAGTGGCATCGGCTCCAGCAACTCCTCCAGGCGCACCAGCAGCCGGAGCAGCTCCTGCTACACCAGCATAAGGATTATCAATGTTAAACGAAAGTCTCCGTGCAGCAGATCTAAGACACTTTGTTAAAAAAGTGTTTGAAGTTGATTCTTACAAAAGTAAAATAGGTAACGACGCCGACATTGCTGTTATAAGTTTTACTGTTGAAGGTGAAGATCCTGCTAAGGATCTAGAAAATTTTATCGAGATGGGTTTTGAATTTGTGGTTGATGCCGATGTAAGTTCGGGCGAAACTGATGACGGAACTTACAAAGTGTTTGTCGAATTAGAAAGAACACGACACATTGCAAAAGAAATTAGAGAAATGCTTGACGGTATTGAAAAAATTACTGGCATGGATAAACTAAAATTTCGATATTTTAAAAGTTTTAAAAGTATAGAGGCTACACTAGAAAATTTAGAAAAATATATTCCAACTAATGAAAAAGATTACGAACTTGCAACAGACAGGAATAGTTTTAACAACTTTAGTAATTTCTTTAGCAATAGTTCTGTTGATGAATTAGATGTTGTCGACGAAACTATAACTTTTAAAAGAAACGCCGGAGATGTTGTAAAGTTTAATATCATTGAAAGCGGGCCAAAAGAGTTTGTTTACAATCAAATTCAAGGTCCAATTATGTTAGAAAGTAAACATGTGAGCGAAATTCTTTTCCTAACAAAATACATTGGAAATTACAACATCACAAAAGTAAAAGATACCTTTATCTTTGAAAGAAATAACTGGGCAGTAGCACTAGAGAGGAAACAATAATGTCACAAGGATTTGATTTTGATTTTACGTTAGATAAATTTACAGCAATAATTGGTAAAAATCCTTATGCTGATCACTGGTACGAGGCACTTTGCCAAATATTACCAGATTATGATATTAACACAACACCTCGTGTAGCTGCTTTCTTAGCACAAACTGCACACGAGTCAGGCGGCTATCGTGCAATAAAAGAAAATTTAAATTATAAAGCAGAAAGCCTAATGCGTGTGTGGCCTCGCTACTTTCCAGACATGGCTACTGCTAAAGCATATGAAAAACAACCAGAACGTATTGCTAACAGAGCATATGCTAATCGTATGGGAAACGGTCCAGAAGAGTCGGGCGATGGTTGGAAGTTCTGCGGACGTGGTCTAATACAGCTGACTGGTAAGAGCAACTACGAACGTTATGCACAGAGTTTAGAAATTAGTCTAGACGAGGCTAGCGAACACTTAACAACGTTTGAGGGTTGCGTACAGAGCGCCGCTTGGTTCTGGGAAGCTAATAACTTAAATCAGTGGGCAGATAGTGGAGATATGCTAACACTAACAAAACGAATTAACGGCGGAACATTAGGCTTAGATGATAGAATTAAACATTACAATCACGCCTTACATGTTTTAGGGGCACACTAAAATGTGGCAGATTACGTGGATGTTGTCTTTATTACCCGACTGGTTCTGGCATGTTGTGACCATTACAGGGGCAATTGCATTGATAGCGTCTTGGTTCCTCAAACGAATTCCGTTTATTAGTCAATATAACATACCATTAAAAATAATAGGTTTTGTAGTTTTATTATTGGGCATATGGATGGAAGGCGGTGTTGCTAACGAAGCCAAGTGGCAGGCAAAAGTAGCAGAATTAGAAGCCAAACTAAAAGTAGCCGAAGAGCAGGCCAATAATAAAAATGTAGAAATACAAGAACGTGTTGTCGAAAAAACAAAAATAATTAAAGAAAAGGGCAAAGACATTGTCACATATATTGATAGAGAAGTAGTTAAAAAAGAAGAAATCGTCAAATACATTGAACAATGCCCTGTTCCAAAAGAAATTATTGACCTACATAATACAGCAACAGAAATGAACAAAGCAGCGGAGGGTAAGAAATGAAATATCTTACAATACTGCTAACTGTGTTCTTAGTAGCTTGTTCAACACCGGTTCCTGTTAAACCTAAGTTTCCAGAAGTCCCGCAAGCACTAAAAGAAAAATGCGAAAACCTAAGAAAGATCGAAGGCGATAAAGTGGCCATAACAGAAATGTTAAAAGTAGTAGTCCATAACTATACACTATATTATGAATGCTCAACTAAAGTAGAAGGTTGGCAAGAATGGTATGAGGCCCAAAAGAAAATATACGAAAGCGTAAAATGAAAATTGCAATAATTATCTCAGCATTATTACTGTCGGGATGTGCCACGAATCCAGAAGTACAAAAATCTATATCTAAAGATCAAACAATGGAAAAAATGGCTAAGACTGCACTAATAAACGAAATGCTAACTAGCCCAGATCCTCACATAAGAGCAAAAGGTGCTGCAATTGCAGAAAAATTCTTAGTAGAGCCAAAGAAAAACATATTCGGATTTTAAAGGAGCGATGAATGAGCGCAGTAGATACAATTTTAAAGTTAATTAATAAAGAACCTAAAGACCCGGATGCACCAAAACCACCAGTAGGTTCACGTAGCGAGCGTGAAGCAAAGCTAAAAGACAAAGCAGGTATGGTTATTTCCGTATTTGCTTTGTTACTAGCAGTAAACGCATGGTATGGTGGCAAGTTAAGTTCTACAGTTCTTAATAACACACTAGGTGCTAATAATACATGGGCACAGTATCAAGCCAAAGCAGGGCGTGGCGTTAGCTACGAAATTGCCGCTAAGACAACTAACGATCCAAAATTAAAAGCAGAGTTTATGGCAGAAAAAGAGCGCATGGATGCTGACAAGAAAGAAATTGCTGTCAAGGCAAGAGAAATGGAAGCAGCACGTGAAGAAGCTAAAAAGTCTAGTCCGTGGATTGGCTATGCAAGTACAGCATATCAATTAGCTATTGTTGTTTTATCTGCAAGTATTTTAGCAGTTAGTATGCCAATGTTTTGGGGAAGTTTTGTAGTAGCAGGTGTAGGGTTATTATTAAGTGCCCAAGGCCTATTTTTATTCATGTAACAAAGGAAAATAATCATGGGAATTAAAATGCCAAAAGTTAAGGCGCCAAAAATGCCTAGCACAAAAGATATCGGTAAGGCGTTTAACGATGCAGGCAAGGCAATTGAAAAAACTGCCAACGATGCAGGCAAGGCAATTGAAAAAACTGCAACAGATGTTTACAAGGATGCTAGCAAAGCTGCAACAGATGCTTACAGTTATGCAGAAAGCCTAGCGAAAGATACAGCAGCCGTTACTGTCAGTGTTGCTAATACTGTAGCAAAGACAACTGAAGAGGCGGCCAAGCAAGGCATTAATGTTGCCAGTGACGAATGGAAGCAAGGAAGTAAGTTTGCAGTTGATGTATATAGTGAAGGTGCCGAAGCTGTACAAAAGGCCGCTGAAGATGCGTATGCTTGGTTAGATGCCAATGCTTGTCGCATTGGTTTGACCACAGGATTAACCATTGGCATTGTTGCATACTTTACTCCAAAGCCAGCTCCAGCAGATCCAGGCACAGTTAATTCAACTGCGGCCAGCATGACATGGGCAGCATGGTTTGCAAGTCAAGCAGGTAAACAAGTTACTAAAGCACAGACTATGGCATTAAGCTGCTCTATTGCTTACATCATTAATGAAGGTTTATTCTTAATTCCCGGTGTTAAGGGACAGGTTAATAAGAATTTAATGTTTAATTGCCTAGCAAACTCTATTAACACTACAATCAGTAATCCAGTACTATGGGGCACTCCTGCAGGTGTTGGTGTTGCTGTAAGTTCGGGTATTGCACCAATTGTAGCCACACTGATCTGCGAAGGTGTGCTACCCAAAGGTGCAAGTGCAGGACCCGATGCTAAAGCGGCAGAAGAAGGCATCAAGATGGCAAAAGATGCTTTGAAAAAGTTAGGGTTATAAAATATATAGGAGCGAACAATGAGCGAAGCAGTTAAGAGCGCAAGCGAACAAAAGAAAGAAGATTGGATGAATAGTAAGTGGCGTCCAATGATGGGCTGGATGTATATGCTAGTCTGTACAATGGACATGGTAATATTTCCAGTCTTATGGAGTTTATTACAAACAATGACTCATAGTCCTATTACACAATGGAATCCATTAACACTACAAGGTGCTGGATTATTCCATATTGCAATGGGCGCAGTTTTAGGCATTGCGGCATTTGGCCGAACACAAGAAAAATTAGGAGGCGCAAACAATGGCGGCTTACAACCAATGGGATCAGGTAGCCCAACAGCATTTGGCACTCCTGGACCAACAACAGGCGGTTTCCAGGCACCAGCTCAGACAAGTTTCGGAGCACCAAGCACCCCAGGAGGCTTTGGCGCAGGCGGCTTTGGAGGCATACCTAGTCCGACAGCGACAGCACCAAACACGAGTTTTGCACCAGCACCAAGTTGGGGGACAACACCAATAGCCACAACTGCTAGTGGTAAGAAAATGGTTCCAGATGAACCTCAACCATTAATTTAAGGAAATTAAAATGAAAAAAATATTAGCACTTTTAGCATTATGTGTAGCTAGTACAGCATTTGCTGGTGGCGAAATGAAAGAAGTCTGCGAAGACAAAAAGGACAAAGCCGGTAAAGTTGTAAACGGTAAGGACGGCAAGCCTGTACAAATTTGTAAAAAAATCAAAGTACATAAGAAAGTAGAAGGCGAAAAAGTACCAGAGAAAAAATAATTTTTCTGGTTGACAGGTCAATGTAAATAGTGTATTATCACTTTTACTTGACCTGTTTTTACGACTATGAACGATTATTATAAAATTTTAGGGGTTGGTCAAAATGCTAGTCCCGACGAAATAAAAAGAGCCTATAGAAAATTGGCAAATCAACATCACCCGGATAAAGGTGGCGACCAAGCCAAATTCAAAGATATCAGTGTTGCGTACGATACATTAAGCGACTCTCAGAAGAAAGCCGAATACGATCACCAACGACAATTTGGCCAAGGGCCGCGAGTAAATGTACACTCTGGTAATTACCAAGATTTTGCAGATATGTTTGGTCATAATCCATTTGCAAATACTCCGTTCGGGGATATTTTTGGTAGGCATTCTAGACGAAATCGAGACCTTAATATCCAGTGTCAAATTACCTTGCTGGATAGTTTTCAAGGTAAACAACTAGAAGCAAACTTTACTCTACCAAGTGGTAGACAACAAACAGTAGCTATCAATGTTCCTGCTGGCGTAAGTCACGGTGAAACTATTCGATACCCTGGGTTCGGTGACGATTCGCACCCCAATTTGCCTCGCGGTAATTTAAATGTTACGGTTGTTGTTTTGGCCGATCCAGTGTTCAAACGGGTTAATGATGATTTGTATACTGAAATTGATATTAATCCAATCGAAGCTATGATTGGTTGCCGTAAAAAAGTTAAAACAATTGTTGGCAAAGAATTAGAAATTGATATACGACCTGGAGTAGAGTCGGGAACAGAATATGCAGCCGATCATAGCGGGTTTATAAATCCGCACAATGGAAGCAGAGGTCGATTTGTCAGCGTTGTTAGAATCAGAACACCTGTAATAAAAGATCCAAATATCATTAACCAACTTAGACAGATTAACCAAGCAATATCTTGACTTAAAAATTTAAATTAGTTACAATAACAAAAAGGAATTAAAATGGTTGAACCAAGTGATAATCTGCAAGCAGTTTTCGAAAAAGCTATCGAAACAGCAAAAAAATTACATCATGAATATCTTACTATAGAACATCTATTATTTGCCATGCTCATGGAGGAAAGTTTTTCTAAATGTGTGCAAGGATATGGCGCAGATATAGATGACATGCGTAGACGTTTAGCAGACTATCTACAAACAAAATGCGACGAAATTAAAATCGAAGATGTTGTTGTTAAGCCTAAAAAAACACAAAGCGTCGAACGAATTCTTAATCGTGCATTTACGCAGGTATTATTTAACGGCAGACAACGTATCGAACCTACAGACGTATTCCTTTCAATGATGGGAGAGAAACGTAGCTGGGCATACTTTTATATTCAAAAGGCCGGAATTGATAAAGATAAATTTGCAGACTACTTGAACAGTAGTGTCGAAGACAATGAAGAAGAACAACACCAAGACGGAAATAGCAATAAAGCCTTGACAGCATTTACCACAAACTTAAACGACCAAGTTAAGAAAAACAAGATTGACCCTGTTATCGGTCGAGTAGACGAACTTGAAAACATTGCTCTTGCATTAGGCAGACGTAATAAAAATAATGTAATCTTAGTAGGAGACCCTGGTGTAGGTAAGACTGCTATAGCAGAAGGACTTGCCTTCAATATTGTCAAAGGTGCTGTTCCTGAGTTTCTTAAAGATTATACTGTCTTTAATCTTGATATTAGTGCTATGCTTGCCGGCAGTAAATATCGTGGAGACTTTGAAGAACGATTTAAGATGGTCATCAAAGCATTGCAAAAGAAAGGCAAGACTGTACTGTTTATCGACGAAGCACACATGATTAGTGGCGCAGGTAGCGGTGGCAATAGTGCCAACGACCTTGCCAACATGATGAAGCCTGCTTTAAGTAAAGGTAACATCAAAGTTGTTGCTTCAACTACTTGGGAAGAATATCGAAAACACTTCGAAAAGGATCGTGCTCTAATGCGCCGGTTCCAGCGCATCACGGTTGACGAGCCGACTGAAGAAGTAACATTACAAATATTGAAAGGTCTTAAAAAATATTATGAACAATTTCATAATGTTAAAATTAAAGATGATGCACTACAGGCAGCTATTAAACTCAGTGTGAAATATCAAACTGACAAAAAGTTACCTGATAAGGCTATCGACCTAATTGATTGCGCTGCTAGTAGGTTTAACCTTAAATTAGCAGAAGAACGTACAATTAGCGAAGTTGAAATACAGTACGAACTTAGTAAAATGGTTAACTTGCCAGAAGAACAAATTGCAGAAACCGAAAGTAAAAATCTTGCATCACTACAAGAAAACTTAGGTCAGGAAGTCTTTGGTCAAGAATTGGCACTTACTGAAGTTGTTGATAAAATTTTAATTGCCCAGGCAGGTCTTAAATCCGAAAATAAACCTATCGGTAGTTTTGTATTCATGGGACCGACCGGCTGTGGTAAGACCGAAACAGCAAAGGCACTTGCTAAAAACTTAGGTGTTAAACTACTGCGTTTTGATATGAGTGAATATCAAGAAAAGCACAGTATTAGTAAGCTAATTGGTAGCCCTCCGGGGTATGTTGGTTTTGAAGATGATGCAGGTCAACTTATTACTCAAATTCAAGAAAACCCAAATGCTGTTCTATTGTTTGACGAAGTTGAAAAATCTCACCCAGATGTTAGCACAGTATTACTACAAATGATGGATAATGGATTCATTACTGGTAGTAATGGTAAACGTGCTGATTGCCGTAACTTGATATTGATTCTAACCACTAATGCAGGCGCACAAGAGTCAGAGAAAAATACTATTGGGTTCGGTAGCCAACAAAAAGAATATAGCGATACAGAACTAAAGAAATTTTTTGCTCCTGAATTTAGAAATAGACTAGACGGTGTTGTTACATTTAAAAAGTTATCTAAAGATGTAATGCCAAAGATTGTTGGTAAGTTTATTGACGAGCTGAGAGAGCAAGTAAAAGAAAAAGCTATCCGTATTAAAATTGATAAAGAAGCCATTAACTTTTTACTTGAAAAAGGATTCGATCCTAAGATGGGTGCTAGACCGTTAGCAAGAGTTATTGATAAAGAAATTAAACGACCGCTGGCCAAGGTAATGCTTTTTGGTGATTTAAAATCTGGTGGATGGTTGACAATTACTGTAGAAGACAACAATATTGTGCTAATCACTAAACCAAAAATGCCAAAGGTTCCGTTGTTATCTATTGAAAGCAAAGAGAATGTTACAGAAACTGACTAAAAAGTTGTTTATGGAGAAATACCAGTACAAGGCTGTACTGGTATCGGCTCTTGCTAATTCTTTTAGGGATAGAAACTTAGATGTTGTTTTAACTAAAATAAAAAGCCAGCATTCATTATTCCAAGCAGGTCGTCTACCTAGAATAAAAGTTTCTGGGCCAAAAAGCGAAGATGACTTTATTCATGCGTATGCTTTGCAAAAGGCACTTAAAAAGTTTGAAAATTTTGATATTAGGGTAGAAACGCCATTGATTAGTTTTTATACTAATAATAAAAAAGATATCGATTATCTAATAAAAATAAGTCAAGATAAAATCAAATATATTTCCATACCTCCAGTAAATAACGCATTGGCACCAAATACGATTATACTTCCAAAGGTGTTCTACGATTATCGAGTAACTATTGGAAAAACTAATCAAGTGCATGATGCGTTTTTAAGCTGGGCTGATTCAACTAATAACAAAGTTAAGTTAACAAAAAGTTGTCGAAGAATGCTAGAGCGTCCTCGTAGTTGGGGTGGTTGCTACTTTTATATCAATGGTGATAACATGCTTCTTATGGCTAAAATGCACTTAGGAAGCAGCATAAGCAAAATTGAACGTGTGATTCAAACTTCTAACTAAGTTCTTATAATTGTAATCTCGATAAATATAATATCGTACAGGAATCTGTACTGTTTACTTTTGAGATAAAATATGCGTATTAAAGAACTATTAGAAAGCAGAAATACTGATAAAAACGACGAATTTGTCAGGCACGAAGGCAACAAAAAAGTTATTAACTACGATTTAGTAGAAGATCTTGCATTCTTTATGAATGACGATGACGAAATTTATAGGCGCCATTTTTATGCACCAGCTGCCCACTGCATTGACAAATTCAAAGCAAAAAAGTCAGCTAGTCCTTCTCTTTTTACACATGCTGTTAAAGAAAGTTATAAAAGCTATCTAAAGAAATTTAAAATTAGAGAACTTCCTGAAGAGCTCGAAGACTCAGTTTTAGAAGAAGTTTGTAAAAAAGTGTACGAAGATCTTAAAAAAGATTTTTCCGACGGCAAATATAAGGACTAAATGTGCGACTAAGGGAATTGTTTTATGAGGCAAAACCTGCTCCTGTTGATGACAGCATGGAGAAATATGGCCGCGCATTCAATCATCCGGAACATTTAATATTTTTCAAAGGATCTGCTGGCGCTTTAGAAGCATTAAGTCATTTTAAAGAGATAGCAACAGAACAGCCTGGAGCAACTACTGTAAGAGGAAAGTGGGACGGTAATCCACAAGTTTATTGGGGCAGAGAAACTAAAGGTGGCCCACTAATATTAGCAGGTCATAATCAGTGGAGTAGGGGAGTTAAGTCAGATAGTGCAGAAGGTGTCTACGACTTTATTGCAAATCAAAGCGGTAAACCTAAAACTACTGACGAAATGAAACAACGTCAGGCATTTGCTAAAAACTTTTCTGCGCTATATCCTTTATTTGATGCAGCAACACCTAAAGACTTTGTAGGGTTTTTATATGCTGATAGTTTGTTTGGTGTTGACCCCGGCTTAAACAAAAAACTAATACGCATGGATGGTTATCCTAAAGGTGTGTGGACATTTGCACCTAATCCTAAAAGCAGTACACGATACTATGTAGATGCACAAAGCGATTTAGGCCAACGAATTGCACAGGCTAAGGTAATGGTTGTCGGACATGCAATGTTTGACCAATTTGGTGCTCCGGATAGAGCACAGAAGCCATTAGATGACTTTAGTATGTTTAATCAAACAGCTGGATTAATAGTGCAAGGTCCTATTTACACTAGTGGAGGCAGCGGACAAGACACCAGCAGAGTAGATGAATTGGTCGATTATGTTTCTAATGAAGTAGAAGGCGTAGGACCTACTATAGATGCATTTATAGCTAGCTTACCCGATCCTGATAAGAATGGAGTATTTTACCCATTCTTTAACGCTATGAGCAATTTACACGCTAATAACGAACAGAGCTTTGATAGTATTACAGGGGATACTTTTTTAAACTGGATGGAAAAGAAAGGTGTCAGTAAAAACAAACAACAACATATTATTAATATGATTAAGGCACATCCAGGTGCGTTCGATGGTATGTTAAAATTAATTAAAGACATACGCAATATGAAAGACGAAGTCTATGCTGCTTATAAATCTCAAGGAAAACCAGAAATTTGGGACAGCGATAGCGAGGGCTACGTTAGGTACGCACAGCCGCATCATAAATACGGTAACATAAAAATTGTTCCTACTACTTGGGCCCCAGGACGAACACCATCATGAAATTAAGAGAATTATTTGAAAATACATATGAAGCAGTCGGTGATAAAGACGTAGCAATTATCTTTGGACGTTTTAATCCTCCGCATTTTGGGCATGTGCATGCATGGACTGTTGCATCAAAATTTCCTCAGTGGTTTGTCGGTACTAATGAAAGTACTCAGGGACCTAAAGATCCGCTACCGTTTGATATTAAAATTGAAGCAATGAAAACGTTGTATCCAGCTGTTGAAGATCATTTAGTTGCCGAGCAATCTTGGCTAACCTTAGCTGTCATGGTTTATAAACAATTTGGTGCAAATGTAACTTTACACATTGTAACAGATGAAAATGACATGAAGATACATTTACCCTATTTGCAAAAACAAAACGGTGTAGAAGGTCCCCATGGATATTATAAATTTAAAAAGGTTGTTTGGGCACGGGCCGATCGTAAGAGCGAAGCATCCCTTGTTAGAAAAGCTGTAAAAGAAAACAATCCCCAGGACTTTGAAAAATATTCAGGAGTTCCCGCCGATACTGTTGTTGCTGGGCATCCTTACTTTAAGTTAGTTAGACACTTTATGTTGCCTTATATGCAGGCTGAAGAAGAGAAAGCAAGAAAACAACAAGCACGTAATCAGCAGAAGGCTGCAAAGGTTACAAAGTCCCCTGTCAAACCTTCAAAGAAATCAGTAGTAGAACCACAACCTACAGAGTTGGATCAACCCAATGATGAATATACAAAAACAAACATGGCAGAAGATGCTGAACCAGTAGATCGTGAATTTGCCTTGGTTAAAAAATTAGGTAGATTAGGTCAACGTATTGCTCAAAGCCCTAAACTTTGGGCCAAATATACAGAAGCTATTGATAACGATAATTTAGATTGGATTGTTAGTTTAATACAAGAAGGAACAGGTGCAGACAAAGATGAAGTGATGAACCTGAGTAATTTATTTGGCGAGATTGGCGGTGGTCAAGGACGTATTGTAGATTTTGCATGGGCAGTGAAAGAAGGTACTTGGGGCCAAGATTTTATGAATCCATACAGACAGTACAGGAGTCAGAGTCTAGCAGAAGGTTCTGGAGGCAAAGTAGGCAAAGGCGGAACCAAGCCTATTGATAAAGAAAAGAAAGCTGCAATGAAAAATGCTAGCACATTGCCAGGACTAAATCAAAGTACTGGTAGTGCATATAAAAACTATCGTATGGGAATTGCGCTGGCCGGCGCTCCAGATTATCCTACAAAGATAGAAGCTGACAACTGGATTGGCGGAGATCCTTTGCTTTCGGCGTATACTGACGAAGAATTTGAAATGATTAAAAAAGCTGCACTACAAGTAGGTGCAGGCACAATACAAAACTGGAGTGGTAATCGTAGTCAAGAAGTGGCTGATGTAAATAAAACTAGTCCAGTTGCAAAAGTTAAAAGAAACAAATACGGAGTTTAAAAGTGGATAAGGAAAAATATTTTTTAGCATTAAAGACAGCATTTGCTAGTGAATTTGCGTTTTATCTAAAGGCGCATTTCTTTCATTGGAATGTTGAAGGCCCTAACTTTCCACAGTACCACGAACTTTTTGGAAAAATTTACGAAGAAGTTTATGATATCATCGACGACTTTGCAGAAAATATTCGCAAAGCAGGCACTTATACACCTGGAAGTTTTCAACGTTTTAGTATGCTATCTACACTTAAAGACGAAACAGAGATGTTACCAGCTGAACAAATGTTAGCCGAATTATATGCCGATAGCGAAAAGATGGCTAATATTTTCCGTATTACATTTGATATGGCTGAACAAAACGGGGACCACGGATTAGCCGACTTTTTAGCAGGTCGTCAAGATGCACATAAAAAACATAGTTGGATGCTAAGAGCAACGATGAAGTAAAATGAAACAATACAGAGTTACTACAGAGCACATAAATCAGGACAGCGGTGATGACTGTTATCTAGCACCAGACGATCCTATTCATGAAATAAAAGCAATACAGCATCTTGCAGGTCTAGGCGCTGATGCAAGAATTCATGAAATGCGAGGAATGAATATAAGTGTTACAGGTAGTGAGAACTTAAGAATTGAAAGAGAAAATAATATTAAACCTGGCACTCCCGAATGGTTTAAATTATGGTTTAGTTTGCCCTACATGACAGGGGAGAAGAAAATATGAAAATTACAGATTTAGACGAAAGCTGGGGTCGTAGAAGCAGTTACTATAACCCCTTGGACCAAGAACGCGACGAACAGAGACAAATGGACTGGGAACGTCGTGACTTTAAGCGACGCGAAATGGAGCATGAGTTAGGACACGAAGACGATCCTAATTTTGAACGTAATTTCCGTCAACAACAAATTGATAAAGATCGTGGTCCTTGGTATTTAAAAATCAATGGAAAAATCTTTAAAGTTAAAGGACAACCTAAATCTTTTGACTGGAAAAGAGGTGCCAACAGCTATGCATTAGCTATTATTAAAAATAAGCCAGAACTACAGGGTAAAATCTTTTTAACAAAACGTGCAGAAGACGATTTATCAGAAAATGCTACTGCTGGCGCAACTAGTACTGCTAATATTGGCACAGTAGTTAATCCGCACCACAGCCCAGGAAAAGCTCGTGGTAAAACTAGCTATTTAGGTAAACCCGGTGGCCCGGGTGGCACAAAAGCCCCTCCACAGCCTAAAGTAGTACAACCAAAAAACCCAAACGGTACAGCTAAAAACGGAGTAGATATGCCCAATCTGTTCGGTGCTGGTGCTGTCAAAAGACGATAAATATAGAATAACGGAGTTTACCATGCACGATATGATGCCACAAGATAATCCAGCTACTACACCAAACGCAGGCCATGACCGCGAAGGTGCTATGGCTAAAGCTGATTTGTTTAAACTAGCAAATTATAGCTTAAAACTATTCAAACAAATTCAAGACGAAGATCAGCTAGAAGCTTGGGTACAAGCTAAGATTACTAAAGCCGCTGACTATGTTGCTAGTGTTTATCACTATCTAGAATACGAAATGAAATTCAGCGAGTATGGCGAAAAGCTAAACGATGCAGAAATGTATTCTGAAGAACAAAAGCAAGTCATTAGAAACAAACTAATGGAAGCTAAAGAAAAAATGAAAGAGCTAAAGAAAGCTCAAGCCGAGAAGCAAGATACTAAAGCAGTAAAAGAAGCTGAAGATCGCCCAGCATCTAAAAAGAAAGAAACTACTTGGACTGACAAGAGTGGTAAGAAGCATCCTGCTACAAGGGTACAAGGATCTAAGTCAGTTGCTGCCGATAAAGAAGCCGACAAAGAGCGCAAGAAGCACGACAAAGAATTAGACGAAAGCGAAGACCGTAAACCGGCTAAGAAGTCTGAACGCGAAGTAGAATTACCTAGCGGTGCTAAAGTTAAAGCAACAAAGGTTCAAGGTTGGCAAAGTCAAAAGGCTGACAAGGAAGCTGACAAAGAAAAGAAAAAGCACGATAAAGAATTAGACGAAGGTGCTAAGCCAGACTTTTTAGATATGGACAAAGACGGCAACAAAAAAGAGCCAATGAAAAAGGCAGTTGCTGATAAAAAGAAAAATCCATTTGCCAAGAACGATAAAAAGGTCAAGGAAGCTGTAGCAGACAAGGGCGACATGGACAAAGACGGCAAGGACGAACCAGATTCAAAAGAATATATGGACAACAAAGATGCTGCAATTAAGAAGGCCACAGGAAAAGAAAAGAAAGTAAAAGAAACTTTTCTACCAGCTAAAGTAGCTTCGTCGTCAGGGCCAATTGGCAAAATTCTTGGCAAGAAAAAAGGCATGAGCCAAGCAGATGCAGGTACTGGCGAACCTAAACCTAAAATAGAACCATTCAAAGGCCAATCTGGTGCAAAGCATGGAGGTGATTGGAATCAACCTGAACCTTCTAGCGTTCAAGAATCAATACCTCAAAACCCAGACGGCGCAACTGCTCCTCCAAAGAAAGATCCTAAGACAGGACGTTACCCTAAAGTAACTTCGGGTCCTAACAAAGGTAAAGAGTGGAGTCCCAACACACCTGGTCCAACAAATCCTGCTATGAAAGAAAGCCTAGCAGAATCTGCAGAAGTTCTTCGCATCAAAGAACTAACACAAAGACTATTAGGATAAAAACATGGATATGAAGAAAATTCTACAGGCCTTTGACGGTGCTTCAACAAAGCCTGTAGAAGGTGCTTCCTCTATGGCCAAATTTCTTCGGATAGTCAGTGAATCTGATATTAATCAATCGGTAGTGGAAAATACTGTTGATTTAGGGGATGGTACTCGAAAAACAACTAATCCCGATGGAACTTATTCAATAACTGACGGTACTGGAGTCAGCCTTTTTAGTGCCGACGGAAAACTAATAAAACAGACTACTCCAAACTTTGGCGGTTTAAGTCAAGAAACAGATCACGTAACTGGAAATGTAACACAGAACTACGGCGCAGGCCCTATGAGCATTAGTCAAACTAAAGACAAGTCCGGGAAAGAAGTCAGCATGAAAGCCGCTTATAACATGGGTCTGGGTAAGTTAGGTATGGAACGAGAAAAAGGTATTACAGGCAAGTCTTGGACTCCTAGCGCACATGCCGCCGGTGACGATCCTATATCACAAAAAGATTTGTATGCCATGGGCAATAAAGGCAAAGAAGCAACCTACGATCGTGCAATGAAACAAGTTGCTAATTTAAATGAAGGTACCAATCCTCATAAAGTAAGTTTACCGGTACAAATGGCTATGAAACACTATCAACAACCTAAAAAAGAAAAATTAGAGGAAGTAAGCGTTTTCAAAACTTATGTAGCAGTTGTCGAAGATGAATTCCAATCTAAACAAACTGAACGTAAACAATTAATAAGACAATACGGTCAACGTATTGCTGAAAGTGTTTTGAAGAAAAATATAAGCGAACGTGTAACTTTTAACCCTGACGGAACAAGAACTCCAAGTTTTGCTGATCAGATGAGGGCGTCTGGAGCACAACCTAGTCCAGAACCTGCACCGGCAACAGTTCCATTAAGTAAACGATTTGATCCAAGATTTAAAAACGGTCCTGAACCTTACACTATTGATATCGATGGAAAAATTTATAAATTTGCAGGGAGAACTGCACAAGGCCCAGGTACCGGCGAAATCATTCAGATTCCAGCGGCGGCAATTGGAATAAGAGGGCTAGGAGCAGTAAGCGTTGAACTAGGCAAAGACGGTATGTATTATCCGGCTCCGAAAATCGACGAAGACAAAAATGCTGTTAAAGTTCCAGTTACACAAAAACCTCGTCAAGGCCCTCTACGTCCGCAAACTGGTGCAGGCGCCCACAAAGATAAAAAGAAAGATCAAAAGCAAGGTAAAGAAAAACATAAAAAACCTTTTTATGAGCTTGCCGATGTTGACGCACTAGTTGATGCATTAGACGAAGCAAAGAAAACTTTAAAAAATAGTAACCCTTGCTGGAAAGGTTACAAGCCAGTAGGAACAAAGAAAAAGAACGGTCGTACTGTTCCTAATTGTGTCCCAACTAACGAAGCAGCCAATGCAGCTCAACAAGCAGCGATTGCTATCGCAAAGAAAAAGAAGGCTAAAAAATAATGGACATAAGATCATTAATTTCAAAACTCGAATCTATTGAATCTAGAATAGTAAACGAGCAAGCATTAACATTGCAACAAGTTGCAACTGTCGAAAAAACAGCCGCTGATAAAGCAGCCGCTGATAAAGCTAAAGGCGGCTGGACTGGATTTACAACATGGGATCCTAAAACGGCTGGAGATATAGCACTTTCTAAACTTGCTGATCAGCACGGACTTCCTGGTTTGTTTAATAGTAAGGGAGAATATGTTGTTGCTGCCAGCAAGCGTATGGATGGAGAAACTGGAGAAAAACCTCAGATTGCGCCGCCAACACCTTCTGATTGGGAACCATTACAAAAACTAGGCCTAGTACCTCGCAATGCTGAGGGGCCTGCTGGACTAACAGATTTATTAACTGGCGGCAAAGCTGGTCAAGAATTCAACAAAGTCAAAGGTGATAGTGCAAGAGTATCTGCTAGAAATTCCAGTGATGCATTTATTAAAGAAAGATTAGCTAAATTAAGAGACCTGATAGCAAAACTAAAAGCCACTATGGGAGATTCTGCAAGTAATTTTTCTCTGCAAGATATCAGACGAGAAAGCATTGCACGTGAGCTAATTGAAAGTTTTGGCTATACATTAGAAGGGTTTAACGACTCAGCCGAAGATTTAATTCGCAAAAGGGCCATGGCACAAACTGCAAAGGCTCCTGGAACACCGTTGACTAACTTTGGCACAGTGGGAGATAAAATAGCTCAACAACGAGCTGCAAATGTAGCACCAGCTGCACCAGCTGCACCCACAACAGCTCCAACTGCGGTAGACAATGTTGCTAAAGCTGCTGGTGTATCTAATGCAGAAAAAGTTGCCGGTACTGCGGCTGCTAAGGCAGGTAAAACATTAGGAAAGAAAATTGCGGCGCGAGTTATCCCTGGTGTAGGTATGGCAGCAGATGCCGCTGATGCTTACAGTCGCTGGAAAGAAGGTGACAAGGTCGGAGCTGCAATTGCTGGTCTTGGTGCCGGATTAGGATGGGTTCCAGGTGTATCCTGGGCAGCATTGGCTGCTAATCAAGCAAGAGACTATAAAGCCGGAAGAGGCGAATTATTTGGGCCAAATGGAGCGATTCCTTCCGGAGCACAACCAACTAAGGAATCGGTTGTAGGATCAATAACAAGTTTTAGAAATCGTTTAGAATTAATTGAAGCCAAGTCTAAAATTGAAAAAACATTAGAAGACGAGTACTTACTGGACTGGGACGGAAATTTATACAATATTGAAGGTGTAGAAATTACCGATGAGTTAACTAAACAAGTTATCTGGGAAAGTGTCTGGGATAAAGAAGTCATATTAGACGAAGGTTTCTGGGATAAACTTGCTGCCAAAGGAGTTGGTGCTGCACGGGGTGTTCGTGATTTCTTCAAAGGCGTAGCTTCTCCTAGAAGTCCAGCAGCATACCGAGATGCATTAAAATCAGGCAGCGGCCCGACACTTGCAGGAGCAAAAATTGCTCGAGTAGCGCAAAAAAATCCAGTTAAAACTGCGGTAGCAGGTGCAGGGCTTGGAACAGCCGCTGGTTTAGGATTAAGTGGTGGATCTGAAACTCCGGCTGCTGAACCAACAGCTCCTGGCAGCACTGGTGGTCAATCTGCACAGCCAGCGACTACTACCACTGAACCAGCAAAAACTGAACCAGCAAAAACTGAACCAGCAAAAACTGAACCAGCAAAAACTGAACCAGCAAGTTCTCCTGCTGCTCCAACATCCGAGCAAGCAGAATTAATCAAACAAATTAAAGTATTGATGGGAGAACTCCACGACATCGAAGAAGAACCAGTGATAGCTACTTTACAAGATGCACAAGACACAATCGATGCTATCGAGAATACCAAACCAAAAGGAACTGGGTTAGTTCTTGCGGCAGATGAGTTTGCTCCTACAGCAACACAATACGGTGCATTTGGTGAACCACCAACTGGAAAATAAAACTTCCTAACACTTGACTCCTAAGGATAACTAATATACAATTAGTTTTTAACTTAGGAGTCATTTTTATGAGTGGACGTTCATACGGGCCGGAAGAAAAGGCAAAGCTAGAGAGATTGATTGCAGAAGGCTCGACTGTTCTGCGCGAAATCGAAGACTTACAAGAAGGTCTTAAAGACACCGTCAAAGCAGTAGCCGAAGAACTACAAGTCAAACCCAGCGTAATCAATAAAGCAATTAAGATTGCACACAAAGGTGATTGGAAAGCCTACAATGAAGACTGGGAAGAAATCGAAGCTATCTTGGATATTACAAAACATATCTAATGGCAAGATTGTTTACATTTGGTTGTAGTTATACTGCAACTGAATTTTATCCAACGTGGGCAGACTTCCTCGGTTTAGAATTTGAACAATTTGAAAATTGGGGTGTTACTGGTATAGGGTGTCGTGGTATTGCCGAACGTGTAGCAGAGTGTCATAGTAAATATCATTTTACTAAAGATGATGTAATTATAGTTCAATGGACTACACATTTAAGACACGACTACTACAACCCAACTTGTGCTAAACGTCCAAGTGCAATAGGCTGGAAAACGTCTGGGAATATGTTTTACCCAGCTAATAGAGATGTGTTCACTGATGATTGGATTAAGGTTTTTTTCCATGAACCTGGATACATTATGCATTGTTTAAATGCTGTTATCCTTGTACAAGAACTGTTAAAATCTAGCGGTTGTACTTGGTATATGACTAGCATCGGTGATTGGTGTAAACTTAGTAGCGATGTATTCCCGGACAACCAGCCAATAGATATTAGAGATGCAATTCCACAGTTTGCAAACTATTACAAAACTATATGGGAAGATCACAAAGATTTTTGGATTGAACCAATTGCAACTTATACCAATCGTTTTCCAGAATTAGATTGGTATTTCAATGATGCTAAATCTCCGGGTAAACTTTATAGAGAAATGCATCCTAGTCCTAAACAGTATGTAAACTGGCTCAATAATTTTTTACGCCCAAAATTAAATTTAGGTGCTGTTCCTATAGAACAATCTTTGTGGATCGAACAATTAGAAACAATCAAAAAAGATGGCAACGATTATTGCTTATTTTTAAAGGATGCTTATACAGTACCTAAATATCGTAATCAATATGGTTTAGAATTTTGGCCACCAGAACAAGTATGGCCCGAAGGCGGCAGGCCATATCATGGGTTCTAGGTTGATTAATTATAATAAATATTGTACAATAAGGTTTGTTCAGCCATAAATGAACAAATTGGTATTTGCAAGCCGTAAATTGCATAGGAGAAAATATGAGTTACGTAGATGCGTGGTTCGACCGCGATAATGATATCATCAAAATTGTCGAACGCAATAAAAAAGGTGAGAGGGAATTTCGAGACATTCCTGTCAAACACACCTTATATTACAAAGATGCTAAGGGCAAACATACTTCGATTTACGGAGATCCTGTTAGCCGTATTGTTTGTAAGAACACAAAAGAACTTCGTAAAGAAATGGCTATTAACAGTAGCAAGACACTTTACGAAACTGACATTAATCCAATCTTCGTTTGTCTAAGTGAAAATTATCTCAACCAAGATGCTCCCAAATTAAATGTAGCATTTTTTGATATTGAGGTGGACTTCGATCCAGAACGTGGTTATGCGTCACCGGATGATGCTTTTATGCCAATCACTGCCATCGCTGTTCACCTACAATGGCTAGACACTATGGTCTGCTTGGCTATTCCGCCAAAAAAGATGTCTATGGAAGAAGCTAAAAAACAAGTTGAAGAATTTCCTAATACAATGTTGTTTGACAACGAAGGCGATTTGTTAAACACATTTCTAACACTGATAGAAGATGCAGATATTTTAACAGGTTGGAACAGCGAAGGCTTTGATATTCCCTATACTGTTAATCGTGTTACAAAAGTATTGAGCAAAGAAGATACAAGACGTTTTTGTTTGTTTAATCAGTTTCCTAAAAAGCGCGAATACGAAAAATTTGGTCGTACTGCTACAACATACGACTTTATTGGTCGTGTTCATTTAGATAGTTTAGAACTTTACAGAAAGTACACATATGAAGAACGCCACTCCTATCGACTGGATGCTATCGCGGAATACGAACTTGGTGAACGCAAAACGCAATACGAAGGTACATTGGATCAACTCTACAACAATGACTTCAAAACGTTCATCGAATACAACCGTCAAGACTGTGCGCTATTGGACAGACTTGATAAAAAATTAAAGTTCTTGGATCTTGCCAATACACTGGCACATGAAAATACTGTACTGCTACAGACAACAATGGGTGCCGTGGCTGTAACAGAGCAGGCTATTATTAACGAAAGTCATCGGCGAGGTTTTGTTGTTCCTAATAGAACTAAAATGAGTGAACGTGAGGATAACGAAGGCGCTGCCGGTGCGTATGTCGCTTATCCTAAAGAAGGTATTCACGATTGGGTCGGTTCATTAGATATTAACAGTCTTTATCCTAGTGCCATTCGTGCGCTAAACATGGGCCCAGAAACTATTGTTGGTCAGTTACGCCAAACAATGACCGAAGAGTACATTCAAGAACAAATTGCTAAAGGTAAAAGTTTTGCGGCTGCTTGGGAAGGCAAATTTGGCAGTCTTGAGTACGAAGCTGTAATGAACGAAGAAATCGGTACCAACATTACTATCGACTGGGAAGATGGATCTAGTGATGCGCTCAGTGCCGCCGAAGCATATAGATTAATTTTTGAAAGCAATCAACCCTGGATGCTTTCAGCAAATGGCACAATCTTCACTTATGAAAAGGAAGGTATTATTCCAGGGCTACTAAAACGTTGGTATGCAGAACGTAAAGAGATGCAGGCCAAACTAAAGGAGGCTATAAATGCTGGAAATAAAATCGAAGAAGAATACTGGGACAAACGACAGCTTGTCAAAAAAATTAACCTCAACTCCCTCTATGGGGCTATTCTTAATCCTGGCTGTCGCTTTTTTGATAAACGTATCGGCCAATCTACAACTCTTACTGGGCGTCAGATTGCAAAGCACATGGCTTCCAAAGTTAATGAAATCGTTTGCGGCGAGTATAACCATGTAGGTAAAGCAATTATCTACGGCGACACTGACAGTTGTTATTTTAGTGCATATAAAACTTTGCAAAAAGATATTGATAAAGGTCTTATTCCGTGGAATAAGGAAACTGTTATTCAACTGTATGATCAAATTGGTAGCGACGTGAATGAAACGTTCCCTCAATTTATGCTTGACGCTTTCCATTGTCCAAAGACACGTGGAGAAGTTATTAAAGCTGGGCGTGAAATTGTTGGCAGTAAATCGTTGTTTATTACTAAAAAGCGTTATGCAGTTCTTTATTACGATAAAGAAGGTAAGCGTACAGACATAGACGGCAAACCCGGTAAGATTAAAGCTATGGGCTTAGATCTTAAGCGTAGCGATACTCCAGAATTTATCCAAGACTTTTTAAGTAAAGTTTTAGAAATGGTACTAACTGGTGCTACAGAACAAGAAGTGTTAGATTACATTAGCGAGTTCCGCATTGCATTTAAAGCAAGACCAGGTTGGGAGAAAGGTTCGCCTAAACGTGCCAACAATATTACCGATTACGAAAGCAAGGAAAAGAAACAAGGCAAAGCTAACATGCCTGGTCATGTTCGTGCTAGTATTAACTGGAATACATTAAAGCGCATGTTCAGTGACAAGTATAGTATGAATATTACTGACGGTGCTAAGGTTATTGTTTGTAAACTTAAACCTAATCCATTAGAGTTTACTAGTGTTGCTTATCCTGTGGACGAGTTACGTTTACCGCAATGGTTCAAAGACTTGCCATTTGCTCATGACGAAATGGAAGCTACTATTATCGATAAGAAATTAGAAAACCTTATTGGTGTCCTAAACTGGAATATTAGTAGCACAGAAGAAAAGAACACATTTAACAGTTTATTTGAACTATGAAAATTATCATCGCCGGTTACGGATTTGTTGGTAAGGCAGTTGCCAACAATCTTAAAAAACACTATTCTATAGAAATTGTCGATCCTAAATTTAATACTAATACCATTACAAATCACATAGATGCAGACGGTATTATTATTTGTGTCGGAACACCAAGTACTGCTGATGGGCAATGCGATGCTAGTCAAGTCACTAACATTTTAGATCAATGCCCTATTCATATACCTGTATTAATTAAAAGTACAGTTAGTCCAGATGTTGTTTCTGAATTAGATAGCAAATATCCCGACCATAGCATTGTTTACAGTCCAGAATTTCTAAGAGCAAGAACAGCAGAGCAAGATTTTGCCAATCAAACGTTTATGATTATCGGTGGGGAAGATCCTGAATGTTTCTGGCAAGACCTCTTTACACCAGCATTGCCTAAATGCAGACTTTACTTTGGTTGTACAAATTTAGAAGCTAGTATTATCAAATATACTGCTAACAGTTTCTTAGCAGTTAAAACTAGCTTCTTTAATCAAATTTACGACATGTGCGAAACAAATGGCGCAGATTTTAATGTCGTACGACAAATTTTAGGCCATGATACTCGCATTGGTACAGACCATACTATGGTTCCTGGACCAGACGGTGAACGAGGATGGGGTGGACATTGTTTCCCTAAAGATACAACTGCATTTATAAAATACAGTTATGGCCTAAATAAACCGCTTACTATTTTAAAAGAATCGGTTGAATACAATAATAAAATACGTTGACTTTTGTCAAAAACCTAAATATAATCATTAAACATGGAGATTCATATGAAAGACATTTTACAAGACCTAGTAGCACACACTCATGCACTAGGATTTATTCCGTTGGTAAAAATCACAGCTGACGATAAAGAAACACTAATCGAGTCTATGGCAGAGGACCGTAGTGTTATTATTAGTGCTAAAACTAAAACACCAGTTCAAGAATTTGAAGGTGTCTTTGGTATGCCAAACCTAAATAAACTAGACATTCATTTGAAATGTCCAGAGTACAAAGAAAAAGCTAAGATTAGTGTAAGTATTGCTAACCGCAACGGTGAAGATATTCCAACAGGACTTCACTTTGAAAATGAAGCAGGCGACTTTGAAAACGATTATCGTTTTATGAGTACAGAAATTATTAATGAAAAACTTAAATCAGTTAAGTTTAAAGGTGCTACCTGGAACATTGAATTTGAACCCACAGTTACTAGTATTCAAAAACTAAAATTCCAAGCAAACGCACATAGCGAAGAACCCGTTTTTCAAGTTAAAACAGACAACGGTAATTTGGTATTCAGCTTTGGCGATGCAAGCACACACGCAGGCGAGTTTGTTTTCCAAGCAGGCGTTACTGGTAAACTAAAGCAAGCATGGGCATGGCCTGTTGTTCAAGTTATGAGTATTCTTAACTTAGCGGGTGATAAGACCATTAAGATTGCCGATGCAGGTGCTATGATGATTACTGTCGATAGCGGACTTGCAGAGTACGATTACATTTTACCTGCACAGAGCAAATGATAGAAACTAAAAAGAGAACTGTTACCCGTATGGTAACATATAGAATAACCGCATGGTTATTTACGATCCTGTGGACATATTTGTTCACGGGAGATATCGGCAATGCAACAGGATTTGCAACCGCATTACATATTCTTTTAAGTATCGATTACTACATTCATGAAAGGCTATGGTTAAAAATTAAATGGGGTCTCAAGAATGATTAAACAACTAATTTGGCCTATATGGGCAAGCGCAGTATTGATCACTTGGTTATACTTAATTTTAACTGGGCCGGGCTTTGCATTATATGATACACACTGGCTCTACGCAATAATGATGATTTTCGGATCTGCTATTGCAGGATTTACTCCCGAAGGCGGTGGAGCAGTTGCTTTTCCAATACTAAGTTTATATTTTAAAATTACCCCAATGGCTGCTAGAGACTTTAGCCTAGCTATTCAAAGTATTGGCATGGTATCAGCAGCTATTTGGATTTTAACCAGGAAAGGTCATAGCCTATCAACTTTTAAATGGGTTCCATTTTATGCACTAGTCAATTTTGCTGGATTTATTTTTATGTCTAGCATATATCATTTAGTTGCTTTCAAGGTAACTCAAATGTTATTTGTTAGCTTGGCACTATCGTTTATTTTAGCATACTTGTTCACACGCGGCAACGGTAACGAAGATCGGGTAGATATTGATAGTAAAGAACGACTACTTAGTTTTAGTGTTTGGTCGTTTATTGGAGGATGTGCTAGTGCTATGTTTGGTACAGGATCCGATATGTTAATTTATATTGCACTTACATGTTACTACGGTATGAAGGAAAAAATCAGTACTGATATTAGTATTGTTTTAATGGCTGTTGTCACTGTTTTTGGAATTGCCTATAGAGGACTAGTACTCGATGCTGTACAACCAGAAGTTTATCATATGTGGCTGGCGGCAGCACCTGTAGTATTGTTCTTTGCACCTTTTGGTAATATTTTACTAGGATGGGTCAACAAGAAAACAATGCTATGGACTGTTTTGGCTATGAACGCAGTAAATTATTTTTACTTTATGAGTAAAAATCTTCCTCTAATTGTACCAACAATAGTGACTTTAGCTACAATGTTAGCTATATTTGTAGGTAGCTTTTATTTAAAGAAAAAATCTAATAATGAATCGTAATTTAACAGCCGCACAAAACGACTACGCATATTTTCTTCCGGCTGTTTCCGGTTTTTATAGCACATTTATCGGAAAACAGCGTTATGGAAATTACGTAGATCCTAACCGTGTGCCTAAAACTTTTACTAACGGAGTAGAGAGTCTAAATTTTTTAGATCCTGATAAAGGTCTATTCTACTATGACCATTGTTTATATAGTGCAGGACATGCTAATTTAGATCTTAACAAACAAGACGATAGTGAAGACATGTTCCGTAAACGTAATCGCGGAACAAGTTGGGTGTTAGGCGACTCTGGTGGATTTCAAATCGGTAAAGGCAAATGGGAAGGTGATTGGAAAGATCCTAATTGTCCTAAGGCTGCTAAAAAACGTGCTCAGGTATTAACCTGGATGGATAGTCTAATGGACTACGGCATGATTCTTGATATTCCTGCGTGGGTTGCTCGTAGTCCTGCTGGTCAAAAAGCTACTGGTATTAGCACTTACGCAGAAGCGGTGCAAGGAACTTATATTAATAATGATTACTTTATTAAAAATCGCAACGGTAATTGCAAGTTCTTAAATGTTTTACAAGGTGAAAATCATACTGATGCCGAAGACTGGTATCAACGTATGAAACAGTATTGCGACCCTAAGCAGTATAGCAACCATTTTAATGGTTGGGCTATGGGTGGTCAGAACATGTGCGATGTGCATCTTACATTAAAACGTATTGTTGCACTTCGTCATGATGGTCTCCTAGAAAAAGGCAAACAAGATTGGATGCACTTTCTAGGAACTAGTAAACTGGAGTGGGCATTATTGCTCACAGACATTCAACGTGCTGTAAGGAAATATCATAATGAAAACTTTACCATCTCTTTTGACTGCGCCTCACCGTTCCTCGCAACTGCAAACGGACAAATCTACGTCCAGACAGAAATCGCAGATAGGCAAAAATGGCTCTACCGCATGTTGCCGTCTATTGATGACAAAAAGTATGCCCAAGACACAAGACTCTTCCAAGATGCAGTAGTACAAGATGGTCACTTTAAGTCTTTTACTACTAGTCCTGTTATGGATGGTGTTCCAGTCAAGGACATTTGCATTTATAACCCCGGTGATCTAAATAAGATTGGCAAAGAAGGTAAAACTTCATGGGATAGTTTTAGTTATGCTATTATGATGGGCCATAATGTTTGGCAACATTTGAATAGCGTACAAGAAGCTAACCGTCAGTATGATGCTGGGTTGTGTCCAAATATGCTAGTACAAGAAAACATCAATAGAGTTTACTTTAAAGATGTAGTTGAAGCTATTTTTGCTACCAGCAGTAAAGCAGAAAGTGACGAAATCATCGAGGACTTTAGTCGTTTTTGGATGGCTATTCCTGGTACACGAGGTGCAATTGGTAAGAAAACTGTCAACTCGAGTACTAAGTATTTCGAATTCTTTGACGAAGTAGAGACAGAGACTGTACAATCCAATGACGACGGTGAGTTTACCGAAGACGAAATTGATAAACTAGATGAATTGGAATTGGGTCATGACGCTACCTGACGAACGGTATCGAGCAGTAGTACAAACTAAGAAGTTTCTTGAAGAGCTTCTTACTACTCCTCGCATACCTAAGTCCGTTAAAGACAATGCTAGGTGGTGTCTTAGACACTATCCTAGTGAATGGGATATGCAACGTGCTGCCGAAGCCAGTCCAGACATCTTTGCTGAACGCATGGAACCGGTAACAAGATTATTTAAACAATACGAACAATCAAAAGAAAACAAAAATGCGTAGTCTTATCATAGGCATGGGTATAGGCAATCTATACCAAAGTGTTTTTAAAAGTTTAGGATTTGATATCGATACTGTCGATCCTAGTGTTGAAAAAAATGCAACGTTTCGATCAGCAGACGAAATTACTGACAATTACGACATTGCAGTGATTTGTACTCCTAACTATACACACGAGTTAATTGCTCGTACTATTGCTAATAAATGTAAAATTGTACTAGTTGAAAAACCAGGCGTAGTCGATGCTAAATGCTGGCAATGTCTTGTAGAAGATTATCCTAATACACGATTTATGATGGTTAAGAATAATCAATATAGACCCGAAATAGCAGAATTTCAAAGACTAGCAGACAGTAGTAAACGTGTACATGTTATATGGAATAATAAAAATCGTATTCCCCACCCCGGTAGTTGGTTCACTACACGAGAATTAGCATTCGGAGGAGTTAGTAGAGATCTAATGCCTCATATGCTAAGTTACTATACCTGCTTAACAAATTACAAAACAGGAACGCGAATATTTGCTTCAGCAATACAGCGACATAAACTAAAAGACATTAGTAGCACCGATTATGGAAATATAAATCCTAACGGAACATACAATGTTGACGACTTTGCAGAATTAGAATACTACAGCGGAACTACAAAATGGATTCTAAGTGCTAATTGGAAAGACGATAAATCCGATGATGTTTATATTAGCTTTAGTTCAGATAGTAGCGCAATAAAACATACATTAGGTTTGTGCCCCGAATCGGCTTATAAAAAAATGATCGAGACTGCTGTTAAAAACCTAAATAACAACGAATTTTGGATTAACCAATACGAGCAAGATTTATGGATACATAAACAATTAGGAAAATTATGCGTACAAGAATTTTAATGACTACTGGTACAGGCACCTTTAGTGAAGGTGGTTGGGAAAAACCTGAACATACACCCGACGAAATTGTTGTTAAATCCATTATGACTGGAGTATGCCGTAGCGATATCGATATGATGCAAGGAACCTTTGGTCCATTGCCTATCTATATGCAAGGTCACGAGGGCCTCGGTCAAGTAGTCCAGGTCGGAAGCAATACAAAAGATGTTAAAATTGGAGATTTTGTTGCTACCAGAGGAGAACCTGCTTATGCAGATTACTATAATGTCCGTAAAAACGAATTTGTTGTAGTACCAGAAGCAACTCCTAAATACATACTTGAACCAGTAGCATGCGGCATTAACCTTATAAACCAGACGCAACGACTTATTGAAGAACGTCAAGGTGTACATTCTCGTATGTTAATCTTAGGTAGTGGTTTTTTAGCATGGGTTGCGTATCATACTATGCGACTCAACGGTTATTTTTATCAAGTAGATGTTGTAGGATCTAATAATAAAGACCTCTGGGGAGATATATTACAAGAAAAAACTGAGGCAAACTACGATGTTGTTATCGATTTAAGTAATAAAACAGATGTTTTTGATAAAGATATTTTGAGAGAAAATGCGTTAGTAATTTTTGGTGCTCAAAAAACTGTAACTACAGATTTTTCAAAACTACTTTGGAAAGCCTGCACTATGGTTTTTCCAAGTCCAAGACATCCCGAATTTATTAATTGTATGCACTTTGCCAAACATTGGATTGAAAACGGTTATCTAGAGGTTGATTCTTTCTGGACAAGAAGCTACAATCGTGATACAAATTGGCAACAAGCATTTGCGGATGGTGCAGATCGTCCAGAAGGCTACAGCAGAGGTTATATCAAATGGGATTGAATACAGAAGAACGGCAAGGTATTGTATACTTCACAGGCTACGAAGTAGAACACACGATTGCCTATGGAATGTACACATTATTTGTAGTAGGTACTCCTCCTCTAGAAGAAATTCTGCGTAAGGCAGATGAAACACAGTCCATGCTAGACGAGTCTAAACGAATCAAACAAATTTATTTTGGTACTAGCCAAAGTTTTAATCCTAGCACTTATGAAGAATGGAAAACTTGGGACGACCGCATTATGGGTTGTCTTAAAGCCGGCTATTGGGTTACGTTAGACTTTGATGTAAAATATGCCGAAGAAATCCATGAAGATGGATGGACCGAGCATGATAGATTTATTCCTATGATTAGTGTAAAGTTGCCTTACATTAAACTTTACAATTACAATGCAACACTTAAAATCGATGACCGCACTTGGGGTGCTACCAATCCCGGTGTTTGGACACATCATCTTCCAAGCCTGATGAGTAAAGACAAATACACTTATTGGGATCAATATACACAGGATACTCCAACATGATTATTAAGCAAGACATCCGTCCTAACAAAATGATTTGGGTCACATTTCGTAAGGAAGGTATTCACAAATACCCAGCGGCATTAACTGACCCCAACTTAGCTACTGGAGACGAATATGACGTTTCGTTCTTGGGCCATCCTCATCGCCATATCTTTCATTTTAGGGTTTATCTTAGTGTTACCCACAATGACCGAGATGTGGAATTTATACAATTCAAGCGATGGCTCGAAAAACTGTATTCTAGCAACGAAGGTGTATTGTCGTTAGATTATAAAAGTTGCGAGATGATGAGTGATGATTTATACGCTCAGATTCATGCAAGGTATCCAGACCGTGAAGTTTGGATTGAGGTCTCCGAAGACGGAGAAAATGGTTCATTTATTAAGTATTAAAAAGGAAAGCTATAATGGCTAAAAATTATAAAGAAATTTCTTATTTCAGTGAACGTCCGGATATTGTCAAAATCTTTGACGATTTGGAATCATTCCGCAACTTTTGTTGCATGGAAATGGCTCCGTTTAACGAAGCTGATCTTTATAACAGAGCAAGTTGGGTATGGCGCAACTACGAAAAAAGTCTAAAGCCAAAGAAGGCTTGGGATAATACACGTAAGCCTCGTGGGGAATATAACCGTAGCGGTAATAATAGGTCGTATGTACAATGACCGTTTATGTTGTAGACTTAGAAGCAGTTGAAACTCGATATACTGCACAATGGAAAGAACATGTACCCAAAATTTTTAAAAGGGCAGGACATGAGATTCAAGTTATCTCTGGTCCTGAAGATATTCCTAGTGCCACTACTCCTGGTGCCTTTCTCAATTTTGGCGGGACTAATATATACAAGTCTCGTCAAGTTGAGGAATTTAGTCGCTTATTTACATCCGGAGCAGTTAAGCCTGGCGATCATTTTTTGTTTACTGATGCTTGGCATCCTGGTATCATAAACTTAAAATATATGAGTGAACTGTTACAGATACCTGTAACTATTCACGCACTATGGCATGCTGGTAGCTATGATCCTCAAGACTTTTTAGGACGCCTTATTGGCAACGCTCCGTGGGTACGTTATGCTGAAAAAAGTTTCTTTCATGCTATCGACCATAACTATTTTGCCACAGACTTTCATATTGAAATGTTTTGTCATAATCTATTAGGTATAGATTTTGAAACAGCAAAACTTTCATATATAAAAGATGGTAAAATTGTACGCACAGGCTGGCCAATGGAATATATGCTAGATACATTGGCACCATATAAAGGCATGAAGAAACGTGACTTGATCCTTTTCCCTCATAGGATCGCTCCAGAGAAGCAAGTTGAGATCTTTCGAGACTTAGCTACACACTTACCACAATATGAATTTGTAGTGTGTCAGGATCAAAAATTAACAAAACATGAATATCACACGTTGTTAGGCGAGGCCAAGTTAGTTTTTTCTGCCAACCTACAAGAAACTTTAGGCATTAGTTGTTACGAAGGCGCAGTAGTAGACGCTATTCCTATGGTTCCTGATAGACTCAGTTACACAGAGATGTATTTTAATATTTTTAAATATCAAAGCAAATGGACAGAAAGCTGGGATGCTTATAATGTTTATAGACCTGATTTATGCAGAGCAATAATGAGTCATATGGACTATTACGAATCGAGACTTCCACAGCTTAAACAACAAACGGAGTCTTTACATGAGCACTTTTTCTCAGCAACCGGGTTACTTAACACAATCGCAAATTGATACTATTACTATAGGATCATCTGCTGATACTATAGATTTTAGTTCTATCAATTTGAGTAGTGGACTATCTGCGTCAGACACAATAACAATTACCGGTCTAACCAGTTCTCCTGTTTATTCAATTGGTGCTGTTGGTACAAGTGGTATTTCAACTATTGGCGGAGCTGGTGGATATGCTACTATCTCTACTACTAGTGGAACTGCAACTATAAGCACATTTGATATATCTAATTTGGAGAGCATTATGAACTCCGAATGGAAACATCATTTTCCTGATTGGAGTCGAGTACAAAAAATGTGTGAAGTATATCCAGGTCTTAAAATTGCATTTGAAAAATTTAAAACTACGTATTATCTTGTGAAGGACGATTATGATAATCCAAACACTAAAAAATAAGTTCTTTGAATTTATGGAACGACGCGGACGTAAACGTGTTATTATGGACAGACTCGAAAATGAACCTTATTTGGAAAGATACTATGTTTTTCTTAAAGACAGGTCATGGTTTCCATTTAACGTGTTTTTACACAAGTTTTTAAAATCTGACCCCGACGATGTTCATGATCATCCTTGGCCATATGCTACACTAATACTTAAAGGCGGGTATTACGAGTGGGTTCCTGTATTTGATAAAAACGGGGGGAAAATTGCTGAGATGTGTCATTGGAGAGGCCCGGGTCATTTTCGCACTTGCTCTGCTAACAGCTATCATAGAATAGAACTAGCCGAAGGTATCGAATGTTGGACATTGTTTATGCCTGGGCCGCACAAACGAGAATGGGGATTTCTCGTAAAGAACAAATGGATGGAAAATGGCAAATACTTTGAATACCGGAAATCCGCCAAATTACAAAATTAACTATTCCGGAACTGCCGGGCAGTTCCTGACCGCAAGCGGAACAAATGGTACAAGTTGGGTTAACTCTAGTACAAACTTTGTTAGTTCAAATCAAAATGCTATTTTGACAATTCCGCACGGTGAAGAAAAAGTTATCCTGGAAAAAAATGCTTCTCTCGAAGTCAAAGGAAACGTGGTTATAAACGGTCGAGACTTAGAAGAACGGTTAAACACAATTGAACAGGTCTTGCAAATTCCCGAAAGAGATGTTAAACTAGAGGCTAAGCATCCTAAACTTAAAAAAATGTACGATGAATACATTAAAGAATTAAGCAAGGCTCGTATGTGGGAATCATTAAAAGGCGAATAAAATGACTGATGAAAAGAAACCTCTTAAAATTGAATTTGTACCCGGATGTTTCGATAACTTCGAAGGTAGTCAAGAAGAACTAGATGAGTTCGTCAAAGAAATTACAACTATGTTTACTGAACTTACTCCAGAAGAGCTCGAAGCTCGAAGCCGACCACTTAGCGAAGATGACATCGAAGAACTGTCAGATGAAGTTTTAGAAAAACTTGACAATTTTTTCAACAACGAAGACCACAAAAGGAACCTACAATGAGAAACTTACACCCTGATGTTGCTAGTACAGCAAAAGAAATGATTATTAAAGAAAGCGATGGCTTTCGCTTGCGTATGGAAAAATGGGAAAGTATCAATCCCAAAGGACTATTTGCTATTGATCTGATTCAAGAAAGCCTTAATGATAAAGGAGAAGTTTCAGATACTAGCACATATAGTTTTAATATGACTAAAGAAGAACTGCAAGCCCTTGCATATGGATTAACCGTATGAGCGAAGAAATTACTATTCAGGATCTTGAAGACAAAATTAAACGAGTGGAAGATGATATTAAAAAACTTTTACTCGAAGGCGGAGAAAATTCTGGTCGTAAATTAGAAGTATTATCCGAATATAAGGCCTATTTACAAGACGAAATTAAGGTAATGAAAGATGAAGAACGATCTAATAAACGCACTAGATAACGGAGTAGCACCGTGGAAAGAAATTGAATTCCGAAGCAACGACTATTGGGTTTTTCGAGATGCCTATCCGGTAACGGAGGGGCATTTGTTATTTGTACCAACAACTTTAGAACCAGGTTGTTTGTGGCCATGTTTTAAAGCCGCATATAAATTTGGTTACGAAGGTGTAGAGTCAGGACGGTGGGACGGATTTAATATTGGTCAAAATGTTGGAGAGTCGGCAGGGCAAACTGTAATGTATCCACATATACACATGATTCCACGACGTAAAGGAGATATGGATGATCCAAGAGGAGGAGTTAGACACGTTATCCCCGAAAAAGGTAATTACCGTAAACAAGTTTAGTTACTGTGTCAGAGTAGATTGGCACAATCAAGGAACATTTTGGTGGAATGAAACTTGCGCTATGGTACTTGAAGTATTTGGTTTGCCTGGTGATAGATTTATATATCACCCGTTTGAAGATTTCATGGAGTTTCATTTTAAAACTAAAAAAGACGAACAATTATGCAGGATCCTGTTAAGCGAGAGATTGTGAAATACATTATAGGTGCCATTGTTGCTTCGATTGGTTGGGTAATTTTATTGGCGTCAATACCTATGCCCGAGGAAAAAGTTAGAATTTATGATTGCGGAATGGCAGAATGGCATCCTGATATTCCGAAAGAAGTTAAAGAAGAATGCCGAAAAAGAGTTAAAAACTTGACCAGGACCTAAATACATCTGTATAATGTTACGGATAGGAGAAACAATGACCAATAAAAAAGAAACAGCACTAGACGCAATGGCAGGCGACGGTGGATATTCAGAAGCATACTTAGGAGATCACATTCGTTTTAAGATGCGACGCGAAGGCAAACGCTTTTGGGCAGGTGATAACATCAGTGACTACTTGTACGAAGGCGACATAGAAAAACTTATCGACGAAGCTACACCAGCATTTGAACTGGTGCTTGATCGGTTGCTGATTGATCGTGAAAACGATCCTAATAGTAAAGGCACAGCCCGTCGCCTTGCTAAAATGTACTTTAACGAAATAATGGCAGGAAGATATGACCCAGCACCAGACGCAACAGCATTTCCAAATGATTCGGAGGACCGCTATTCTGGTATGCTGGTTGTTCGCAGCGAGCTTCGCAGTATGTGTAGCCATCATCACCAACCCGTTGTTGGCGTTGCTTATATTGGTATTATTGCCGCGCAGAAACTTATCGGTCTCAGCAAGTACACCCGCATCGCACAGTGGTGCGCCCGACGTGGTACTCTCCAGGAGGAACTTTGCAATGACATTGCTAGGGAAATCGAAAAAGCCACAGGCGCAAAAGACTTAGGCGTGTATATCCAAGCCACTCACGGATGTTGTGAGAATCGTGGTATTATGGCACATAGTAGTCTTACACAAACTACTGTACTCAAAGGTGCTTTTAAAGACGATATAGGAACAAAGAAAGAATTCTTTGACAATATTAAAATGCAACAGGAATTTGCACCACGATGAACAAGCTAATCCTTAAAGATCGAGACTTAAAAAAGTTAGTTGCTAAACTTTGTAGAGATATTGGTAATAGTGGCTGGAGACCAGACTATGTTGTAGGTATTAGCCGTGGAGGGTTAGTGCCTGCTGTCATGATTAGCCATTACCTAAATGTTCCTATGAAACCTTTGCAAGTTAGTCTGCGTGACGGCGGCGAATGTGTTAGTGACTGCGGTATGGCTGAAGACGCATTTGGCTATCCTAAACAAGAAATTCATGTTGACGATGAAAACGACATCGGTGCAGTATTAGAGGCCGCATCGAGTCTATTAGAAATGCCCGAGCCGCCCAGTTACAAAAATATTCTTGTGGTTGACGATATTAACGATACCGGTGCTACCTTTAATTGGATTATGAATGACTGGCCAGCAAGTTGTTTACCTGATGATCCTGATTGGGAACATGTTTGGAATAATAATGTAAAATTTGCAGTCCTTGTCGATAACCTATCTAGTAAATGTAGAATAGGTATGGACTTTGTTGGTATGGAAGTAAACAAAGCTGAAAACGACGTATGGATTGAATTCCCGTATGAAGCATGGTGGGAACAATGAGAATTGAAGACGAAATTAAATTAGATTTTAAAGACGTACTTATTCGTCCTAAACGCAGTACACTTTCTAGTCGTAAAGAAGTAGACTTAAATCGTACCTATAAATTTCGACATAGTAAAACAGAGTGGACTGGCGTTCCAATTATGGCATCCAATATGGACGGTGTTGGTACACTTGATATGGCTCACGCACTATACAGGCATAGAATGTTTACCTGTTTAGTAAAAAATATCAACATAGAATATTTTGACACAACTGTAGAAGATATTGGCGGTAATTATTTTGCTGTCAGCACAGGAACTAGTGATAATGATTTTTTAAAATTACGTCAAACTATAAATGCATATCCTGAAATACATTTTGTTTGCATTGATGTTGCTAACGGTTACCAAGAACGCTTTGGTGACTATGTTCAAAAAGTTAGAGAAACGTTTCCCCATTGCACTATTATTGCAGGTAACGTTGTTACCGCAGACATGACACAGGAGTTAATTTTACGTGGAGCAGATATCGTTAAAGTTGGTATTGGTCCTGGGAGTGTATGTACTACTCGTATACAAACTGGTGTTGGGTATCCTCAACTCAGTGCAATCATTGAGTGTGCCGATGCGGCTCATGGCCTCGGTGGGCACATTATTG
>Ga0129333_10000013_pt1 | contig 110675 bp, 128 predicted proteins | sample CPB6_08_DNA_FD_94474 | JGI IMG/M metagenome (GOLD analysis project Ga0129333, IMG submission 94474) | Freshwater to marine salinity gradient microbial communities from Chesapeake Bay, USA - CPBay_Sum_0.6_0.8_DNA | ecosystem: Environmental > Aquatic > Marine > Coastal | place: USA: Chesapeake... | reverse complement strand
GCGCCACAGACGCATCCCCGGTAATACAGGCTGCTCGCGATGAGTTGTCACGACGCAGTGGTGCGGCTGCACCTGCTGCACCTACTCCGGCTCCGGCTCCAGCTCCAGCTCCGTCGCAGACGTCAACACCAGCTCCAGCTCCAGCTCCGTCGCAGACGTCAACACCAGCTCCAGCTCCAGCTCCGTCGCAGACGTCAACACCAGCTCCTGCTCCAGCACCTGTTCCTGCACCGACGCAGACGCCAGCACCTGCTCCGGCACCCACTCAGTCTAGTGCCCCATCCACTTTGGCACAAGGTGTATCCATAGTCAATGATGAGCCCATCGTGATCCGATACAATAACAGCGATTTTGGACTCAATGACCGCGGCGAATGGGCACTGATGAAACGTCCAGATCGAGCCCTGCCACAGAGCATGTCGGCATTCCTGGATCAACAATTTGACCTGCACATGGCAGGGGCGCCTGAAGCCGCTGCCGCTCGTGCTGCGCCACAGACTCGCACCGCAAGACAGTCGCGCAACCAACCTGCCTCAGCACCACAACGCCAGAGCTGGCTACAGCGCATGGGAATCACATCATGAGAGCCACAGAATTTGTAGCAGAAAAAATCATTCACGAAAACAAATGTCCCCGTTGTGGCGGTGTTGCTGTGTCTGATCCTGTACTGGCCGAGAAGCAAGACGCGTGTTATCACAAAGTCAAAAGCCGCTACAAGATATGGCCCAGTGCCTATGCATCAGGTGCCTTGGTACAATGCCGTAAAAAAGGTGCTGCCAACTGGGGCAACAAGGCCAAAAATGAAAGCCAGTCGCTCACCGAACTCACAGGCTACGCAGCGGACAAAAAGTATCAAGCTCTAGACTCATACAAACGTTACGACGTCTATGTCAGCCGCAAAAAGTTCAACAATCTGTATTTCATCGCAGTGGCGGAAAATCCCCGGACTTTGCAAGCCAAGTTCAAGGCCAAGGGTGACACACCCAATGAAGCCTTGAAGAATCTGCAGAATGCTATCGATCAAGAAATTGAGACAGCACCCAAGGTCAGTGGACAGGCCACGCTGGACTTCAACGTTGACTTTGTGCGAGAAATCCTGGAAGGCGATTCCGGAGTATTCTATGCCAAAATCGTAGCAGGACCCAAGTTGGTGCTGGCAGGTCCGGACATGATGGAATATCCTGAAATCATGCGAGATGAGGGATTCAAGCCCAGCACCATAAGGACCTACAAGGGCGGCGAAGGCACTACAAAGTTGCCCGCGGTGCCCTTGAGCAGCAAAGCAGCAGCGGCCGCCAATGTCATAGCCAATGGGCGATATGTCCTGGGACCAGAGAGTCGGGACAAAGACGGTAATCGAGTATTTGCTTTGGAGTTTGACAGCGTGGTATCTGCCGCCAATGAAAAAATGCGTCTCAAGACGCCGGCCGTGACTGTAGGCACATTGCGCGGTCAATCACTCAACGAAGTTGATCTAAATGAAGGACTCAAGGAAAAGGCTGCTGCCATTGTCATGAGCCTGGGTCTGCTGGGACCCATGGCATCACAAAATGCCAATGCATTTGATCTTGGCGATGTGGCTCGAGCCCTGCCCATGGTCGTGGGCGTGGTTAATCAGAATCGCGGCCTAGACAATCGCGACGTGTTGCGGAGAGTGGTCACTCAAGAGATCAATCAATATCGCGCTGAAGAGCGCCAGTTTGATCGATGGTTTGCACACCAACTGCAGGACCCACGTGATCGTGATGCATTTAGACTGGCAGCCCAGGAAAAAGAATTCTGGCAGGCTCGTGCCATGAACATGCGTTCCAGCAGCGATGCTGCCAAGGCCGCAGCAGCCGTGACCTATTACCAGACCGTGCGCAACAACCTGGCAGAAAAATACGGCATCACGGTGCCACGATAACTATGAGAGCAAGCGAGTTCATTACAGAGAAGTGGAGCACCAAATACAAACGTTCCATCAACTGTGCTAGACCGCGCGGCTTTAGTCAACGCGCTCACTGCGCGGGACGCAACAAGAACGAAGCCTTGGACGAGGATCTGCGCAAGTGGTTCCGAGAGAAGTGGGTTCGCTTTGGTCCCGACGGCAAGATACGCGGTGACTGTGCGCGTGGCAGTGAAGGCGAAGGCAAACCCAAATGCCTCCCGCAGAGCAAGGCTCATGCGCTGGGCAAGAAAGGTCGGGCATCGGCAGCGGCTAGGAAGCGCAGGCAAGATCCCAACCCCGAACGACAAGGATCAGCAAAAAATGTCAAAACCAAGTAATCCCCGCATCGTGCCACTGCGCCAGCCCGAACATGTTGAGGTTCGTCCGGAACCCAACAACAAGCACAACCGTGCCAATAATCGACACGCCTCGCCAGTGACGCCCACGGCACCGGTACACGAGGCCAACAACCCACGTAGAACACGACGTGTACGCAAGATAGGCATGGTCAATAGCATGTCTGTCAAACTCAACGGATGACTGTCATGAGAGACGTGATCAACATGCTGGAAGCCATGGAGCGTGGATGCCCGCCCGCTACACAGAACATTGATCTCAATCTCAAGAATCGCAAAAAGGCCATAGATGAATACATGTATGGTCCCTTGGATCCCAACGAACCCAATGAGGTCTACTGGGCCGGCATTGCCAAAGAGTGGAACATGGACGACATCGAGCAGGCCAAATCTGCTCGCTGCGGCAACTGTGCTGCATTTGACATCTCGGACCGGATGCTGGATTGCATCGCCCGGGGCATCGGCAGTGAACCCGGCAGTGACCCCATGAGCACCATTGACGCCGGCACACTGGGCTACTGCAAGTTCCTCAAGTTCAAGTGTGCCGCCAAGCGCACCTGCACTGCCTGGGTAGAAGGCGGACCCATACGCCAATGACCACCAACTACAAATTCACCCTGATAGAACTCGAACAGCAGGCCATCATACGCCGAGCCCAGCGTCGGCGCGCCACCAACTATGTGGTTGCGGTACCAGAGACCGTGACCGAACGCGATGTCAACATCGCTGCCACAGACTTTGATCATGCCCGAGAACAACTGCAAGACCAAATACGAGCACGCAAATTCCCACAACGCGGACAACCACGCGGTTAACATGCAACCACTACAGATCTTTGAAAGTCCCGACGGCGGGGAGACCGTGTATGTGCGCCAACCTGGCAGCGTGGAACGTACCCTGTACTCAGTGAGCCCGCGCAAGCAAAAACTGGAAGAACAACTGCGCCACAGCAAGCTCTGGGGAGACATACATCGTGCCGCCCAAAATGACCCTGTGCTGAAAAACATGCTGGACCAAATCGAGGTATATCATCGCCTCCGGAATTCACCTTAGGACCGTAGACCCTAAGTGATAAGGCGGCTGCTGCCTGGAGCCTGGATTCGCTACCCTTGGCAACGAAGTGAGCATATATATTGCTATGACCATCCCATACAAAGTCGCGGATATCGCGCTGGCCGCATGGGGCCATAAAGAGATTGCCATAGCAGAAAGTGAAATGCCGGGTCTCATGCAGATCCTGCGTCGTTACCAAAACCTCAAGCCCCTGTATGGCGCCCGCATCGCTGGTAGTCTGCACATGACCATCCAGACCGCGGTACTGATCAAGGTCTTGGTGGCCCTGGGCGCAGAAGTGCGCTGGTCCAGCTGCAATATTTTCAGCACACAGGACCATGCTGCCGCGGCCATTGCTGATCTGGGCATACCGGTGTACGCATGGAAGGGCGAGACCGAAGAAGAATACTGGTGGTGCATAGACCAGACCTTGGAAGGTTGGCAGCCCAACATGCTGTTGGACGATGGTCATGATCTCACAGATCGTGTGATAACCAAATATCCCCAACTGCTGCCCGGCATCGTGGGTGTCAGTGAAGAGACCACCACGGGCATACAACGCCTGCGCGAGAAGGCAGCACAAAAACTGCTGCCGTTCCCGGCGTTCAACGTCAATGACTCAGTTACCAAGAGCAAGTTTGACAATCTCTATGGCTGCCGAGAGAGTCTTGTGGACGGTATCAAGCGCGCCACTGATGTCATGATCGCCGGCAAGGTTGCTGTGGTAGCGGGCTTTGGTGATGTGGGCAAAGGTTCTGCGGCTGCGCTGCGTGCCTTGAGCGCCCAGGTTTGGGTCACAGAAGTAGATCCCATCTGTGCCCTGCAAGCAGCCATGGAGGGCTACCGCGTGGTCACCATGGAATACGCGGCGGACAAGGCCGACATCTTTGTCACGGCCACCGGCAATGTCAATGTCATTACGCGCGAGCACATGGATCGCATGCGCGATCAAGCCATAGTGTGCAACATTGGTCACTTTGACAACGAGATTGATGTGGCTGCACTGCAAGACTGCTGGTGGGAAGAGATCAAGCCGCAAGTGGATCATGTGATCTTCCCTGATGGGCACCGTATCATACTCCTGGCCCGGGGGCGCTTGGTCAATCTGGGTTGTGCCACAGGGCATCCTAGTTTTGTCATGAGCAATAGTTTTACCAACCAGGTGCTGGCACAGATTGAACTGTTCCAACACAATGACCGTTACCAGCCTGGCGAGATCTACCTGCTGCCCAAACATCTTGACGAAGAAGTTGCTCGGCTGCATCTGGAGCGCATAGGTGCACAGCTCACTCGTCTAACTGATCAGCAGGCACAGTACATCAACGTTCGCCCCGGCGGTCCTTACAAGCCTGATACCTATCGCTATTGATATGTCCGTGCAAACCTCGCGAGTCGTGCCCATAAGACAGTCAGGCAAATGGCTTACGCCCGTGGGTGGTAGTAAAAAACTGCAGGGCAAAATTTGTTTGACGCCTTACATCAGCGTGAACATACACCTAGACGGCGCGGTCGCGCTATGTGGTTGTACGGCCTGGCAGCCAAGCATAGTAGGCAACATCTTTCGGGAAACACTGCCAGAAATTCTGGGCAATGAGTTTAGCACTGCCATACGAGGCAGCATAGCTCAAGGTACCTATGATTATTGTGACGACCGAAAGTGTGGTCTCATCGCAACCAACAACCTCAATACACGCGACAATACGCCACCGCGAGTTTTGGAAATCCTTGATGATCCCAACCGTTGGATCATGCCCTATGACATCACCCTGGCCGGTGATGAAACTTGTAATCTAAGTTGCCCCAGTTGTCGTACCAAGGTCAAGACCAATGAGGCTTGGGAAACAAAGCGCAATGAAGAAATTGGAGCCAAACTGACCAGAGCTATTTTTTGTGGCAGCGCAGATCATGACATAAGGTTACATTTAAGTACCACAGGTGAACTATTTGCTAGTCCCATGCTGATGCGGTTTGTCAATGACATACCAGTGCAGAATTTTCCTAATCTACGTCTCAGTATCCAAACCAATGGACTGTTGGCACCAGAGCGGTGGCACAGGCTGGGAGACATGCAGGACCGAGTCAGCGCCATCACAGTGACCATGGACGCTGCGCGACCGGCTACCTATGAGCGCCTGCGCCGTGGTGGTAAATGGCACGACATCCTGGAGGCCATGGCGTGGCTCAAAAACAAAAAATCTAAGAATGGTATGAAGTTCAATAACCGCATGGTGGTACAAAAAGACAACTATCATGAAATGCTGGAGTTTTATGAACTCAGCCAGACTTTCAATGTGGACACAGTGGAGTATTGCCGACTCCTTGATTTTGGTGGTGTCATGGGACCAGGTGGATTCAAAAACGCTGATGTATTTGACAACACCCACCCCGAGTTTGAGTCAGCCCGACAAGAACTATTGAAGGTAGCACACCTACCGGGTATCCACTGCATGAACGGCATGCACATTGATCAGATCAGTTGACAACAGTTGTAGATCTGCTACAATAGGCTATCCTATCAGGAGTAACACATGAATTCGAACAAAACTTTCAACGCCGAACAAAAGGCCAAGCTGACCCAAATCATCAATGAAGGCATGGCCGTGATGCATGAAGTGGAAACACTCAATGCCGGACTCAGCGACACCATCAAGGCCATCGCAGAAGAGATGGAGATCAAACCCAGTGTGCTAAAGAAAGCCATCCGACTCGCGCACAAGGCCGAATTTGGCAAGGAACAGCAGGACCATGAACTGTTGGAGACGATCCTTACCACAGTAGGCAAAACTCTGTAAAGCATCTACGCGGCCTAAATACCATTGACAGTCCAATGGCGCATCGCTGGCGTAACCAGCACGAATCAAGGCAACATGGGCCATAATCCATGGGAGAGACATGAGTTACGTAGACGCACTTTTTGATCGTGATCGCGATCAGATCCATATCGTGGGTCGCGACAAACGTGGCGAGAGATACTATGCCGAGTATCCCGCCACGTTTATATTCTATTACGATGATCCCCGGGGCAAGTTCCGCAGCATCTTCAACACTCCGGTATCGAGATTCTCCAGCCGCCACAGCAAAGAGTTCCGCAAGGAACTGCGTGTGCAGAGTGGCAAGAAAATCTACGAGGGCGACATCAATCCCGTGTTCCGGTGCCTGGAGACCAATTACAAAGGGCAAGACGCGCCGCGACTGCACACCGCGTTCTTTGACATTGAAGTAGACTTCGATCCCGAGCGCGGATTCAGCCGTCCCGAAGATCCCTTCAATCCCATCACAGCCATATCGGTGTATCTCGACTGGCTGGATCAACTGGTCACGCTGGTGATCCCACCTCGACACATGAGCGATGACACTGCCGCCGAAATCGCGCGTGAGTTCCCCAACACATTTGTGTTCCGTGAGGAAAGCGAGCTCTTGGACACCTTTCTCAATCTCATAGATGATGCCGACGTCCTGAGCGGATGGAACTCAGAAGGCTACGACATACCCTATGTGGTGCAGCGCGTGACTCGTGTATTGAGCAAGGACGACACGCGGCGTTTTTGTCTCTGGAATCAACTGCCCAAGCAGAGAACCTTTGAGAGATTCGGCGCAGAAAACATCACGTTTGATCTCATTGGTCGTGTGCATCTTGACTACATGCAACTGTATCGCAAGTACACCTATGAAGAACGTCACAGTTACAGCCTGGATGCCATTGGTGAGTACGAAGAACTGGGCAGCAAGACAGCGTTTGAAGGCACCTTGGACCAGCTCTACAACCAGAACTGGAAGACATTTATCGAGTACAACCGCCAGGACGTCACGCTGCTGGCCAACATTGATCGCAAACTGCGTTTCCTGGACCTAGCCAACACACTAGCGCACGAAAACACAGTGCTACTGCCCACCACCATGGGCGCTGTGGCTGTGACAGAGCAGGCCATCATCAACGAAGCGCACGAGCGCGGCATGGTGGTGCCCAATCGGCGCGAGCAGCTCACAGATGAAGAAACTCAGGCCGCAGGAGCCTACGTGGCCTATCCCAAGAAGGGCATGCATGACTGGGTGGGCAGTATCGACATCAACAGTCTCTATCCCAGTACCATCCGTGCCTTGAACATGGGACCCGAGACCATCGTGGGGCAACTGCGTCCCATCATGACTGACCGCTACATCGCTGAAAAGCAGGCGGGTGGTGCCAGTTTTGCCGCGGCCTGGGAAGGCCTATTTGGTACATTGGAATACACCGCTGTCATGGAACAGCAACGCGGTACCGAGATCACCATAGACTGGGAGAACGGCGAGGAAACCGTACACAGCGCCGCAGAAGTGTGGCACATGATCTTTGACAGCAACCGTCCCTGGATCCTCAGCGCCAACGGCACTATATTCACGTTTGACACAGAAGCAGTGATCCCCGGACTGCTCAAGCGCTGGTACGCAGAGCGTAAAGAGATGCAGAAGAAGCTCAAAGAGAGTACCAGCAAGGAAGACGAGGCCTACTGGGACAAGCGGCAGTTGGTCAAGAAGATTAACTTGAACAGTCTCTATGGTGCCATTCTCAATCCCGGTTGTAGGTTTTTTGACAAACGCATCGGTCAGAGTACCACGCTGACGGGTCGTGCCATCGCCCGACACATGGACGCTCACGTCAATGAGTGTATCACGGGACGCTATGATCACGTGGGCGAAGCAATCATATACGGTGACACAGACTCCTGCTACTTTTCCGCATGGCCTGCTGTGCGCAGCGAAGTTGAGTCAGGGCGCATGCCTTGGTCCAAGGAAGTCTGCATCCAGCTCTATGACAGCATCGCAGATCAAGTCAACCAGAGCTTTCCGGGATTCATGGAGCAAGCGTTCCATGTTCCTCGCGAACTGGGCAGCGTGATACGCGGCGGACGAGAACTGGTGGCCAGCAAGGGCTTGTTCATCACAAAGAAACGCTACGCTGTCATGATCATTGACAAAGAAGGCAAGCGCATCGACGTCAACGGCAAACCCGGCAAGGTCAAGGCCATGGGCCTGGATCTCAAACGCAGCGACACTCCCAAGATCATCCAGGACTTCCTCAGTGACATCCTGCAGGACGTGCTGGTGGGTGCGATGCGCGATGATGTGGTGCAGAAGATCCGCGACTTCAAGTACACGTTTGCTGATAGGCCGGGCTGGGAAAAAGGATCCCCCAAGCGTGTGAACAATCTCACCATGTACAGCAAGCGCGAGCATGCGGAAGGCAAGACCAACATGCCGGGACATGTGCGAGCCGGCATGAACTGGAACACGCTGCGACGCATGAACAGCGACAACTACAGCATGCAGATCGTGGATGGCATGAAAGTCATCGTGTGCAAGCTCAAAGACAATGCTCTGGGCTGGACCAGTGTGGCCTATCCCACAGATGAACTGCATCTGCCGCAGTGGTTCCGAGATCTGCCGTTTGATGATGCTGCCATGGAAGCCACGGTCATAGACGGCAAGATCGACAACCTCCTGGGTGTATTGGATTGGGACTTGCTGTCGGCCACCAACACCGAAAACACTTTCCAAACGTTGTTTGACTTTCAATGAAACTCAGCAATCTACTATACCTCCGCGAACAGTTGGATGAACAACGTCCCATGCAGATCGACGATCGCTTTCGTAAACTTCTGGATCCTTTCATGCACTTCTTGCACACCAATGCGATACAAGCGCCGGATCTCATAGGTAATCTTAGACTGAGTTATGACAGGATCTTTGGCGAACTCATAACTTTTGACACCGGTGTCACTGCTCTGCGCAATCATATCGATACCTTGATTGCGGAAACAAGGCCAAAATACCTTTCAGATAGTTACAGTCTCTACGAGGACGAAATGCGGCGTGATCCTGTGCCCATCATCCTGCATCGCCGCCCCACCTTGACCGAAGAAATGCATGACTTTGTGTTGGGACGCATCCTTCGCTTCAGTGACTGGCAGCGGTCTGGCTTGATTATCAGACCGGGACTTGAGGAGTGGACCTCCAAGTTGGTGGGATTGGATCCTTTGTACCTCGTGGACGAAAACTACGAACTCCTGAATCCCTGCATCACCAGGTTCAACCCTAAATACCAATCAAGATTACGCCCCTACATGGTCAAAGAGTTTCCTGAAGCCCGTATCCAACTGGGTCTGCCCGAAGGCCAGATTGGCTATTGCCTGGCCTACAACTTTTTTCACTACAAGCCTATTGAGCTGATACGTACCTATCTTGCGGAACTGTATCGTTTCATGGAACCCGGAGCCACGCTGCACATGAGCATCAACGACTGCGATCGCAGCGGTGGTGTGGTCATGGTAGAACGTGCGTTCATGTGCTACACACCGGCATCCATGATAATTGCTGCTGCTGAAGGAACCGGATTCCAGCACGGACTCAGCCAGCATCTTGATGCTGCCAACACATGGTTGGAATTTCACAAGCCCGGGCATAGAGTCAGCCTACGCGGCGGTCAGAGTCTTGCAAAAGTCGTTGACACTAACCGACCTATCGCGTAAAATATAACGATCCAAGGAGATATCATGAGAGACCATTTACTAGACCTAGTTTCACACACGTTTGATCTTGGCTGCATTGACTTGATCAAAATCACCGGCACCGACAAAGACACCGTGATCGATGGCTTGGCCAGCGACCGCAGCGTGGTGGTGCAGGGCAAGTTTCATGCGCCTGTGGCCGACTTCATTGGCACGTTTGGCATGCCCAACTTGGCCAAACTCAAGATCCTGCTGAATCTGCAGGAGTATCGCGAGAACGCAGTGATCACTGTGACTCGCCAGAATCGCAACGGCACAGACACTCCCGTGGGCTTGCATTTCAAAAACGCTGCTGGTGACTTCAAGAACGACTACAGATTCATGACCAGTGAGATCATCAACGAGCAGCTCAAGACAGCCAAGTTCCGTGGTGTATCTTGGAACATCGAATTTGAACCCACTGTGGCCGGCATCCAGAGACTCAAGATGCAGGCCCAGGCCAACAGCGAAGAAGCCAACTTCCAAGCCAAGACCGAAGGCAAGGATCTCAAGTTCTTCTTTGGCGATCACAGCACACACGCCGGTGAGTTTGTGTTCCAGGCCGATGTCAATGGCACGCTCAAACGAGCATGGGCATGGCCGGTCAAGACCGTGATCTCGATCTTGGATCTTGTGGGCGACAAGACCATCAAAATCTCAGACGAAGGCGCTGCTGAGATCGTGGTTGACTCTGGTATCGCACAGTATCGCTACATTCTGCCTGCGCAGAGCAAGTGATCGGCATCACGTGACAATAGAACAAGACAATCTAACTGCCAAGCAGCATGACTATGCTGTGTTCCTGCCGGCCATAAGTGGATTCTATGCCACCTACATCGGCAAGCAACGATTTGGCAAGTATGTGGAAGATGCCAGGATGCCCCAGGGCATCACTGACATGGAGCAGTTGAACTGGCTGAATCCACAACAGGCCTTGTTCCCATATCGATGGAGCCTGTACTCGGCGGGGCATGCCAATCTAGATTTAACCAAGCATCATCCCAAAGAGGACATGATTCGCAACCGCGATCCCGGCACCATCATGCTGGCAGATTCGGGCGGATTCCAGATTGCCAAGGGCGTGTGGCCGGGACGTTGGGCCGATCCCACGGACCGGGCTGCACAGCTCAAACGCGAAGAAGTGCTGAAATGGCAGATGGGCATAGCCACGTACGGTATGACCATGGACATACCCACGTGGACCTATCGTAATCCTGAGTGGGCTGCCTTGGCCGGAATCTCCAGTTACGAAGATGCAGTCAACGCCACCAAGTTCAACAATGACTTTTGGATGGCCAATCGCTATGGCACGACCAAGACCTTGAACGTGCTGCAGGGCGGCAACCACGCCGAGGCTGACCACTGGTACAGTCTCATGAAAGACTATTCAGATCCTGCCAAGCACCAGCGACCATTTGAAGGTTGGGCCATGGGTGGTCAGAACATGTGCGATGTGCATCTGGTGCTGAAACGCCTGGTGCATCTCATCCATGACGGATTGCTACAAGAAGGCCTGCATGACTGGATGCACTTCTTGGGTACCTCCAAGTTGGAATGGGCGGTGTTGCTCACTGACATCCAACGCGCAGTGCGTCGCTACGCCAATCCCAAGTTCACGATATCGTTTGACTGCGCATCACCCTTCTTGGCCATTGCCAACGGACAACTGTATCATACCATAGCCACAGACAATCGCGACAAGTGGAGTTACAAGATGTCGCCCACTGTGGACAATAAAAAATACGCCACAGACAATCGCCTGTTCCGAGATGCTGTCACGCAGGACGGCATCCATGCCACGTTTGAAGACAGTCCTATCAGCAGCAGGCTCAAGATTTCCGATGTGTGCGTGTATCAACCCGGTATGCTCAACAAGATCGGCAAGGAAGGCCGAACATCCTGGGACAGTTTCAGTTATGCCTTGCTCATGGGACACAACGTTTGGATGCACATCGAGGCAGTGCAGAGGGCCAATAGGCTTTATGATCAAGGCATTTGCCCCGACATGATGGTGCATCCCACCAACAGCGACTTTGACGTGCGCCGGGTCATTGATCGCGTGTTTGCTGCCGGGGATCGCCAAAAGAGCTTGAGCATTATCGATGATCATGCTAAAGTGTGGGAACGTGTTGTTGGCACGCGCGGCTTTACTGGCAAACGTGCTGTCAATGCGCACACCATGTTCAACTCACTATTTGATGTTGAAGAAGTGGAAGCGGATCAGGATGATCTTGATCAAGGGAAATTGGACCAATTGGAGGATAGTCTAGATGTACCAAACGAGGATAGCCCACCTTGAAGAAATGCATCGTGTGTTGGACAAACGCATTGATACTTTGGAACGAACCGGAGTGTTCAATGATGCCGACATGCAAACTCTAAAGAAGCAGCGTCTGTCCCTCAAGGATCAGATACAAAAGTTGCAACGTCAGCAATGGGAACATGATCACGAAACCCTAGACATGGATGATGAACGATGAACCGACCAGGCTTTGATGATGTCAACTTCTTTTTTGGGCGCGAAGTAGAACGTACTCCCGCCTACGACATGCCCACTCTGTTTGTGGTGGGTGTGCAGAAAATTGAAGACATTGAATATGAACTGTCAAGATCCGATGTGCGCATCCGGCACCTGTTCTTTGGTGCCAATCACAGTTTCCAGCCCGCCGATGCTGAGGACTACGAAACATGGGAGGCCATGATCAAGCACTTCCTAGCGCGTGGACTGTTATGCACCTTGGATATTCCCACCACGGCCCTGGAAGAATTCCATGATGGTGGACTGTGCGAATACAACAATTTCATACCACAGATTCGCGTTGCTGTACCTTTCATAAAATTATGGAATTACAACACCATGGTCAAGATCGATGACCGTGACTTTGACAGCACCAATCCCGGGGTCTGGTGCCATCGACTGCATGATCTCATGTCAGTAGACAAGTTTACACCCTGGCACCATTATGACAAGGACGAAGTGTTGACATGATGAATCAAGAACAGAGAGAAACCGTGGAACGCATCCGGCGCGCGGCAGGACGCAAGATCTGGGTCACGTTCACCCGCGAAGGTATCCATTGTTATCCCGCTGCGGCCACCGATCCCCAGTTGGCCACGGGAGACGAATACGATGTTAGTTTCCTAGGTCACCCGCATCGACATATATTCCACTTCCGCGTCAGCATCGAAGTGTTCCACAATGATCGCGACATCGAGTTTATCCAATTCAAGCGCTGGTTGCTGAACCTCTATGGCAGCGGTGTGCTGTCCTTGGATCACAAATCCTGCGAGATGATTGCAGATGACCTATATACCTGTATCAGTGATAGATATCCCGGCCGTGCGGTCTGGATCGAAGTATCCGAAGATGGTGAGAACGGATGCTTGATTACTTACGAAACTCACCAACCCACACAACAACTGAAAATCTAAGAGACTAAAATGTCAAGACCCGCAGTGAAATCCAATCCCAAAGTGCAGGCTATCTTTGACGACTTGGAAGCCTTCCGTGACTTCTGTCGTGACTTTGGCTATCGCTATAACGAAGCAGACCTCTACAACTGGAAGAGTTATGCTTTCCAACAGTTTAACAAGTTTATGTCAGGTAAGCCTGCCAAGGACATGTGGTTCCAGGACAGCCGACGTGCATTTGGCCGCTAAAGAGCCTGACATGCGAAAATTATTTTACATGGGCCTTGAAAGTTACGAGGCCAGATACACGCTACAGCTCACCGAGTGGAACCGTCGGGTGTTTGAGCGCCGCGGCCTGGATGTAGTGTATGTCCCAGGTTCAGTAATTGACAACACCAAGAGCATCTCGGTGGGTCAGGTACTGGATGCGCATGGACGCAGTTATTTCAGCATGAGCCAGATGATGAATCTGGTACAGTTAATGCGCAACGGAGAAGTCACCAGTGAAGACGTTATCTACTTCGAAGACATGTTCCAACCCGGAATCGAAAGCCTCCCATACATTCTGGATCAAGTTCCTGTGGCACAGCGCCCTCGCATCTTTGTTCGTTGCCTGGCTCAGGCTATCGACCCTGACGATTTTGTACATGTCTGGGGCATGGCAGGCTGGATGTCGACATATGAAAAGATGGTTAACCACTTCGCGACCGCTGTCTTGGCCACAAACGAGGAGATGGTTGCTCATATGCGCATTGCTGGCTGGACTGCTCCTATCTATAATATAAGCGGTCTGGCGTTTGGCAAGCAAGAAGTGCTGGAACGCATTGGCGGTGCGGGCAACATCCGCAACTTCTTTGATCGCACACGCAGAGTGGGCTTTGCAGCGCGATTCGATCAAGAAAAACAGCCAGGCTTCTTCATGGATCTTGCTGAAGCCTATCAAGAGTTCTCTGCCACCAAGTTTGCGGTGTTCTCAGGCGGCCCACTACGCAGCAACAATCCTGAATACGTGGAACGTGCGCGGCGTTTGGCTGCCCAAGGCAAATTGGAAATCTACGAAAACCTCTCCAAGAATCAATACTACGAGCTGTTGAATGACACACGAGTGCTGTTCAACTGCGCCTTGCAGGACTGGGTTTCCAACACCGTGAGCGAAGCCGACACTCTAGGCTGCAATGTGCTGTATCCCGCATATCGCAGTTTCCCCGAGACCTTTGCCAACGACCCCGAGCGCATGTATGTACCCTGGAGCCAAGACGACGCAAAAGGTAAACTCACTCGTCTGCTGAGCGAGCCGCATCACAACATGGGTCTGATTTCAGATTGGAACAATGGTACCGTGGATCGCATCGTAGACATCATCACTGGTCAAGGCGAGCAGTGGAATCGCAGTGGCAATCGCTATCGTGATCATGTGCCCGCCGCCAAATATCAACTAAACAAGGATCCACAATGACAAAAACAGTAGTAGTGACCGGCGCCACAGGATACATCGGCGGTCAGACCGCGATCCATCTCAAACAACACGGACATCGAGTCATAGGGTTTGACCTGCGCCCGGTGCCCACACGGTTGTCGGCATTCTTTGATGATTTTTACATGCAGGATTTTGCCGATCCAAACTCCTTGAGCACCATGCACAGCAGTCAATGTGATGCAATCATCCACTGCGGCGGTACCAGTCTGGTAGGTCCCAGCATGGTAGATCCCAGCACCTACTACTACAACAACTTTGTCAAGACCATGTCGCTGCTGGAAGGCCGTGCGGTGGCCGAAGGAGCCCGCGTGATCTTCAGCAGCAGCGCCGCGGTGTATGGTGAACCCATCATGGTACCGGTGCAGGAGATTGACCCCGCGGAACCAATCTCACCCTATGGCGAAAGCAAGCGCATGATCGAGTGGATGATGGAAAGTTACCGCCGGGCCTATGGCCTGAAATACGTGGCGTTCCGCTACTTCAATGCCTGCGGCGCTGACCCCATGCAGCGACACGGCCAATATCCCGGAGCCTCGCACATCATTGCTCGATTGCTGGAAAGCCTGCGCGACAATAAAGAATTCAGGCTCATGGGCACCGACTATGATACTGCAGACGGTACCTGCGTGAGAGATTACCTGCACGTAGCTGATATCGCTGAAGCACATGTCATGGCCTTGGACAGCAAGGTGGAGAGTGGCGTGTACAATCTCGGCAGTGATCGAGGCGTCAGCAATCGCGAGATCATTGCTGCTGTGAGCGAAGTGCTGGGCAGGAACCCCGTGGTCAGCGATGGTCCGCGGCGCCCGGGTGATCCTGCCATGCTCACTGCCAACAGCGACAAGTTCCGACTGGCCGCGGGATGGCAGCCAGAACACACGCTCAAGGACATCATTGAAACTGCCTGGAAGTGGTATTCGCTGTGACCTTTGATCGGCTGTTTGAGTTTGAATCCGCGCTGTCGGCATATACATGTGCACCATATGTGGTCTTGACAGATGGTTGCACTCATGCCATTGAGCTGGCTTTCCGATACTACAAAGTCCGCAGATGTGAGTTCACTGCCTTCACCTATCTCAGCGTGGTGCAGACCATGGAACTGTTGGGCGTCAAGTATCTATTGTTGGACGAGCCCTGGCAAGGACAGTATCGATTTCATGGTACCAACATCTGGGATTCGGCACGCTGTCTAACTCCCGGCATGTACAAACCTGGTCAGGTGCAATGCTTGAGTTTCGGCAACACCAAACCCCTGCATATCGGCAAGGTTGGTGCCATACTGCTGGACGACGCTGATGCCTATGCTCGTTTAAGCCAGATGCGCAGTGATGGGCGAGACTTGAGATTTTCGCCTTGGACCAAGCAGCAGATCTATCCACAAGGCTTTCACTACTGCCCCACTCTGGAAGATTGTGTGCGTGGCCTAGATTTGCTGCGGACCAAAAAACCATACGAAGTCCAGAATGTTACCTACCCAGATCTACGACAGTTCACAGTTGTGCCTTGACAGCGACCTAAATAGATCTTATAATACACTCATGGTGATCCACCACCCATAACTCGGAGATATCAATGACAGAGAAAAATCTAGACTACAAGTTTTTGGACGAATTCGATGAAGAATTCGACACCGCGCCCATTGCCTTGGTCAGCCCCGATGGCCGTCCTTTGAGCCAGGTCATCCGCGAGCGCATTGTTAATCAAGGCAATGCTCGCTTCCATGCCAATGACAACATCAGCGATTTCATCAAGGAAGGTGAGATCGATGCCCTAGTAGAAGAGGTAGCAGACAAATTCAAGGGTGTATTGGACAGCCTGGTGATCGACACCGACAATGACCACAACACCCGAGATACCGCGCGTCGCGTGGCCAAGATGTTTGTGAAAGAAACTTTCTCGGGGCGCTATCGTCCTGTGCCCAAGGTCACTGCGTTCCCCAACATGGGTTACAAGAGTCTGTATACCACGGGTCCTATCAGCATACGCAGTACCTGTGCGCATCACTTCCAGAACATCGTGGGTCGATGCTGGGTGGGCATAGTGCCCGAAGATGAGGTGATTGGTCTCAGCAAGTTCAATCGCTTGGTGCATCACATCTGCGAGCGTCCACAGATCCAGGAAGAAATGACCACACAGATTGCAGAAGCCTTGAAAAAGTACGCCAAGACCCAGCACATCGCTGTGGTGGTCAAGGCCGAGCACCACTGCATGACACAGCGCGGTGTTCGCGAGCATGAGTCTGACATGACCACTGCCATCATGCTGGGCGCTTTTGCCACAGATCCCGCACTCAAGCAAGAGTTCTACGACATCTGCTTGAGCATGAAGGGCCACCAGTAACACATAGGAACTTGACATGGATCTTCCCATCACACTAGACGAACTTCGCACCATTGTAGTCAAACTGGAAATGACCAACGAGGCTGAATTGGCCGACCGACTCAAGTTAGTTTGCCGGCTCATAGAAGAAGGCAAGCCCTACAAAAAAATCCTGCGCGAACAATATAACATTGTGGCCTGACATGTTCCAGAGAACAAAATCAACCCCGGATCGATGTCCAGTGGAAGGATGTAATCGTCAATTAGACGATCTAGGCCGACCCATACAGTTCTGCGATTACCAGCAGGGCGGATGTCCACAACAAAAACAACGCATATCGTTGTTGGGCGAGCTGGCCGTGACCTGTGCATTCATGATGCTTTTCGGGATCATATGGTACTTCAATACTTGAAAAATTTTGTAGCGAAATTACTGCTGACCCCCATACTGATGTTGTTGGGCGCTGTTTTTTTGTTGAGCTTTGTGTTGCTGCCGCAATTCAAACTGTTCTCAGAGCCCCGGCATCGTATTGCGAAAGATTGAAACAAGAGGACCCAAGATGAAACTGACATTGGAAACTGATAGTGGTAAAAAAGTTGTCGTGGTAAACGAAAACGTACACGATACAGAGTTCGAACTTGATAATCTCAGCATCGAATACATGTTTGAACAACTCAAGGCGCGGCTAGAGGAACAACGCCATGGCCAAGCCTAAGTCCAAGGACAAACCTGCCAAGAAGATCTCTGCCAACAAAAAGACCGCCAAGAAAAAGGCCGTCAAGAAAGTTGTTGACCCACACGCCGGCAAACGTTACTTCATGCTGGACTTTGGTGGCTATGGTGGCGAACTCATGGTAGATACTGTATCAGAAGAATTCGTGCAGTATTGGCTTGATGAAGATCGCAAGCATCTGTTGTCAGATCATATCCTGGCCATGCACGAAAAGGCAGCATATGGTGATGACTTTGATGAAGATACCGATGACGAGGACAGTGAGTCCGACGAAGAAGAGGGCGGCTTTGATAGTAACAGCCCCGAAGTTGCGCCAGGTCGTAAGTATGTAGAATATTGGGAACTAGATGGTATCGAACACGATACTGTTGTCAGCAGCGAATACAGTTCATTTACTGTTACTGAGATTGTGCTGCATCCCAAGGCTGTGTATGTGGATGGTGCTGTGGATTGGGACGACAAGGAAACCAAGAAGCGCAATTTTGATTGGAGCCAAAAAAAGTACACAGAAAAAGGTGTAGGCAAGGATTACAATACAGACAATAGGAAACACGTTTATAGCACAGAAATGTTTGTACACGATACCAAGAAAGGACTTGTTGACCCAGTACCAGTATTGATGTGCTATGATGCACAAAAAGGTAGTTTCCTTCGTGTAGTTGTAGAAACTTATGGTGATGATTTTGATGTCAATAAGTTAGTGTTTGGTGTTTGTGAAAACACCATGACTACACATATTAATCAATATTTCTATGACAAGAAACCATTGTCAGTTGATATGGACTATCTCAGCACCTGGGGCAAAGGTTTTCACGCCAGCGTAGGCTACATGCCCAAGGGCGACACTGAATGGAACTATGAAGAACTGCTGAAATATGGCTGGGAAGATTTAGAAGAACAGGACTGACATGGATCTGGCACAGGCACAATCTGAGGGAGTGGCGCCCTGGCAGGACATCGAGACTCAAGGTGCCACCTATGTGGTATTCCGAGATCGATTTCCTGTGGCACCCGGACACCTGCTGTTTGTGCCGCGCTGGAACACCTTGGACCATGTCATGGACTGTTATCGAGCAGCACACAAACACGGTGATGACTTGGTGTCGCAGGGACTGGCTGATGGGTACAACGTGGGCATCAATCGTGGCATTGCTGCGGGACAGACCGTGATGTATCCGCATGTGCATCTCATACCACGGCGTCATGGTGATACCCCTGACCCTGTAGGTGGCGTGCGTGGTGTCATACCAGGCCAGGCCAACTACCGCACGGGTTCTTACCGACAGTGTTGACTTTCACTAAATATCCGCGTACACTAGTTCAAGTGGACTTCGGCATTCATCCCACTCTAAATATTCTGCATGCCATCTTAGACTGTGGAGACTAAAGATGGCCAAATATCTATCAACCAAAACTTACGGTAACGACCGTGGCTTGAGCTGCTGCTTCCGGCAGTGGCGCAGCACACACAGCCATTGCAGCCTGCTGCATGGTTACAGCATCGGCATCCGGCTGGTGTTTGAAAGCGAGACCTTGGATGATCGCAACTGGGTCATGGACTTCGGAGGTCTCAAAGCCTTCAAGGAGTGGGCAGAGTACATGTTTGATCACACACTGCTGATTGCTCGCGACGATCCGCACTTGGCGTTTTTCCAGCAGATGAATGATCTCGTGACTGCAGACGGCAACAACAACGTCAAGAGCCGTGCGCCCAACGAGCGTGGTGCTGTTTGCGACCTGCGTGTAGTAGACGCTGTGGGCTGTGAAAAATTCGCCGAGCTGGCCTACAAGACCATGCAGGACATCTTGGAAACCTATCAGCGCGGCGAAGCATGGGGCATGCCCACAGGCAAAGTGCATCGCCCACGCTATCCCGTGGGCCTGGGTGTGCGCCTGCGCAGCGTGGAAGTGTTTGAGCACGATGCCAACTCTGCTGTGTACGAGGGCTGATGAAAGACATCTACAATTACGGGTATTTCACCCACAGTGATGGCATAGCCAGTTGGCGAGCTCGGGCTTTGAAGTTCGGAGACGCCATGGCTGCGGTGTGTTATGCGCACGACATCGGCTACACCAAACTATACGAAACCTTCCCGGGCTGCTTCCAAGTCACGCCCAATGGTAGATTTGAGCAGCATGGCTACAACATTGACCAGCAGGTGGAGTTTATACGTGCCTGGGGCAAGCGCCGGCCGCAAAAGGTTTTGGAGATCGGTGGTGGTCGCGGTGAAGTGGCCAATACTCTAGTGCATCTTGGTATCGATTGCGTCAGCGTGGAGCTCAGTCCCGGCGCCGATCGCTGGTACAGAGACACAGGCGAGCACTACTTTGGTCGCTTGCACCAGTCCGCGGTACCCATCGCGCGTGGTATTGAAGATGTCATCGATGAAATTCCCTTGGCGGAATTTGATACCATCATGATGGTGGAAAGCCTGGAACACATTCCCGAGCCTGTGTTTGATCCCATCTGGGATCGTATAGTGCAGCAGTTCCGGGGACGCTTCATCGTGGTGAACTGGCCTGATTATCACCCCATCTGGATTGGTCGCGATGCCGGCCCACTGGAGCATTGCCGCTTGGTAGACGATGCCTTGTATGATCGTTGGAGCAAGCAGGCTCGCGAAGTGCTGCAACGCATGGGAAGTCATTTGGTATTGGAGTTCTGATATGTCAGAGTTGCTGTCTATATTATTGCCCACCCGAGGTCGAACCACCATGTTGGAGCGCAGCATCATGAGTCTCATAGACAATGCTGCTGATGCTGCCAACATTGAATGGATCATGGCGTTTGACGATGATGATGCAGACAGTCTGGACTACTTCCAGACACAGATACTGCCGCGCATCGAAGCGTCTGGTGGCACATACGAAATCATGATGTTTCCTAGACTGGGTTACCAACGACTCAATGAGTATATCAATGCCTTGGCCGCTGAAGCCCAGGGCGAGTGGATGATATTCTGGAACGATGATGCTGTGATGCTGGACAAAGGTTGGGACAGCAAGATCCGTGCCGAGACCGGTAGGTTTGTGATCCAGGCCTTTGACACTCACAAGAGCCATCCCTACAGCATATTCCCCATTGTTCCGCGTGCCTGGTACGATGTTTTAGGCTATCTCAGCCAGCATCCGCTCAACGACGCTTGGATCAGCCAGATTGCTTGGTTGTTGGACATCATGCTGCGCACCGATATACGTGTGGATCATGACCGTTTTGACTTGACTGGCAACAACAAAGATGCTACATTTGATGGTAGGCGCATGTGGGAACTAGAGGGAAATCCTCAAAATCCTCGGGACTTCAACCATCCCAACTACCGAAAACTACGCATGCAAGACGCACACCGCTTGCATGAGTACATGACGGAAAAGGGCTATGATACCACTGCCTACACCGAGTGCCAACAAGGCAAACGCGATCCCTGGGCCAAGATGTTGGCGTTTGATACCAACCGACAGATGACGAGGTATGCATGAAAAAAGTTTATGTGAGCTGGAATGATGTGCAGCGCCAAGTGCAGGAGCTCATTCGCCAGATGTGGCGTGACGGCTGGCAGCCGGACTATGTGGTAGGCATCACGCGCGGTGGTTTGGTTCCCGCCAACCTCATCAGCCAGTATCTTGGTTGTCACATGCACACACTCAAGGTCACGTTGCGCGACGGCCAAGAAATGGATTGCGAGACCAACGCCTGGATGTCCGAAGACGCATATGGCTATGTGCCCCAGAGCGAGCGCACGGAAGAAATGCCCACCAGCAGCCACATATCACGTCGCAAGAACATCCTGCTGGTAGATGACATCAATGACAGCGGAGCCACCCTGACCTGGATCAAGAATGACTGGCAGATCAGTTGCCTGCCCAAGGATGCTGCCTGGCAGGACGTATGGAACAACAATGTGCGCGTGGCTGTGCTGTATGAAAATCAAAACAGTGCCAGCGCACTGGACGTTGACTATTGTGCGGAAACCATCAACAAGATAGACGATCCCCAGTGGATAGTGTTTCCCTGGGAAGAATGGTGGCGTCGTTGGAATCCACAAGAGGAGCATCAGTAATGAGTGACGTATTTGAAGATCAACGCAAATTCATGCGAGCCTGCGGGCAGACCGTGGATAAATTTGATGATGCGCAGTTCAATCTCTACTGTGATCTAATCGCAGAAGAACACAAAGAACTACAGGCAGCTCTGCAATCCAAGGATGATGTTGAAGCGTTGGATGCCTTGATCGACATCATTGTGGTCACAGTGGGTGCTATTCACAGCCTAGGCGCCGATGGTAAAGGTGCATGGAAAGAAGTCATGCGCAGCAACTTTGCCAAGATTGATCCCAAGACTGGCAAGGTACGACGCCGAGAAGATGGCAAGATACTCAAGCCTGACGATTGGCAACCTCCCAAACTGGACGGATTTTTCTTGCCCAAATGACCGAGGCTGGCCGGCAATGGTACTGTCCTCTGCCGTTTAAGTCGGTATTTGTTGATAGCCACGGAGTCAGTCCTTGTTGTCAAATACCCCGGCAGGCTGTAACACTGGACCAATGGGTCAATCACCCATGGTTAAACAATCTACAGCAGCAGTTTCTGTCCGGCCAACAGCCTAAAGTTTGCAACGGCTGTTGGGTCAGCGAACAAAGACACGGACGCAGCATGCGTACAGAGGCTCTACGCGACTACAATCATGAAATCAGTGATCAGACCAATATTGATTTTATAGACTATCGCAGCAGCAATATCTGCAATTACCGTTGCCGCAGTTGCCACCCCGACTTCAGTCATGCTATCAGCAACGAAGCCAAACAGAATCCGGTCCTGCTGCAATGGTACGGTGATCGTCCGGAAACCAAAACCGTGCGTGTGCAAGACATCAATCGTGATTGGATACTGAACAACGTAGGCCAGATACGACGTTTCATGTTTACAGGCGGTGAACCCACTTTGATTCCCGAAGTTAGAACCATGTTGGAACATGTGCTGGCCAGCGGGAGATCTGATGTGCAGGTGTTGATCACCACCAATGGCAGTTTCACCGATGACTTTTGGCGCGAACTCACCCTGAGATTGCCCAATCTGCACTGGACCGTCAGCATTGATGCTGTGGGTGCAGATGCCGAGATTGTCCGACATGGTACCAACTGGTCTTTGGTGCACGCCAATCTAGCCTGGCTGGCCCAGTACAGTTCAAGCCTTGACATCAACACCGTGGTCAGCAACCTCAACGTGATGCGATTGGCGCCGGTATTGGAGTTGGGACGTTGGGCACAGGCCTTGAGTCGAGAACCCCAAGGTCGTCATGGAGATCTTGGTTGCCGGCACCAGTTTTTTGTGTGTGATCGACCATACTATCTTTCAGCCTATAATTGGCCGGATCATCTACGTGGCAAAGTTTTGCAATATCTTGTGCGGTGCCGTGACATGGATCTAGATGAGGAACAACGTAGCATGTTAGGAGGCTTGATACAGGGGATCGAGAACACGCCATTTGACAAGGGACTCTGGAAGCGCAGCGAAAATTTTAATGATACGCTGGACCAAATAAGAGGAGAGAACCATTGGGCTCTGCGAGAATAAAAATTGTAAGTTTTGGCGACAGTTTCGTATATGGATCCGAACTTGAGGACAACGCCGATGGCCACCGAGCATGGCCGGGGCGCATTGCCGCTGACCTAGGCTGCGACTACGAGACTCGAGCCATACCTGGCTGCGGCAACGATGCTATTGCTCGCCAGGTCGTGGAATATTTTGCCACAAACCACTCGCACAACACCCTGGCCGTGATCAATTGGACTTGGGCCCTGCGCTGGGATTTCTATGTGGTCTCCACTGAATCTTGGGTCACTCTGGGACCAACCTGTGTGCCCAGCAAACTACACCAACACATGAATCAGGCTGATTCGCGTGCCGTATTGGATGTGTATGAAAAGTTCACAGGCCATAGCAGCACATGGGAAAAGTGGCGCAGTCTCAACAGCATGTTTGTCACACAGCAGTTTCTCCGGCAGCGCGGCATCACCAGCATTGAAACCTACATGGATCCCGAATTGGTTGACAGCGACCAACATGCTCCTGCATACTCACAGGCCTTGCTGGACTTGACACGCCCCAGCCTGCGCACTTGGGATGGTATGACCTTTTTGGAGTGGTGTCGGCATCATGATTACCCCATTACACAACCTGGACTACACCCACTTGAACAAGCACACTCGGCCGCGGCCGACTTCTGGAGAGCCGACTATGCTCAAGCCCTTGCGCGATGATCTCATGGTACAACAACAGTTGCCCGATGGCCTAGACACTGTCTGGGGCAAGTGGCAGCACATGGTGGCTGTGATCATGCTGAACCAGACTGGGCGCAAGCCAGTTAAAACTGTGTTCCCTGTGTTCATGAGTCGCTGGCGCAGTCCCTTGGAGTTTGTCAAGGCACGCGAACAGGATGTGCGTGATGTGATTTGGCCCTTGGGCATGGTTAATGTGCGCTATAATAGGTTGCAGCGCATGACTCGCGATTTCTTGACTTGGCACGGCGATGATGCTACAATGTTGTATGGTATCGGTAAGTATGGGTCTGACTCCTATGAGATCTTTTTCAAAAAGAACTACGCCGTTGAGCCCACGGACAAGGAACTGTTGAGATATCTTAGGGAAGAAATATGGCCACAACAAAACTCATGAACAAACTAGACCAGTTGGGCAATCAACTGGTTGGTGTGTTCCACCGGCTGGCCTTGTTTGCCATAGGTGCTGCCACGGTGTGGGCTGCTACATGGACTTTCATTGGACTGCTGGACAAGCATCATGCTTCGGTGCAGGATCTATTGCTGCTGTTTATCTATCTTGAGATCGGTGCCATGGTAGGCATCTACTTCAAGACAAATCACATGCCGGTGCGGTTCCTGGCCTACATAGCCATAACAGCCATCACAAGATACGTGGTGGACCTGGTGGCTGCTCATGACAAGATCTGGGAGATCGTGGCCATGTGTGGCGCTATATTGATCCTGGCCATCAGTTTGCTGTTGATCAGGTTTGGCAGTTTCAAGTTTCCCAGTGATTCAAACCTAGACGAAACCCGAGAGGTATAGATGGAAAAGATCACCTACACAGAAGTATTCTACAGCCTGCAGGGCGAAGGACGCTGGGCCGGTGTGCCCAGTGTGTTCTTTAGAACCTTTGGCTGCAACTTCCGCTGCCGCAAGTTTGGGCGCCCGCGGGATGAAGTCATTGACGGGCACAATCCCGAAGTGGTCGCCATCATTGATGACATACGACGAGAGCCCACACGCTATCAGAAGTTTGAAGACCTACCCCTGGTCACATCGGGCTGCGATACCTATGCCAGCATCTATCCCGAGTTCAAGCGGTTCAATGAGCAGGATTCTGTAGATGTCATCGTGGATCGAATGCATGCCTTGATTCCCGGCGGGAACTGGACCAACAATCGTTTCCAAGACGACGTGCATCTCGTGATCACGGGCGGCGAGCCCTTGTTGGGCTATCAGCAACTGTATCCCGAAATGATCGGGCTGTGCATGCAACGCGGCCTGCAGAATCTAACGTTCGAGACCAACGGCACACAGGCGCTTTATGCTGAAATGCATGACTTCCTGTTTGCAGATTTCACACGTCACGGTCGAGATCATGACAATCTCACTTTCAGCGTGAGTCCCAAACTGCCATGCTCAGGCGAACCCTGGGACAAGGCCATACGTCCCGAAGTAGTGGCGTCTTATCAAGAATTGGGCATGACCTATCTCAAGTTCGTGGTGGCCACTGAGCAGGATGTGGAGGATGCAGACCGTGCGGTACAAGAATTCCGTGGCGCAGGCTTCTCGGGTCCCATCTATCTCATGCCCGTGGGCGGAGTTCCGCAGGTATATAACTTGAACACTCAGCAGGTGGCACGACTGGCCATGCAGCGCGGATGGCGCTACAGCCCAAGACTGCAAGTGGATATCTGGCGCAACGCCTGGGGAACTTGATGACGCAATTCGTGAATGCCGCGGAACTGATACGCAGAGATCTGCGTCTGATAGATTTCCATGGCAATCTCATTGATCATGTCGAGATCAACAACCGCAGGTTGTTTTACAAACACCAACTTTATCACTTGCTGGGTGGTGACACCGTGGGCCGCACGGTGTTTATTGGGCACAACAACTTTGACCACATCGTGCCTTGCCTGCAGGCGGTGTGGGAGTTGGGCGCCAATGTATTTGTACACGACTTCCATGTAGGCTATACTGCCATTCCCGAGTTCCGCGGTTTCTATGACTTCGTGGACGTGGTCATACATGATCATGTGGTGCGCGAGGCCTTTGCCGACAAGATCTCTTTTAGCACCACGGACTACGCGCCACAGGCACAATACGCCGAGATTGAGTGGCAGATATCAGCGCCCATAGACGCCAATACCGTGGCAGTGAAAACGCACAGCAGCGGAACCACGGGAATGCCCAAGATCGTGGACTTCACACACCAATTGGTTGCGGATCTCACGCACAACCTCATTGGTATGTTTGGTTTCAACATGCATGACCGTGCCTTTCATTGGAAAACGCTGCATCATGCCAGCCTGTTTCTCAACTATGCCATTCCCTTGCTGCACGTCAGCAGCACACATTTTTGGAGCCGGTCCGATCTGCTAGAAGGTGGAACCTATGATGGTGCAACCTTTGCCAGTCGTGTGCTGCCTTATGCCTATCAGTTTGGCGTGACACGCATGCTGGTGCCCTATGACTGGTTACAGGACTTTGACCGTGCCAGACCCACGGATCTCATGGGCAAACTCAGCCTGCATTGCATACGCGGTACCACACCCAACAAGGTGTCGTGGGTCATGGAAAATCTTAAGCCGCGCGAGATCTTGGATATCTTTGGGTGCAGCGAAGTGGGCGTGATGTTTGTGGGCAGGATCACGCCGGACAACTATAAAGATTTCCAGCCCGGCGTGTTTCACGAGATCATGCCCAATCTTGAATATCGTTTCAACCCCACCAGCGTGGATGTGCGTTGGGCCGGACACGCATGGCACAGCATCGAAGATGTTTTTGAGTCGCTGGATCACGGCGTTCGTTTTCGGGCGCGCAACTACAAAATTTGGCGCGGTAAAAGAGCCGTGGACATAGCACCGTTGGATACATACTTGCGTGAACACTTTGGCACGTCACAGTTCCAGGTCGTGGGCGATTTCCAGGACAACGAACTCTACCTGGCAGTGTTTGACGACAGCATGCCTGCTGATCTAGACCGCATCAATCAAGACATTGCCCGTGACTTGAGTCCCTGGCATGTGTTGAAAGCAGTCAAACGCTTTGACTTGCCCGAAGTCCTGAGCGGCATGAAGCCCAGTCGTCCTATTTTGTTGTATGCATTCAAACAACAGGAACTTGATCATGCACCCACATCTAGTTGAAAGCGGAGTAACCTACGCTGAACACAGCCGCTGGGCCCTGATAGCGGGACTGAGACTGATTGGTGCCGGCGTGGCCAGTCTACTGCATGCCATCCACCCCAGTCTGTTCCCGGCCACTGCGGCCAAGACCGTGATAGACTTATACCACGAAAGACTGCGTGACCATCCCAATGCAGAATACCAAGACATGATCGCGCAAGCCAGTCGCGACTGAGGTACACCACATGAAACTTTGGAACAAACTACTCAATATTGGACGCAAGCCGGTCAAGCCCCGAGCTGCTGCTGAACCTCGTCCTGAACCGCCCAAGCCGCCTGAGAAGACCGAAAAAGAATTGGCCAACGAGCGCGGTGAACCCTATATCACAGTTATCAGCATGGACATTGATCCCGAGGACATCAACTCTGGTGCGTTTGAACTAGATTGGAATGACAAGTTCGTGGCCAATCTTGTACGCGCTGGATATCAAAAGGATCCCAGAGATACTGATGCCGACATCGTGGATCGTTGGTTCCAGAATGTTTGTCGCAACGTGTGCTAGAAACCTGGGAACAAGAACAGGCCATGAATCCACAGGTGCGCTACACTCGCAGTCGCGACATCGGCGGAGGACGGAGAGAACACAGTTGAAGATTGGGGTCTTTGGCGACAGTTATGCCCACGCTGACCAAACTCCAATTTGGTGGAGGTATCTGGCTGATCTAGGGCACGACGTGACCTGCCATGGCGAACCTGGCAGCAGCATCATGTTCAGCGTGGAGCGACTGCAGGAGCATGCAGCAAACTACGAGTTGGCCATATGGTGCGCTACCATGCCAGGGCGACTGAGTTTTCCAACTCCTTATGGTCCACCATGGCCACGAACCTGGCAACATTGGCGCGTGACTGAACCTATTGTCAGCAAAGATTCTAGAGTGCAACGCAAACAGCAAGTGTATCGCGACTACTACATGGAACTGGTAGACGTAGAGCAAGACAACTTTGTCAATGCTGCCGTTATACATCATGTCATGCGCACCTGGCCAAACGTCATGGTGATCCCTTGTTTTTTTCCTCCTTTGAAGTTACAATTCAACTTGTACGACGTATCTTGTTGGGAGATCAGACCATTGTTCGATAGTGACGATGCATGTCGAGCTTGGCATGATCACTATTTGGATGCTAGGACGGGACATTTGATGCCGGCAAATCACCAAAAATTAGCACAGTTGATCAATGACAATTTAAGTCCTGGTATTTTCCAAACCGGTATAGAACAATTTGCACAGGCCACTTCACTACAGGGAGTGCTGGTCAAGAGGTAATGACATGACAGACGACGCAGTAAAAACACGCATGGAACAACTCATGGTGCCGGTGGACCGGCAGATCATGGAGTGCATGAATAGCCATGATCAGCTCATGCTGGCCTGTGCCATGATGCAGCGCACCCGAGAAATCTTTGATGCTGTCTTGGGTGAAGAAGGCCGGCGACAAATGTTCCGGGAGGTCGCATGATTTTCAATCATGTCAAACAGCTCAAGGCCGATGGCAAGAAGATCGGCATCACGTTCAGCACCTTTGACATGCTGCATGCTGGCCACATAGCCATGCTGAGCGAAGCCAAGAATCACTGCGATTATCTCATTGCCGGTCTACAAACCGACCCCACTATAGATCGTCCCGACACCAAGAATCATCCCGTGCAGAGCATCGTGGAGCGACAGATACAGTTAGCGGCTTGTCGCTACGTGGACGAGGTGGTGGTGTACGAGACCGAACGCGATCTTATAGACCTGCTGTTGATCCTGCCCCTGGATGTGCGCATCCTGGGCGTGGAATACGAAAACAAAGATTTTTCTGGTCGCGACGAATGTTTTCAGCGCGGCATTGACATCATCTACAACGGTCGAGATCACTCGTTCAGCAGCAGCAGTCTGCGCAAGCGCGTGGCAGCAGCCGAAGCCGAAAAGGTCACACGGCCATGAAACTCTACGTCAACGGTGACAGCCACGCTGCTGCCGCTGAAGCAGTAAATCCACATGCCTTTGCCGAGGATGATCCGCGCTTCAACTACATGAAGCGAGCACCGCATCCCGATAACTGGCAAGTGAGTTGGGCCAAGAGACTCAGCGAAAACATCAAGGCAGTGTTGCACACCGACGCTGAGTCGGCCAGCAGCAATGCCCGTATACTGCGCACCACGCGCGAGTGGCTGTCACGCAATCAGTCCTGGTTGCCCGAGACCTTGATAGTGATCCAGTGGAGCACTTGGGAGCGTGAAGAATGGTGGATCGATGGTGTGAGTTATCAGGTCACAGCCTCGGGCACAGATGATGTCCCCGCCAAACATCACAAACGCTATCGTCAGTGGGTTGCTGACATGGATTATCGTGACTGCGCACGACGCGCACACGAAGACATCTGGCAACTGCATTTGGAACTCCGGGCCCAAAATGTGCGCCATGTGTTTTTCAACGGCAACAATCATTTTGGTGACATTGTGCAGAGCCAGCGGCGAGACTGGGGCGTGAACTACATCATGCCCTACAGCCCAGACTTTACCTACGACGCATATCTAAAACGCAATCGCTTCAGGACTGTTTCGCCCGAATCTTGGCATTTCGGACAAGAAGCCCATGCGGCCTGGGCCAATTTCATGTTAAACTACATCATAGATAACGAACTACTGGTGTAATCTCGATGCGATATCTTCTCATGGACACAGCCAATGTGTTCTTCCGTGCCCGTCACGCGGCTTTCCGGGCTGCTGACACATGGGAGAAAGTTGGCTACGCCCTGCACATCACGCTCAGCAGCATCAACAAGGTATACCGTAGATTCCCTGCGGATCACGTGGTATTTGCCCTGGAGGGACGCAGTTGGCGCAAGGATGTATATCCGCCCTACAAGCGCAATCGTGCAGAAAACCGTGCTGCACTGACAGAAAAAGAGCGTGAAGAAGAGCAGGTGTTCTGGGAAACCTACGATCACTTGACTAAATACTTGTTGGAGCACACCAACTGCTCCGTGATCAGGCACGAACGGGCCGAAGCGGACGATGTCATTGCCCGCTGGATCGCTTTACACCCCGGCGATGAACACATTATTGTGTCCAGCGACACTGACTTCGTTCAACTGTTGGCACCCAACGTACAGCAATACAACGGCATCACAGATGAACTGCTGACCATACAGGGCATATTTGATGCCAAGAATCAGCCGGTACTAGACAAGAAAACCCAGCAGCCCAAGACCACTCCTGACCCCCAGTGGTTGTTGTTTGAGAAGTGCATGAGGGGTGATCCCACTGACAATGTGTTCTCGGCCTATCCCGGTGTGAGGGTCAAGGGCACCAAGAATCGCGTGGGATTGCAGGAAGCCTTTGCAGATCGTGAACGACAGGGTTATGCTTGGAACAATCTCATGCTGAGCCGCTGGACCGATCACGAAGGACAAGAGCACAGAGTCTTGGATGATTATCATCGCAATCGGCAACTGGTAGACCTTACTGCCCAGCCCAGCGATGTCAAGGCCGCGGTAGACGCTGCCATCCACGACAACGTGCGAGTTGGTATCCAGCCCCAGGTAGGTGTACACTTCATGCGATTTTGCGGACGTTTTGAACTCAACAAAATCAGCGAGCAGGCCGAAGTGTTTGCCCGGTGGCTGAACAGTCCCTACGCGGGACATTTAAGAGACCAGGAGACAACATGATCAAAGCCAAAGCCGTGATACCCGACCAGTACTGGATCTTGCGAGATCAGGATCGCAAGATCGGCAATATCGAAGCCACCACAGGTGGTTATGCTGTGAACCTCTATGGTGACACTGTGGAAGTCACCACGCTCAGCATGTTGCGCCAGAGACTGGGCGATGTAGAATTTGAAACCGCCGAGCGTCAGGCACCCGAAGCAGATCCTAGATCGGTGCATGGCTACCCCACCAAGGGCACCGCGCACAACGCCATGTTTGATGTCAAGCATCAACTGCCCCTGTGGACTACAGAACCGCGCAGCCGATCCTGGTTGGCCGCAGGTTGGTACCGTGTGCGTCGCAATGGGCGTGATTGGCGCGTGATGTTTTGCCCCAAATTGATCCTGCTGCAACGCTATGAATATCAGGGCCCGTTCATGTCCGCGGACGAGGCACGACGCTCATGATCCACATCAATCGCTTCATTGACCGCATCAAGAGCGCAGAAGCACGACAGACACGAGATGTCATGATGACCCTGGGTGAAGCCCGTGATCTCCATGCCGATATCACGCGCCTGCTCTTGATAGTGGAAGAACTGCGCACAACGGCCCAAAAACCGCAGGCCGCAGAGGTATTGCAAGTGGAAATCCAGGGCGGGTCGTTCTAAATCGGTGTTTCCTATGATAAATATCATAGGAGATATTGATGAGCAGACCCAAACCCAAAATCCTGGCCGAGATCACAGATCGCCAAACCTATCGCACCGAGCAGGTCTTGGCAGCCACGGGCATCTACGCGGTTTTCTATGATGGCGCACCCATCAACCTCAAGACCGCCAACATGCTGGTACAGTATCCCGGCCCCAAGTACAAGAAGGTGTCTTTCAGCAATTCCGGACACGCCATCAATCTGGCTCGCAAGCTCAACCACCAGTTCAAGACCGACAAGTTCAGCGTGGTGCTGCTCCGGGAAGGTCAGGTAGTGTACCGTGGCGAAAAGCCGGCGTGACATCACGCAGGTAATCCTGGACCTGCTGCCAGGCGGCAACAACATCACATTGGAACGTGCCATGAAAACATGGTATCAGAACATCCGCCGTGATGGTGGTTACCGCCTCACCGAGACTGGATACCAAGCCTTGTGCGCAGCGGCCATCGTGAGCTGGCAGGTGGAACTGGACAGCCGCAACCTCACACAGGCCATGCTGCTGGATCTGGATCGCAAACTGGAATGGCCCTACTATCTGGATCGCCGGGCACGGCGCCTGGTGTTGTTCAGCACCCGGGAAGCCATGATGGCCACGCTGTACGGCGACGTGGAAAATTGGTTGCGCAACGTGGGCAAACACTGAAATCCTTTGAAAATCAATGACTTACACAGCCCAACCATGCATCTAAATGAGTTTGGTTTAGATGCATTGACGAGCCGGGGTTTTTCGTGTTATGTTATACATACTATAAATCACCGAGGAAATCGGATGTACAGAGTTCTGCACACAGATGGCGAGATCTACAGTTACCAAACCGTGAATGACATGGTGGATGGACTGGATGACGCTGGGCATCTATTGTTGGAGAATTTGGGCGCAGATGACTTTGTTGCGCTCATGGAAATGTGGGTGTCGCTGCACAGCGGCAATTTTGACGCTTGGTGGGACAGCAGTCACGAAGCACATAGGCAGCATTGTGCTGAACTCAGCACGATCGCGGTGGCCCTGATAGAAAGCGCCTGTGAGGGCGTTACCCTGCAGTGATTTACAGGGTCTAGCACAGGTTGACATCAAAATGCACCTGTGTTATCATGATATTGTAATGGGGCATTTCCCCGAGGAACTGACATGAAAAAGACACTAGTTGCTGTGATCGCGCTGTCGTTGGCAGCGGCGGGGTTTGCCCCTGCTGCACAGGCCGATGACAGGGCCGTGGTGGGCGCTCTAGTGGGCGCCGTGATTGGGTATCAACTCAGCCGTGATCGTGGGCACGATCACGGGCATCACGGGCATCGGCACTACCCGCCTGTGAGCGTGGTCATCGGTGTGCCGCCCCCGGTGGTGTATCGCCCTGCACCCTACCCCCCGCCCAACTACCCCTATCCCTACCCCGAGTATGTGCGCCCCTTGGTGTGCCACAAGATCCCGGTGTATGATTACTGGGGAAATCTCACGCATTATCAGCAGATCTGCCAACGCTGATCTGTTGCGAAAAAGCCACAAATAGGGCCCTAATAAAATCAATGACTTACGTCGCCTGTAAGTCATTGATTTCTAATGGATTATTCTGGTTGACTGCTTACCCCAGGCGTCGTATACTACGAACATGGATGCTAAAAAGTCACCCCGCAAGCGACGCGCAGACCGCACTCATATCATATACCAGATTGACAGCGGTCGCGATTTCTACATTGGTGTCACCGCAAAGACTGAAAGCACGGTGCTCAAGAGCGTGAAGACCCGCATCAACAAGCACATCTATCGCAGCCGCACTGAAGACAAGTCTTGGTTGCTGTACGAAGCCATGCGCGAGCGCGGCACCGGAGCATTCCAGTTCCGCATCCTGGAAGTGATACGCGGCAAGCGAGAGGCGCATGCTCGTGAGCGAGAATTGATACGGGACCTGCGTCCCAATCTCAACAGCGACGTCCGTGAAAAGAGGGCAAGTGTTTGAACATCTATAAGCCGCATCCCAATATCGTTATCCGTACCACCGTGAGCGTGAATCTCAGTCCCGAGCAATGGAAACTGGGCACCAACACCCACAGTCGCGTGATCATGGACAAGGTGGCCGATACCATGAACAAACGGGTCACTCTGTTGTTCAATCGTGGCGATGATCTAGATACCATGAGGGCCGGCTTTACGGCATTGATCACGGACTTTGCGTTGTACTGCACCAGTGACACTGCCAAGGTATTTGAGCATGTCATGAAAGAAATATATCGAGGGGCGCGATGAATCAAGCACCACCAACCTCCCGCGTGTACCGTGACGGCAAGGTCGCGGTGTTGATCAGCCGGGGCTTTGGTGCGGGCTGGAGCACCTGGAACAAAAGTTACCCCGGCATGCTGTATGATGCCCAGGTGGTTGATCTTTTGCTCAACGAAACCAACTTTGATGATGTCTACGTCAAGGCACAGGAGATCTGTGCCATCAAGTACCCCGATGCCTACATCAGTGTGGAGGGTCTTGAAGTGGTGTGGATTGATCAGGGCAGGAAGTTCGTCGTGCAAGAGTACGACGGCAGTGAACACATCCAGTTTCTGGACGAAGTAGAGTGGGAGACAGCATGATGCAGTCTGCATTATTAGCACAAGATATGATGGGAAGACCCCTGGTAGCAGGTGACTACGTGGCCTATGCGCGAGCCAGTCATGTCTGCGTGGGGCGCGTGGAAAAGATCTGTGCGCGTGTGATCAAGGTGGCATGGAGCCATCGTGATCATCGCTACAACTGGACCAATCGATGCCTGCCGGAACGTGTGTTGAGGTTGGAGCCCGATAGTGATTTGACCATGTACTATCTCAAAATCAACAAGGAGAGAAACAATGCCTAGCAATGACTTTGAAGTGATGCCCATTGGTACCCGTGTGGAACTTACTACCTTGCGAAACTTTGTGGAGATGCTGGGACGCGCCCAGAACTTTGACGAAGTCAAGCGCCTGGAGGAAGAACTCCGGATGTGGTATCAAGATCACAACGAGAGGCACATGGTATGACCGAAACCGAACAAAAGATCAAGGATCTGCGTGGTCAGGGACTGGATCAATACCAAATCGCCCATCGTCTCAATGTGCCCTTGGACGAAGTGGAGCGCGTGATCTTTGGCAAAGTAGACTCGGACATGATCGAGTTTGTGCATTGGGCCCAGCACTACTGACATGAGGAAAAAACGCATGCTGACCGATAGACTGGCCCAACCCGAGATCACCTATGCCCAGATCAGTCGTGCCATCGATGACATGGTGTCTGCGGTGCTAAAAGAAAACAAAACCACCATTCACGGAGTGGATGGCTACCCTTATGCCACAGGCACCCTGATGGCCATGCTGGCCGGGGCCATCAACCAACTCGATGGGGATGGCAAAACGCGGTATTTGGCGTCCTTAGAAGAACGCCGTATCAAGAGCGAGCAGGCTTATCTTATGAAACAACTGTCCCAGAAATCATGATCACACTCACCAACCTCACACCGCTACAACGCGAGCTCTGCGACCATATTTGGAGCCTTGACGGCATCGACGAACTGCGAGCCTGGATGCAGGCACTGCCGCCGCGTGTGCGACCCACAGCCCAAGCCCTGGTGGATGTCATGATCATGGAATACATGGACCAGCAAGAGATAACGGATTTTTCGGATGCGCAAGCCATTATTGGAAGGATCCAGCATGGCAACTCTCTATAAGAAAGTGGGGCGCCGCTATGTGCCCTGCGCCGAATACGACAACGACGTTTTAGACAGTTTCCCGCAAGGTGCGCATCTCGTGATGTGCTACCCCGGGGGGCAGAGCCGTCGCTACGATGTAGAACCCAACTACGCTGCCATGATCGCAGCCGGGCGCATAGCAGAAGAAGCCATCTGCGCGGCCTTAAATACAGCAGATCAGGTGCAACCTCCCCGCAGGGCTCTCACGCCCCAGGAACACGAGGCTTGGTTGAACCTAATCGCAGTATGGGGTGATGAAGCTCGGAGCCTGAGACGCGGATCATATTATGATCTGGCCAGGGCAGCGGTGGACGCTATGTCAGCCGAAGCGGATCGATTGATGCAGCATGAATCGGTGCGCCGGGCGTATGAACATTTTTTGTTGATGTGTGAACTAACCAAACAAAAGCCTGCATAATGAAAACTCTGGCGATATTTGTACACCAACCACAGTGTTCTGTACAAAGCGCCAATGGAGTCATGCATGCCCTGGCCGGGCACTATAGATTCAAGATCTTTACCCGGCACAAAATAGAAGCAAGTTTCTGGCAGGATGTTGATGCTGTTGTGGTGCCTGGCGGCACCGGGGACGCCGACACCTATGATCGTCTCATGTTTAATCATGCGGATGCCATACGCAATTTTGTGGTTGCTGGGGGACATTACATCGGGATCTGCATGGGCGCCTACTGGGCGGGACGTCATTATTTTGACCTGTTGCGTGATATCGAAGTGGAGCAGTACATACGCCAGCCCGTCGCCAACACCAGCAGACCACACCCCAAGGCCATGCCAGTGACGTGGCAAGGACATGACACTCGCATGTACTTTTATGACGGGGCATGCTTTGTAGGTTCGGGACCACATCAGGTAGTGGCTAGATACGAGACCGGGCAGGCCATGGCCATACATCAGGATCGATTGACCTTGATAGGATGTCATCCCGAATCACAGCCTGACTGGTACGCCGACCATTCCTGGATGCCGCGGCATTGGCATCATGGTTGGCACCATGTGCTGCTGCGGGATTTGGTCGACCAAGTGCTCAATGATGAGTTGACACAGACTCACTGACCTAGTATAATCAAACACTGGGCCTATAGCATAACGGTCAATGCAGCGGACTCATAATCCGTTGAGTCTAGGTTCGAATCCTAGTGGGCCCACCATTTCACAGGTACGATTATGTCCACAGAAAAAAAGTTCAAGATCGAATTTGCTCCCGGTTGTTTTGACAACTTCGAAGGCACACAAGAAGAACTGGATGCCATGGTGGCTGAGCTGACTCGTCTGGCCGAAAACGGAGAATTGATTGAACTGGGCGAACCACTCACAGAAGATCAATTTGACATGCTGCCGCCCGATGAGCAGGATCGCATCCTGGATGCCTTCCACGAAAACTCCGAGCAAAGGAAACTGCAATGATCAGCCGTAGCCCCAAGCGGGGCACCTTTGGCATCGATCGATTGCGTGAGCGCGTGATTGAAAAAGGTGGCGATCCTGATACCGACAAAAACTACCAGAACATGGTACGCTTTGAAGAGGACTGGATGCAGAAAAAGCGCGCCAGCGAGGATGACGTTGAGTGGTCGCACAACAACATGGAGCACGATCTCCGCACCACCGACTGGATCTTGGACAAGGTGCGCACCAGCGAAGTATACAGCCAGCATCTCTATGCGGCCATGTGCAACAATGACTTCCAGCGCATCGAGGTATGGCCGGTGCTCAAGGGCGAAAAGTGGAGTTGCAGTTGGCGCTATGCCGGTGGCATCATTGCCGACATGCGCGAGGAAGGTGACTACATCGACTGGTACTGCTCGGGCATAGGCAGTGGTCTCGGAAATGGCGACGAAGATGGCTCCAAAGGTTATGTGGGCGAGGGCGCGGTCACGGATGAAATACGAGAGGATCTACGTAGACTGGGCTGGAGCGTGGTGACCGATCCCGATGAAGTATAGACATTTGATCACGGCTGGGTGTAGTTTCACTGCTGATGGTATCGGCGGTGTTCCTCCTACCAAGGCGAATTTCCGGGGCGGCAATAGTTATGTGGGCGACAATGCAAGCGATCCCAAGACCTGGGCTGGATTCTTAGCGCAACGGCTGGAGGCAAATAGCCTGGTGAATCTGTCGTTTTGTGGCGGTGGTATCATGCCCACGGTGATCACGATCTGCGATGTGCTGACCAAATTTCTTTATCGCCCACAGCATACCTTGGTGGTATTCAATGTCAGCGATCCTGCTCGATATCATGTACAATGCGGGCTGGATCATCCCAATCTGCACACCATACCTTGGGATGGCACAGTGCTGGACTACGGATGGTTGATTGGCCACCACGCCGTGATTAAGGACATGGGTTTTGAGCGCGTGGAACAACAAAACGCCACGCTGCTACGCATGTTCATGCACTACCTACAAGATCAAGGTCTGGCGTTTCGTTTCATGACCATGATGGACTACACCCAGCACGAGACCCTGGGCGCAGTGATAAAAGATTTTGATGCCAACTATGTGCGGGCCGAGCCTGGCGTTGGCATGTATGAATACAGCCATGTCATCAACAGCCTTGATCCCGATGGTATCCACCCAGGTGTGGAAGCGCACAGAGCCTTTGCTGACATGATAGTGGATACATTGGAGACAAACGCATGAGCAATAGAGTGATCATGGTACTGGATCGTGGTTGGATCTTTGCCGGCGACGCACGTCGCGAGCACGGACGCATACGACTCAGCCGCGTGGTATGGGTTTTCAAGTGGGAAAAGATTGGATTCAACGGTGTGATACAACATCCCGAGCAAGCAGATCTCAGACCCATGGCTGATCTTGACATCCCTGAGTCTGTGGAAATCTTTTCGGTGCCCGTGGATCAAGAGTGGGGGTTGGCATGTATTGGCCAGTAGGTACCCCCAGTGGCAACGGCTATGGTGATGGGTTCGGGCACGCCTACGGCGATGGACGTGGGCATGGCCAAGGATTTGGCTACGGTGACAGATACAGCAACGGACAAGGCTTCGGCTCCACGGCGTTTGCCAGCGGTAATGGCTACGGTGCTGTGAGCGAATACATCACTCCTTGGTTGGAACACGGTGATGGCGGGCGTGGGCTGGGATTTGGGTACAACTCCATCAACGGTGACGGTACTGGTGCGGGACAATATACGCCTGCACGTCGCAAATTGATATCAAAGGAGCCTTTATGAAATGGTTTGACAAATGGTTTTTGGCAAAATTCCGCTGGGCAATGGAGCAGCCCAGACATGGGAGGCCTATTAAGCAATCTCTTGACACGTTGTTAGAGGTTCAGCCCGAAGAAAGCACCAATTGGGGAGACGGACTGCATATCATGGTCAAAAAAGTCATAGGTGGTTTTGTGGTGACCTTTCGCGCACATGACCGAGTTCGAGATCGCATGGATTCTCGCCACTACATCATCACCGAAGAACAGGACTTTGATCGGGAACTGGGCAAACTCATCACCATGGAAAGCATGCGACAATGATCAAGACCGGACCCGGGCTCACCGCCTGGAGTGAGAGTGTGTATGCCAGCAACACCGGCGCAGTGGGACTGGGCATGATGCGCTACAACGTGCAGACCTATAACACCGAAGTCTGGGACGGCAGCATGTGGAGATCCATGCCAGCCACCCACGTGGACCTAGCGCCGGAAGTGCGCTCGGTTCTGGAGTGGGCCAAACAGGCCCAGGCCCGTGAGCAGGAACTGGTCGAGCTGGCCAAGAGCAATCCCGCGCTGCTGGATCTTTTGCGCCAGCGCGCCGACATTGACCAACAGATCCTGATGGTCAAGAACCTAGTGTCGTGACTATCGGTAGCAGGCCCAGGCCAATACCGACACAGCCACTACCAACAGTCTGATCACTAGATCAGCGCGGGTGATGTTACGCAACGGTTTCATGTCGTGTCCGCCACATGCTGTAGCCCACACCCGACGCCAAGAGACCAAAGGTCAGGCTTAGGGTGATGGCCGGTGCCAACTTGATTCCCAACATCATCAGCACGATCTTGACGCCGATCAGCACCAGGATCAAGGCCAGGGCATACTTGAGATAGTGGAATCGGTGTATCATGGCACTGAGCGCAAAGTACAGGGCTCGCAGTCCCAGTATGGCAAAGATGTTGCTGGTGTACACAATGAAAGGATCCTGGGTGATGGCCAAGATGGCCGGCACAGAGTCCACGGCAAACACTATGTCTGCTATGTTGATCAGCACCAGCGCCACGAACAGCGGCGTGAAATAACGCACGCCATTTTCCCTGAACCAGAACGCATGTCCACGGTACTCGGTGGTGAGGTTCATGCGCTGCTGCATCCATTGATACACTCGATTGTTTTCCAGGCCAGCAGGTTCTTCATCCTGGGCCCACAGCATCTTGGCGCCGGTGTAGATCAGGAACGCGCCAAAGAACCACAGTATCCACTGCCACTCACTCACGGCCGCTGCGCCAAATCCTATGAACGCAGCCCGCAACACCAGCGCGGCCAGTATGCCCCATACCAACACCCGGTGTTCGTAGAGTCTGGGTATGCCCAGGGCACCAAAGATCAAGGCAAAAACAAAAACATTGTCTAGACTCAGGCTTTTTTCTACAAGAAAGCCGGTATAGTACAGCAGCGCATCTTCTCCGCCACGCCACCACCACACGCCCAGACCAAACACCACCGCCACTGCTATGTAGAACGCGGACAGCCACAGGCTTTCGCGCACTGAAATCTCGTGGTCTTTGCGATTAAGCACTCCAAGGTCGAACGCCAGGAGCGCGATTACCAAGATGAAAAATACAATCCAAGGCAGCACAGCCGCCGACAACAGCAAGTCCATACAGGATCTCCCAAGTAATGGTCTTGCCTCTTCGTCCCAGGACCGGACGCTGCGCGCCGTGCTGACGATCCTGGAAGCCCACCCTTGGGCTGGCTACTCCCCGGAGATATTTAGCCAGACTGGTCATAGGTGCAGCCTATGGACTCCATAGAAACAAACCATGGAAAAACCTATGAAAAAACGCGGATCTATAGGCATCTGCAGGCTATATAATGTGTCTAGTTTATCATCAAGGAGAATCAAATGAAAACAGTCGGAGACCGAATTGAAAAGTTTGCCATCACTGGCGTGAACCCGGGCCGGGATGATTTCTTCACCATCACTGAAGAATCTTTTGCCGGCAAATGGAAAGTCATCGTTTACTATCCCAAGGACTTTACCTTTGTGTGTCCCACCGAGATCGTGGCCTATGACCGCCTGACCAAAGATTTCGCGGATCGCGATGCTGTGTTGCTGACCGGCAGCACCGACAACGAGTTCTGCAAGTTGGCCTGGCAGAAAGCCCACCCCGATCTTGCCAAGATCACGCATGTACAGTTTGCTGATACTGCTCGCGACGAGCGCAGTCTCATCGATCAGTTGGGCGTGTTCTACGCACCTGCTGGTGCTGCCCTGCGCGCCACGTTCATCGTGGATCCCGATAACGTGATACAGCATGTCACGGTCAACAACCTCAACGTGGGCCGCAGCCCCGAAGAGACCCTGCGCGTATTGGACGCCTTGCAGACCGGCGAACTCTGCCCCTGCAATCGCGCCATCGGCGGCGAGACACTGTAATGTTGATCAACAGCCTCGTAGATGCATGGCTGTTCAAACTTGTTGTGGTCAGCATCACGGTGGTCATCGCCGTGATGCTGGCCGAACATCTATATAGGAAAAAGAAATGAGCTGGACCGACGAAATCAAAGACTGGATCCCTGACTATGCCAAAGACATCAGGCTCAACCTTGATGCTGTGGTCAACCGCAGTACCCTGGATGAAGTCACTGTCAAGGGCGTGTGTTTGGCCGCGGCCTTTGCTGCCGGCAACGCAGAAATAGTAGAACGCATCAAACCCACCATGCTGGAGGAAGATCGCACTGCGGCCCTGACCGCGGCCAGTCTCATGGCCATGAACAATGTTTGGTATCCCTATGTTGAGATGACCGAAGATCCTGCTCTCCGGGGCCTGCCTGCGCAGTTGCGCATGAACGCCTACGCCACGCATGGCGGTACCACCAAGACCAAGTTCGAGACCTATGCCTTGGCTGCCAGTATCGTGGGCAAGTGTCATTTCTGCGTGAAGAACCACTATGACGTGCTGCGCAAAGAGGGCGTGTCGGTGGAACAACTACGAGATATTGGTCGCACAGCGGCAGTGATTGCCGCTCTGTGTAAAGTCATGACCAGAGCATGATACCCTGTGTAGATATCGATCAGCCAGGCTGCGCCCGAGCTCTACACCAAGCCTTCACCACTGTTGGGTTTGCCTATGTCAAGGGCCTGCCCACCAGTGGTGGACCTTTTGAACGCGCCCTGGCCGCTGCTGAATCCCTGTTCGCGCTGCCCGAATCCCTGCTCACGCAGGCAGCACCCTATGATCTCCACACCAACACAGGGTTTGAGAGATTCCTGGAAAGTTTCCGCCCTGGCACTCCGTTTGATCTACACGAGGCCATGACCTGGGGACCTGGTAGGCCGCATGACAAGATTTGGCCCACTGCCTATCATCAACAAGCAGCCTATGCTTGGACGCAAAGTTGCCGGGACAGCATGATCATCATGCTGTCCCTGCTGGAAGAAGCCCTGGATCTACCCCTGGGTTTCTTGATCAGCCAGCACACCAACAGCACTACCAGCACCCTTCGCTGGATACACTATCCCCGCTGGCAGGACGCTGTATTGCCAGGACAGACACGCGGCGGTGAACACACCGACATCGGCACGTTGACCCTGTTGTGGCAGAACGATGTGCCGGGACTAGAAGTCAAGACCCGGCAGGGCAACTGGATCACAGCGCCCTACATGCCCGGTGCGTGCCTGGTCAACGTGGGCGATCTACTGCAACGCTGGACCAACGATGTCTATGTCAGCACACGCCATCGAGTGACCAACGCGGCCCTGGATAGATCACGCCTGAGTTTTCCGTATTTTATCCATCCCCGTGCGGAAATCATGATAGATAGTCTAGTGGGCATAAACAAATACCCCGCTGTCAATGCCAGACAGTATTTTGACAGTAAACTGAAAAAATCCTACGAAAGCATCTCGGCAGCCACAAAATAGCCGGAGATTTCTGGGCGCAACTTGTAGGCGCTTTATTGGATAAATAGGTAGTACCGAGAGAACAACATGGCGTATATCGTAAACAACAGTCGTGGACAGGTGATTGCAGTCGTAGAAGACGGCACTATCAATACAACCGCTACCAGTCAAACACTGGTGGGACGCAACGTCACTCCCTACGGCGAATACGAAGTAGAGAATCTAGTGCATCAGTTGGAGAATTTCGCTGATGACAGCCCACCGCCCAACCCCATCGAGGGACAGTTGTGGTGGAACACGTCCAACGACAAGATGTATGCCTGGCAGGGTGATCCCACCATACTGCCCGAGCAGGGATCTTGGAAGCCCATCTACACTGTGTACTTTGATGTTGACGAGCCCACTACCAGCCTCAACAACGGCGACCTTTGGTACAATCCCGCCACACAGTTCCTGACCATACGTAATGACACCATCGTGGGCGGATGGGCTCCGGTCAATCTCATACAGGTCACTGCTACCCCGCCTGACAACGCCCTGCAGGGACAGATGTACTTTGACAATACCAGCGATCAACTGTTCGTATATCGCGACAATGCCTGGTATTTCGTGGGTCCCGAAAACGTTTCCAACTTTGCCATCACTCGCTGGAGCAGCGAGATGATGCGCGACACTAACTTTGACGAACATGCTGTGATTGTGGCCTATGTGGATGGCACGGCTCTGGCCATCATCAGCAAAGATGCCTTTACCATACTGCCAGCAGATCGTCCTGCGGGCTTTGAGACCCTGGTGGTGGGCATCAATTTGCTGCCCACGATAGAATTCAAGGGCCTGGCCAGCAGCGCCAGCAAACTATCGCCGGGCCGGCTCATCAACGGTATCCTGTTTGATGGCACCAGCGACATCGTGGTGCCCACGTCGGGTGTGAGCGAGATTGGTATCACTGCAGGTCCTGGCATATCAGTGCAGGGCGGTCCCATACAGACACAGGGCAACATCACGGTCAACAACACCGGTGTGCTCACAGTGACCGGTGGTACTGGCATCAATGCCACCACCTATCTTGGTCAGACCTTTATTGAAAACACCGGCATCGTAGACATCCAGGGCGGTGACTTTATCACCGTGGAGCGCAACGGTGTCTTGGCCACTATCAGCGCGACCATCCAACAGGGCCCGCCGGGACCACAAGGACCCATTGGTCCACAAGGACCCGCGGGAGCCGACGGCCAGCGCGGCGACAGATACTTTGGTCTCAGCACCACCGCCGTGACCATGCGCCTGGGCGAAGTTTTCTTTACCACGGACACTGGCTTGGCGCTGACACCGGCGCAGCCCATAATCATGACCAACACCGCGTCTACCTACATGGAAGGACGTGTGATATCCTACAATCGCAACAGCGGTCAGCTCTTGGTCAACGTGCTGAGTGTAGTAGGATCGGGAACCTATGCCGACTGGGTGATCAACCTCAGTGGTCTCGTGGGTCCACAGGGCACTGCGGGTGCGCAAGGTCCACAAGGTGCCACTGGTCCACAAGGACAACCTGGACAGCAAGGTGCCACAGGTCCACAGGGACCACAGGGTGAACGCGGACCACCTGGCCCCACAACAGGATTGCCGGGACCGCAAGGACCACAAGGTCCCGCTGGTCCTGCCGGTGCTGCAGGTGCAACTGGCCCTGCAGGTCCTGCTGGTGCGCCCGGTGATCGCTACAGTTCAAGTTTCACTTCTACACTGACACCACTCAGCGTGGGCGTGAAGAATTTCAATATTGGTCCCAGCCTGGCCTATCAACCTGGCCAGAGCGTGATCGTGTCAGTCAACTCTGAAAATCTCATGAACGGCGTGATACAGAGTTACAATGCCACCACAGGTGCCTGTATTGTCAACGTGACCTCGATCCAGGGCGGTGGCAGTTACGCACAATGGGCCATCAGCCTGGCAGGTGCAGTAGGCGCCCAAGGTCCCGCAGGTCCGACAGGTCCTGTGGGTCCGCAAGGCCCAATTGGTCCAACTGGTCCCACTGGAGCTCAAGGTCCTCAAGGTCCCGCCGGAGCCCAAGGACCACAGGGCCCACAGGGACCACAGGGTGATCGATACAGCACCACCAGCAGCAATACCTTCTCTATAGGATCCGGAACCTACACCATTACAGTGCAGGCAGGCTTGGCCTATAGTGCTGGACAGAGTATCCTGGTTGCAGCCAATGGCGGCAACTTCATGCAGGGCACTGTGTCGTCTTACAACGTCAACAACGGACAACTGATTTTTGTAGTAACATCGCAGACCGGTTCTGGTACCTACACCTCTTGGACTGTGAACCTTGCAGGCGCCACAGGTGCTCCGGGCCCACAGGGTCCGCAAGGTCCTGCCGGTGCTACTGGCCCTGCCGGCCCTGCCGGAGCCACAGGTGCCACGGGTCCACAGGGTGCCACGGGTCCACAGGGTCCTGCCGGTCCTGCTGGTCCTCCTGGACCACAAGGTATCACGGGTCCTGCTGGTTCTACCGGACCGGCTGGTCCTCCGGGCCCGGCCGGAACACCAGGTCCACAAGGTGCTGCTGGTCCTGCCGGTCCTGCCGGTCCTGCCGGCGCACAAGGACTTCCAGGTCCCGCGGGCGATAGATATTCCAAAACGTTCTCAGAAGGCTCCAGCACCACTATTGGCACTGGACTCAAAACCTTCCTGCCAGGGCAAGGCCTGGCCTACACGCCGGGTCAGACTGTTATCGTGGCCGCAGATGCCACGCGATACATGGTGGGTACGGTGCAAACCTACAATACCAACACTGGCAGCATCACCATCAATGTCACTGCCACACAAGGCTCGGGCACCTTCAATACCTGGAGCCTAAACCTTGCTGGTGTTCCCGGTCCCGCTGGCCCCCCTGGTGCCACTGGCGCACAAGGCGCCCCTGGTCCACAGGGACCACAAGGTCCCGCTGGCCCGGCTGGTGCTGCGGGCCCTGCGGGTCCTCCAGGCCCGGCTGGTGCATCAATCACGGGTCCCCAAGGTCCACAAGGTTTGCCTGGCGATCGCTACAGCACCACCAGTACCACAGCGCTGAGCATCACCACTGGCATCCAGAGTCTGTTTGCTGCCACTGCACTGGCCTACTCACCTGGACAGACTGTGATCGTGGCCTACGATGCAAATCGCTACATGGTAGGCACCATCCAAACCTACAACAGCGGCAGCGGTCAGATGATCATCAATGTAACCAGCACCCAGGGGTCTGGATCATTTACATCCTGGACCGTGAACTTGGCCGGTGTACCGGGCCCACAGGGTCCACAAGGTCCACAAGGTGTCCAAGGCGTACAAGGGCCTCCGGGCAACAATGGCACCAACGGCGCAACTGGTCCACAAGGGCCTGCTGGTACTCCAGGCACCCAAGTGTCTCAAAACATATCCATCGACACACTCACTGGATGGATGGTGTTTGATGCTGATCCTGTTACCGGGCGCAGCATCATCGTGCAGTGGGGTCGCATCGACCGTGGGTTTGCCAACTGGACAGAAGGTCAGTTGCCCACTGCGGCTTTCCCTGTGGCATTTCCCACAGCCTGCATGAGCATATCAATGACCTACAATGCTTTTGGTTCCAATTACGACTACTGGCCCATGGTTTATGCTTTGGACACTGCCACCTTTACCTGGTGGTCGCAAAGATCTCAGAGTCAGGCCACGGTGCCCACACAACTGTTTTATATCGCGGTAGGATACTGACATGGCCATACTTTACAGTCCCAGCACTCGACGTTTTTACGACAGCAGATTCCGGTATCCTTCTCTGCCCGATGACATGATTGAGGTCAATGCTGTTGACCATGCCAGACTGATACGTGAGATCAACAGCAACGGCAAAGAAATTCTCGTGGTACACGGAGAACTTACACTGGTGGACAAGGCGCCAGTGAGTGCACCTGCCACATGGGAACTGGTACGTGCCCAACGCAATCGATTGCTGCGTGAGTGCGATCACACACAACTCATGGATCGCGCCGAGACCATGCGAGCTGAGTGGGCAGCGTATCGTCAACTGCTGCGCGACTTGCCCCAGAACTACGCCAATGCTGCCGATGTGATTTGGCCAACTCCCCCAGCGTGATCTTGCTGGAAAAGGCTGTTGCGTAAAAACAACGCCTATTTTGCCAGATTGTTCTTGACAAGGCATATATAAGAGCATATACTAGGACCTGTGATGAAGAATTCCTGTTTGAAATCATCAACGATACACCAGACCCCGGTGATGCAAACCTATTGGTTTGCCACAGGCAAGGGCCTCACTGTATCGATTGAAAACAGCGATCGGAGAGGGTCCAGGTAGACACAGTGCCAAAGCACCAAGACTACACCGGACCCTGAGATCGAAAGACTCAGGGTTTTTCGTTTAGCATGGTAAGAAACTAGTTGACGCTGACCCAGTGGTCGTGTATACTAGACAGACTTACTAATACGCCATACCGCAACGAGGGTGGGACCGGCGTACAACAAATGGGTCGAACGGGCGGACAGGATACATGAAGGCCGTGGCGGCAACGCGGCTGGTAAGACTCCTGGGCAGGGCATGACCCTGCCATATGGTTGACCACAAAATCGTGATCCTGTATCATGTGTTTTGTGGTGCCATATTGAAGCGCATTCTATCAGCACAGTATTGTTCAGCGGTTTAGAGCCGTGAGTGTGCTTCAATATGGAAATTCATGACTCGGTAGCTCAATTGGCAGAGCAGCGGTCTCCAAAACCGCAGGTTGGGGGTTCGATTCCCTCCCGTGTCGCCAGTATTCACCGGAAAATGGCTGTGACCACCATAACCAGCCCAGTGTGCTCGAAGAGACGAAATTCCGGACAAGTCCTAGAGCGCAAACGGCAGCAGGGAGATTGCTGTCCATAACGGTGATCCCAACGTTCCGACTCATAATCGGATAGTGTGCGTCCGCACGATGAGAAGTGAGACCATGACTCACAGGACCTTACCCTTAGGCAGAGAAGGGCGCTGGCAATGCGAGAATCTCCCTGTGTTGGGAAGCGGGTGGAAGGCGTGTGTGATGGTATTGGGACCCGTAAGGAAGAGCCCAATGCTTGATGCGCTATAATTACCGCCAGCAGGGGGAAGCACCTTACTATATTGAAGCACTCTCAACTGTATTACAGTGTTTGGATGGCGACTCTTAGGTGAGTTCTGCGAAAAATAACAGAGAGTGCTTCAATATAGTAATTAAGGGCAAGCGGTGAAGTTGGAGAGTCACACCAGACTGTAAATCTGGCGCCATAGGCTGAGTAGGTTCGAATCCTTCCTTTCCCACCAAGTTTTGTTGACGGTGCAGATGCAGAGAAATCCGCCATGGGCACATGGCGAGAGAGGGTACAGCGAGGTCTGAACGTGAGAGAGGCTCCCAAGTATCTGCTGGCACTGCGTACCACACACCTGACCGGTCTTGTTTTACAGGTCAAATGCCAGCGATGGATGTGGCGCTGGGCCGTCAGCAAATTCAATCATGGACCCATCGTCTAACGGTTAGGACATCACCCTTTCACGGTGAGAATAGGGATTCGAATTCCCTTGGGTTCACCACATTTTGGCAAGTAGCTCAGCGGTAGAGCAGGTGACTGTTAATCACCTGGTCGCTGGTTCGATCCCAGCCTTGCCAGCCAACAATGCCTTCCTACCTTACGATGTTATGGGAGGGCTATCACCGGAGGCTCCCCGCCTTATTTTTTTACAGCGGGCATGACGCAACATCGCAGGCGTGAGAGAGATTGTCCGTTCGGGTATCACGCGACTGTACATGAGGTGTAACGGACTAGGCCATGCTGCGTGGGGGTATGGCTGACAACAATCTAGTAGCGGCCAATACGCGAACGATAGCCCACGCCTTACACCACTACATGGATGCGTTCATTGTGCTCGCGCCAACGCTCGAGATTTTGTTGTATTTCTTGCGGCGTCATGACCAGTAGACTAGCGGCTGTGCTGACAGCGGTATTGGTTGCCCGTGCCGTCTGCGTATCAATCAAAGGCACGTACTCAGGCAGCAGTTTTGCGACTTCCATGTAGATATTTATTTGGCCCGTTAGATCAGTTGGTTAGATCGCATGCCTGTCACGCATGAGGCCACCGGTTCAAGTCCGGTACGGGTCGCCAGTTTGGGGGATTAGTGCTAATGGGAACACGCTGCGTTTGCATCGCAGAGTTGAGAGTTCGATTCTCTCATCCTCCACCATTTTGATATCGCCCCGGTGACGGAATTGGTATACGTGTTGGTCTTAGAAGCCAAATTTTAGGAGTTCGAGTCTCCTCTGGGGCACCATTTTATTGTCAGTTATAAATAGAATTTCCCGCCCTACCTTCTGGTGTAAGGTTTGTCGCACAGCGATGGGAGTATCAAGGGTCAAGGCATACTCGAGGTGCCAGAGACGAACCAGATTTCTTCAACCCCTACTATTTCTTTTTTCTCTGTGTGGCGCAGACTGGTAGCGCACTTGCATGGGGTGCAAGGGGTCGCAGGTTCAAATCCTGTCACAGAGACCATGTCCATGGTGGCTGTAGCCAAGCGGTCAAGGCCTCGGGTTGTGATCCCGACATTCGTGGGTTCGATTCCCACCAGTCACCCCATGCCCGGTTAGCTCAGTTGGTAGAGCAGCGTCTTGATAAGGCGCGGGTCGCTGGTTCGAATCCAGCACCAGGCACCAATCTAGGAGAACATCATGGCTGCCTTTGTCATCTTGGTAATTTTCGTGATGTTGTTCATCGTGATGCGACGTCTTTGATGCGGGCATAGCTCAGTCGGTAGAGCAGCAGACTTTTAATCTGTTGGTCGTGGGTTCGAATCCCTCTGCCCGTACCACTTCCGGTGATGTAGCTCAGTCCGGTCAGAGCGTGGGATTCATAACCCCAAGGTCGGTGGTTCGATCCCACCCATCACCACCAATGCATATATAATGACATGAACGAATGGTTCGACAACAGTCGCCCCAACGTAATTTTCATCTCGGACATCACTGAAACATACGGACTGACCAAGAGTTACGGGCCCTACAAAGTGGCCTATGAGCTCCGGCAGGCTGGGTTTGAAGTGTTCGTGCTGCACCACGCTCATGTGTTCGCTCCCGAGGAAATCTTTGACATCCTGTCGGGACTGGTCAGCGACCAGACCTTGTTCATTGGGTTCAATCCCATGTTTTACCGCGAGATACGGCAGTTTGACTACAGCATCGCAGAGCCCCGAGATCGCGACATGGTGTTGAGCCACAGCATGAGCCGCATGAACGGCGCCATGCTGCCACACGGACATCAATACAACCAACAGCTCAAAGCCCATGTACATGGTATCAATCCCAGAGTCAAGTTTGTGTTGGGCGGTCCCCTGGCACACGACAGCGATTTCAATCGCGATTATGACTACGTGATACCAGGCTACGCTGACCTCAGCATAGTATGGCTGGCACAACACCTCAGCCAAGGCATCAGGCTGCCCAAACGGCAGCGCAGCATCTGGGGTCCGACCATCATAGATGATCGCCGGGCCGAGTCATATGACTTTGTGAACTCCACCATGAGTTACCGGCCCTATGATGGTGTCTTGCCCGGCGAAAGCCTGCCCATAGAAGTGTCGCGTGGATGCATCTTCCACTGCGCATTTTGCAGTTATCCGCTCAATGGCAAGAACAAACTGGACTACATCAAGCGACACGATCTCTTGTATCGCGAGATGGTGGAAAACTACGAACGCTATGGCATCACGCGATACTATCTCTTGGATGACACCTTCAACGACAGCCGAGAGAAGGTGCAGTACATGTTGGATCTCAGTCGTGCGCTGCCATTTGAGCTGGAGTACTGGGCCTATCTAAGACTGGACCTCATCGTGGCACACCGTGATCAGATGGACATGATCTACGAAAGCGGATGCAGAGCCACGCACTTTGGTATCGAGAGCCTCAACAAACGCACCGGCAGCGCCATTGGCAAGAGTGCCGATCGCGAACGCATCACGGCGGGACTGCAAGAACTCCGGCATCGCTGGCCCAAGACCATGCTCAGTGCCAGTCTCATAGCAGGCCTGCCACACGAGACACAGGAAAGCCTAGAACAGACCATAGAGTGGTTGCGCAGCAGCGAAAACCCCTTGGACAGTTATGCCATGCCGGCGTTCTACCTCTACCGTGGATACAATCTCTATCCCAGCAAGATAGAGCTCAATCCCGAAAAGTACGGCTATCGCAACATCCGTCCCTGCGAGGACAATCCCAACGTGCTGTACTGGGAAAACGATCACATGGACTTTTACCGCGCCTGTGAACTCAGCGACAAAGCCAACTTTGGCGTGGTGCGCAGACCCACCAGCAACCAGGTCTGGACATTCATGGGCCTGGGCTACGATGACCTACAGCAGTTCCGTGTTCCTTATGATCAACTGCCCTGGGACGACATCGTGCGTCGCAAGTGGCGCATGGCCAGGCAATACAAAGACATAGTCTGGCAACAGGCAAGACAACAACGCTGATGTAACTCAGTGGTAGAGTACCTCCTTGGTAAGGAGGAAGCCGGTGGTTCGATCCCACTCATCAGCACCATACACAGCGAACGTCCGGCTGGCTCTCTGCTTGGCATGGCATCGGGATGGGTGAACTGAGGCGCCGCAGGGACCTAACGCCTGCTCCGGACTGGGTAACCGGATCTTGGAAAAGTTAGCCGAGTTGGACTAGCGGCAGCGGTCTTGAAAACCGAAGGCTCCGACAGGAGTGTGTGAGTTCGAGTCTCACCTTTTCCGCCAGATAGCATTGCAAGGCCATATGCCTTGCTATATAATAATCAAATCGCGCCGGCGTAGCACAGTGGTAGTGCAGCGGTTTTGTAAACCGTTGGTCGGGAGTTCAAATCTCTCCGCCGGCACCATACAACAGAGAGAGTAGAACAGTGGAATTCATAGCAGCAAACATCGTTGGTATCTTGGCATTTACAATCGCCGCAGCGGCCTGTACCGCTTACATGTGGTGGCCGTGGCGCAACAAAGACGAATAAAAGGTGAGTTGGCTGAGTGGTCGAAAGCAGCAGGTTGCTAACCTGTCGATCTGGGCAACCGGGTCCGTTGGTTCGAATCCAACACTCACCGCCAGTTCATGGCGTATCGTATAGATGCTGCATCTGCAGTCTGTGTCGATAGAGCTTGAGATCTGCACCCAACACCATCTGTAGTTTGTACCAGGCCATGGTATTGGCTTTTTTGAGATCTTCGATGCGCTGCTGCATTTGTCGTTTTTCCGCGGTACTTTCGTGTATGCGTGGCACCGGTGGCAGTTCAAATTTGTGAGTTCTTAGAAAATTTCTCAACAGTCGCTCATGATCGTACGTAGGATGGTCCAGCACAAACCAGTGTGCCCGATGCACGATGCTTTCGGGTATCTGGGCCGTGATGGGCATGCTATGTGCATCCAAGCAGGCCGATGTCAGCAAGGGATGACACAGTGGTTCATCTAGACAGGCCTGAAGGCTTTGCTCCATGAGATACTGCACGATGCCCATGCTGTGTCTTACATTGGGATCGCGTAGTAGACCAAACCAAGTCAGAGAGTCAGTATCAATTTTGGTTTTGTAGAGATCGTGTAATTCCCAGTCCAGATCTTCGAACACACGAGCATAACTAGAACTGGCATTTTTCAGGACACGCAACCAAGCCAAACGACCATTAGTGAAGAATTGAAACATAGGATATTTATAAGCGGGCGTAATTCAGTGGTAGAATGTCACGTTGCCAACGTGAATGTCGAGGGTTCGAATCCCTCCGTCCGCTCCAATCATGCATCGGTACCAGAGTGGTCCAATGGCGCGGCCTGCAAAGCCGTCGATTCGTGAGTTCGAATCTCACCCGATGCTCCATGACATGCCCCGGTAGTTTAATGGTAAAACAGCGGATTTATATCCCGTGTGCAACAGATAATTGGCCAATGTCGGTTCGACTCCGGCCCGGGGTACCAGTTATAATTACGTGTGACCATAGCAAAGGTCGTGAGCGAAAGACCGCTTCGCCAGCAATACCCCAACTGTCAGGGGAGCAACCGATCCACGATCCACTGCGACCCAATTGGGTGGTATCCGGATGGCTTCTGGAATAAGCATGATCAGGAGAGCTGGGTGCAGGGCAGGTAGCCCTGGCCAACACACCTGGCTCTTAAACACAGGACAGTGACCTTTGCTATGGACAAACCTTTACAACAATTTTGGAATCAACAGTGGCAGCAGATGTCAGCGGCATGGATGCACCATGTGCATGATGCTGACCTAGAAGCATGGCTCTCATCGCAGCCACAGCGTTTCCTGCGTGTTCTGGAGATTGGTTGCGGACAAGGCTACAATGCGGCCTGGTTAGAATCACAGGGACATGATGTAGTGGCCGTGGACATCAGCGATTACATCATACAACAATGTCGTGCATCTTGGCCCAACATAGATTTCCGACATGCGGACATACTGGATCCCGGTGTGGATCTTGGCAAGTTTGACGTGGTGTTTGAACGCGGAGTCATGGTGGTGTTGAATCGCAGTCAGGACCGCAGTGCCTTGGTGGCCGCGGCAGCACGGCATCTTGCACCACATGGTAGATACATCAGCGTGGTAGACTGCACCGAGCAAAGACGCCGCGATGATCCCAAGCTCAGTCACCGCAGTCTTGCTGACATAGCGGATGCTGTGCAACCACATCTTGACATAGAAAGCATTCGCAGCGTACAGATGCCAGTGCCGGGGCACAACATCCCGGCCTGGTTCATGGTGGCTGCGCACAAACTCATATAAGGAGAACTATCATGCCCGCGGTATATCTGGTCAGTGACACTCACTTTGGCCATACCGGCGTCTGCAGATTCACCCGGGATGACGGTAGCAAACTGCGCCCCTGGGACGACGTTGAAGAAATGGACGAAGCCATGGTGCAGCGTTGGAACGAAACCGTGCGCCCCAATGACAAAGTGTATCATCTCGGCGATGTCGTGATCAATCGACGCAGTCTCAACATCCTGCGCCGTCTCAAGGGCGACAAGGTCTTGATCAAGGGCAACCATGACATCTTCAAGCTCAATGACTATGCTGCGCACTTCCGCGACATCCGCAGCTACCATGTCATGAACGGCATGATATTGAGCCATGTGCCGGTGCATGAAGAAAGCCTGGGACGCTTTGGCTGTAACATACACGGTCACCTGCACTACCGGCGCGTGATGCGAGCCAAATATGCCGGTGCCCAGCCGGTGATTGACACTAGATATCATTGTGTGTGCGTGGAACACACAGACTATCGCCCCATACTGTTTGAAGATGTCATCAAACGCATCCAGCAGGAAGGCGGCATGGTGGGGTTCAAGAGCTCGTCTCTCAACACCGTGGATTAAAACAAGTGACTTATGCAAAAAATAAACCTACAAGAAGTCCAGGACTTCATTAAACAACAGGGACCTGGCACCAGGGTGTACTTGGGTGCTGATAGCGTCAGGTATCGTTTCCGTCATACCTGGTGGGCGGAATACACCGTGGCCATCGTGGTGCATGTCAATGGCAACAACGGTTGCAAAATTTTTGGCGAAGTTTCGCGCGAGCGCGACTTTGATCAGAGAGTGGACCGGCCCAGCATGCGTCTCATGAACGAAGTTTATCGTGTCAGTGAGATGTATCAAAGACTGTCACCGGTGCTGGCTGATCGTGAAGTTGAAGTGCATCTTGACATCAACCCCAACGATCACTACGGCAGCAGTTGCGTGATACAGCAGGCCATTGGTTACATACGCGGTACCTGCAATGTCATCCCCATGGTCAAGCCCAATGCGTTTGCGGCCAGTTACGCCGCTGATCGCTTGCAGCGCGCCATGGTGGCCTAATACGCGGGAGTAGCTCAGTTGGTAGAGCACCGGTCTTCCAAACCGGATGTCGCGAGTTCAAGCCTCGTCTCCCGCTCCATGTCCGGCCGTAGCTCAGTAGGATAGAGCATGGGATTTCTAATCCCACGGTCGGGGGTTCGAATCCCTCCGGCCGGGCCATTCTAGTTGTTTTTTAATCTTTTAGATATATACGTTGATTATGCTCCATCTTATACGCAACACCACCGATGACCTGTTCCGACTGCTAGAGGAAGATCCCGTGCGTCCCGGCATCCCACAACAGACACGCATAGGTCCCAATCGCGATGTGTTTGTGAGCCGGGACCAAGACCGTGCTCTGGCCGTGACCTGTGTGAGTTATCAGGCCACCATACCCGAGAGCGAGCGTGATCTCTTTCAGGACTGCGATCATCCCTTGGTCGCGATCTTCTACACAATATGGAGTTATCAGCCCGGAGCCGGGCGTGATCTCATTTTCCAGGCGCGCGATTGGATCCGCGAACATCGCCCCGAGATCACTAGGTTCGTCACTCTCAGTCCACCCACCGAGATGGCGCGCAAGTTCCATCTCCGAAATGGTGCTTTGGTGTTCCGCAGCAACCCAGAAACCATTAACTATGAATATGTGGTGTAGTATACTACGCCCATGAGTGAAAAAGGGTACTGGAACATCCTGGTGCGTTTGCCCACAGACTATCGTGACTACGGTGGAGAAGTGGAACGTTGGGACCATCCCGAAGAATACTACCCCGACTGCTCCAGCGGCTGTCGGTGGTGGCGCCCGCTGGGCAAGGATCTTGGCACGGATTGGGGGATTTGTACCCGTCCAGGTTCTCCTCGCGCTGGCCTGTTGACTTTCGAACATCAGGCCGGTTATCGCTGTTTCGAAAACTAATTTGGGGTGTCGTCTAATGGTAGGACAGCGGATTTTGATTCCGCTAATCGTGGTTCGAGCCCATGCACCCCAGCCAAGTTGGTCTATATAGGAGTACCAAATATGAAGAAGTTAATCGTGTCATTGATGGCCGTTGCCAGCGTGTCGGCCTTGGCCCAGTCGGCCACCGAACGTAGATTAGATCTCTATGATCAGAATCTGGACGGTCGCCTCAGTCTTGAAGAACTGCGCCTGGACTGCGAGATCAGCAAGAGCCTGTTTGACCAGGCCGACAAGAACAGTGACGGTGTGCTCAGCCTCATGGAACTACGCACGGCCAAAGCCTATGTGTTTCGTGGTTGCAGCCCACTTACCACTGACAGCACTTCCCGGAATGTAGCGCAGCCTGGCTAGCGCATCTGCTTTGGGAGCAGAGGGTCGGGGGTTCGAATCCCTCCATTCCGACCATTTAGGCGGTTAGCTCAGAGGTAGAGCGTCTCCTTTACACGGAGAGGGTCGGGGGTTCGATCCCCTCACCGCCTACCAACCATAAGTACCTTGTGTCAACCCCCTATATCGAACTACAACATCCGAATTGGCCTCAAGTACGCGAGGACCTGTTGGCGTTGATACACCCAAACATCCAAGATCAAACAGCGACCTCAGTTTTTTATCTGGACGATTGGCACTACCAGCAACCTGACAGATTTACCAAAATCTCGTCGCTGCGCAAAATGATCAATGACTTAGGATTGATGGCCAATTGGAAATGTACTGGTATTGTTGTATCCTATCAAGACGGCTTGTCACCACATCTTGATACCGGCGATTGTGATCACAGTTTGGTTTTACCTATTCTCAACACCGACCAAACTGACACAATATTCTACCATGCTCGAACCGAGCCTACACGACGCACAATTGGTGCCGGTCCCGTGACCTATCTGGGATTCGATCTTGACAATGTCCAAGAAACACATCGGGTCACGATCCGGCGGCCAACCTTGATCCAAATCAAAGTTCCACACAGCGTACAAGTCAATGCCGGGCCAGTACCCCGGGTGTCCTGCAGCCTGCGCATGCGGGGGGTCACTGATCAACAGTGGAGCGATCTGGGCAAACCCCTGCCAAGAGATGTCAACTAGGACGCAGGTCAAGGCGTTTAATATAGTACATAGACAGGATCTATGTTTTTAACCGAAAGGAAACTGTATGAAACTCCTAGCAACTCTCGTAGCCAGCATGTTTGCTGTGACCGCTTTTGCAGCCGAACCCGCCAAGCCCGCTGAAAAGAAGGCCGAAGCCAAGCCCGCTGCTGCTGCACCTTCCACTCCTGCAGCCAAGCCTGCTGAAAAGAAGGCCGAGCCTGCCAAAAGCGAAGCGGCCAAGCCTGCTGATAAGAAAGCCGAAACCGCTAAGAAGTAATCCTTCAAGGTTTATCCTACTACAGGCCGGCAGAGTCGATGATGCATACTACATTGACGACGAATCGATCTATGTGGGATATAGGCGGCCAGAAGTCAACACCGACCCGACCTGTCAGCACCAAGACCAACTTTCGGACTACGTGCTGTTCAGGCTTTGGTTAGCGAGACAACTGGCACTTATCAAATACGAGGAGACCTGGGCATGACCCAGGTTTCCCATTTCGCGCCAAATTGGTTGACGCACCTATTGGTTTTGTGTAAAGTAATAAATATCAAGAAAGGAGTCACCATGAAAAAGTGGTTTGCGATTGGTCTATTTGTAGTCAGCGGTGCTGCCATGGCAGCGGAAGACGTGGCCCAGGTAGTCTGGAGTCGTCCTCGCATGGTCACTGCCTATCAGCAAGAATGCTACATGGAAGATGTCACCCGTGACAATTCTGGCGTGGGCACCGTGATCGGCGGCGTGGCCGGCGGTATCATCGGTCACCAAGTGGGCGACGGTCGTGGTCGTGATGCAGCCACTGTGGTGGGTGCTCTTGTGGGTGCTGGTGTGGGCAAACGCATCGGCCGTGATCAGGTCAATGTGGAACAGCGCCAGGTCTGCAACACTGTGCCCGTGCAGCGACAAGTAGGCGAGACCGTGATGTTTGAGTATCGTGGTCGCAGGTTCGTGGTAAATTTTTGATTATTGCTGTATGAAGCGATGAGAAAGGTGTTCTGGACGTGGGTTCGACTCCCACCTGGTCCACCAAAAGGCTTCTTTCCGTAGAATACCGAAAGGTCGGCTAAGAAGTTTTTTGATGGGCCAGTCAAGGTTTCGACAGGGCAAAGAGTAACTGAGTGGACAGCACGTCAGGCGACGGACGTTAAACGAGCAAATTTATAGACGCAAACGACGATCTATACGCACTGGCCGCTTGAGGCTTGCTGAGGTAGGAATACCGAGAAACAGAAACTTCCCGAGACCCACTTCGGTGGGTCTCGCCTTGACTAGGTGATAAATCTATACATGCGCACCATACAAGCCATCCGTGAAGACCATCTGCCCGTGATCATCATGGGCCATTGCAGCACCTTGCCCAATGTAGTGGAAAGTCTTGAGCTGGTGGGTCGCCGGGTGCATGGCATCATGGACCGTGACTATCGTGGCCAGGACAGTATACATGGCCTACCATTGTTGCCCGATCATGAATACTTAAGAGCCGGCACTCGCGAGCAATACGAGTTCTTTGTGGCCACTGGCTGGCAGCCGGGCCGCGATGCCGACATCCAGCGCAACAACGCCAAACGTGAGCAGTACCTGGAGTGGATGTCACGCTTCAACCTCGTGGGCGCCACCATCGTACATCCCACTGCCGTGATATCACCCGGTGCTAGATTTGGGCGCAACGTGCGCGTGGGTGCCCTAGCCATGGTGAACCATGGCGCTGTGGTGCATGACCATGTGACCATACGTGACCAGGCCTATGTCAGTCATGATGTAACTGTGGGCCCTGACAGCGTGATACAGATCGGCGCCAGGCTCACCGGCAACGTGCAGATTGGACATCATGTGTATGTGGGGGTCAGCTCAACCGTGATCGCTCGCCGTGGTCGTGCCATGCTGTTGGCGGACCACAGCGTGGTATGGCCTGGTGTCACTGTGATGCGCGCCTTGACTTCGCACGAAGTCTACAGCGGTCGCGGGTCAAAGGTCTCGTAGATCGTTCTGCAGGCGTCGCAGGTGACTGTACCTGCGCATGCGATTGTAGATGCGTATGACACCGCGCGCCGAATGTTGTGGCCATACCTGCGGCAGGAACGCATGCACGAAACTGGTCAAGGCCAACTTGGCCAAGGTCAGGCTGTTGCCCAGGCTGTGCCTGAGATGATACCAATAGGTCATGTCGCTGTCGCGTAGGTGCTGCTGAGCCGGGGTCATGCTGTATTTAAGTCCACCCCAAGTGTTGCGAAAAAACCACAGATTCCACGCAAAAAGAATCCTTTGAGAATCAATGACTTACGCTGGACGCCTGTAAGTCATTGATTCTATTAGAGTTAATCTGGTTGACCGAAAATCCCAGGATGTCGTAAACTACGAGGACAATAAGGAAATAGAGATTGTATGTACACCGTGCTTTATTCAACATTCCGTCGTCGCTATGCCGAGCAGTACATGGCGCAGCACACCTATCCCAACATGGTGTTGTGGCTGATGGGCAATGGCGAATGGCAAGTGCGAGCCTACAATAAGGCTTGACACACAATTCAACCCCGTGTATACTCTGTTCTGTAGTTTGTAAATAACCCTAAAGGATAAGCCCTATGTCCGTCGAACATCGTACAGTAACCGCAATCGGTGCCCGCAAAGCCATCATGAAGTGCTTTGCCAAGAAGCGTCCCATGTTTTTGTGGGGTCCTCCCGGCATCGGCAAGAGTGAAGTTGTAGCCAGCATCACACAAGAGCTGGGCGGCTTCATGATCGACCTTCGCTTGGGTCAAATGGATCCCACTGACATCCGTGGCATCCCTTTCTACAACAAAGATACCGGACGCATGGACTGGGCTCCGCCCGTGGACTTGCCCGATGCGGAGTTGGCTAGCCAGTACCCGGTGGTGGTGCTGTTTATGGACGAAATGAACTCTGCGGCTCCCGCGGTACAGGCAGCGGCTTATCAGTTGGTGCTGAACCGCGGTATCGGTCGCTATCGCTTGCCCGACAATGTGGTCATGATCGCTGCCGGTAACCGCGAGTCGGACAAAGGTGTCACGTATCGCATGCCCACTCCCCTGGCTAATCGCTTCGTCCACTGTGAGATGCGCGTGGACTTTGCCAGTTGGTTGGAGTGGGCTGTGCGCAACGGCGAACATCCCGACGTAGTGGGCTACTTGAGTTTCGCCAAGCAAGACCTGTACGACTTTGATGCTCGCAGTTCCAGCCGTGCATTTGCTACTCCGCGCTCCTGGCATTTTGTCAGCCAGATCATTGAAGACGAGGACATCGAAGATGTCACTGCCACGGACTTGATCGCAGGTACTGTGGGCGAAGGGCTGGCTGTGAAGTTCATGGCTCACCGCAAGATCGCAAGTCGCTTGCCCAAACCCGAAGACATCCTGGCTGGCAAAGCCAAAGAGTTGTCGGTGAAAGAAGTCAGCGCCATGTACAGTCTTGTGACGTCCATGTGCTACGAACTGCGCGATGCCATCGAGAATCGCAAGGTGCCGGACAAGGAGTTCCACAACATGTCGGACAACTTCTTCCGCTTCATGATGGACAACTTTGAAACTGAGTTGGTGGTGATGGGTGCGCGTATCGCGCTCACTACTTACAACCTGCCGTTCCAGCCCACCAAGCTCAAGAACTTTGACGAGTTCCACCAGCGTTACGGCAAGTACATCCTGCAAGCCAACTCCTGAGAAAACGGGGTTGGGTCCATACCGCGAGGGACATAGGGCTATGTCGGACCCAACCCCAACTTCTCGAGTAAGGTACGAGTTCGTACCTTATTCTCATCAAGATGTGCGAGATCTACTGCAACGGGTTTCCAAAGACTTTGGTCGCCCGGGTCAGCGGTGGCGATTCGTTTCAGCCCAGACGCCCCTTGTAGAGACCAACGGCTGGATCATAGATTTCCATTTCGTCAATCCCTACGATGCCACCATATTCGCTCTTAAATACCTGGGTCGAGCATCATGAATTACCAAGTCACCAAACTAGATGGGCGGTATCGGTACAACAAATTGTTTCAGTACCAGATTGCATTTTCCAACCGCATGCACACCGGCTACGGACCTTTGCACTTTGCCGAAGCGCAGATGTGGTTCTTCAACACCTATGGCTGGAGTGCCGAAGTGCGCCAGTACGACGACATCCGTGAGTATGTCAGCAAGACCAATCACTGGCTCAAGGACGAAATGGAGATGCCCTTGGTCATCAATCCGCACTGGAGTTGGACCAACGGCATCAACAATCAATGCCGCATCTACGTGGCCACGGACAAGGAACTGAGTTTCTTTATGATGGCGCACCCCAGGACCAAGTGACGCTTAGGCTACGTAAGTCATTGATTTTGCTAGAACCACGGTCGCTATAAGTCATTGATTCTCAATGAGTTATTTCGGTTGACGGGTATTGCGATATCCCATATAATTAGACTACAGTAAAGGAGTATCTTGATGAGCACTGATACCGCTAACAAAGACATGGCAAAGAAGTTTGCCCAACTCATCGGTCCCACCGATCCCAAGGTGGATCGCGAAGTACGTGAAACCCTGGTAACTGCCCGCGTGGGCTTGTTGTTGCGCAGTTCGTTCTTTGGCAATCTTGCCACGCGCCTCAAGTTGGTCAATGCCGACGACTGGTGTGCTACCGCAGCCACTGACGGGCGCCACTTTTACTACAACACTCGTTTCATCAAGATGCTCAAGCCCAAGGAGATCGAATTCCTGTTTGGGCATGAGGTACTGCACGTTTGCTATGACCATTTTGGTCGGCGCGGCGAACGCGATCCGCAGTTGTGGAACGTGGCCAATGATTTCGCTGTCAACGGCGATCTCAAGAAACACAAGGTAGGCGAGTTCATCACTTCGGTGCCGTGCCTGTACGACGCCAAATACGAAGGCAAGGCATCGGAAGAGATCTACGATGATCTCTACGAAAAGGCCGACAAGATCTCTCTCAGCGATCTCTTGGACCGTGTGCTGGACGAACACTTGGACGGTGATGAAGGTGAGGGCGACGGCGAAGGCAAGGAACCCGGTAAAGGCGGCAAACGTCCCCGACTCACCAAAGAAGAACGCGAGAAGATCAAGGACGAGATCAAGGAAGCCATACTCAGCGCCGCGCAGACTTGCGATGCTGGTACCTTGCCCGGTGGCATCAAACGCATCATCCAAAACTTGACCGAGCCCAAGATGAGCTGGCGCGAACTCCTGCGCATGCAGTTGGAGAGCACCATCAAGTCAGACTACACTTGGCTGCGCAGTTCGCGCAAGGGCTGGCACGTGGATGCTGTGATGCCGGGCATGAAGAACACCGACATGATCGACATCATGGTGTTTATGGACATGTCGGGCTCGATTGGTGAGCAGCAGGGACGCGACTTCCTCAGCGAGATCCGCGGCATCATGGAGACCTTTGATGCCTACCGTATCATGGTGGCATGCTTTGACACAGAAGTCTACAACCTGCAGGTGTTCACCAGCGAGAATCTGGACAGCATCGACACCTACGATCTCATGGGCGGTGGCGGCACAGACTTTGAGTGCATGTTCAACTTCATGAAGGCCCAGGACATTGAACCCAAACGCCTGGTAGTGTTCACGGACGGTTACCCCTGCGGTTCCTGGGGCGACGAGAACTACTGCGACACGGTGTGGATCATACACGGTGACAAAAACCCCAGCCCGCCCTTTGGTGTGTTTGCGCTGTACGGCGACAACGACTGATCAATTTGTCCAGAACCGCATGATTACCCCGGTGGGTTTTGCTCACCGGGGTTTTTCTTGCATTAAATAACTGCATGGATAACCTAGAATTCAACATCAACGATTTAGCGGGTCTACGAGAAATCGTGGAACTGGCACAGAGCCGTGGAGCATTCAAAGCCAACGAGATGGCAGCCATTGGCACTCTGTACAACAAACTGGATGCCTTCCTGAACGGCGTAGTAGCCCGGGCACAGGAACAGACGCAGAATAATCTGCCCAACATACCACAAGAGTCCCAAGGAGAAAGTTTATGATCAAGCACGTAGGTAGACACGGCGACCGCAAGGTAGCCATAGTATTCCGGGAAGTGCCCGGTGAAGAACACATGACGCTGTTGGTATACACCGACACGCTGCCGGTAGCCATGCACGACACCATGATGCGCGTGATCGAAGGCCCGGTGGCACAAAACGCCGACAGTCTTGCTGATGTGCTGTTCCGTGAACTGTTCAACGATGGACGCCCCATGCTGCAGACCCTGCACGCCGAGGGCATGCTGAAAAAGGTGCAGACCAAACAAGTGGTGGTCACGCCCAATCCCAGCAGCCATGTGAACCTGGAAGAGATGAACAACATCCTGCGCGAGATGAACGCAGGCGAACAGGCCATCAAGCGATTGGCCGAACTGGATGCCAACAAGGGCATGACCGGCAAGGTTCGCCCGCGCGATGAGTTCGGTCGCGAGGTAGGTGCGCCCATTGATCAAGTGCGTCAAGGCAGTTCCACAGTGGCCGGCAGTGATGCTGCCCGGGCCTTGGACGATGCTGCCTTGGCTCGTGACCTGCAGACACAGGCCGAACGCATGAGCCGAGAAGCCAAAGGGCTATTGGCCGAAGCCGAGCGTCTCATGAGTCAAGCCGCTGGTCTCACTGGAGTGCCTAGCGAAGCCGCCAAACCCAAGCGTGGTCGTCCTGCTAAAGTCAAGGCGGTGGCGGATGCTGCTAACTAATGACTTCCTAAAACGCTGGGAAGACATCGTAGAGCAAGTTGACAAAGAGCATGTACCAATTGAATGTGTCAAGAAGATCATATTCCGCACACAGGATCGCAGACAACGCACTATCAATCTACGTAAACTGCGCGATCAAGGCGCAGCCCCGGCCGTGGTAGAAAACATCGTGGATCGCTACATCCGCGATAACGAGCAACACATCGCCAGCATGGAATTCGTGCTGGATGTGGAAGCCGTGGCGGAACGATTGCAGCCCGAAACCGACAAACTCTTAAAAGGTATACAATGAATGTTCGTCTCGTATCCCACAGCCAACCCACTGAGGAATTTAGAGATCTGGGCCTCACGGATGCGCAAGAACTCATCGCGTATTGCGCCCGTGTCAGCAATCCCAGCAACCAATTTAACAGCGAAACATCCCAACGGCTCATACGATACCTGGTACGACACCAACACTGGAGCCCGCTCGAAATGGTGTCAGCATGTCTTGAAATCCGCACCACCCGAGACATCGCCCGACAAATCCTCCGACACAGAAGTTTCTCATTCCAGGAATTCAGCCAGAGATATGCTGACCCAACTCGAGACCTCGATTTCGTGGTTAGAGAAGCACGGCTACAAGACACCAAGAATCGACAAAACAGCATAGAGCTTGACCCCACTGACACCGAGGCCCAGGAACTGGCCAAGGTCTGGCACACCAAGCAACTGGAAGTCATCAACAAGGCCCGTGAAGTATACGAGTGGGCGGCCCGCAATGGCATCGCCAAAGAGCAGGCTCGGGCCGTGCTACCAGAAGGGCTTGTAGAAAGCAGACTCTACATGAATGGTACCCTGCGCAGTTGGATCCATTTCATAGAACTGCGCAGCGGACACGGCACACAAAAAGAACATCAAGAAGTGGCGCGAGCCTGTGCGCAAGTCATTGCCCAGGTATTCCCCATGGCATCAGACTTCGTTGCTGACTCAGCAGGATAATGCTACACTAGAGTGTATGCAGCCAGTAGTGGTACACACCATCAGCATGGGCGATGTGGAAGACCCTGATCTTTTCGTAGCCGATCCTATCTGGCAGTGGCAGCAGACCGACGAAGGTCGCTGGATCATGGAACACAGCAAGCAGCAGCCCATGTGGCGCCGGAGCATGAGCCAGGATGCCTGGGGCTACCGATACGACATCGTGGCCTGGCTGGATGGGGCTGACTTGACTTTTTGGAGATTGCGACATGGCTAAAGTATTGGTGACCGGTGGCCTGGGTTTGATCGGACACAACGTGGTGAGACAGTTGCAGCAGCAACAACACACAGTCAGTGTGATAGACAACCTTACCAACTACGAAGTTCTGGATCCCGCGGAAGTAGATTATCTCATGCAGGAGCGTGAGCGCCGCATCGATGCCAACACGCGCCTGTTTGTCAGCGACATCGCAGATGCACGGGCCACTCGCATCGTGCTGGAAGAACAGCGTCCCGACATCATCATACACCTGGCCAGTTTTCCGCGACAAAAGGTCGTGGGTGCCAATCCCGATCTTGCTGCACGTACCATGATGCAGGGCACATTGACCCTGTGTGAACTGGCGCGAAAGAACTCGGTGTCAAGGTTGGTGTATGCCAGCAGCAGCATGGTGTACGGAGATTTCCAAGACGACGTGCGCGAAGATGCACCCTGCCATCCCCAAGGACAGTATGGCATCATGAAACTGGCAGGCGAGATGCTGCTGCGCGACTACACGCGCCGGGGTGCTTTTGAACATGTGATCCTGCGTCCCAGTGCTGTGTACGGTCCCTTGGACATGGGCGATCGAGTGATATCTCGCTTCCTGTTGCAGGCCATGCAAGGTCGCGCTCTGCAGGTGCGAGGCGCACAAGAGACCCTGGACTTCACCTACGTGGATGATGCTGCTGCCGGCATTGTGGCTGCGGCCTTGAGCAACAACACTGCCAATCGCACCTACAACATCACCAAGAGCCACAGTCGCACCCTGTTGGATGCTGCCAAATTGGCCGTGAGGATCGCTGGACGTGGCAGCATCGAATGCCTGGATCGAGACCAGGACTTCCCCAGCCGTGGCGCGCTCAACATCGACGCTGCGCGACGTGACTTTGACTTCAACCCACAGGTGGATGTGGAACAAGGATTCCAGGCCTATCATGACTGGCTTAAAAATTCCCTTTACTGGTCTCCAAAAACAGTATAGCAATCTGCGCAGCGAGATCCTGGATCGCACCGATGAAGTGTTGCGATCGGGTCAGCTCATGAACGGCAACTACACAGCGGAGTTCGAGGCCTGGTTGGCCCAGCGCAACCGTGTGCGTCATGCCATCACGGTACACAGCGGCACACAGGCGCTGGAGTGCCTGGCCCAGTATCATGCGCTGCAACACGTCATGGATCCGCCCAGGATACTGGTGCCTGCGCTGACCTATGCTGCTTCGGCCAATGCTTTCATGCGATCAGGCTGGGAAGTAGTGTTTGCCGACACCGACGAACGTGGCATCATGGATGTGACTCGCGCGGGTGATAGCACTTTCAACGCTGTGATGCTGGTGGGACTGTATGGTGCCGGGGTCAGTGAATATCTGGGACTCAATAGTTTCCGTGCCTGGCAGCAGGCCTGGCAGAGTCCCAGGCTGTTGCTGGAGGATGCTGCACAGCACTGGCTGTCAGACGACTGTCAGCGCATCGGCGATGCAGCCGTGAGCTTTGATCCCATGAAAAATCTCGCAGCCATGGGCAATGGCGGCGCTGTGCTGACCAATGACAGCGAGCTGGCGGACTTTGCCGAGAGTTGGAGAGACAATGGCAAGCCCTATCACCGTGTGTCAGGCACCAACAGCCGCATGAGCGAGCTGGATTGCGCGGTGCTGATGATCAAGACACAGTATGTGGACCAGTGGCAGGCGCGCAGGCAAAAGATCGCCACCTACTGGATGGAACAACTCAACAACACACCGGTACGATGCCTGGTCACGCGCGACAACATCCGCGGACATGCCTTGCAGAAGTTCGTGATTGATGTGGATGATCGCGATGTGCTGCGTCAGCAATTTGCGCAGCACGGCATCGACACACGAGTGCATTATGCGCAGCCCCTGCATGAACTGGGCGAGTTCCGTCAGTGCGCGGGTCCCGGTATACTCAGCAGGGCCAGTGCTCTGGCCCGTCGTGTGTTGAGCCTGCCCCTGTATCCCGAGCTCACGGACCTGCAGGTGGACTACATCATTGATCAGGTGCGAGCCCACGCCGTAACAGCGCATAGCTCGCCAGCCAAGACCACTCATAACTGAGACGCAGGGCGTCAAAGTCACCACCCACTTCGTCGTAGTAGGCCAGGGCATCCTGGGCGCCCAGAGCGCTCCAGTCTTCACCATAGAGCTCTTGCTGGCGTGGATTGGGCAACACCCACTGCGAGATGCGATATTCGCTGTCTATGTCGGGCAGGCTGTGCCGCAGTTTTATCACTTCACGGAACGCTGTGCGCCAGGCCTGCCAGGCCGACGTAGAGATGGCGCGCCCCGACAGCACGGGCACCACTTGGTGTGGTGAATCCAGCGTAAAGTCCAGCCCCAGGCCAGGATTGGCCAACACCAAGTCGCGATTGTAGGCTATCATGGCCTGGTGCCCGTATTCCAATCGGTTTGCCATGTTGACCGCATGAAAGATGTAGTGCTTGGGTTGTTGTAGGTAGTCGGGCTGCCATGACCAATCAAACTCTTCTGACACCCATAACTTGGCAAACACCGCAAAGAACCAGGGTGTCATGCTGGCCCGAGCTGCTGCATGATAGGCCGCGACCCGGCCGGCTACATCCCGGACCCAGTGTATGTTGTTGGTGTATCCACGGCTTTGTACCGATCGCACCAACTGTTGATAGAACTCTTGGGCCCTGGGCTCGCCATTGCTGATGAATACCACGTCCAGGGGAGCATCGGGGTACATGATCTTGTCGCGATCCAACCAGGCATAGTCATAGACCTGGGTGCGCACATGGTTCTTGGCTTCGCGAGGTACCAGCACAGTGCTGTGGCTGGTGTTGAGTGGCGTAACGGCTTTGGTGCGTTCCTGCCACAGGCACACAGCCGGCGGGGTGTTAATGGCATGCTCGCGATGGAACTGTACCACGGGGGTATCAAATTCGTGTGCGAGTATGGCATTGACCACAGTATGCTCACTATAGCGTATCTGGGGCACGGGGCAGCGCGGTACTGACACATCCACAAAGTTCAGTCCAGGATAGTGTTCCAGAGCCTGTAGGCGTTCGCTGCGCTCGAGAAACGTGGGCACATGAATGTAAAAGGTGTCACCGAACTTTTGATCATCGCTGTGCCAGACATGCAAGAGATCCTGCTGCCACTCGCTGGGATGCCAAGAAAAATCAAAACCCATGTAGTCGCACACGTCCGTGGTAACCCAGCAGTGCTGCCAATCGGTCTTGGACAGAGCGCGTCGCAGAGTGCCCAGGTAACTGGAAATATAGCGCGTGTTGGCATCACCATGATCTAGTGTCGCAGCACAATGATGTATGTGCAGACGAGGTACCGAGGCACGTCGTGGCACAGGATCATGTTCACGATTGACGTCACTGTAGCCCTGTCTGGGCAACAACCATGTACCACCCGTGACCTGATGCTGACTGGGCCAGGCATGTGCCTGATGGCTCTGCCAGGGTGCGGGTTCCCAAAGGAAATCAAAGCCCCGATAGTCCGATAAGTAATCCAGCACCCAGCAGTATCGGGTACCGCTTTGGGCCCGCGCATGATCAAGGTCACGCGCCCAGCGCTCATGCGGGAACAATCCAGTGGGCCGGTCTAGATAAAAAACATCAAACATGATTAGGATCGACGAGATCTACCATCAGGTATTTGGCACCTATTTGCAGCGTAACGTGCCCAGGACCAGATTCTATCACTGTGCGCCATTTGGTCACACCGGTGTGGAGAACTTGTGCGTCAGTGATGGTGCTGGTAGTCACGAACTTAATTATATACTATTTCATGACCAAGAGCCAATCCATTTGGATCTACATGCGCCCCTGTTTGATGCTGTGCGTGAACGCAGCCGGGATCTCAATAATCATATTGGTCCGCGCAGTCGCGCCCTGGTGCACAGTGAGATGAACAGTGATGCTGTGCGGGCGGCCTGTGAGCGATGGGGTTGGAAGTCCTACTATTATTTCTTCCATGGTTGGGCTGCTCTGGATTGGTTCCGGGGCTATGACCGCACCTGGCTGCGACCTCAGCAGTCGCGCATCACCCGCAGTTTCCTTGCGCCAAATCGCATCATTGGTGGGCGTCGGCGCCACAGGGTCACCTTGATGTACCACCTCTTGCGCGGCGGCGTGCGCAATGCCCATGTGAGTTTCCCCGCTACATGTCCACAGGAAGGTGTGGCTGTACAGGATCTCGTGGATCACTTGCCGGAGGATGCTGTCGGCGTGTTTGCCCGCGCCGGGCTGCCCTGGAACTTTGCAGGCGAACATGACCACCCCATGCGCAGTTATGAACTCACGCAGTGGCAGGAAGCCCATGACAGTCTGGCCTATGTGGTCACAGAAACTGTGTATTCGGCACAGCGCCTGCATCTCACGGAAAAGACTTTGAAACCTGTTGCCATGGGCAGACCTTTTGTACTGTTGGCAGCACCGGGCAGTCTGGAGTACCTGCGCAGTTATGGATTCCGCACCTTCCATGATGTCTGGGACGAGAGTTACGATCTAGAGCCCAACGATGATGTTCGTGCGCAGCGCGTGGCCGAGCTATTGCTGTGGATGGATCAACGCACAGATCGTGAGCTTGGTATCCTCAATGATCAATGCAGAGACGTGGTCCAACACAATCATCAACACTTCTACGGCGGTGCATTTGAGCAAATACTATGGCGCGAACTCACGGCCATGCTGAAGCAAATCAGAGATGATTTCAATGACTGAGCTGATATTTTGTTATGATCAAGTACTGGAGCCTGGGACGCCGCATCCCAACCTGGCTCGCTGGCATGCACAGCCACGCACACCGGAATGGAAACAGTTTGATCACCACTATCCCCGTACCATTCCCTTGAGGCTGTTGACCTATCTGCGCGACGCGCACGTGGACTTCCGTGTGTGCACCATATGGGAAGATTTTGATTGGGCCTGGTATCCCGTGGCCCTGGGCTGGTTTGACCTGGATCTTGACTATTTCGCCATGTTCAATGACATGCTGCGTCAGCGCATACAACGGCGCCAGGTGGGCGTGCTGTTTTACTATCATGAAGGCGACAATCCCTATAGGATAAAAAACAAACTGGATCTCATGGCAGATCGCAACGATCTGCCCCGGGACTGCTACCGATTCATTTCAGCCAATACCGCGGCGCGTGACATTGACAACTTCATTTACTTCCCCGATCATGAATTCTTTTTCCGCCATGTCAATCGCAATCAGCGCACCCTGAGTCTAAATCGCACAGCAGGACCTTATACCTTTACCGCAGTGAATCGATATCACAAATGGTGGCGCGCCACCATCATGAGTGGCCTGTGGCGCCATGGTTTGTTGGAAAGCAGCATGTGGAGTTACAACACCGCGGATCTGCCCGCGCAGGATCATGGCAGTGATAACCCCATCGATCTCACCCATGATCGGGAGTGGCAGGGGCATCTCAACCTGTTTCTGCAGCACACACCGCACCGCTGCGATGATTTTTCTGCCGAGCAACACAATGCACACCACGATGTCAATCTTGATCTTTTCCGCAGCCGTTGCCACATCGTGTTGGAGACTCATTTTGACGTGGATCAGAGCCAGGGTGTGTTCCTCACGGAAAAGACATTCAAACCCATCAAGCATGGACAACCTTTTTTGATCGCTGGTGCAGCAGGCAACATACAGGAACTGCGCAACATGGGCTATCGCACATTTGATCATGTGATAGATCATGGCTATGACACAGTGCTGGACCACTATGATCGCGCCCGGGCCTTTATAGAGTCGGCACGCCGCGTGGCGCGTGATTGCAACAGCGAGGTATGGTGGGACAGCATCCTGCCCGATCTTGCACACAACCAAGAAATGTTCCAGGGCCGTGTGCGGGAACCTATATATGACATAGCGAGGCGGTTACAATGTCCCAGATAAGCAGTTATACCAGTTGGCAGCCCCTGGAAGAGATCATCGTGGGCCGCGTTTACACGCCAGAACATTTTGCCTTTATAGAAAACAAACAGGTGCGTGATCAATTGGGACAGCTCTTGAGCGAGACCGCTGAAGATCTTGATCGACTGTGTCAAGTACTGGAGGGGTTTGGAGTCACGGTACGGCGCCCCGATCTCATTGATGTAGATCGTTTCACGCAGCATGCGGTGCGACAGCACTATGCGCCACTGCCGCCCTTGACCCCGCGTGATTGGCAGATCACGCTGGGCGAACGCTTGTTGCGTGTGTTGAACATTCCGGAAATGGACCGGGTGCTGCACCACTACGAGCAGCAACAGCCGGGCTCGGTACTGGATCCGCATCAAGGACGCTACAACGCCACGCATCCCATAGTGGGCGCCGTGGCTTCATGCATCGTGCGCTGTGGAGAAGATGTGTTCTTTGATAATTCAGAGTTCCTGACTACCCAGCACATGGAGTGGATCCGCGACAATGTACTGGACTCGCGATACCGTGTGCATCACTGCCAGACCAATGGGCACGGCGATGCTGTGTTTGCCATACTCAAGCCCGGCGTTATCATTTCCAGCATGCATGATGCTGACATAAATTATCGCGAATCATTTCCCGGATGGGAAGTCCACAAGGTCTGGGACGCCAGCATATTTGCCGCACAGGAAGTGGGCAAGTTCAAATATGAAAACTTCAACGGACGCTGGTACGTGCAGCAGCCGCAGCCCGATCCTGCATTTGCACAGTTCGTGGACACCTATCTCACCAAATGGACCGGTTTTGTGTCCGAGACTGTGTTTGATGTCAACTGCCTGGTAGTGGACGAGCAGCACGTGATATTCAGCAGTTACAACAAAGGTGTTTTTGATTTTTGCCAACGTCATGGTATTGAACCCATCATAGTGGAACAGCGTCACAAATACTTTTTTGATTCGGGCATAAGTTGCTGCACACAAGACATACGTCGCCGCGGTGGGCTGGAAAGGTATCTATGACACACTATCACCGCGATCCTCCCCGCACACTGGCTGCCGAAACCCAAAGTCGCCATGCACACCTCTTGGTCAGCGGGTGCAGTTTCACACACAACCACGCCAACAAACACGTGGTGAATTGGCCCTATTATCTACGGGACCTGGCGGGGTTCCAGCGGGTTTTAGATGTGTCGCTGTCGGGTGGTGGTTGCCAACACATATACAACAGCATCATCAACGAGTGCGAAAACAACCCCTTGGTATCACCACACAACACCCTGGTCATAGTGATGTGGTCAGGCATGACACGCACTGATGTCATAGCCGAAACAGCCTTGGTAGAACCCTGGACGCGACGTGCATATCTTTCCATTCAAAATCGAGATGTCACAGACGGGGTATATAGATTCAATGATAGATTCAGCACACTCAAGATCGAAAATTGGCGAGATGTAGCCCGGGATGATAAAGATCCCATAGTGCAGATGCGCAATCATTACAAGCGAGTAATCGATGCAGACTCGCAGGTATTACAAAGCATGATCAACATCGTGGCCCTGGCAGGTTATCTAGAAAGCCGCGGCTTTGAATGGATGTTCATGAGCTGGAAAGATCCCACACCAGATCTTGCAGTGATACCGGGCGCCTTGAGCCAGCGCGTGGGCGATCTCATGCGCACTGTGCTGCCCATTGGAGACTATGCCATGTCCATGGGCCAACTAGATCATACCCAGCATCCCACCATAGAGGCCAATTTGGCATGGACGCGTCAACACCTGTTGCCGGCGCTGCGTGCGCGAGGTCTAGCCCAGGACCCTGACCCCGTATAGGCGCGTGAACCTGGCTGCATCCACGCGGTCATTGACCATGGGCTCACCTCGGATGTTCAAGGAAGTGTTCAACAGCATAGCACAGCCGGTGCGCTGATACCAGGCCTCTAGCAGCCGTCGTATCCCAGATCCATCCTGCGCAACAGTCTGTACACGACTAGTGTTGTCAACATGACAGATAGCAGGATATAGGTCAGGACGCCGGCAATCAGCGACGACCTGCATGTACCTACTGTGATTCCAGCCGCTAGGCATAGCAAAGTAGTCATGAACATGTTCTTCCAGAATGACCGGCGCAAATGGTCGGAATCGTTGTCGTCTTTTGATGTCATTTACCTTGTCCTTGATATCTGGGCCACGTGGGTCCGCTAGCAGGCTGCGATTGCCCAGGGCTCTGGGTCCAAATTCCGCGCGTCCTGACGCCACACCCACCATGCCGGCCTGCTCCAGTTCATGCAGCAAGGCTCGTACCGGATATTCCCCTGCGATGCTGTGCCCCAGGAATGCCGTGCGCCAGTGCAAGGGGCCACCATGTGCCAGGGCCGCTGCGCCCAGGCTTGATCCAGCGTCACCGGGGTTGGGCATGATCCAGACATCGTCCCAGATGCGTCCCAACTGGCTGTTGATCACGCAGTTCAGGGCCACGCCGCCCATGTACACTAGATTGCGGCTGTCCGTGATCGTGCGAGCCAGGCGCATGATGTCCAAGACCATGTCTTGCGTGAGCTGCTGCGCCGAGGCTGCTATGTCCTCTGCTGTGGCATCGCGCAGGAGATCCTGTGGCCAACCGGTGTGCAGGTTTTCTCGGAACAACACACGATCATGATCATGCGTGATCAAGGCCTGACGCATGTCCAGTTGCCAGCGCGGTGTGCCATAGGCAGCCATGCCCATGGTGATGTATTCTTCTTCCTGGGCTCGCAGGCCGCAGCGTTGAGTGGCTGCGCTGTAGAACAGCCCAATGCTGTGTGGATATCCCGAGCGCCACAGCCTGCGATACTGCGCACGGCCTGCCTGATCGTACCAGGCACGGTATATGCTGATGGTGTCCAGTTCGCCTATGGCATCAATCACCACCACTGTGGCTTCACGGAATGGCGACGTCTGGAAGCCCGCTGCGGCATGGCTGAGATGATGCCCGTAACCCCGCTGCCGGGGTATGCGATCCACCCAGTCGCCCAGTTGTTGCCGCAGGGCACCTTGCACGGTCCAGGCGCCCCACTCACGCTGCCCTGACACCCACTGCTGTACATTGTGCAGCCAGGGACGTTCATAAAAGGCCACTACATCGTACTGCCAGGCATCGAGATCTTTGATCAGCCCAGAGTGTATGTGGGCATCATTCTTGCGTTTGCTGTAGCGTTCGCTGTGTCCGGCGAACAGGATCTCACCGTCCTCGCGCACCACTGCGGCAGCAGCATCATGGAATCCAGCACTGATACCTAGATAGTGCTTCATTTATAGATAAAGGGATCTCTTTTGCGCAGTTCACGCAGTTTTTTACGATAACGGATTTCCAATCGTATGCGATCAATGATGCGTTTTATCCATTTCATGATGTTTTTCCTGATAATATTCGCTGCTGTAGAGCAGCGTAGCCCACATCGCTCCAGTGGTAGTCGTACCATGCGCTGGCTGTGCTGGTATGTATGCTGACCACGTCAAGATAGTGTCCTAACTGGTTCATGATTTCCGTGGCATCGTTGGTTTTGAAACTGCGCAAGAGATTGACTTGCCCCACCTGTGGGTGTCCAATGGTGAGACCGGGGTCCTGGGGATCGAACCCATTCGTGGTCAGCCAGTGGCGGAAATCTGCCAGCTCTTGCTGCATCCAGGGCTGCCCCCGTGTGTCTTGGCCCCACTCAATGTCAAAGTCTGCTGATGCCAGAGTTTGTGGGCGTAGTGCCGTGGTGGTTAGTTCCGATATCCTGCTGTCGCGTCCCTCGTCACGGAACACTTCCCAATGATGTTTGCCCACGGCCTTGTTCACGCCCACATACACACCGCCCTGAGGTCGCGCTATGGTGTCCACACCAAACAGCTCAAGATCCTGGGGCTCCAGCTCAAATCGCGGCGAATGCAACCAGCACATGAGTTGGCTGGGTCTCACCCATTCGGGGGCTGTACGACGGCGACGATTACTGAGAGCCCATGATTCAAACTCATGACACAATAGGTTGAGTTGACGTATGTGCCAGCGCGTGACATCATCGGCTCGTTGCCAATACTGACTCATGGCGCCGGCATGCCCCTGCAGATCTTCAAAGTAGCGATGCAGATCGTTCATGCGTTCCTGGCGAGGATTGTCGCTGTCGTCCAGCAGCTGATTCATGGTGAAATGATCCTGGATGCTGTAACCGACGTCGCTGTGATTGATGGCCCGGATGCTGTGATTTATTTGTTGCAACAAGAACCATCCATGGCGTGCTGCATCGGGCCAGCCCATGAAACAGTAATTCTTTTCAAGATGCAGTGCAGATTTCAGAGCATGATTAAGTGCCGACAACCATTTGCGACTTAGGCTGTTGTCCCAGACATCCACATACACTGTCATGACGTCGGGATACCAGTCATAGGCATGCAGCTCTATGCGAATTTCATCTAATTGCTTCATACCAGGCCTCGAGTTCGGGATCTTGCGACAGGATGTCGCGCAAAGTATATGTATCGCCGCGTATGCGTTCCAGATGTTCTATGCGGTCACGTCCCTGGCGCAGCGCCTGCTGCCAGGTGTCGGGCCACTGCTCTTGGAACGTGGGGCGCTCACGCAACTGCATCAGGACATCGCGCATGGCGCCCTGCGCTGTGGTCAAACAGCGGTCCAATTGGCGGTTCAGCAGGGCACGTGGCAGCGCCAAGGGACTCAGTATGATGTCAGGTGAAAAAGCAAACATGACCTTGGCCAATACATCAACTCCCCATCCCTGTGCCAATTTCTGTATGGCATCGGTCTCAAACAGGCCCGGTAAAGTCAAGGTAAAGTCTATGCGCATCTGTCGGGGGTGTCGCTGGTGCTGGAGTCCTTGTTCAAAGTTGCGACACCAACTGTCAAAATCAAGCCCTGTACGAATATACTCCCCGATTCTTCCAGTCCCGTCCAGGCTGGCGCATATTTGCCAGTCTCTGACATGGTCCAGTATGTCACGATAGAGATTGCAGCCGCGATAATCAACGCGACTGAGATTAGTATTATACCTTGCATAGACACGATCGCCGTCTCCCAGTTCTATGATGCGGCGCATGTAGCGCCAGTGCTGCTCGTACATGAGCGGTTCGCCTCCCACCCAGTATACTTCTTGCACACGATGTTGTTCCACAGCCTCGGCAAACTCACGCTCGATTTCACGATCTTGGAACTCAGTGATGCGACTACGCACTTCTGGCAGCATCCAGTGATTCTTGGCATCGTTCCAGTTGACCATGCCATGCTGGCGCTGTTCACTCTCCCAGGCGCTGCTGAGCATGTCGCCACACATCCTGCATTTGAAGTTGCAGAGGTTGCTGAACCTGTAGTCCCAGCTCACGGGCAGCATGTCGGTCTCGCCATCAGCAGTGGTCCGCTGCCAGATCTCGCTGTAGCGATCACCAAACAAGTGCCAGAAGTAATCGCGATACACCGCGGTATTGAGCAAGCGATGGTTGCACACCTCGCACTCTGGCAGGGTCTCGCCCGTCATCATCCTGCGACGCACGCTTTTCATGTGCTCGCTGTTCCAGTGCTGATCCAGGGTCATGGGCTGGTATTGACCCGACCCTGCCTGTGTGTCTATGTACTGGCGGAAGTTTTGCGCGGGCTCGCGGCTGGCGCAGCACATCCTGCGCTCGGTCTGGGGACTCACATAGGTGTGGGTCCAGGGCGCCATGCACAGGCCCGGGGGACGTTCAGGGACCGTCATAATGGATGGCCTCGGCCAGTTCGGGCGCCACACGTCTTAGATCCTGCCCACGGCGCTGATCCAGTTCGCGTATCTTGCCGCGCAGTATGTGGCCATCCAGGCTGGGTCCCGACAACATAAAGGTTTCGATGCGCTGGAACTCGTCACGATCCTGTTGGGGCACATCGCCCAGGCGCAGGCTTTCCACCACACGTGTCTTGGCCTGGTCAGGCAGGGTGCTGATGCTGAAGTAGAAGGCTTCGTGCAGCATGTTCCAATACACAAAGTCAAAGCCCTGTGCCCGGTTCCAGCGAGCCAGTTCATCAAGATACATCACATTAAACACATTGACTGTGCTGCATACCTGCAGTTGGATATTGTTGCACCGATCCCGCAGCTCGCGGAAGCGTTGGATGTTTTGCTCCACTTCCTGCCACACCGCGTTGCTGCGTTGATATTCAAATCTCTCACCCACATCGTCGATACTGAACGCTATCTCCACCAAGCGGAAATGCTGCCATATGTCGGGTCCGCGCAGTGGCCATATGGTGCCATTGGTGTTGTAGTGTATCTCGATATTGGCTGCACGGCCTTGATCCACCAGTCGCTGCAGGAGATCAAAGTGTTGATCGATCATGAAGGGCTCACCCCCCGTGAACTCGATGTAGCGTATGTCCGGCGTGACTGTGTCCAGTTCCTGCCAGAAGTGATCGCTGGTCCTGGGCCAGGCGCCCTGGCGTACCATGTCGTAGTGATAACTCTGCCGGCGTTGACTGTGTGGCAGTGCCGATAATTCTTCCGCTGCAAATGTGCTGGAACTCCAAGATCCGCAGATCCTGCACTTGAGATTGCAGATGTTGCCCAGTTTGAGATCCAGGAACAACAAGGGTCGCGCATCCTGCGTCCAAGGCTGATCCTGGATCAGATGCTTGAGACGATCCAGGGTGTGCATGCGCTTGCTGGTGCGCCCGGAGTTCTCCTCGCGCCAGCACTTGCGGCATGTATCAGGACGCTGACCCTCCAGGAACTTACTGCGCAGGTCACGCATGTATTCACTGTCACGTATGTCACGTAGACTGGCCGTGGTGAGATGGAACTTGTTGCCCGCGGCATCGCGGATCTCATCTTCGGCCAGGCAGCAGGGACGCACGGTACCAATGGGCGACGTCTCCAGACTCACCCATGGCAACACACAGAATGTGGGTGTAGGCAGAGTCATTCCAGTTCCGCCAGTTCCGGCAACCAGGCCAACACGCGCTCTCCTCGTATGCTGTCCAATTGGCGTGTGCGCACCCAGAACTGATCCAATAGATGCGTGTTGTCTTGGGCCCACATGAACTTGATGGCGCTTTCAAATCCCGCTGTGGCGCGCTGCAATGGATCCTGTGGACGCAGCCATGCCAGATGATCCTGGAATCTCTGCTCCAGTTTCTCTTTGTAAGCGGCTGTGGCTACATCTATACGATAGTGTCGGGGGTCTTGCAGGATGTTGACGTTGAGATCCTGTGGACGTATAAAGCCCAGATCCACCCACTCGCGATGGAAGTCGGGTAGGTGCCAGGCGTTCATGATGCTGAGCGTGGGTGAAATGTAGAAGTCCACTTCGGGGCATACCCGCAGCATCTCTCTGCGATTCTCCACCACCTGTGCCCAGTCTGTGCCCTTGCGGATGTACTCGGCCCTGTCGCCTGACGCATCCAGGCTGGCTCCCACGGCCACGCTGCGGAACTGTCGCCAGTATTCAAATACCGATCGGTTCTTGAGATAGGTCTGTGTGAAGTTGGTATTGTAGATCAAGCGCACATCGAACTTCTCTCGCCGCACTAGTTCTTCCAGGATGCGGTAGTGTTCTTCCATGAGCAAGGGCTCGCCACCAGCAAAGTAGATCTGTTCAACATAGTCCAGGTGCGGTTCCAACTGTTCCCACATGTCCAGCTCGTGACGACCTGCGTACTTCAGGGGTAGATTGTCACGCTTCCATTCGGGTCCCGCAAGACGAGCTTGATCCTGATACCAGTTGCTGCTGAATATGTGTCCGCAACTACGGCAGCGTAGATTGCACAGATTACTGAAGCGAATGTCCCAATAGGTCATCTCAAATCGATCCAAGGTGCCGTCCGCTTGTGTCTCCAACACACGGTCCACATGATGTCCGTGATGTTTGTTGGCGCTGAGTCTGCCACTAAAAAATCCTGCCTGCTCTTGTTCATAGCATCTGGTACAGGCATCACTGGGACGTTCACTGGTCATGTTCAGCCGCAACTGTCTCATGCTAGGACCATTCCAGATTTCACGAAGGGTTTGTTGCTTGGTATCACCAATTTGTCCCGCGGGTTCGCTCATGCAGCAAGGAAAAGCCTGCCCAGTGGGCCATGCATGTATGTGAGTCCATGGATATATGCAAAAAACTTTGGATTGGGTCAGCAAGAAGTTTTCGTGTTCACTGAGTTGATTGAGATCTATCTTGACCGGATTCAAAGATCCATACTGGTATATTTCTTTGCGACTCACAGGGTGCTGGGCCAGGCTTATAGTGTTCCATTCACCTTGCACGCTGACACCAGTAATGGGTACTGAGTCGCTGCTGATACGTCGGATAATGTCTAGTTCTGCCATGAGGTTGGGGTTGGGACTCATGAACACAACAAAAAAGTTGCTGATGTCAACTTCATTCAACACGATTTGTAAATTCCTCAGGATCAGTCCCACGCGGCTATCTGCCACATAGTAGTCACCCTGGGTCAACTGGAACACCAGCCGTTGATTGTCCTGGTATTGGGCCCGGTGCAAGGATTCACATTGTGATAACAGCCATTGTTGTGCTGTTTCATAGTCCATGGTATGCCATTGGTCTAGATCCACCACGCTCAACACTTCAAATTGTTGCGCGAGCTGCTGCTGTGCTGCGGTTAAAGAGACTGGTACCATGTTGCTAATCCTGGAAAAGTTTCTGCAAAATTTTTGCCTCGTCGTTGATCATATTGCTGGAAAAACCGGCCAAAGTCGTGACGCAGCCGCGGGAGATCAAACGCCTCGCTGTGTGGCGTCTTTACCACATCAAGATAGTCTACCAGGCGCTGCATGTGGTGCCACTCATGCTCATGCAAATAACTCTGTCCCTTGTGCCTGACCATGAACTCAGCCAGACCATCACGCGCACTGGATCTTGCATCATCGGGCAGCACCAGGGGTGATTGGAAACTAGGGAAGCGCAAGATGTTCAAAGTGAAGTTCACGCGATCTCGCCCGAATCTTTGTTTGAGTCTAACCAGTTCTTCAAGATAGTTGGGGAGATCCAGCACACACAGTGCCGATATGGTGCACATGCTATGGACAGCACGGATATGATCATGTTCCAGCAGCGTGTTGACATTGCGCAGCCACTGGCCCCAGTGCAGACCATCTCGGATATATTCCGCTCTTGCACCAGTGCTTTCGTTGCTGGTATAGATCTCGATGTGGGGGATGTCGCGCACCGCATGGATGAACTCTGCGGCGCGTACAGCGTCAAATCCCAGGTTGCTGTTGATGGCCAGACGTGTGCGGCTGCGGCCACGATTGGACTTGAACCAGTCAATGAGCCGCCAGGTATAACCCGACATCAGGGGCTCGCCTCCCGTGATCCTGAGTTCGTCTAATGTCTGGTGCAGATCCGATTCCCACCAGCGGAAGAAAGCATCAGCATAGGGGTTGGCATCGTTGATACCGTAAAGCTGACTGCTGGCATGTTCGTGCGTGAAGTGGTTGCGCCCGTCACTGACAAGACCTTGATAGGCACCGTTACGACGTATGTCGCGCACCCAACTAGAACTAAAGGCAGGATTGCAGTAACTACATGCGAACTGGCAGGTGCGATCAAAACTGATTTCCAAGGTCTTGAGATTGACATCAGCGTTGGGGTCAGACGCGGCCACCTCGCGAAGATCCTGGATGGGATAAATTTTGCTTTTGTACACACGATCCGACACAGCATCGCGTCCCATGTCCTCAATCTTCCAGCAGTATTCACAGCCTGCGGGACGTTCTCCACGCTGCATCTGCGCGCGATCTTGTTTCTTTTGCGGAGTGTTGTGTATGGCACTGGGGTTGGTAGCCAGGGCCGTGACATCAATGGCATGTGCCGGGGGATGATGGCAACTGGTGGTCTGGCCTGATCCCAGCCATATGGTGGCATTGAACCATTTGGCCCCACAAAAACTAGGGCTGATAGTGTCCAATACTTGTTTGCGGAAGTCCAAGTCTTTCATTGACAAACCTAAAAAATTGCTGTGGGAATCGCTGGCGCAGATCCGGTACCAGTTCCAGTAGATGCTGCTGATTATATATGCATGTGTCCCGAGCCTCCAGGATGAACTTGTTGAGGTCCTGTTTCACTAGATCTCGTACCACATCCAAGATGCGATCCATGCGTGTCTGATGATGATCGATTGTGTCAAAACTTTCATCAATGAGATCGTGAAATGTGCGGAATCCCAGGTCATGCATGTCGCGATAAAAACCTGCATTCGTGGCACAGATCCAGGGATGGCCCTGCAGCAGGGGTTTGGCTATTTTTTCCGTGCGGAAGCTCTGGTGCGTCTCGTACACAGTTTCAGTCACCAGGCTGAAGTAGGTGTCGATGTAGGCTTCAGACTGCAGATATATCTCGCCCCATTTGTTGTTGAACAACTGATTTTTGATAAAGCCGCCGCCCCCAGGACCATGAACGATCACGCTGTTGCGCCATTCAGGATATTCATATCGGTAAGGCAAAGTCCTAATGGTGGTGTGTTCGGCCATGCGATCTCGCCAGGCGCCACCGGGTAGCGAGAAGTCAGCTCCCACTGCCGGTCTGCTGTCCAGCATGGTCCAGAGAGCCCGGTCCAATAACTTTTCCTGCTGGAGTCTTTGCCAGAGATACTTGCGGTGTGGTCGTGCGCGACCGTTGAGGAAAAGAAAATCGTAGGGTTTCTTGTACCAGTTGAATATTTCTTCAATGCGCCGACTGGCCGTAATGTTTTCTTCGTAGTTGGTGATCTCGCACAGGAAATGATCGTACACGATGTGCGGGTACTGCGGTGGCAGCGCCCCGCCCGATATCAACAAGATGCGCCCCTGCAACACCAACTCTTGCAGGCGCAGCACACTCAATTGAGCTACCAACGTGGTGCTGCCTTCCGCGGCGTTGTCAAACACTATGGTATATCTAGAATCCTGTGCCAAGTCACGTATGCGTTCGTAGTTTTCAGTGAACTGCCGGCGTCCAATCACATACACGCTGTCGGGTATCATGTCATGATCTTGGAAGTTCCAGAATTCGTGTGTGATCCAGGGCGTGAGTAGCCCATGAACCTCACTCATTGTGTCCACTACAAGGTTAAGTTTCTCGGGCATGCAATTCACACTGTTGCCACCAGGCACGCATCTCTGGGAAAGTGGCCAAGAAGTCTGTGCCACGTCTGCGGTCATGTTCGTTGAAAAATCTGTAGAAGTCAGCCATTTTCTTTTCACGGGCAGTGCGATTCTGTGGCTGGCTCATCCAGTCTATGTCACGTTCCATGCGCTGTATTTCATAGTCCTTGAAGCCCTGGAATCTACGTTCCGGAGTCTCCTGGAAGTAGCGCATCCACTCCAGCGTGGTGCGCATGCGGTACTGATAACTTTCAGGCAGGATCTGCAGGCTCTGCCAGGCCGGTTGTCGCAGCACCGGTGTGTCAAACCATACGCGCTGATAACTGTGGCTGTAGCGCATGCGCAGATCCAGGATGTTTTCCAGCAGGGTTTTGAGACCCGTGACCGACAGATTGTTCATGGTTATGATGAATGTGAGACTGTTGCGATAAGGTATCTCAGTGAGATATTGATGCACACGATCCCACAAGAGATCAAAATCCAGACCATCGCGGATGTATTCAGCCTGCGCTCCCCAGGAGTCCAGGCTCACATACTGCATGAAATGTTCTACGTTGTCATTTTCGCAAAGGCGCTTTACATAGCCCTTGTACTTCTGCCAAAGACGTTCATCCACGCTGAAGTTGCTGGTGACGTTGAGATGCAGGCGTGGATTGGGATTCTCTAGCACATAGTCAAACACGCGATAGGTGTTGCGATCCATGAGTGGTTCGCCGCCGGTCATGCGGAAATGCTGTAGTTCAGGATACAGTCGCGGCCACCATTGCCAAAATGCTTCAAGGTAGGGATTATGGTCTCGATTGGGTATGGGTCTGCGCTCGCCTTCAAAGTGTTCGGGCGCATTGTGTGGCTTTGAGGTGGGATAGGCACCGTGCTGCTGGACTTCTTGCTGCCAGTTGGTGCTGAACTGCGGGCTACAATAACTGCATCGGAGATTGCAGGCGTTACTGAAGTTGACTTCAACATAACTGGGCACCCAATCTTCATCACCGGTGCTGTTGGCTATGCGATCAAAGTCCAGGGCTGCCCAGGGCTCGCCGCTGCGGTAGTGGCGATCACTGAGCTGACCAAGGTCCTCCATGTTCCAGCAGTACTGACATTCCTTGGGTCGTTCACCGGCCAGCATCATGCGACGCTGTTGTTTCTTGTGTTCAGTGTTGTGGATACCCGACACATCACGAGCCACGTCTTCGGGCGTGATACGGTGCAAGGGCGGATGATAGCAGGAGTTGGTATGTCCCGTGGTGAGATGCAGGCTGACCTGTTTCCATTTGGCCAGGCAGAGACTGGGGCTGCGACCATCCAGGCGCTCGCGCATGCTCTCGGCATCAGTCATGAACTTGCTGCGGAAGTCTTGATTTACTTCATCACCCTTGCTCATAAGGATCCAACCATGTCAGAACTCGATCTTTGATGTGGGCGCCGAATTCACGGCAACTCAATGGGGTAGGGTGCTCGTGACACATGTATCCTTCTTGCTCCCACCAGGACCATTCTTTTATCTGTTCGTCCCAGGCAAAGGTAGCCACTGGCCCTGGCGTGATGTCATTGTAATCCTGCCGCCAACCAATGTCTCCTGCACCCCATCCCATTTGGAAATATCTACTTTGTAATTTTTCAGACATGAACCTTTGCCAACTGGGATGCAGCACATGGAAACCGTGTGCGTAGGCCATGACCGGATCAAAGTCTCCAAGGCCGCCGATCAGTGCAATGGGATTCTTGATGTTGCTGCGTATGGTGGCCATCACACGATCTGTGAGATCGGCACGTATACGGAAAAAATCATCTCTCTGCATCCACTCGTATGGAGGCCTATCGTAAACTTCCCCATAATCTCGCCCCACTTCGGTCCAGACCCAGATAATGGGACGATCGCTGTCTAGATTCTGTACGTGACGCATGGCATCCAGATTGCCACGCCCCGGTGCATAAACACCTTGATATGGTACTTCCCAGACATCGCTGAGCCTGAAGTCGCTTTCCTCATACCATCCAGTATTGTAATTTTCATTGGTGAAAGCCTTCATGGCCCAACTGTCACCGGTAAAGATATATGTCATGTGTAATCCCGGAAAAAATCTTTGTGGGTCAATCTGAGTAAAAGATCAAAATTATGCTGCAACACTGGCTGCATCTCATTATACATGATCTCTAGTTGATTTGTGGTTTTCTGAGACAGCATGTCAATGTTGTCCAGCACGGCCGAGATCTGTACATGAGTGGGATCTTGGCTGTAACCTTCGTCCCACCAGCGATCAAATGTTTCGAACCCCAGACGCCGGAGATTAGGGATGAAGTTTTGTGGCCCGTGTGCCATAAATGGGGTGCGCGTCATTATGGGACGCCAGATTTTTTCATCAAGATAGAATGTTCGACCAGTGTAGTAGGTATGGCATACTATGTCCACAAATATATGATCATAGGCACCAACGATGCCATACATCATCCTGTCCATGATGGGTTCAACATTCTTTCTGTCCCAGGTCAAGGGAGCATGGCGCAATAGATCAAGAGCGGGTGTGATTAGTCGATCGCCGAACCCGTAGAACAAAAGATCCTCTATTGCCACCCACTCTCTGTGATAGGGATCGGTCATGGTGGTATGATATGTCTGGAGACTGCGCTCACGATGATTTTGCCAAAGATGCGCGGCTATGGCCAGTCTGGGCAGAGAACCGTGCCCCACAAAATGTCCAAAATGCTTGGTGTTGGCAGATATGACTTTGCCGGGTATACCTGCCTTCATGGTGTCTTGAATCCATCCAAGATGCTTGTCCGGGGCCGTGAGGCCAACTGTATACCTATCATGGGTTTCCAAAAGATTGCAGGTCGAAATCGATATCTTGCTGGGATCATATCCTATTTGATCCAGCATATCATACAGTCCCAAGGATGCCGCGCAGGGCCCTTCGCCGTTCATCCTGACAACGATATCGTCGCCCCGGGCTGCGGCCTGAGTTATTTCTATCACTATTTGATCGCGATTCCAAATTCGCTGATCATTGTTGGGTACATTTATTACACTCGTGCCAGGCATCGTTGAATGCTTTCCTTGGTGGATACAAATTCGAACGGTCCCAATAATCTCTGTAGTTTTTCTATGCTGGGTATCCTGATTTTTACGTCGTGTTCGTAGTCGCGCGTGGTTTCAAACCTAAGTTCACTGCGATCAAGCCCTGTGGCTGCTTCAAAGACCATGCATGCAGCATCCTTCATGCGCGTGGGCTCTACATTGCAAACATTGAACACTTGATTGGCGCTGGCCTCACAAAAACTGTGGTCCGCTATGATTTTTGCGACATCATCGATCCAGGTAAAGCAGCGTATCTGTTCACCGTTGCCGATAATGGGCAAGGGATTCAACTGTCGGCCCACGATGTTGTTGATGAAGTCCGGCAGCACATGGCTGAATCCCTGTTCGGTCATGCTGACCTCGTGTGGGCTGACCACATTGAATGGACGCCATATGGTGTACTCAAGTCCATACTGTTGACGAAATGCTTCGCACATGCGTTCGCCAACCAGTTTGCTGAGACCATAATCGGTCTTGAGCACAGGGCAGGTATCGGTCATCTCTTCGACCAAGGGCACGTTGACATCTTGGATGCTGCTGTCATATACCATGCTGGAACTCATGTACACCACCCGCTTGATGCCATGATGCGCTGCGGCCTGTAGGACATTACTGCAAATGGCAGTATCATCGCCCAGGATGTCCGCACGGTAGTGTAACAGGCCCAGCACGCCGTAGAGCTTGGCCGCCGCATGTATCACAGCATCGGCGCCGCGCAGCAGACAAAATGTTGCTGCTCGGTCTATGAGATCTTGTTCATGGAATTCATAATCCCTGCCAGCAGCATCGCTGCGTTTGCCATATCTGTAGAGATTGTCAATGCCCACCACGTCGTGGCCATTGGCCAAGAGTTTTGGTATCACAGCCTGCATGAGACTGCCTTCGCTTCCGGTCACAACTATACGCATGTCACCAACCTTCTTGTCGTCTAATCACATCTATCTCGCGCACCATGACGCCGAGATTTTGCCAGTCGCTGCGATAATGCTGTTTGAAGAACCTGCTTTGCTGCGGAGTCAACAAACACATGGGCAGTCCCAATTGGTCTCTCAACGGCTGTTCGTATTCTTCTATGAGCTCGTTGACAAAGCCTGCATGCCACATTCCACGCAGTGCATCAAAATCCTGTACTTCACGATAGTCCCAATCGGTGCACATCAATTTCCATGTGCCGTGCCTGGCACCGGCAATGGCCCAGGCGCCATGCTCAACATCGCACCCTACATTTTGCCAGACGGTCAAGTTATCGAGATTGCGTTTGTGTACACGATCTCGGAACTCACTCAAGGATGGCTTGCGCCCCCGATCCAAGCACATCTTGACACCTTCGCGAAATCCTGCTCGCCAGGCCTGAAACTCACTGCCATTAGGATAGGTAGTGCTGTAGCAATCATGCATGGCCCAATACCGGGGATCAAAACAGAACTCTACCTGTGTTTCTTCACTGCCGTCGCTGTTTTCATGGGTGCGCATGTCGTGAGCGAACCGTCGAGTCCATGAACTCAATCCACCATTGCCATACATCAGCGCATTGACATGATTGCGGCTGCGCCACCGGAACACACAGTCCCGGTTGTCATCTGTGATGTCAAGGCTGAGATTAAAAAATTCTGTCTGGGGTAAATTATCACCGTCGATCAAGACGAAGCGTTCAGTGGTGCTGGCGGAGGCCGCGGCCTTGTGAGCAGCATCGCTGCCTTTTACCCCGTCCACACGCTGGGCCCAAGGCACCATGTTTTTGATGCGTACCCAGTGTTCTTCTTTCTGGGGTTCATCGTAGGACAAATAGATGCAGTCAAGGTCAGCGATATCTACTTTCATCTTCGATGCCATTTTTGATGTTGTTGATCTGTGCTCACTACCAAGGCCACGTCGTGGACGTGACATGCGGTACCAGAATCGCCGGGCACTAACTTATGCACGGAGCCCACAGCACGAGGTATCAATTGCCCGTTTTTGACTTGCACACGTCGATCCGCTAGAGCGAACTGCTGTGCTGTGATGCGCAAGTACTTACCGGGCATGTCTTGCGTGGTGTAAGCAATGACTTCGCCCTGTTCATCATAATACAATCGGTATTCGGGCTCGGGTACGTCATCAGGCCATTTGTAGTCGCGCCAGAACTGTTCAAATATCTCGTTGTTGTTCATGGCTGCCAATCCTTGTAGTGGTAGTGGAAGAATCCCCACTGTGAAATGGTATTGATGCGCAACACACCGTCATGCCATTCCCACACGCAATGGTCGCGCCAGTCCTTGGCGGCGCCTTTGATGATGTCACGCTTCATATGTACTATACTGGGACCCATGCCCGGTGGTAGAGTCACTGTGTCAGGTCCCATGATTTGCGCCGCCATAGCATACACAACATCAGTGGTGGGAGACTCGTCTGGAAACTTCAGCAGAGTTTTGAACTGGCTCCAGTTCTGCCAGATTGACTTGGTGAGATCAAAAAATTGCTTGGCCGTGGCGCTGAGGCGCCAATAGGTAATGGCGTTGTAGACATCAGGCAACTGATTGGCGTCAAACAACTTGCGATAAGCGCGTGCCTGGCTGGGCTGTCCATGATAATCACGGCAGCCCTGACTGATTACCACATCGCGCAAGCGGAACGTTGTCCACCAGTGATCCACTGGTCCTGTGACCAGCATGTCGGCTTCTAACTTTATGGTTTCTCGATAGGGACTGGCTGCAAACATCTGCCAGTCGTTGGCTTGTCCACCTTGATCGCCATGAGGCAGATCCTGTGTGGTAATCACCGTGACATTGGCCTTGGGATGCCAATGCAGCAGACTATCCCGCAGTCTTTGGGCACAGGATTCATAATCTGTGGTATCGGTATTGAAGGCCGGGATGATGTAGCCTTGTTCAGCCAGAATTGGCAACGATGGCTCCTAGTTGCTGTTTGCACATGGCGTGCAGATCTTGTCCGGAAACAGTGACACGTCGCGTGGTTTTGTTGGCAGTATCGAATTCGATCTCCCATGTATCTCGACCAGTCTGTTTCAATCTGTGTTGCGGATCAACACTGGCCATGCTCCAGGGTATAGATGGCCAGTGTCCCCAATGACCGTGCAGGATGTTGAGAGCAATAGACAAGGCATAATCATTGCGATATGCTGTACGCTCAAATGCGTAAAGGTCTCGATAATGCGTCCAATTGTCTCTTACCATGCCCATGATGTCAAACACGCCTTGGCTTAAACCGCCTCGGCGAAACATCATGACAGTGGCCCAGGCCATGCGCATGCCGTGGCGCCCAAAGGTATTCATGCTGTGTTCGTCGCTGAGAGCAGTTACATCATAGGCCTGGCCCATGCTGAGGAACTCATGTTGCGAATCAAACAAACACAACAGTTGATCGCTGTTGACAATGTAATCGGCATCCAACACCAAGGTCTCATCATAGGGCGAAAGAGCATAGGCATCAGCGCGATTGGTGTTGTGCCAATAGACCGTGTTACCCACATCGCTGAACCAACGCTGGCCTGGCTCACGCTGAGTGGTGTCGATCACAGTGACCGGCAACTTGAGATGTCTTTGTATGCGCTGTGCTGACCAACGCGCCATGGCACCATAATCAATCTCCGCGGTGGGGATAGCAAAAATTACAACACCGCGTGTCATCTCTCACGGCTCATGTCACGGTGTTCCACCAACCAGGCGCGCATTTGTTCCTGCCAGCGTTCGTAAGCCAATGCTTCCAGCTCATCCACTCGAATTTCAACAGGATTGTCATAGAGATCCAAGATCACTATTTCAGCATCTTGGGAGCAGGCCAACACTGTCAAGAGTTCTGGTCCGGCACGCCACATTCCACCACGATAGGCAAAAGTTAATTTGGCCTGGTATTTTTCTCGCAACACACGTCGTGCTGCTTCGTGGGCAAATCTAGTGCGTGATTGTTCGACTAAGGCATCAGTATCCATAACGCTATTTTAGCGCGGATACCTCGTAAAGTCAAATAAATCAGGTCACCGAAGCGGCTATGGTGGGAGTGCCCCAACTGGCTGTGGTCAGATATGTGGTGCTGGGCGGGAAATATGTGACCACTGTGGCAGGAGCAGTACCAAACGAGCTAAAGGGACTGCTTGTTGCAGTACCGCCTGTGATAACATCGGTGCTGCCCACGCTGGCGCCACCTGGATCAACCCAGGTTGTGGTCAAGGTCATGACCGTGGGTGCTGAATTGCTGTTGACCGAAGCAGCAATATTGATGTACTGACCGGTGTAGGGCGCAGTATCAGCAAACTGCCGGTAGATGTTGGTGGGAGTGGTTGTTAGGTCATAAAAACCAGTCGTGGTCAACAGAATGTTGGGAGTGCCAGTGCCACCGCTGATGGTAGTGCCGGTGTAACTAGTACCAGAAATCACCTGCGTACCGGTACCACCAGTAATAAAGATATCACCCACCAGGGTGTTGGCTAGATCGTTCCATTCAGTATCGGCTACGGTGCCAGTGCTGGTTTTGCTGGTTTGCCATTTGATGCGGCCGCCTGCGTTGAAAAAATAACGCATGGCGTCTGCACTGGCAAAAGTTATGGTATGCGTAAAGGTAATGGTCCAAGCCGTTGTGCCCGATCCAGTGCTAGTGGTCTTGCTAGTGGTGCCAGAAAATGTCGTATACTCTGCGCCAGATGCCGCTGCATTGCCACGGTTAGTAGTGATGTTGTTGATATCGGTGGCCACGTTGGCCAGGATGTTGATGACATCGCCTGCCACAGGTGCTGTGCGCGATGTGATAGTGGTGCCTTGGTGACTGCCCAGGGAAGCCAGCGTGTTGACCAGGCTGGCCCACTGAGTGGCTGTTACCGTACCGCCCACAGACACGTTGGCTATAGCGGTCTGCCCATACCCTTTGTCTCCGGAGCCCGTGCTCCAAATAGCGTTGACATTGTTTGCGCTGCTGCTTACAAAGCCGTTGTAATCAGCGGCTTCAATCAAACTTCCTGAGGTATAGGTCATCGCTGCGATTCCTTACTTGATTGTAACGATGGCTTCTACAGTGCCAACATCTGATGTGTCTTTGCTGGTCAGCGCTCGACCAATCACGTTGAACGGAGTGGCTTCACCTGACAAAGCCGCACGTGCCATGCCTTCGCCCGCAGATACCAAGCGATCGCCTTTGCGCACAACGCCAGTTACCTTGACCGGAACGCGACCTGTCATGGCCACGGGAGGATGGGTGACGTCATCGCCAGCAGCAGAGTTCATTAGATAAGCAGCACGGGTGCTGATTACGCCAAACACGTTTTCGCTGAGGTCGGACTTGGCACGAGTAATTTCAGCCGATCCGCCCAGCTCAACCACGGTGCCGGGCTCCAGCACTTCGTCGGCCGCAAAGCGTTCAGCCACGTCAGCGTATTGCGCTGATGTTGCCTGCGCAAACACTGTGTTGAACACGCTGGTCGAGCTACCAATGTTGCCAACGCCGTTGGCGCCGGTCTTGGTAATGCTCTCCACGCTGACAGAATTGAACGAACCAGTGGTACCAAAAATCGTATTGAATACGTTGGTGGTGCTGCCCACGTTGCCTACACCGTTGCCACCAGTCTTGGTGATGGCCGATGTGCTGAGTATGCCCGTGGCAGCCACGTTGCCGGCTGTGATGTTGCCGCCCACTGTGAGAGCATTGGTGCTGCTGTTGAACAACAGACCCGATGCAGCGCCCAGTAGACCGCTGTTGTTGAATACAACCTGTTGATCACTGCCAGGAGCAGTGACGTTGCCCGAGAACGAACCAACCACGTTACCAATAAAGAACGGGGCTGTGACGTTGCCGGTGACAGTGAGTGTAGATGGAATGCTGACAGCCGAAGTAGAGCCATTTACAAAGAACACAGTGGTGATGGCACCACCGTCATTGACCTTGAGGCTGAGGTTGCCATCCAGGGTTTGGTTGGCAAATGTTACTTCAGAAGTGGCAGTGTTCACGGAGATCTTGGCATCTTGATCCAGACCCACAGTCAAACCAGTGTCATTAAGGATGCCCAGCGTGCCCGACGTAGTGTCATTGGTGTCGCTGCGCAAGAACTGGGTGCTGTTGAGACTGTCAAGTGTAGCAGCGTCAGTGGCAGTACCGCGGAACAAGGCTCCTGTAACTGCTGTGCTGAGCTGGATGCCCGCACCAATAGTAGAGAAGCCTGCGATTGACGGCACCGGAGTAAATGCCGGACTGTCCTTGGACACGATACCAACTAGGACGTTGTTACAGTAGAGTTCAACCACCACGTGATCTGTGGTAAGGTTGTCGGTGATAGTGTTGACAATGGCACCGGATGTACCTTCGCCTGCTGAGCTGGCTGGTCCAACCAGGATAAACGACGCGCCGTTGTATACCTTCAACTGCTGATTCACGGTGTCAAACCACAAGTCACCTGCTACGTTGCTGCTGGGCTGTGTGGCCGATGCGGTGGATGCGGAAATCACTTTGAAAGTGGATCCGTTATAGACCTTCATGACATTGTTGGTTTTGTCCCACCAAAGCTGACCCGTTAGGGGCGCGCCTGGAGCGGTGGTGTTGGCACCGTTTTCCAGCAAGTGGATGAAGTTCTCGTCAAGGAACTCACCGTATCCGGCGTAGTTCTTACCCACCAGCACCATGCTGGAACTGGTATTGATGGTACCGTCTGCTATGGTAGCAAATACGGTGCCGTCAGTTAGGTTGATGGTATATGCCATGCTATCACTCCGTGTCTCTGATATTTATCAGCAAGTTTTCACAGTATATTTATGCCGCACTTAAATTGGTCAAAGTTTGTATGCGCACAGTGTAATCTATCTGTATCTGTCGGTTCAGGCTCTTCTGTACAGGGTGGAAAATCACGTGGGTCAGCAACAACAGATTAGATGGTGCGCCTTCCCAGCCCTTGAGCCCGAGCTCATCAAACACAAATTCGCCGTTGAAGTTGGTGCTGTTGTCAAAGGCCTGCTGACCAGCAGGCTCACCGTAATCCAAGAGGCAGCTCACTAAAACATCAGTGTATACCGTGCCAGCGGTGTGCAGCACCGTGAGCTTGTTGCGAGCAGGATCAGTATTGGCTGCGCTGGCATCGTCCACGACTTTGAAAAAAGTCTGGTTGTAAAGATTGGCATTTTGCCCGGTGGTATTGGGCGGTAGGTAAGTGATGATACCTGTTTGGTCCACGGCGCTGCCGCCATTGCCAAAAGCCATGCCATAGATGAAACCAAGGTTTTTGTTGGCCAGGCTCTGTGCCAGAGCCAAGCTCATGTTTTCATAATGTATAGCGTTCTTTTTGTCCACGAATATTTCCCCGTTGTTGGGGTCGTAGATCTTGAGAAAACCTTGGATTGTAACGGGTACGTTGTTCATGTACGGGTCTCTAAAAACACCTGCTGGGTGTTGGGATCAAATATTCGCACAAAGCCATCAATATGCACTGATCCCCGGTCGTCAGGACGACGCGGTTCTGGTGCTGGCTCAGCCTCAACTTTATTGGGCTCAGGGGGTGTTTGATCTTGGTCTTTGTGCATCATCTATTTATTCTCCTCTAGGGGCACCGAGAAACAGAGATGCGCCTGTGCTCAAGCCCTGTAAGGGCACCAGGTTACCGTTGTTGTCGTAGAACACTTGTCCCTGATATATCCTAATGGACACTTGATACCCATAGGGCGGGGGGTCGTCAAACACCACGGTCAGCGGGAAGGTGTTCGTAATAGTGTAACCCGTGGTCACGCGCTCACCTGCGATGAATACCAAGACCACTTGATCCAATACTGCGGTGCTGTCTGCTAGGTAGTTGAGATTGATGTCCTCGGCCTCGAATTGCAGGGTAGTGCCGTCGCCGATGGCGTCGTAGGCCAGCACTCGGTTCTGATAGAACGCCGGGAACAGATTACCCCGTCCGATGTCAGTGACTTCAGCACCTGCGACATGATTGGCTGCGCCAGTACCGGCGGTGCCTCGTCTGAGCCCGCTGATGATGTTGGTGTTGTAGTCAATGTTTCTGTAGGCGATGCGCTCACCGTTGATGGTAATGAGACCAAAAATACCATCCTGCAAGTCCGGAATATCTAACTTGCGGGCATCCTCTACATGGATGATGTCACTGGTGGCAGACAAGTCCTGTGTGAGTCTGGTAGTGGTCTGCGGAGTGATCCTGTACAATCGCTGTAGGCCACGCATGTCTTGGAAGATGCGCCATCTCTGTGCCGCAGGTACCACGCGCATGGTGCAACTGGTCACAGTCAACACCTGCGCTTTGTTCAGTATAGGACCCTGTACAGTCAGGAACGGTCCACTGACTGTGAACCCTCGATCTGGGAACAAGAAGTTGCCATCCAGGCTCACTGTGAGTCGGCTGTTGTTGGTGACTTCAAATCCAAGATTGAAACGATTACTCAGTATCTGGTTGCCGGCGCTGTAATCAAACGCGCCGGGCTCTTCGTTGATGTTGCCCTCGTCAAACAAGGTGTCGTCAAAGCCTTGTGTGGTCACGATGCCCTGTGTGCGCGGTCCCACAAATACCTGTGTCAATAGATCCTGATACGCAGTATCGTTCCAGGATGTCACAGATATCACATCGCCTACCACAGGTTTGAGTCCTTGTTGAGCTTGGAACACAATAGTGTCACCGATCACCCAATACTGAGCTGCTGTTCTCACTGCGATCACGATCACCGCGCCTGTGGCCGGCGTCGCGGTCAGCGTCACGGTGCGTTCAATGCTGCTGTCATCGTAGGGATTGACAATAAAATCAACACCCAGTGTCAAGGGACGATTGTTAATGTACACAGACACATCGTTGTCGGCCACAATGGCTTGATCATAGCCCTCTTCCACGGGCAAGTTGTAAGTGGTGGTGGTGCCATCGCCGTAGTAACGAGCACACTGGCTGGGTCGAGCACGTTTGCCGTTTTTGCACACCACAAGATTGATGGGATTGACACCTTGTAGACTGTTGGTGAGTGTAAAGAAGTCGCTGCCATCTGATACAACATACTGTGTGAGCGGTAGGCTCCAGGTGGTATTGGGCTGGATGTCCGATGCGCCCATGGCTGTGATGGTCACGCGATCATCGGCGCCAAAGATCGTGCTGTCGTTTTGGCTGAATGTTATCAGCGTGAAGCCGGGCGCGCCAGGTGCAGGCTCAAAGGTGTAATCTGTGATGGGTACACCATTGGCAAATATTGCAAACTCTGTGACGATGCTGTAGGGCACTTCCATGAGCACACTGAGACTGCTGTAGTCCATCTCGCTGCCCAGCAGGGTGCGGGTCACGATCTGGTGTCCGCCGCCCAGGGCGTAGACATATACCGACAGGACGTCACCATTGGCCACATTGTGGAAGGGTGTGATAGTATAGTTTACCCAATCCACGGTGTAATCAGTTCCTAGATCCAAGCGCTGGCGATTGGTCAGGTTGTACACAATCACCGCGACTGGATAGGTCAATCGGTCTTTGAAGCTCACGATTGGTGCGGACACGTTCCATGAAGTATTGAACACACTCAGGGGCCAACCGTGACCATTGACTTGCCAGTCATCGCCGGGGCTGGTGTACACACGCAGGTCCAGGGTATCAAACGCGATGCCCGGTACCAGTTCTTCGGGTGCATGGCTGCTGTAGGTGTCAACAAAGGCTCCGCCATCCACGTTGATGTCAGTGGTGCGCGTGCCTAGATACGGATCGTCAAACGGTGACTCGTATATGGCATCCAGGATGGCAGGATCATAAGTGACCAGGCCTTCGGCGCTGATGCTGTAGTTGTCGTAGGGGACAGAGTCAAACCCTGCGCCGCCGGTCCAACGATCAGCCACCCACTCCGCGGGTGTGAACACACGATTGGGCGGATCCTTTTCGGGTGCCTGTAGGCTCCAGGTCTCGTCTCTGTAGCCTTCTATGTACAGTGGATCCGTGCTGGTGGCCACATCAAAATTGCGCTTGACGTAGGCGCCGGCGTCAAAACCGCTGCTGAAAGTAAAGTCCAAACCTGCCACTTGTACACCGGGATAGTCTACACCGGATATCAGTTGGCTGAGATCAAGACCTGGCATGGTGGCAGTGGGCGTATAGAAGCCCATGGTGCGGTCAACACCACTGAGACTACCCGCACTGACCTTGGTCCAGTCGTCGGGATCAAAGGTTGCAGTGTTGATAGCAGCAGCGTTGGTCCAGACTACGTTGGCATAGCGAACCTTGGTGTTGGCGGGATATGTTACATTGGCCTGCCATTCCACGATGTCGCTGCGATATTGGTAACGATCGTACTTGATAGTGGTATTGATGCTGCGCACCAAGGGGTTGATCATGGTGGCCACTGCACGGGCACCGGAGCCATTGCCGCCTGATATCACTATGGTGGCCGCGGTGCTGTAGCCTTCGCCGGGATCGTTGACAATGATCTCTACCACTTGACCCGCGCTGTTGATACGCGCAGTCATTTGCGCGGCGCGCACAGCCGAGCCCAGCACAGTGACCACGGGACGCACAGTGTATCCAGATCCGCCATCCAATACCGTGACAGACTCAATTGACAGTTTGTAGTTGTTGAACCACTGGTTGTAGGGGAATGTCTGCCAGACCGGACTGGTGCTGGGTATGCTGCTGGTTGTGCTGTAGATGGGTGGATTGTTGTCGTCCAACACCGGGCTCACATACATGTTTTCTGACACGTCAAAGTAGGCCGGTAGGTCATAGTCAGTCAAGTTACCAAGATAGATGTCTTCACCATTGTACTTGAGGCTGAACTCTTTGATCTGTACGTGATAAGGCTTGACTTCGTTGATGTAATCTTGTATGAAGTCCTGATTATCACGTCGGTAATTCTGATAGGGCAACAAGTCTCGCACAATGTGATTGACATTGATCAAACTGGTCTTGGTCAGCCAGTTGGGAGCCTGCTGCTCGCTGAGTATGAAGTTGAACATCAAGCTCAACAATCGATTACGCTCAATCAAGAGCTCGTCGACAAACAGTTCTTGGTTGATGGCTTCGATGATTTTGCGTGTTTCAATTATGGGGGCCTGATCAAAATACTGCGCATCAAAGGCTTCGCGATCGTAACCAAAGTTACCAATTCCGTAGTTCCAGATGCTGTCAGATATCTGTATGGTACCGTCTTTACGGCCCACACGAACCCACTCAGTGATGTTATTGGCTTCGTCTACGTATTCAAGTTGATACAATTCCCAGATGTCGGAACCAGGCACACCCACCCTTACCGCGCCGCCCACTGGAAATTCTATCTCGGCGTCAATAAATTCACTGCCGTCAAACACCCGTATGGGTGTGTTGGTGTACTGAACCTTGACTGCGCTGCCCACCGGCACATCCAAGGTCACCAAGGCTGCGACGTTGCGAACTTCTGTAACGATTCTCGAACTGGGGTTGTAACCAGGGCGATACCAGTCTACATAGGACCAATATTTGCGAGTGTCGTAGTTTTGCACCAAAGTAATGCGCAGGTCTTTGCCTATGGGGTTATCGCCTTCGATCACAGTATAGATATCCCAGAGACCGTTGTTGGTCTCGTCGCTGAGCACTAGATAGCGGTAGCCGATGGGCACTTGGCGCAGATCTTGATACAGCAATTCTTGGAATGTGGGCAATGCCAAGTCCCATAGACCCAGGCGCTTGGCCGGTGGTGGATCAAAACTGTTGAGAATGTTGAACCTGCGTTGTTCAACAATGGGAATTTGTTTGAGGATCGCGTTGGTGGTCTGGATATAGTTCTTGAGAGCCAAGAAGCGATTCGCAAAGAAACTCTGTCGCGGGCGGAATTGAACACCGTATTTCTCGCTGGGTGTCAGCATGGGATCAGGCACAGCATTGCCAAAGGTGTCTGCGCCAGACATACTGTCCAAGAACTTCTTGTAGAGTCCCTCACTGAGGAATCCTTCCGCACGATTTTCTGGGATCAGCTGATATTCTACGTGTACAGGTTGATCGTTGTACTGTCTATCAAATTCTATATGCAACACCGTGTCTTCGGCACTGATGTAGGGCAGACCATTGAAGATGGCCACTGCGCTGCTGCTGAGCGGTGCCAGGTAACTGATGCCGCTGGCGCGGGGGTTTTCGATGTAACGTGTCAATGTCACGGTACTGAGCGTCTTGCGAGCTGCGGTGTTCACCGTGTCGATACCTGTGACCCAGAAGAAGTATTGCGTGGTCAGGAAACCTTGTTCATTGATCTCGGCGCTGACCACGAAGCTCTGCGTGGAAAACACTAGGCCAGGACCCACGTATTCGCTAGGCGGTACATCGCTGACCACCCACTGATAGATCTCTACCACGCTGCCCGGGAATAGTTGTCCCCAGCGTCGGCTGGCATACACTATGTCGTCCTGGTTGGGGTCAATGTACCGGATGTTACCTATGTTCCACCAGATGCGGCCAACTTCCTGTTGCCCCCAACGGCTGCCGTTGTTGTTAACCGGTCCTTGATTGTAGAACGCAGGATCAACAGCACCGATATAGTCTATGTTTTGTTTGACCACACCCAACAATCGCCCTTGGATGGGATTCATGAAATCAAAATATTGTTTTTCTTGACCACTGATGCGATCATACATGAATATGGTGTTGAGCAGATTAACATCCACTTCGGGCTGCTGCACACGCACCGGCAGCCAGGCCGGAAGATCCTGTAGATTTCGATACTGCGCCACCTTGCCATAATCAGCCAAGGCGCTGTCATCCAGGTCACTGCCGGGCGATCCAATCAAGAGCTGACCAGTGGTGAGATCCAGGGCCGCACCAAATCTATCCAGCGATGCAGCGTTGTTGTCGGTAAACTGCTGTCCAAAGATAAAGCGCGGGGGATTGGTGGGGCTGGGATTGGCCGGGCTCAGTACGTCGTAACTGTAGGCCACACCACTCTGTGCTATAGTATCGGAGAACGTGGTACCATCACTGTCAAACACAGTGTTGCCACGATCAAAGTTTGTGTCCAATACCATGCTGCCATTGGGCGCGCCTACCACCAGTGTAAAGGTGTCATCGCTGAGCTTGAGTCTCTCACCAAAGTAAGCAAAGGCTTCGCTACGTGGGCTGCGTATGATCTGCTGGCGTTGCAGGATGCTGATGCCAAGATCTGCGAACAATGTCCCGGTACCCGGAGCCAGGTTCAATTTGTCCAGTGTGGTAGCAGCGTCGGAATTCTTGACCGATATGGTCAATCGACCCGACACCACGGTCACCGTGGTTTCTACAAACGGTGCAACAACAAAGATGATCTCTTCGGCTGCGGCATCGTAGGTGTAGTCCACGCCCAAGGTTTGCAAGACATCATCTACGTAAACCACAGGAGTATATGACGTGGCATCTGTGTAAATGCTGCCCACTGGGAAAATCTTGGTGCGGTTATCACCAGGATACTGGATGTTGGGTGTGGTATAGGCTGTGACATTAGGAATTTTCGCTGCCACGATGTCTGCGGCCAACTGTTCCACGGTGCTACCAGTACATTCCACATAGTAGCCATTGATGGCAATGTAGTTGCCAATGGTCAGTGTGGGGTTGGCGACTTCGGTAGTGATGGCACCATAGTATCTGGGAATGTTCTGCCAGAATTCAACTCGGCCGCCTGCGATAATACTGGTTGGATCGTTGGGTGCACCTGCCAGCAGGCTACAGCCAAACACGCACTGATCTATGTCCCAACCAAACTGGCTTCCAGCCACAGGTGTATCCATGGCCGCTGCGGCCACCAGTGAGATTTGGTTGGTGTCAACTTGTACAATGTCGCCAACGTTGACCGTGGTATTGATCAAGGTCACAGTCTGTGCCGAGCTTCCGCCACTGGCCACAAACTGTCCTCCCACGTTGTCTGTGGTGGGCAACAGATAAGCACCATTGATGCTGACACCCACAGCGCCTGGAGTGTCTAGGTTCATGACTGTGGTGAAGGTAGTAGTGTCTGTGCTCTGTACTTGGAATGCCTGGGCTGCGCGTACAAAGTAATAAGCAAGACCGGCAGCAGCGTTGGCACCAGGTGCGCCTACTGCTATCAACTGTCCTGTGCGATTGACCGAAATGCTGTGTCCAAATCTTGCATCGCCGGCCAGGCCGGGCACAGTCAAGACTTGGTTGAAGTTGTAGTAACTATCGCTGCTGACCGTGATGGTAGCGCCCGCGGGCGGCACTGTGTTGAAAATCAACTCTAGGTAATTGTATGCGCTGTCGGTGTTGAATTCATAGTCAAAGTGTGGACGATAAAGTTGATTATTGACGTTGACCACGAAACTGTATATGTTTTGAGCAGTATAGAGATATTGGTCCAAGGGAAATACTGCCCCTGTGGTCACACCACCGGGGTATGCGGCATTTTCGGTGTTGGCCGTAAAGGACAGGATAGCACCATCTGTGTCAACGCCTGTGATTTTAATCAGCAAATCATGACCAATGGTCAATGTGCCCGAGGGTGCTGAATCTGGCAACGCACTCACAATGAATTGAGTACCGTTTATAACGGATGTAACATATTGACCGCTCACAAAACCTGTGCCGTATACAGACATACCAGGCAGGATGCCGGTGGTGTCATCTACGGTGATAAGATCCACAGAACTGGTCACAAAAGTGGGAGTGAGATTGGGCGGCGCCGGTACGTCTTGTGTTTCAAGGTCTGTGGCGGGAACGCGCAACAAGTCGTCCACTCTGTAATCAATACCACCGGTGATTTGTCCTAGCACATAGATGCCACGCTGGTTAGTTATAATAAATTCAGCGCCGCTGCCTTCGGGCGGAATGCTGCTGTCGGGCAAGGGAGGCCGCGGCGCGTAAAGGTTCTGAGGAGTATAGTCACTGACCACACGACGATCTAACTGAGTGACTTGGTTACGACGTATGCTGATGTCAGCGCCAGCCTCGGGAACCACAGTCAAATAGAGTGTTCCACCACTGACTGTGTAATCACCTTCCTGATAATCCAAGAGGTTGTCATCCACGAACACTCTGATCTGTTCGGGTTGTGTGTAGTCCACAATTATATCGTTGCTGTAGGTATAATTGTTGGTCAATCCATCACTGACATAGTCAACACGTTGTTCTTGCACGTCAACTTTATCATAAACATAAACCTTGTTCTTGCCAGGAGCGCCAATGTACATCCAGCGCTCATTTTCGCTCATGCTTACCGCATAGCCAAACTCGGCAGCACCAAAGTCTTGATCAGGCGGCACCAAGAGCTGACGTATGGTAAAATCTTGTGTGCCCGGTTCTACGTAGGTGGTGGTAGCATAGCCCACGTTGTCATTGCTGGCAGGTGCGCCGGCCACGCTCCAGGTCTGGTCGCCCACATAGATGCTGAATCCATATTTGCTGGCGCCAGTGGCATTGAGCACTGTGGCGCTTCTTTGAACCAGACGTTCTTCTTCATCGCTGACAAAGTTATAGATGGCGCCCGGCGGATTTGCCAGACTTTCAGGATTGTAGTCCGGCGATCCAATCAACGCTGTGCGGTTAAACAAGCCTTGACTAATGGCTCCACCAAACTTGCTGGCCAATATGGGTACTTCGGCTGTCAGCGTTTCGCCTGCTGTAAACGCATCGGTCTTTTCCAGCACGCTCCAGCGACCTTGGCTGTCTTGGTCTACCCAAGCTCGGACACCAGGGAACAGTTGTGTGGCATAAGGCAACTCACTGATCTTGCTGGGCTCGCTCACACGCGCAGTCTGCAAGGTCAAGGCCAAGCCGGTGCCTTCTTGCGTGGTCTGGAATCCGGTGAATTCGTATGCTATGGTCACAGTGGTGATGCTGGGCACACTCAACACTCGATAGTAGCCATCTACGTCGGTGCTGAAGTACTTGATGATCAAGACATCGCCCACACCAAGTCCGTGTTCGCTGGTAAATGTCACCAGGCTGGCACCGTCTAGGTTGTCGGAGATCTGCGTCACTGTGGCAGGAATTTTTTCTACACGATAAATGTTCCAATCATAAGTGTTGACACGCGCCACCCAGATAGTGGTGCCCACGTTGATCTGTTGTGTTATCGTGGGATCTGTGGGCTGGTCAAGATCAAATATCGTGATGTCCACGTCATCGAGATTGACATAACCAGCAGTTGGTAACCCTTGCTCTGGCACAGTGGGATTCAACGTTGCTGGCAGTATGTTGGGCGTGGTCAGGGCATAACTGCTCTTCCAAACATCTTCCAACACGATCTTTTGATCAGCCTCGCTTTGATCCACGCTGCTCTGTACAATCTGTATGATACTGGGGTTGCTTTGTAGATTGGCCTCGTTCAGCACCACTTCAAAGAAACTGCGATTGGCATTGGCGCCATACACGCTGCGCAGCATGGCCCAGTTTTCATATACGTCATAACGTGCGACTTCTTTGCCAAGGTTGGCAAGATTGAAAATGTCTGTGGCCCGTGTGGTTCCCTTGTCCTTCAGGAACTGCTTGTAGAGATTGACTTGACTGATGTCACTGAGATCCAAGAGCTGCATGTAGCGTCTTGGACGGAAGCCTATGAGACCAAAACTAAACAAGTCAACTTCGCTTTCAAGGTTGGCTTGGTAGACATCGTAGGCCGTGGCCAGCTCGTTGCTGCTGAGCGGGCTGTTGGGCAACAGGCCTTTCTGGATCTCGGCATAGTCGCTCTTGATCCACTGGCTGTAATCAAACTCTGCTGTGGGCTGTATGATAGTGGACGCTGACCAGTACTCGTCTTTGAACAAAACTATTTCGCCCTTGGTGTATTTGACATTGGGGCGCCACTGCGGTATATTGTCCTGATTGAGAACGAATCCTGGCGCGTTCACGGTGCCGTTCCATTCGTTGCTGACAGCACCGGCCACTAGAATTCGATTCTGTCTAGCACCGGTGGCAGGGTCGTATACCAAGTCATTGAAGATACTGCGATTGTTCAGTATCACCATGTGTTCGTAACTAAAGAACTTGAGACTGACGTAGTTTATGGTATTGGCAGCCAGGCTGTTGATACGCAGCGTGTTGTCAACACGTTCTATCACCAAATCGGCCGCGGGCACTATGCCACGGTTCTGGTTGAGTATGTAGTTGCCGGCTGTGGTGGGGAACAAGGGTGCTGCGATCTCACCGGGTCGGGTGATCAACAGTTCTACGCCGCCGGGGTTGAGGTTGATGGCTGTGCCCAAACCCCAGCCTTGATTGCTCCAGTACAGGAATTCAATGGCCATCTGTTTCCAATCCACAAGATAGCCGTTTTCAGTACGGTTGAATTGGAAGCCTCGGCGCTCCAATAGCGCGCCGTAACTCAACAAGAAGTCACAGACCGCAGCACGGCTTGTAAACTCAAAGCCGTAGGGCACCTGCACGATGTTGTCAAGGTAACTGGTGGCCACACGCTCGGTGCTGCCGTTGGCGCTGATAGTTGTGGTGGGACCAGCGATGTTGCTCTGCAGAATTTCAAAGAAATTGCGCTGTAGATCATAACCAATCACCTGCCAGCCGTTGGCAGACACCATGACCATGCAGGCGCTGTAGTCCACAATGTTCTGCGGTACGTTGGTGTACAGCAGCAGTTGGTAACTTTCATCGGGCAGCAACAGGCTGCGATTTTCTCCCTGCGGTGTGCTGCGCTCGGTAAAGAGCTGCAGGAGATTCTTGCTGCTATAACCAGCCAAGCGCCAGCACAGTCTTACGTCCAGATTATCTAGGTCGCGAGTCAGGCTGGCTTGACTGTTGGTGCCGCCCTGCTGGTTGTAGTCCACAATCCAGTTGATGTAACTGGCTCGGCTGGTGCCGCTGCCGTACAAGGGAGCCAAGTCCTTGGGATTGATGCGATAGCGATCGTTCCAAACAAATTGTTGCAGCGTGTCACTGAACTTGTAGCGATCGCGATCCACAAACAATCCAAAGAACTCGGCAGGTCGTGTCAAAGCCAACAGTCGCATCACAGCAAAGGGATATACGCTGCTGGTGCGCCAGGCATTTTCTACCGGGCCATCATCGCCAAAGGTCCAGCTGCGTTGGAAACTAGTGGCGTCGTAATTGCCCACCACGCTCTTGAGCGGACTCAAAATCTCGCCTTCGCTGCCAACAGGAATCACTGATGTCAGGCCGGGACGCGCAAAGCGCGGATCAAAGTAGGGCTCAATAGGATCTGCGATGTAGCCTGCGGCTAGATCTTCCCACAACACCATGTTGCCTGATGTATAGGGCGCTGGGCCGTAGCGTGTTTCCCACCAATCAGGCTGTTCGGTAAAGCCCAACATTTCCCAGGGTGTGAGATTGGGTGTCAGTGTGTCATAGAAATAATTGTAGATGCCGCGCCAGTTGCCCAGCAGCGGTCTACGATCGATCTTGTCTTGACTCTGACTGTAGTTGTAGGTAAAAGGATTGCCTGCGGTGTAGGCCTGAGATGTGTAGTCAATGCTGTTGAGGCCCACCCAGGTCAAGAAACTGGGCAGCATGATACTGGTGATTTCGCTGAGGCTCCAACCAGTGTCGCGGAACTGACCCGGAATCACATCCTGTGCGATCAGGGGCACAGGGGTATTGATCTTGATGTTGTTGAAAATTCGAGTTTCAAATTCCAGCAATACTTGATCACGGAAGTCACCAAACGCAAACGTTATACTACCGTCGTGTCCCCGGATAACCATGCGTGGTTCAACAAATGACTCATCCAGGTACATCTGTGGTCGGTAAGCGGGATACATGCCCATCTTGGTGGGCGTGTTGGGCACGTAACTGCCATAGGTATTGGCGTATTCGCGCAGTTGTATCTGATCGCCATCCTGCAGAGTGCGTGTTATGATCACTACGGCCCGATCGTCGGGCACAATGTAGTCATAATCGCGAGTCAGTATCTCACCGTTGAGGAACACCATGACACTTTGGTAGTTGCTGCTGTTAAAGTCATAGATGCGCGTGGTATCAAAGGTGTTGGTGCTGATGGGCGTGAATGTATAATTGAGTTCGGTGTAGACATCACCCGAAGGCAACATGTCTGACCAATAGAATGGGAACTGTTCGGTCTTGCCCAGGCTGATTTGCTCTACCACGAGATCCAAGATCTGCGTGGGAGTGTAGTTGATAAAGTCGCCCTTGGCCGCGAGATCCAGCAACAGCGCCTTGTACTTGGTGTACTCGCGGCTGCTGAATTCCAGACTTTGAAAGAAAGCAAACTCTCCGCGGCGCCAGAACACGCTGGGCAGTACCAAGGGCGCAGAGTTTTGTATGATGCTGTTGCCCCAAGGAATGATGTTGCCAAGGTCGCGGGTGTTGTTGGCACCATTGACAGGCCCTTGAATGTTGCGCAGATTCTGTCCAATGGTACCGTAGTGATTGCGGATGCCACCCAACGTGAAATCTATGGGATCATCGTTGCTGGCATTGTTTTCCAAGTTGACTGGGATCTGATAGAAGGCAAAATCGCTGGGCTCAGGTCCAAACATCTGTACTTCAATCGTTGTGCCCACGGGCGGCGGATCAACTAGGGTAATAGTAGCATTCAGCGCCGTGGTAGTCACAGTGTATTTTGTGGGATCCACAAACACGCCGTTAATGAACATCTGCACAGGCGCAAACACTGTGGCGGTGTCAATGGGCACATCCAACAGCAGTGGTTCATCGTTGTAGATGAATCTAAACACCTGCCGCTGGCGACTACGCGCTGCCGCAGGCTGCCAACCGATCTGATCAAAGAAACTCACACGATCTTGATATTGTCTTACAAAACCATCGCCCACGTCCATTTCGTAACTCACGCGGTCGCGCACGTAGACAAATTTGTCGGTGTAGAGATAGTTTTCAAAGACGATATCGCCGATGTTGTCAATGTTGCGATACTTGAAAGGGAAACCCAAGACAGGATCAATCACGGCAGTCTCGCCGCGAGCATAACCAAACAGTCGACTGCCTCGGAAAGTAGTGCTGGGGTATTTGGCTTGATTGCTGAAGCTCACGCCATCCAGATCATAGACATCAAACAGCGGTGGCTGATTGACACCGGTTTTCTGCTGACCATCCAGCCAAGTAGCACCGTCAAACCAAAATACCTTGCCTTGTTGCGTGGCACCATTGAGGCAGGTCACGGTCTGATTGATCAGTGCATCGTTGTTGACCTCGGGCACTAGACGTATGATCAACTTACCGCTGTCATCGGGATCAAAAAATTCAACGCGATAAATTTTGTTGCGCACTTGTAGGTCAGTGTCGCCGGCAAATATGATGCGTGATCCGTTGCGGAATTCATAACCATCAGCACCGTAGCCAATCTGTCCATTGACCTGGCTTATGGCATCGGTGGTGTTGAAGTCAATGACATTGACCGCAGGTTTGGCCTGTGTGCCTTGGTTCCACAGTCTTAGGTTGGGCCTAAACTCCACGATGGGACGTTTGGCACGTAGATTGTTGTCGTAGACCGGATAGTTTTTGTTGAGTTCAGCGGTATAGGCAATGACATCTTTGTGGAACCATCGATTGTTGCGGCTCCAACTGTTGCGGTCACTGCTGGCACGATTGATAGTGATGTAGTCCGGTGTAACGGGGCTGTTGAGAGTGTTATCAAAACCACCATTGTCAAAGCCCACGCCTCCGCCCCAGCGGTCTGATACCCACTGGTCGGGCGTAAAGGTTTCTGTGCCTTGGCTGATCTCTACATACTGTTGTAGACTTTCATTCCATTGATACAATGGCGCCCAGGTCACATTGCGCACACCGCGCACATAGAGAGGATCCTGGCTGTTGACTACATTAAAAGTGCCCAACAGTACAGCATTGCCATCAAATGGTTCCAGCACATCAGGATTGTAAGGCTCTGGCGTCACCATCTCCGACACCGGCACCAAGATGATACCGTTGTTTTTCAACACGCCATCAATGGCCTGGCTGCCTAGACCGGATCGAGCGCGGTCAACTTCGCGTTCCGGGGTAAAAGCGCGACCAGCGTTGATGATACTTTCTATCGCAGTGTCATAGATAATCTGCTGGAACGTGGTCTCGTCGTGCAGAGCACCGGTGAGCTTGACACCTTGGTAGATATGGAACGGGCCAAAGTAAGCCTGGCCATCAACAAAGCCCACTCGCTTGCCGATTCCGGGCCCGGTACCCACTCCCTCTACGTAGAACTTTTGATTGCGATACTGTTCTGGGAACGTGGGTCCGCGGAACTGAATCATGAGCCCGTTGGTAAATTTTACGCCGTTGGGGCTGGTATAGTTGGTGGCACCAATGATGTCATCGATGCTGATGGGTTGTGGATTCGCGATGTCTACCAGTTTGATCTGGCCAAAGATGTCAGGGTTGCTGCTGTCTTGATACCATAGTTCATCCAGCACAGCACTGAGCGAAGGCACACGCACTATGAAACCAGTTTGATCTTTCCACCATTCGGTGTTGCTGTATTCTGCCCCATACCGCACACGGAATCGAGTGTCCTGGGGTATATCTGCCACGCTGGCAAGACGCATGTAGGGCCGGTCACCGGTGTAGACATACTGGATCTGCCACACGCTATAACGTGTATTGCGGGCAGTGATGGGCGTTTGCTCATCAAATGGCAAGCTGTCGTAACTGCCTTCCTGTCCATCCAAGGGATCAGGCGGACCCGACACCACCAGCACTTGTGGCTGCTCATACGGCGAGGCATCAAACGTGCCAGGTGTGCCGTCGAGAGGATCTGCAGGGCCACCGGTTATGACTTCTATCTCGGGCTGGTCAAAGCCGTATTCTTCACTGCTGTCTTGTGGATCGTAGTCAAAGGTTCCGGGCTGTCCATCAGCAGGGTCAAAGGGACCGCGAGTGACCAAGATGGGAAAAGCATAGGGTTGTAGATTGCTGTCGTATCCATAGCCATCGATATCAAAACTTTCATTTTGAGCCACACGATTGGCCACGGTGCGTGTCACAATGTCATAACTGACAGTGGTGCTGTAACGATCGGGCGTGGTGCGCGGAACTATGTCATAACTGATGTAATAGCCCACGCGATCAGGCGTGGTACGAATCAAGGGATCGTACTGGCTTTCGTATTTCCAGCCGCCGCCGTTGACATCGCCTATGCGATTGGTAAACACCAGGTTGAGCCCGTTGAGCTCAGTGATGCCATCAATGCCTGTTGGGTTGTTGGCCAGGAAGTCTTCCACGTAGACGTTGTTGACTTGATTGAACAACAGGGTCTCGGTCACGAGATCCACGGGTGTGTCTAGTTGTGCCAGCCCAAAATAAAAGTTCTGCGCATCTTTGCGAGGCACATTGAACTGAACCGTGCCATTGTCGTCACCGTTGTTGAGCACACCCAACACATTGCGACTGCTGATGTTGGGCGAACTTGGCAGAGTTCCGCTGACGCCGGGTGCTGTCTGTATGTAGAACTTGTGGCCAGGCTGATTGACCGCAAAATTATAACTGCCGCCACGCGCCAGCGTGATCACTGGATTGCCGCCATCTATGCCGGAAAAATTGTAGTCCAACACATTGCGTGTCACAGTGAAATCATCGGTCAGTGGTATGGCCGTGGCCGACACATCCACGGGATCAGGGCCATTGGCCAGCCAATAATACTGGCTATAGTTGCTGAACTTGTCTAAATCACAGAAAGGATCCCAGGCATAGTACTGCTGCTCAAACAGTCGATCTTCTCGGCGTGTGTTGGCATTGTTGGCATTGAGCGCATCGATCATGCCAGGATAGGTTATGGCATCAAATGCTGTGCTGGTGTCGGGACGCAGGAACACCACGCCAGGCTCTAACTGATAGTCGGTGCGTGTGGCCGTGGGCTCTGTGACGTAATTGTCCAGCGGGTTGACACCGGCGCCGACCTTGCGACCCACATAACCTTGTATGCGTTTGAGGCTGGGCTCTTGCGCGATTTGATCTATGGATGCGGCGAAGAACTGCCGAGTGGCCTCGGTCTTGAAGATCTCCGGTAATAGATCAATAGTCCTGCGCAGTGCCATCAGATCATTGTGCCATTATTGTTAGTAGTCAACGGTGCTATACCGGTCTGTCCCACAGTGACGCTGTCCACAGCGCCTACTGTATTTACTGGATACAAACCAGCCACGGGTGTTTGACTGCGTATGTTGCTCTGTGTGAGCGCATCAATGACTTCAACATCAGCCACAGTGGCACCATTGACAAAGATTTCATTGGGTGCAGATCTGATCTCGTAGAGATCGCCAAAGGTCTTGAGCGGATTCAACGGCACCAAGACCACGCTGGAGATGATGCTGCCCAAGCGTTCGTGTAGATAGGCTGCTAACTCACTGAAGTAAAAGTTGTCACCAAAGTCCCACTTGTCAATGCTGAAATAGTCATTCATGCGAGCCACGACCTGCGTCTTGATCTCGCTGTCTGATGCCACTGTGTTTTGTGCTCGCACCACCTTGATGATGCCACGCAGCTCAGTGGGAGCCTTGGCTCCAAACAAAGGCTTGAACACCACTGTATTGAGCACGATGTTGTCACTGACCATTTTGTAGTCATTAAGTTCGGCATAGTCTGAGTTGAGCTGCGCTATAGTGGGAGGTGCCGGTTCGGGCACCGTGCCAGTGGTGTCCTTGACGTAGTTTTGATACTGGGTGTAGTAGCCCTCGGTCACCACATAGATGTCAACGATGTTGGTTGCACCAGGATCAATGACGTTGGTGAGCGGCGTGTTGTGTCGATACTGGAATGCCAGCGCACCGCGTCCAGTCCTGGCACGGAAGTCCAGGCGCGGCACCAAGGTGCGTGTCAAAAGGCCATTGACTTCGTCGATCAAGAGTTCGTAAAACTTCTGGTCTGTGCGAGCATAGAACAGTTGCCCATTGATAAACTCAGACTTGACAATTTCAATGTCATTAAGTGTGGCGTAATCGCTATTGATCACACCGGGCTCCAAAGGGAGATATCGCTCGAGATTATCAAAGTCTGTGACCTGTTGGAAGAATACCAGTTTGGTTGCTGAACTAACATTGGGTGCCACCACTGTGTCAAAGAAGTCAGGATCATCGGCCACGCCGTCTGCGTCGCTGTCGCGATAACTCACCACTACTTCGTAGTCATTGACAAAGCCATCACTTTGCACCGGTTGTCCAATAATGTCCATGAAGATATCACCGGGCAAGGGATTGTTGTTGTCGGGCTGTGCATTGGTCTTCAATACACTGATAAAGTCGTTGATCACGCTGCCGGTCTTTTGATCGTAGATCTGACCAGAGTCTCCATAGAAGAATCTAGTCTGCAACACCGACGCAAATAGGTAATCAAGACTGCGGCTGATGACCACATAGGTCTGACCGTCCGTGGTAAACTGGATCAACCAGGATGCATCAAGGTTGAGTCCTTGATTGTTCTGTGCATAACGTCGGCTGAACGCTGCGTCACGATTGAGGTTGCTGGCTGTGATGATGTACCAGGTGCCAGTGAGATTGTTATAGCCAAGTCCAAAGTCACGATACAGTTCAATCTGCTGGATCATGCTGGATTCCAGGCTTTCCGGCAGGTCTGTGGTAAACTTGGGAATCACCAGTTCGGCGATGGCTTCGCTGGGGATGAAGTTGTTGAGCGTGACCGGACCAATGCCATTGGGTAGATTGCCCAGGCCCTGTGCTGTGCCTTCCAGCACAATATTGGTCACAGTGGCCCACAGTACCAGTTTCTCGTTGGCGCGAGTGGGTGTGCCTACCTTGAGTCTATTCTTCTCATCAAAGAAATATCCTGCTGGTGGCACGAACTTGACAAGACTGCCCACAGTGACATACTGCGCATTGTTGCTGGTATAACTGCCAATGGGCAAGGGATTGGTGGGTGTGCGACTGTAGAAATAGCCTGTGGTCTCGTTGAGTATGCTGGTGCTTTGCTTCCAGCGAGCGCTGATCACTGTGAGTGGCGGGCGAGGGAAGTTGGCATAGTAGAACTGCAACATGCCGCGACTGTTGATCAAAGGCTCTACGGAGTTCTTGAGCACATCCACGATGTCGTTGCGATTCAACCAGGAGAATTCCACGCTGGGCAGGGTGTTCTCTCTATACAATACGCCGTCAGCAGCAAAGATATTGGTGCTGCTGTACTTGCCAGTGACATCAGTGAGATCAATATAGCGGCTGGTACCTACGCTGCTGCGTGCCACGGCCTTGCTCTTGATGATGCTGTTGTACAACGTAAACGGAAAGTTGTTGTAGTCCTCGCCGTTGACCATGCGGTTTTGCGTGTAGTAACGAGCGGGTGCGCGTTGCTTGATCTCGTCCAAGGATTCACGGGCCTGGGCGTTGGTCACGGGCTCCTGGATGCTGACCACAAACGTGATGGTCTCGGTGCGACCCCGGCGACTGGTATAGGCTATGGGGATCTGGATGTTCTGCATCTCTTCAGGATTGATGATGTACTGGAGACCATTGCTGGCACGCACATAGGCGCGGAACAAGCCCACGGGTATGGAACTGAACACGCCGTCACCAAAAGTCAGTGTGATTTGATCATTGGCCCGGCTGGTGATGCTGTAGAACTTGCGCTGATCTGGAGCCAACTGTTCAGTGGCACCCGCGAACACATTGTCTACGTACAGCCACTCGCCCGCGATGGCGCCCACGTCACTGAGTTGGTACAGCCAGTGATCTTCGTTGTTACAACCTTCAATGTTGATGTCCACGGTGCGGTTGGGCAACGCATCAGCCAAGTTGAAGTCTTGATTCTGGAGCACGCCCTGCTTGAACAGGAAAAAGAATCCGGTATTGGGCGAGCCAAATCCCTGATTGTCGTTGCGATACAGAATGTTGAAAGCGCCGTCGGGACGCGGACTAGGTTCATACACATAATTCTTGCCCAGGCTACTACTGCTGCAGATTTCAAACGGCATATTCACGCCGTCCACCACTGCGCTGTAGGGCACTATGGGCAAGAAGCCGGGGATGAGCTTGAGTGTGTACTCGCTAGTATCAATGTTCTGGATGTCCTGACGATTGCCAGGGCGTCCAAATTTCTGGCTGTCTACCAGTGCTGCATTGATAATAGTTGTAAATTGCTCAAACCAGTTGGGGTTGGTGGGGTCGTCCCAGGAAATCGTGATGTTACTGAGGTTAATACCGTTGAAGTCCACGATGTTTTCCGTGGTACTGACCGACACGCACTTGATAAACCCCTGTCCCGCGGTGTTGCGCTTGGGTGTGTAACCCACGAGATTGGCCAAGCGCACCACGCTGTCTCGGCGTTCGGCTGTGTCTAGAAAGTTTTCGCGAGCATTGAGATCGTTGCGGAAAGCAAGACTCTGGCCCATGAATGCAATAACGTCCAACAGCGCGATGAACTCCGATGACTCGATGTAGTCATTGAAGGTTTCAGGGTAATACAATCGCAAGTAGTCCACAAAACTCTTGCGCAGGGTCTCGTAGTCGTAGGATTGAAAGTCACCCTCGCGGTAGGTCTGGTACAATCGTTTCCAGTCCTGAACGCCAAAAATCGCTGTTTGTCTCGTGGTTTTGGCCATGGTT